>Ga0326728_10000124_pt1 | contig 311891 bp, 264 predicted proteins | sample MB3enrmetagenome_FD_207602 | JGI IMG/M metagenome (GOLD analysis project Ga0326728, IMG submission 207602) | Lab enriched peat soil microbial communities from McLean, Ithaca, NY, United States - MB31MN | ecosystem: Environmental > Terrestrial > Soil > Wetlands > Peat | place: USA: New York...
CCCGGCGATTAGCAGCAATGAGCCGACGAAAAGCCAGCCGCGCCACCAATCCAGGCGGCCCGCGAAAGCAAATGGCAGCAGGAAAGTGAGCGCGCGGAAAATGGCCCGGAGCGCCAGCTTCCAACCTGGGGTCTGTGCCGACATTGAACAACCTACCTCCTCATTCATAGTTTCCCTCGAATCGCACACTCCGCAACCGATGAGATCGGCGCACACATCGTGCACTGGCGAAAGTGCAGCTAGGGGACCGCTGAAACGATATAGCAGTAGGCGCTTCCTGGCCCAGTGCCTAGCGGCAAATCAGCGAGGGTGACTCCCCCGCGACCGAAGATTATGAGTCCGGCACCGCAGCTCTGTGGGTATCCGGAACCACCTTCCGTTCAAGGGCTCGCGGCTGGCGCGAAGTCCAGGTCTGGGAAGCTGCCCAGCCACCTCCGGCCGAATAGCGCGCCACACTCGGAAACTGGCCCACTCCTGCGCGCGCCTGCCGGATTGGTGCGGAAACGCGCTTGCGGCGGTCTCTGCGCTTCCACCTGACCCCGCGGTCTCGGACAAGCCGTCCCCCAGGCGCCCAGTTGGGAAGCGTGCCGGGACGGCTGCCCCACCGGTCAGCAATCCGTATTGGGACCGGGCCGCCGGCGCCCTCAGCCAGCTTCAGGTTGCGGCCCATCCGGCCGAGCCGCTGGGCGCTGCCTCGCGGATCGCGAAGTCGCTCGCAGGCTCTACCGGGACAGCGTCAGCCGCATCGCCCCGAAATCGATGGTCACCGCGCGAGCTTGTCGCAGCGGATCCACATCGTCGCGAACGGTTCCTCCGGCGCCAGCTTTTTGCGCCGAGTCCTTGCGGCCCGCCTCGACCAGCCGCGGGAACTCCCGCCCGAAGCGCGCATACAGGCCGGTGAGCGTTGCCCCCGTATCGAAGCTGAAACTCAACTTACTCTGACCGGATGCCACAGTTACAACCGGGAATGCCGAGTCGAGACAGAGATTGGACTTGTAGATATTCCTCGGTTCGGACGGAAACCCGAATTCGAGCGCCTCGCCCTTGATCCAACGCACCGTCCGGAGAGCCAGAATCACCGGCAGCCCGATAACTCCCCGCCGATCTTCCGGAGTATCCGTGAACCGTTCGTCGGGCTGAACGAGAAAGGCCACGTTGCGGATGGCCGTATCGCCGATGGCAAGCTGGTCCGCGCCGGCGGAGAGAAGGCATGCGCACGGCAGCGCCAGGCAAGCCATCCATCGGCGGATCACAACGGCAGCATATCACCGGCGGACCGGCGCTGGCTCGCTCCGGCACCGGTGCGCGAGGTGGAAGTGGATTCGCTGGGGTTGTGTGGGGCAGGTTGGCAACCTGCGGCGGACTGGCAGTCCGCCTCTCGCGGCCGTCTGCCAATGCCGGCAGGCGGGTTAACAACCCGCCGCAGGTTGAAAACCTGCCCCACATAGCGCCGGCAAATCCACTCCTCGGTCGCGCACCCCATAACCATCGTTAGCGCCCGCCGTTGAGCCCGTTGATGTTACAGTCGGAATGGCATGCTTCCGCTTCCCGACGGCCGCGTTTTCCTGCGGTGGATGTTCGTGGCCCTGGGACTCGGCATCCTGGCTTTTCCGCAATTCGCCGTCGATTCCGTCCTGCGCGCCCCCCATTTGGCCGCCCTGCTCTACCCGGACGCTCCCGGGGCGCGCTCGGTCTTCATAACCGCGGCGTATGTGTACGCCGGTCTCACGCTACTGCTCTGCCTGGCGACCTTCTTCGGTCTCAAGCTCGATAAGCCCTGGGGCCGCTGGACCGGCGCGGCGGTATCCTCGCTCCTGCTGATCGGATTCCCGCTGCTTACGGCGGCCGGTTTGGTCGGTCTCTACGCCATGTTCGCCAAACCGCTCCCGCCCGATCCGGGGTCCCGGTCCGCGCCGCCCCCGGCCGCGGCGGCCGCTACCGGGCTACGCGCTTCCGGACGCGATCCCGTGGCGCAGCCCTTCGTCATCGGCATCGCCATGATCCTCGGCTTTCAGGGACTGGCCTTCCTCACTCTGTACGCGCAGCGCAACGGCATGCCCGCCTCGAATCCCGGCTTCGCCTGGTGGGTGTTTTTCTTCCTCCTCCTGTTCGTGCAGGCCGCGCTCCACGAATTGGGACACGCCGCCATGGCCTGGACCGTTTTTTTCCGGGTGCGCGTCATCGCCATCGGCCCCTTCACATGTTGGGACGACGGCTACGGCTACCGGTTCCGCCTCGAGTGGAAGCGCCTTCTCGATTCCACCGGCTACATGGGCGCCGTGCCGGTGTCCGAAGACGATCTCCTCCTCAAGCAGACTGCCGTGATTGCCGGCGGCCCGCTGCTGTCGCTGGTCACCGGAGGACTTTTCCTGCTGGCCTTCCTGGCCCTGCCCGGTACCGGCTGGGAGGCGGCCTGGCTGATGCTGGCCTTCAACGCCGTGCTCGGCCTGGGCTACGGCGTCATGAGCCTTCTGCCGATCGGCGATTCCGATGGCGCCATGCTCTACCATCTGCTTCGCGACACTCCCGCGGGCCGGCAGCCGATGGGCCGCATCAAGGTGTCGCTGGTTCGGGAACAGGCCGCTGCCGCGCACTCCCGCGCCGATTTCCGGAAGGAAGTGGAATTCCGCCAGGTGGCCCTCCAACTGGCCGGGGAGGCCGGCGAGCGGGACTCGATGGCCATCGCCGCCGGCCACCTGGCCCTGGGGAACGCCCTGCTGGCCCTGGAGGACTGGCCCCGCGCCCAAGCCGAGTTTTCGAAATGCCTGGAGTTCGAAGCCGAATGCGGCCGCGATGCGTCTCTCCGGGCCAACTGCTGGTGGGGCTTGCAGGCGGCCTGCCTCGAGCGGTATCTGGCGGAGGCCGCGGCCCGCGCCGGCGCTGCCGCCGTGAAGGCCATCGAAGAGCGCAAACCGGCCCGCAACCGCGCCAGCATGGCCGTCACCCGGACCATGCTGGCGCAGGTTCACCTGCGCGCCGGGGCCTTCGAGGCCGCTCTTGCCGCGGCCACCGAAGCCCTCGCCCTTGTGCCGCGCCACCGCGGCCGCCTCATGCTTCGCGCCGCCATTTTCTCCGTTCAGGCGCAGGCCCACCTGTCTCTGGGCGCCGACGGCCCCGGAATGGAGGCCGCCCGCGAAGCCGCCGCGATTCTGACGTCCTCCGCAATCCCCGAGTCGAGCCGCAACCTCGCCTCGGACGCGCTGGGCGAGCTGGGAGAGATACTCTGGAAGACCGGTTCCTCGGGCCCGGCCGTCGACCTGATGCGCCAAGCCGTGCGCCAGCTCGAGTCCGGCGGCGCCACCGCCACCGCCGCTCAGTACCGCATCAAACTGGCCGCCGCCCTGCGCGCTCTGGGCCGTCACGCCGAAGCCCTGTACGCGCTGCCCGGCGAGGAAACCCTGCCGCCCAGCGCGCTGCGCTCCCTGTTGGGGGAGCGGGCCGAACTTCACCTGGCCGCCGGCCACCCCCAGGAGGCCGCCGCCGATGCCCGCGCGCTGCTGGCCCTGTGGCAGCCGGAACCGGCCGCCGCAACCGAGATCGCCGTCGCCGAAGGGCTGCTCGCCCGCGCCAACCTGGAAGCCGGCAACCCCGCTGAAGCCGAACCTCTGGCGCGGCATGCCGCCGCCGTTCTGGCGGACTGGGGACATCCGGGCGCCGCCGGTTGCCGCATCACGCTGGCCCTGGCCGCGCGCGAGCGCTCGCCCGCGGCCTTCGACGAAGCCCTCCGCCTGATCGAGTCCGCTCCGCTCCTCGGCGCCGCCGAGAAGACCCGGCGCCTGGAAGCCGAGCGCGCCCGCATCGGCCGCTGCGGTCCCATCCAGGGATCGAACGTGTTGAGCGGATCCATGCCGGTCGCCTGCGATTAGGCCGAAGTTCCCGCTCCCCTGCTCGGGCTACCCCAGCGCCTGCCGCAGATCGGCGATCAGGTCGGCGGCATGCTCGAGCCCCACCGACAGCCGCAGCAGGTTCGATGGCGTCCTCGAGTCGGGACCTTCCACCGAGGCCCGGTGCTCGATGAGGCTGTGCGTGCCGCCCAGGCTGGTGGCGCGCGTGAACAGCTCGCAGCGCGCCGCCACGCGCATGGCCGCCTCCCGCCCGCCGCGCACCTGGAACGACAGCATCCCGCCGCCCGCCGCCATCTGCCGCGCCGCGATGGCGCGGCCCGGATGGTCCGCGAGGCCCGGATAGTGCACCGCCTCCACCTCGGCGTGCCCCACCAGAAACTCCGCCACCAGCGCGGCGTTTGCCGCGTGGCCCCGCATGCGGTAGGGCAGCGTCTCGAGGCCGCGCAGCGTCATCCAGCAATCGAACGGCGAGGGCACGCCGCCGCCGAATTTCTGCGACACGCGCGCCCGCTCGAACAGTTGGCTGGCGCCCCCGCGGATCAGCACGCCGCCCACGGCGTCGGCGTGCCCGTTCAGGTACTTGGTGGTGGAGTGCGCCACGAGGTGAATGCCGTGTTCGAGCGGCCGCTGCACCACCGGCGTGGCGAAGGTGCTGTCGCACAGCGTGGTCACCCGCGGACCAGCCTCCCGGGCGATGGCCGCGATTCCCGCCAGGTCGGTGATCTTCATCAGCGGATTGGAGGGCGTCTCGGTCCAGATCAGCCGCGTGTTGGGCCGCACGGCCGCGCGCACCGCCTCGAGGTCGCTCATGTCCACGTAAACGGCCTCGAGGTTCCAGTTGCCGAACACGCCGCCGATCACCTGGCGGAACCCCCAGTACACGTCGTCCGGCGCCAGGATGTGGTCGCCCGGCTGCAGCGCCTGCACCACCGCCGTGGCTACCGCCAGGCCGGAGGCGAACATCAGCGCTTCGGCGCCGCCCTCCAGGTCCGCCAGGCACCGCTCGAGGGCCTGGCGATTGGGATTGTCCACCCGCGAGTAGCTGAATCCCCGCGGGTAGTCGCCCTGGGGACTCCGTTCGAAGGTGGTGGACAGGCAGATGGGCTGCGCCACCGCGCCGGTTGCCGGGTCGATATGCCGGCCGGCGTGGATCGCACGGGTTTCGATTCTCATCACTGCCCAGTTTACATGGTCGGGTGAACTCACCTACGCGGCTGCGTGCCTTCACCCACCACAGGGTGGCCGATTGCAGGTTTTCACCTCGTGTTTTGTGCAAGATAGGGGAGAAACAGGCTGGCAGCGGAATTGCTGCTTCAGTGGCATGGCATACGTAATTACGGACACCTGTACCAAGGACGAGTTGTGCGTCGAGGCCTGCCCGGTGGACTGCATTCATCCCAAGAAGGATGAAGGCGGATTCGCCGAAGCCGCGCAGCTTTTCGTCAACCCCATCGATTGCATCGATTGCGGCGCGTGCGTACCGGTCTGCCCCACCAACTCCATTTACACGCTCGAGGAACTCCCCGCCGATCTCTCCAGGTTCGCCGAGCTAAACGCGGCGCATTACAATTAACCCGATGGGCAGGCCCCCCGGGCCTGTCCGTCAGTTCCGCGAACCCACGCCAGCCGCATCCGCCGGGAGGTCCGCGCCGAACCCGTTGCAGGCCGAAGTCTCAAACGGCGAAGATCTCATCCACGGGAACTCGAAGGCCGTCGAACAGCGTCGCGGGGATGGAATCTCCCGCGGCGTAAGCCGTGGCACTGCGGAGATCCGTCACATGCACGGTGCGCCGGTCGGCGTCCACCACCCAGAACCCGCCGGTCCCGGCCGACATCGCCAGGATCCGCTGCCGGTTGACCTTGGCTGCCGCGTTCGAGGGCGACAGCACCTCGACTACCAGGGGCGGCGCGTAAATCGGGTATTCCTTAGGCGGGAGCGCGTCCCAATCGGCCTTCGGGATGTAGGCGACGTCCGCGAACCAGTACTGCAAATTCGGTACCGGCCGGCAGGGAAACTCGGTAGCGACGACTCCCCGGTCGCTGGCCAGCGACTCCAGCAGCCGCTCGATCCGTTTCCGCAATTTGATGTGAAGCGGACGGGCCGGAGGCATTAGGACGACCTCGCCATCGTGGAGTTCATACCGCTTGCCTTCCTCCGGGCGCTCTGGCAGCCGGAGAAACTCCGCCCAGGTCACAAAAAACTGTGCGAGGCTGCTCATTGACGCTCCTACCCGCCATTCCAGCAGTTCGGGAAACGGCCGCGGCCGGGCCGTCTACTTCAAGTGCGCGCCCGCAAACGTCAGAAACGTGGGCCAGTTGGGAACGTCCGTGTGTCCCTCCTCGTGCTGCCGGAAAGCCACGTCGCCCGCGACCAGCGCGGTGCCGGCCGGCGGAAACTCGGCGGTTCCCAGGTCCTTCTTGCCCAGCAGTTTGTAAACCGGACCGGCCGCCACGGCTGCCATGAACATGCCCTTGGGGTCGGCCCAGCCATCGCCCGAGTTGGTGCCCGCGCCGATGAAAACCGGACGCGGCGCGCACAGGGCGATCAGCTCGTGGGAATCCACCGGCAGATCGCCCCAGGTGAGCGGCGGGCCGGCGTACTTCAGGAAGTTGCCCGCCATCCAGTGGTACTCGCCGGCCGCGGCGATGTTCTCGACCAGCTCGCCCCAGTTGCGGCGGTGCAGTTTGGCCCCGCCTTCGCCCGAGGAACTCACGTAGGCGGTCCAGAACCGCTGGTCGTAGGCCAGGGCAACCAGGGCCGTCTTGCCCCACCGCGAATGGCCTTCCAGGGCGACATGGTGGGCGTCCACCGCCTTGTCGGTCTCGAAGTAGTCCAGCGCCCGGCTGGCGCCCCAGGCCCACGCGCGCAACGCGCCCCAATCCTCCAGCTTGCGCGGCTCGCCCTTGCCACACAGGCCGATGATGCCCTGCCGTAAACCGGCGCCGTTGTCCGCCTGGATGCTGCCGGTGGCGAGCACGGCATAGCCCCAGCCCTTGGCGATGGCCTGCTCCTGCCACGACGGGCCCGCTGGCGCCGCCGGAGCCGGAGCCGTGGCCCCGCGCCCGGCGCCGGCTGCCGGTGGCGGCACACGGAGCCCGGCGGGAAACCCTCCGGTTATCTGCATCACCACCGGGACCGGCCCTTTGGCATTCGCGGGCGTGGTCAGCTTCAGCGCGATGTCCACCTGGATGTCGGGGTACGACGAGTTGTCCACGTGACCCGCCAGCGTCCGCGTGACGGTCGGGATGTCGCCGAATCCGCCCTCGGTCGTGGCCGTCACTGCCCAGGTTACCGTGGGCACGTTCTTCGGCACGCGGCCGTAAACCTCGCGGTCGAAATCCTCCACGATCTCCGGCCGGCGCAAGTTCCACCAGTCCTTCGCCGTGGCGACTTTCTTCCCGTTCTTCAGGGTCAGCGCGTCCGGCAGCACCGGATACGGGTTGGCCTTGGATTCGTCGTAGTTCACGTAATACGGCGATTCCCGGTTGTTCTGGTCGGCGCCGTGGCGCATTTCGGTCATGTGCAGCAGGGTCATCAGCCGCTGATGATCTTCCTGCGCCGCCTTCCGGGCGGCCATCTGCGCTTCGGTCAACGGCGGACGGCCGCCCGCCGGCGGCTGTTGAGGCGTTTGAAACGCCGCCATCAGCAACGGGAAAACCGCCAGCGGCAAGGCCGCCGGCCACCATCGAATGGAACGTGGACTCGACACCGGATTCCTCCCTGGCTTGGCTCGCTGGGCGAACCAGGCGCGATGCACGTACAACGCTATCACAAGGTGGGAGTCGGGGGCGGGGTGGCGTGGGCGGCGCGGGGTGGGCATGGCGCGGCACGGCCCGCGCGGAAACGCCGGACATTTGCGAAACTGGGGAGTGCGCTGCAATCGGGGGTTCCGCGTGCGCCAATTGGCGGGCGGCGGACGAAACCGTCCGCTCCACACTGGCATGTCGGGTGCCAGATCTCGTGGGGCGGGCGGTTTCGCCCGCCGCGGAGGCAACCGATGAAGATCGTGGTATTGGACGGCTATGCCCTGAACCCCGGCGACCTGTCGTGGGAAGCGGTGGCGCGGTTGGGCGACGTGCGGGTATTCGACCGGACGCCGGCGGCCGAAGTGGTTGCCCGCGCGGCGGGCGCCCCGGTGGTGCTCACCAATAAGACGCCGCTCGGCGCCGCCACGCTGAGCCAACTGCCGGACCTGAAATACATCGGCGTCCTGGCCACCGGCTACGACGTGGTGGACGTCCGCGCCGCGCGCGTTCGCGGCATCGTGGTGACCAACATCCCGACTTATGGCGCCGCCTCGGTGGCGCAGTTCGTCTTCGCCCTGCTGCTGGAATTGTGCAACAACGTGCGGCTGCATGCCGACGCGGTGCGCGCGGGGGAGTGGACGCGCAATCCGGATTTCAGCTTCCACAAGTCTCCCCTGGTGGAGCTGGCCGGCAAGACCATGGGGCTTATCGGGTTCGGACGCATCGGGCGGCTGACCGGAGGGATTGCCGACGCCATGGGGATGCGGGTCATCGCCAGCGATCCCCGCCAGGGCGACGCGCCGCCGTGGGACGGCTTCCGCTGGGCGAGCGTGGAGCAGGCGATGCGCGAGAGCGACGTGGTCAGTCTGCACGCCCCGCTGCTGCCCGATACCCGCGGGATGGTCAACGCGCGCTCGCTGGGGTGGATGAAGCCCACCGCGTTTCTGATCAACACGGCGCGCGGTCCGCTGGTGGTGGACCGGGAACTGGCGGATGCGCTCGACGCCGGACGCATCGCCGGCGCCGGGCTGGACGTGCTTTCCGTCGAGCCACCCGCGGAAAGCAATCCGCTGCTTTCGGCCCGCAACTGCCTGGTGACTCCCCACATCGCCTGGGCCACCCGGGAAGCCCGCGCGCGCCTGATGGAGGTGGCCGCCGGGAACATCGCCGCCTGGGCGGCTGGTGCGCCGCGAAACATGGTAGCGTAGCGTACAGTTACGGGGATTTGCGGTTTGTGGGCTGGGTGGCAGGCGCAGGCTTCCGGCCCCAAGGAGCACTCATGGAACGACGGCATTTCCTGATGGGTTCGGCGGCGGCCCTGACCGCCTCGCAGAGCGTTTTCGGAAGCCCCAGCGATACCGTGCGAATCGCGGTGATCGGCGTGGGCGGCAGAGGCACCCACCTGGGCGGACGCGGAAAGAGCCACCTGGACGGCTTTGGCAGGCTCGAGAACGTGCAAATCGCCGCGGTGGCCGACCCCGACCGGACGCACCTGGACTTCGGCCTCTCGACCGTGGAGAAGAACCCCAAGCAGGGCAAGCGGCCGGCGGGGTTCATCGACTTCCGCAAGATCCTGGACGACAAGTCCATCGATGCCATCACCATCGCCACCCCCAACCACTGGCACGCGCTGATGTCCATCTGGGGATGCCAGGCGGGCAAGGACGCCTACGTCGAGAAGCCCTGCACGTATAACGTTTTCGAATCGAAACAGATCGTGGCGGCGGCGCGCAAGTACAACCGCATTGTGCAGCAGGGCTGCCAGATCCGCTCGTCGGCGGCGGTGCGGGAAGCGGTGCGGAAAATGCGCGAGGGTCTCATCGGCGACGTCTACCTGTCGCGCGGGCTGTGCTTCAAGTGGCGCGACACCATCGGCCGCACGCCGGTTTCGGCGGTTCCGCCGGGGGTGGACTACGACCTGTGGACCGGTCCGGCGCCGAAACGCGAGTTCACCATGAACCGCTTCCACTACAACTGGCACTGGTTCTGGGATTACGGCAACGGCGACCTGGGCAACCAGGGCATCCACCAGGTGGACGTGGCGCGCTGGGGACTGGGCGTGAAGTATCCCGTGAAGGCGGCCGCCATCGGCGGCCACTTCATGTTCGACGACGACCAGGAGACGCCCAACACGCTCAACTGCGCCTTCGAGTTCGACGAAAACGGCAAGCGCAGCATGATGGAATTCGAGGTGCGCCACTGGATGAGCAACCCCGAGGCGTCCATCGGCGCGCCCCGCACCGGGCCGCCGCCTCCGGAGGAGATTCCCGCCCCCGAAGCGGCGGCGCAGCCTCCCGGGGAAGCCGGCGGGCGGGGCGGCCGCGGTGGGCCGCGCCCCCCCAATACCGACCGCATCGGCAATCTCTTCTACGGGTCGAAAGGCTACCTGGCGGTGGACAGCTATCAGTCGTACAAGTCGTGGCTGGGCAGGAACGGGGAACCCGGACCGGCCGGCAACCGCGGCGGCGACCACTTCCTCAACTTCATCGAAGCGGTGCGCAGCCGCGATCGCGAGTCGCTGAACGCGGAAGTGGAGGAGGGCGCCATTTCCGCCGTGCTGGTGCACCTGGCCAACGTTTCCTACCGCGTCGGCCGGACCCTGCGCTTCGATGCGGCCAGCATGACCTGCCAGGGCGACGCGGAGGCCAATGCGCTCCTGACGCGGCAGTGCCGCGCGCCGTTCGTGGTGCCGGAGAAAGTATAGCGGGGCGGGCGGCTTCGCACCTACCGCGACTTCAGCACGCCGGCGACCTGGGCGAGCAACTGCCCGGCGTCGATGGGCTTGCTCAACGCCGCCTGCGCGCCGAGCGCCCGGGCGATCTCCAGGAACTCCGGGCCGAGCGCGCCCGATATGGCGACGATGCCCACCCCGGAGGCCTCCTTGCGCAGCGCCCGGATGGTCTCGAGCCCTTCGCGCCCGGGCATCACCAGGTCCGTGATCACCAGGTCCACGCCCCCGGCCCGCGCCTCTTTGAGCGCCTGTTCTCCATCCGCCGCTTCGGTCACCAGGTAGCCGGCATTCTCCAATACCTCCCGGAGATAACCGCGCACCGCGGCTTCGTCGTCGGCCACCAGGATGCGGGCGGGCCGCTCCGGCGCCTTCAGCATGTCCCCGACTTTGGCGGCCAACTGCCCGGGACTGAACGGTTTCTGGATGAACTCGACACCCTGTTCCCGAACCCCATCCGGCGTCATGACGTCGTCCCGGTAGCCCGACATGAACAGCACTTTGGTTCCCGGGCGGCGTTTCCATAGCAGATTCGCCAGATCTCCGCCGCTCAGGCTGGGCATCACCACGTCGGTCAGGACCAGGTCGATGCCCTCGCGCTCCCGCTCCCAGAGCGGCAGCGCCTCGGCGGCGCTCTCCGCGCGGATGACGCGGAACCCGCAAGCCGTCAGCGCGGCCGCCACGTATTCGCGGACCTCCCGCTGGTCTTCCACCACCAGGATGGTCTTCTGGCCCCCGGCCGGCGGACCGGGGATGGCTTCGGGCTCTTGCGTGCCGGCGGGCGCCTCCTCGACCCAGGGCAGGTAGATCGTGAACGTGGAGCCTTGGCCCGGCACACTGGCGACATCGACGAAGCCGCCGCTCTGTTCCACCACGCCCTGGACCATGGGCAACCCCAGCCCCGTCCCCTTGCCGACTTCCTTGGTGGTGAAAAACGGCTCGAAGATGTGCCGGAGCGTCTCGGCGTCCATGCCCACGCCGGTGTCGGCCACCGCCAGGGCGACCCAGCGGCCGGCGCGCGCTCCCGGATGCGATTGGGCAGGGCGCCCGCCCCATTCCACGACGGCGGTCCCGATCGACAACCGGCCGCCGTGCGGCATGGCGTCGCGGGAGTTCACCGCCAGGTTGACGATCACCTGCTCGAGTTGGTGCGGATCGGCGCAGACGGTGGCGGCTTCACCGGACGGCTCGAAGCGCAGTTCCACGTCTTCGCCCACCAGGCGCGCCAGCATGGGCTGCGTCTCCCGCACCACGCGGTTCAAATCCAGCACGCGCGGTTGCAGCACCTGCTTGCGGCTGAAAGCCAGCAGTTGCTGGGTCAATTGGGCGGCGCGGTCTCCCGCCCGGTTGATCTCCTCCAGGCAGTCCCGCAACGGATCGCCCGCCGCCAGCGAGTCCAGCAGCAACCGGCTATAGCCGTTGATCACGGTCAGCAGATTGTTGAAGTCGTGGGCCACGCCGCCCGCCAGGCGCCCGATGGACTCCATCTTCTGCGCCTGGTGCAACTGCGCCTGCAAGTCGGCCTTCTCCTCGCCGGCGCGCTTCAACTCGGTGATATCCCGCCCCTCGGGAATCAACAGCACCACCTGCCCGCGGTCATCCCGCACCGGTTTCAGGGAGAAATCCACCGGGTGGATCGAGCCGTCCGCCGCGCGCAGCGGGAGCTCGAAGCGCACCATCGCGCCGCCCGCCGCGGCGCCCACCGCCGCCCGCAGGCGTTCCGGAAGCTCCGGCGAATGACTCCACGCCGGGAGTTCCCAAAAGGGCCGGCCCAGGACATCCTGCCGCTCGATCCCCGCGAACTCGAGCGCCGTCCGGTTGACATCCAGCACGGTGCCGTCCACGCTCAGCAAGCCGGTGAACCCGAAGGAAAGGTCGAGGAGGGCGCGCGTTTTCCGTTCGCTTTCGCGCAGGGCATCCTCGGCCCGCCTGCGCTCGGTGACGTCCCGGACGATGGCCTGGTGCCTGCCGTCTTTCAGTTGTCTGGCGCTCACTTCCACCGCCAGCGTCGAGCCATCCTTGCAGCGCATGGGCCGCTCGAAGGTCAGGTTCACGCCGCTCCGGACGCCGGCGTGGCGGCGTTCCGCGGCGGTCCGATCGCCGGGGAGATAGGTGTCCATCGTGCCCAGTTGGAGCATCTCCTCCCGGGTATACCCCGTCATCTTGCAGATCGCCGGGTTCACGAGCGCGAAGCGGCCGTCGCGGTCGGTCAGAACGATGCCGTCGCCGGCTTCCTCGATCAGCCGCCGGTAGTTCTCCTCCACGGCTCTCAACTCCGCCTCGGCCCGCTTGCGCTCGGTGATGTCGCGGATAACTGCCTGGAGCCTGCCGTCTTCCAGCCGTCTGGCGCTCACTTCCACCTCTAGCGTCGAGCCATCCTTGCGGAGCATGAGCCGCTCGAACGTCAGGTTTGCGTCGCCGCGGATCTCCGCGTGGCGGCTTTCCCCGGCAGCCCGCTCGCTGGGGAGATAGGTGTCCAGCAAGTTCAGTTGGAGCATCTCGTCCCGGGTATATCCCAGCATCTTGCAGATCGCGGGGTTCACCGCCACGAAGCGACCGTCGCCGTCCACCAGGACGATGCCATCGTTGGCTTCCTCTATCAGCCGCCGGTAGTCTTCGTCCTTGGCCCTCAGCTCCGCCTCGGCGCGCTTGCGCTCGGTGATGTCCCGGCACGCCACCCGGCGTGCATCGCGGCCGCGGAACTTCACCGGCAGCGAATCCATCTCGACGGAAATCGTGGAGCCATCCTTGCGGAGGCCGTCCGCCTGGATCGGTCCGCGCTCCCGCCGTTCGATCCGCTGAAGGACGCGCGCCCGCGTTTCGGGGGTCGCCAGGACATCCAGGCAATTCCTGCCGATCAACTCGTCCGGCCGATCGTATCCGTGGATCCGCGCAAACGCCAGGTTGGCGTCCAGGATCGTCCCACCGTCGTGGATCACGATGCCTTCGAGCGAGGCGTTGGAAAGCCGGCGGAAACGCTCTTCGCTCTCGCGGAGAGCCGCCAGCCGCTGCCGCTGGGCTTCCAGAAAGGAAAGCACGGGGAGGACCACCATCACCACCATCCCCACCTCGATGCTCAAGAGGGACAGCGGCGGGCCGGGGAAGTAAAGCGGCGCCGGATGGCCGGTGTACTCCAGGATGGCCTCGAGGGACGAGAGCAGGAGGGTAGCGGCGGTCAATCCCAGCGCGGCCGGGCGGCCCAGCAACCAGCCGGCCCCCAGGACCAGGATCACGGCCAAGCCAATCCCCGGGTTGTGGACACCGCCGCCGAAAAGCGAAAAGCACGAAGCCACGCACCACAGGACGCCCAGAAACAAGGCTGCCGCGGCGCGTCTGTGGCCCCGGCGATGCAAGCCCAGCGCAGCCAGGGCGGCGCCCGCCGCAACCAGCCCCAGGCCCATGGACACGGCCTTGCGCACCACCACCATGGGAACCACTAGAATTCCCTCGAGCGCGACCCAGACCAGGAAAGCGGCCAGCAGGAGATGGAAGCCTCGGGCCTCGGGTTCGTCGACCCAGCCGTTGAGGCGATTGCCCCCGCTGAGCAGGAACGCAATCCGCCGCAACGCCTGCTTGAAGCGCGCCATGGTTGACCCAAGAATACTCCAGGTACCCGTCCGGCGCAACAGATCTCCCGGTTATGCGGCCGGCCCGGCGGCAACCGGAGCGAGCAGGCGGCCGGCCATGGCGTACTTGAGGGCGTCGATTCCCTGTCCGGTGACGCTGGAGATCTCGAAGAACTCGAGGCCGCGGCGAGCGGCGAGGGCGCGCAGAGCGGCCGCCCGCTCGGGGTCCTGGGCGGCGTCCATCTTGGTGGCCACCAGGATCATGGGCTTGCGGACCAGATCGCCGCTGAAGCTCGAAAGCTCGCCGAGCACGGTCTCGAAGTCCCGGACCGGATCGCGGCCGCTGGCGTCGGACACATCCACCAAGTGGATCAGGAGCCGGGTGCGCTCGATGTGGCGCAGGAACTGGATGCCGAGGCCATGGCCCAGGTGCGCGCCCTGGATGAGGCCGGGGATGTCGGCCACCACGAAGCTGCGGTAATTCTCCATCTGCACCACCCCCAGGTTGGGCACCAGCGTGGTGAAGGGGTAATCGGCAATTTTGGGGCGCGCCGCGGAGATGCGCGAGATCAGGGTGGACTTGCCGGAGTTGGGGAATCCCACCAGGCCGGCATCGGCGAGCAGTTTCAGTTCCAGGCGCAGGCGGCGTTCCTCGCCGGGACGGCCGGGCTCGTGCTCGGTGGGCGCCTGGTGGGTGGAGGTGGCGAAGCGGGCGTTGCCGCGTCCTCCGCGCCCGCCGCGGGCCGCCACGTAGCGCTGCCCGGGCTCGGTGAAATCGGCCAGCCGTTCGCCGGTGGCCTCGTCCCAGACCAGGGTGCCGACCGGGACAAGGATCTCGAGGGAGTGGCCGTCAGCGCCGGTGCAGTCGCTGCCTTCGCCGTGGCGGCCGCGTCCGGCGCGGTGCTCGGGGTTGAAGCGGAACTGGAGGAGCGTATTCAGATGGGGGGTTCCGACCAGGACGACGTCGCCGCCGTGGCCGCCGTCGCCGCCGCTGGGACCGCCGCGCGGGACGAACTTCTCGCGGCGGAAGGCCAGACAGCCGTTGCCGCCGTCGCCGGCTTTTACGAGGATGCGGGCTTCGTCGAGAAAGTGCATAAGAAAAGCCGCCGGCTTGCCGAAAACCGGCGGCTTGGAGATATCGTGCGGGGTCCGCCCGGGACGGCGGGCCGGTTCCCGCGACTGGCGCTAGACGGAGGCCTGAATGCTGACGAACTTGCCCATGCGCCCGCGGTCCCGGAATTCCACCACGCCGGTCACCTTGGCGAAGAGCGTGTCGTCCTTACCCCAGCCGACGTTGAGGCCGGGTTTGATCCGGGTGCCGCGCTGGCGGACGATGATGGAACCGCCGGGGACCAACTGTCCGCCGAAAACTTTCACGCCGAGCCGCTGAGCGTTGGAGTCGCGGCCGTTTCTGGAGCTGCCCAATCCCTTTTTATGCGCCATAAATCGCCTACGCCAGAATCTCGCCCACCTTCAAATCGGTGAAGGACTGGCGGTGTCCGATGGTCCTCTTGTATTGCTTCTTGCGCTTGAATTTGAAAACGATAACCTTGTCGCCGCGGCCGCCGCCCAGGATGGTGGCCTTGACGGAGCCCCCGGTGGACAGTTCGCCGTCCTCGGCAAAGGACACCTTGGCGGGGATTTCGATTTCGCTGCCAATCTCGCCGGCCATTTTTTCCACGCGGATGACATCGCCCGGAGCGACCCGGTACTGTTTTCCGCCGGTTTCAATAATCGCGTGCATACTGTCCTCTTTGTTGGGAGCCGGAACACTCGGGGTGCGTCGGAACCACTGGAGTAAGCTACCAGTTTACTATGCGCGGCGGGGCTGTGGCAAATCGGCATAGGTATGTGCGACAGGTTGGCAGCCCGCCCCACGAAAAACCCTCTCGGCGAAACACGCTAAAATACGGAAGTTCGGTCAAAATGAGAAACGTTATCATCCTGGGTTCACAGTGGGGAGACGAAGGCAAGGGGAAGATCGTCGACGTCCTCGCCGAGCGCTTCGATATCGTGGCGCGCTATCAGGGCGGACACAATGCCGGGCACACGGTTTTCATCGGGGACAGGAAGTTCGTCCTGAAACTGATTCCGAGCGGCATTCTGCGCCCCGGGAAGACGGCCGTGATCGGCAACGGGCTGGTGCTCGATCCGGTGGCCCTGTTCGCGGAAATCGACTCGCTGGAATCGGCGGGCGTGAGCGTCACCGGCAGCCTGTTCATCAGCAACCGCGCGCACGTGCTGTTTCCCGCGCACCGCATGATGGAGCGAATGTCGGAAGGGCGCCCCGGGCGCATCTCCATCGGGACCACGGCGCGGGGCATCGGGCCGTGTTACGAGGACAAGGCCGGGCGCCGCGGCATCCGCGTGTCCGGGCTGCTGGACCGCGAGTTTTTCCGGGCCCAGTACGATTCGGTGATGGAGGAAAAAGTCGCCATCGCCAAGGCGTTCGGGATCTACGACGGCCTGGACGTGGCGGCCATCCGCGACCAGTACGAAGCGCTGGGGGAGCGCATGCGGCCGATGGTGTGCGACACGGCGCTGCTGCTGAACCGGGCCATCGCCTCCGGCAAGACGGTGATGTTCGAGGGCGCGCAGGGCACCATGCTCGACCTGGACCATGGGACGTATCCCTTCGTCACCTCCTCGAGCGCGTCGGCGGGGGGCGCGTGCACCGGAACCGGCGTGCCGCCCACGCGCATCTCGGGCGTGATCGGCGTGTCCAAGGCGTATATCACGCGGGTGGGCGGAGGCCCGTTCCCCACCGAGGCGTTGGGCGCCGAGGGCGAGACCATTCGCCGGCGCGGCAACGAGTTCGGAGCGGTGACGGGGCGTCCGCGGCGCTGCGGCTGGTTCGACGCCCCGCTGATGCGGTACACGGCGGCCATCAACGGGTTCGACAGCCTGGTGGTGACCAAGCTCGACGTGCTGGACGAGTTCGACCGGATTCCGGTGTGCGTGGGCTACCGCTCGGGCGGCCGGGACATCTCGGGCATGCCGCCGACGGTGGCGGAAATCGCCGCCCTGGAGCCGGTCTACGAAAGCCTTCCGGGGTGGCGGACCTCGACCTTCGGAATCGGTTCCTACGACGCCCTGCCGGCCAGGGCGAAGGATTACATTGCGTTCCTGGAGCGCCAGACGGGCGTGGAAGCCGGGTGCATCTCCACCGGCCCCGAGCGCAACCAGACGATTATCCGGCCAGGGTCGCGATTTGAAGGCTTGCTGCCATAGCCGGAGCGCCCGGGCGGCCGTGGGGGTGTGGCTGTGGCTGTGCCTGCCGATGGCGCAGTGGGCGCAGACGCCCCGCGAAATGGTGCGGCGCGCGGTGGCTCTCGAGGACGCCGGCGCCCGGCGCGTCCGCGAATTTACCTACCGGCAGAGGCAGCAGGAGCGGCAGTACGATGGCTCCGGCAAACTGCGCCAGACCACCATCCGCACCTGGGAGATCTCTTTCCTGGAGGGATCGCCCTACCGGCGCCTGGTGGCGCGCAACGACGTGGCGCTTTCGGCCGGGGAACGGGAATCCGAGGACGAGCGGATGCGCTACGCCGCCGAACAGCGGCGCCGGGAATCGCCGGCCGAGCGCGCCAAACGGGTGGGCGAGTGGGAACGCCGCCAGCGGCGCCAGCGCGAGCCGTTGCAGGAAGTTCCCGACGCGTTCGATTTCAAACTGGCCGGCGAGGAAACCGTGGACGGCGAGCCGGTTTATGCGATCGATGCCGCGCCCAAGCCGGGGTACCGGCCGAGGTCGTCCTCGGGGGCGTATCTGACGAAGATGAAGGCGCGCTTCTGGATCGCCAGGCGGGATTTCCAGTGCCTAAGGATGGAGGCCGAGACGCTGGACACCATCTCGATCGGCGGCATCCTGGTGCGGCTGGCGAAGGGCGGCAGCCTGTCGATGGAACAGGCCCGGGTGGAAGACGGGCTGTGCCTGCCGAAGCGTTATGCCATCCGCGCCTCGGTGCGGGTGGCGCTGGTCAAGGTGGTCCGCAGTGACATCGAGTACACCCTGGGCGATTACCGCCGCCCCCCGGCGGACCAGCCGCACTGATGCGCTGTGGTACAATTCCAGCCACTATGAACATTTCGATCGTCGTTCGGCGAATTGGCGTGATTTCCATGGCCAAGATAGTGGGCGTGATCTACTCGATGATTGGCTTGATCGTGGGTACGGCTTTCTCGTTGATTGCCGTGACCGGCGAGGCCGTGGGGGCGCCGGTCGGCGGCTCCAGCAGGCTGATCGAGACCATGATGGGGATTGGCGCCATCATTCTGTTTCCGATCGTTTTCGGGGTGGCCGGGTTCGTTCTGGGCGTGCTCTCCGGCGCCATATACAACCTGGCGGCCCGCATCATCGGCGGCATCACCGTCGAGGGAGTGCAGACGAACGTCTGAGCGCACGGCGCTCGATCATGCAGGCCCCCGGGGCGCCCGGGGCGTGGGTGGGGCGCTCGCAGCCGCGGCACCGCGGGAGCGGATGCCGGGGATGGGGGTGTCTGTTCCTTCGCGGGGCAGGCGAATCGCCCGCCGCACACCGGCGCTACACTATAGCGGATGCGCCTGCTGACGGGACCGGCCGGCTCCGGGAAGACCACCATCGTGCTCGAGGAGTTCCGCGAGGCGCTGCGCCGGGCGGGCGCGGGCGTGCGGCTGCTGGTGCCCACCTCCACCCTGGCGCGGCACCTGCAAAACCGGCTGGCGCGCGAAGGGGCGGTGTTCCGCGGGCAGTGGGTCGGGACGCTGCACGGGTTCGCCGGGCAGTGGGCCGGGGACGTGCCGGAGGTCTCCGACGCGGTGCTCTACCTCCTGGTGGAGGAGGCGGTACGGCGCGCGGGCCGGCCGGAATTCGCGCGGGTGGCGCACACCAGCGGGTTCTGCGCGGCGCTGGCGCGCGGCATCAAGGAGTTCGCCTCGGCGGGATGCGACAGCGTCAAGCTGGCGCGCCGGCTGCCCCCCACGCCGCTGGGGGAGGCGTTCCTGGCGGTGTACCGCGAGCTGGAAGGCGAGCTGGCGCGGCGCGGGTTGGCGCCGCGGGCGAAACGGCTCGAGCTGGCGGCGGAACGGATCGAGGCCCAGGGACTGCCGGGCATCGGCGCCATCTGGCTGGACGGGTTTCATGCGCTGCCCTCGCCGGAGCTGCGCCTGATCGCGGCCATGGGCCGGCGCGCGGACCTCACCCTGACGCTGGGCGATGGCGATCTCTCCGAGGAAACCCGCGGGCGGCTGGCGGCCATGGAATTCGGCGAGGAACGCGCCGCGCGCGGACGGCGGGCGCCGGCGGAGATCCTGGTGGCGGCCCAGGGGATCGAGCGGGAAGCCGGGGAGATCGCGCGGCGGATCCTCGAGCAGGCGGCCGCGGGGCTGGCGTTCCGCGAAATGGGCATCGTGGCGAGGGCGGCGGACGCCTACGTCCCGGTGCTGCGCGCGACGCTCGAGCGGTTCGGCATTCCGGCGCATTTCTACTTCGAGTCGCCTCTGTCGGAGCACCCCGTGGTGCGCTACCTGGGCGGCGCGGTGGAAGCCATGCTGAGCGGATGGGACCACGCGCGCACGCTCGAGGTGCTGCGCCTGGCGCCGCGCTTCGCCGATCATCCGGCCATGGACCGCTTCGATTTCGCGGTCCGCGAGCAGATGCCCAATGCGGGGCTGGGCGAGCTGCGGTCGCTGCTGATGGCGCCGGAGGGCCACGCGCTGGAGGGCGCCGAGGGGCTGCTGCACAAGCTGGACCGGCTGGCGGCGCTGGAGGAATGGCGCTCCTTCGCCATGCATCCGCGCGACTGGGCGGCGCGGTTCCGCGATCTGCGCCACCTGTTCCGTCCGGCGGTGGAGGAGATCCCCGCGGGGAGCGGCCGCCACGAGGCGGTGTTGCTCGTCCGCGGCCAGGCGCAGGCGCTGGATCTGTTCGACCAGGCCCTGGACGAGGCCGCGCAGGCGCTCCCACCGGAACGGGAGATGCCCATCCAGCCGTTCTGGCGCGCGGTGCAATCGGTGTTGCGGATGAAACCGCTGCGCCTCGACGACGGCCGCCGCAACGCGGTCCACGTGCTTTCGGCCGAAGAGGCGCGCCAGTGGGTGCTGCCGGTGGTGTTCGTGTGCGGCCTGGTGGAGCGGCAGTTTCCGCAATTCCATACGCAGGACCCGTTCTTCCCGGATGCGGCGCGGCGGCTTTTGAACCAGGCGGGAGTGCCGGTGCGCACCACCGCCGAGCGCGAGCGGGAGGAGCGGGCGCTGTTCGATAGCGCCATGGGCAGGGCCAGCCTGCTGGCGGTGCTGACGTATCCGCAATTCGACCAGCGCGGCGAGCGGACGCTTCCGTCGCCGTTCCTGGACGGCCGCGCGTCCCTGCGCATCGAGGAGGCGCGCTCGGGCAGCCCGCCCCCGCGCAGACTGCGCCGCGAGCCTCCGGCGGAGGATATCCGCGCGCCCGGCCTGCTCGAGTGGCTGAGCGGGAAGGCCGCCCGGCAATCGCCCACGTCGCTGGAAACGTTTCTGCAATGCCCGTTCGAGTATTTCGGAAGCCGGACGCTGCGGCTGGCCGGCGCGCCGCTCCGGCCCGAAGAGCGGCTGGATCCGCTGGCGCAGGGCGACATCGTCCACGAGGTTCTGAAGGAGTGGTGGCCGCTGAGGCCGGCCCCCATCGCGCCGGTTTTCGAGCGCGCGTTCGAGCGGTTTTGCGAGCTGAAGCGCATTCCTCCGGGCTACCACACCGAACGGCTGCGCAACGCCATGCTCGAGGACTTGGCCGCGTTCGCCGCCGATACCACCTGGCCGCCGGGGCTGACATCGCGGATGGAGGAGAAGTTCGCCTTCGCGCTGGATACGCCCGAGGGCGTTCCGGGAATCGAGATCGCGGGCCAGATCGACCGCCTGGACACGGCTGCGGACGGCAGCGCCTACGTCATCGATTACAAGTACAGCGCCAAGGCGCGCGTCAAATCGAAACTGGACGACGAGCGGCTGCTGCAGGCGCAACTGTACGGGATGGCGGCCGAGCGCGCGTTCGGCGCCCGCCTGGCGGGCGTGTTCTACGTGGGGCTGAAGCGCGAGGTGAGTTACGTGGGGTGGAGCGCCGACGGCCTGCTCGGCAAGGAACCGTTTCCCGAGGACTGGTTCGAGCGCGCGCGGGAGCGCACGCTGGCGGTGGTGGGGCAGATCCGCGAAGGCCGCGTCGCCCCCCATCCGGCCGATACGGACCACTGCGAGCGGTGCGATTTCCGCGACGCCTGCCGGGTGGACCTGCGGGCGGCGGCGGCCGAAGAACGGGCCGCCGGGGAGCCGGCATGAGCGATCGCTTTGTGGGGCAGGCTTGCAGCCTGCGGCCGGTTTTTAATCGGCCTGGGCGGCCATCGCGCACGTTAGCGGGGGCGGGTTACAAACCCGCCGCTGGCTGCAAGCCTGCCCCACAGCAACCGCCGCTCGCGGCCGGAGACCACGCATGAGCGCACCCAACTTCACCGCGCGCCAACTGGAAGCCGTGGACGTCTCCCGGCGCCACGTGGACGCCTGCGTGGTGGCGGGGCCGGGCTCGGGAAAGACCACCGTGCTGGTGGAATACTTCCGCCGGCTGGTGGAGGCGGGCGTGGACCCGGTGCGCATCCTGGCCATCACCTTCACGGATAGGGCCGCCGCGCAGATGCGGCGCAGGCTGGCCGAGGCGTTCCGCGAGGACGCCCAGGTCCGTTCGAAGCTGGAGCGCGCGTGGGTGTCCACGGTGCACGGATTCTGCGCGCGGCTGTTGCACGAGAACCCCGTCGAGGCGGGCGTGGACCCGGATTTTACGATTGCCGAGGAGCGCGAACTGGGGCGCTGGCAGCAGGAGTCCATGGCGGAGGCCCTGGAGTCGATCTTCGCCGATCACCCGGCGGGCGTGCGAGCGCTGATCCGCGGCCTGGCGTCGCCGGGGTTCGAGGCGGCCATGCTGTCGGCCTACGACGCCATGCGCTGCGCGGGCACGGCGGTGCGCGATCTGGCCGGGTTCCCCGTGCCCGCGGGGACGGACATCGCCGATATCGCCGAAACGCTCGGCGAATTGCGCGAGTGCGGCACGGCGGACTGGAACGGCGCGCAGAAGCTGGCGCTGGCCGAGGCGATTGAAGGCATCCAGCGGATGGTGGCCGCGCCGGGCGCGCGGGAAGCCCTCGAGGCCGTCGAGGGTTTTGCCTGCGACCTGCGCAAGCTCAAGCAGGGCAGCGTTGCCCGCGAACTCCTGAAGACGCTGCGCGACGAACAGCTCAAGCGGCTCGAGTACACGCTCATCACCCGGCTGTACGCCTCCGAGCGCGAGCTGCTGATCGAGGTGCTGGGCCGCTTCGACGCCATCTACCGCCGCCGCAAAACGCAGGCGGGCGCGCTGGATTTCGCCGACCTCGAAGAGTTCGCCGTGGGTCTGCTGGAAAACAACCCGGACACGCGCGCGCGCCTGCAAGCGCAGTTCGAGCACGTGCTCATGGACGAGCTGCAGGACACCAACGGGCAGCAGGCCAGGCTGCTGCGCCTGGTGCGTCCGCCGGGGCGGTTTTACGCGGTGGGCGACGTGAACCAGTCGATCTTCGGATTCCGCCACGCCGAGCCGCAGGAGTTCCGCAACTTCCGCGCCGAGGCGGCCGCCTCGGGCGGGCGCGTGGTCGAACTGGTGGAGAACTTCCGCAGCCGGCCGGAGATCCTGCGCGCCGTGGAAACCGTCGCGGGTGGAGCGATGGGCGTCGAACCGCGCAGACTGATCGCGGGCAAGACGTTCGACGACGCGGATGGGGACGCGCCGCGCGTGGAAGCGATCGTGGCGCAGACCGTGGACGGCGAGGCGCGCGCGGTGGCGCGGCGCATCCTGGAACTGAGCCAGGCCGAGCCGCGGCGCGCCTTCCGCGACATGGCCGTGCTGGTGCGCAATACCGAGGTGCTCCCCGAGTTCACCGCGGCTTTCGACGGCGCCGGCATCCCCTACGTGGTGAATCGCGGCAAGGGCTTCTGGGAAACGCGCGAGGTGAGCGACCTGGTTCAGCTTCTGCGCACCGTCGCCAATCCGCGCGACGAAATCAGCCTGGCGGCGGTGCTGCGATCGCCGCTGGTGGGGGTCTCGGACGAGGCTCTGCTGCGGCTGCGGTTGCTGCGAGGGAACCTGGCGGACGCCTTGATGGGCCTGCGCGCGGAAGACGATCCGGAATTCCACCGGGCGGATCTCGAGGCGCTCGCCGGCTTCCGCGGCCGCCTGCGGGAATGGCGACGGCGGCGCGAGTACGTGGGGTTCGACCGGCTGCTGCTGGACGCCATGGACGAAACCGGATACGCGGCGGAAGCCGGCGCGCGGGCGGCCGCCAACATCGACAGGTTCCTGGCGGCTGCGCGGGCCGCGGCGCCGCGCACCTCGCTGGACGCCTTCGTGCGCGATCTGGAAATGCTGCGCGAGAGCGGCCGCGCGGCGCAGGATTCGGCCCTCGAGGACGCCACGGACGCGGTGCAGGTGATGACCGTACACTCGGCCAAGGGGCTGGAGTTTCCGGTGGTTTTCGTGGCGGCCATGCACAAGGGTGTGGAGAGCAATCCGCCGGCGGTGGCCTTTTCGCCGCGGGTGGGGTTGGGGGCGAGCTGGCGGAATCCGGCGCGGCGCGAGGATATCGACGATCTGTTCCACCGCGCCATCCGCGAGGAGCGCCACGAGCGCGAGGCGAGGGAGGCGGACCGGCTGTTGTACGTCGCCATGACGCGCGCCGAACACCGCCTGGTGCTCAGCTTCTCGACCGGCGGCAGGAAGCCGGCGAAGTGGGCGAAACAGGTGGCGGACAGCCTGCTGCTGCCTGTGGACCAGCCGGGTGAGCGGACGCTCGAACGCGTGACGCCGGAGGGCGAGACCTGGAAGCTGCGGGTTTGGGTGGATGCCGACGACCGCTCCCTGACGGTCGCGGCTCCGAGTGCGCATCGGAGCCGCGACTGCGAGGGAGCGGAGTTGTTGCCGCGGCCCGCGGTCACCGGACAGTTCGAGAGCAACGTCACGGTGACGGCGCTGGCGCGGTTCGCGCGGTGTCCGCGGGCGTACTACCTGGGCGAGCACCTGGGGTTTCCAGGCAAGCCGCGCAAAACGGCGGAGAGCGGCGCGGGCGATACTATCGCCGCCGGCGAGTTGGGCACCCAGGTGCATGCGCTGCTGGCGGGGACTCCGGTGGAGGATCCCGATCCGCGGGCGGTGCGCCTGGCCGGGACGTTTCGCAAGGGGCCGCTGGGCTGGAGGGTCGAGCGGGCCACCCGCGTGGAGCGCGAGTTCGATTTCCTGATGGCGGTGGACCCGCTGGTGGTGAGCGGGCAGATCGACCTGTGGTTCGAGGAGGGTGGGGAACTGACCATCGTCGACTACAAGACCGACGCGGTGGGCGCGCCCGAGGCGCACCATCGCGCCCAGGAGCACGAGCTGCAGGTCAGGCTGTACGCCATGGCGGTGGAGCGCATGACGGGCCGCGCGCCCGCCCGCGCCTGCCTGCATTTCCTGGCGCCCGACGTGGTGGTGGACGTGGATCTGGCGCCGTCGCTCATCGACTCTCCCGAGCAGATCGTGCGCGACTTCGTGGAGGCGCAGGAGAAGCTGGAGTTTCCCTTGCGGGAAGGCGAGCAGTGCCGGCGGTGCCCGTTCTACAGGGACTTGTGCCCGGCGGGTTGAGGGGCCGTCTCGCGGCCGCGCTCGCGGGGCTGGACCAGTTGCCGTAGCTGCGCTTCCGGCATGCTGAACGTCACGGCGACCGTGGACCCGTTGGCGGCGATACCCACGGACTTTGCGAACGCGGCGGCGCCGGGGTTTTTCTGCGCCTGCATCTGCGCCATGTTGGCCACCAGTTGCAGCATCCCGGCGAGGGTGGTGGCGTTCTGCTCCGTATCGACCTGGGCCTGCGCCGTGACCCTCACGTCGGCGCCCAGCCTGACGGCGAGGGAGGCCTGCTGGATCTGCCCGAGCGCCTCCAGGTTCAATCCCGGCACGGTGGGGGCGGCGCTGGGCGGGCGCAGGCCGGCCGGGGAGACGGTGGTCAGCACCCAGGCGTCATTGGCCGCGCTCAACTGGCCGATCCGCGAAACCACGGCGGGGCCGAGGCGCGGGGCCCCGGGCGACTGGCGGCCGATGGCGCCCTTGACGCTGGCCAGGTCGCCGATGACCGCCAGCGTGGGGTCCGGGAAGGCCAGCCCCTGAAGCCCGTCGGGGCTCTTGAGGATGACGACGTTCCGGTAGGTCTCCGTGGCTGCGCCGGCGGCGGCGGCGGTAATGGCTTCGACGGGGAACGCGCCGCGCGCCAGGGCCAAGCCGCCAGTGAAACCCGCGCTGCCGCCGGTGGCCGCCAGAAGCTCGGTCACATCCCTGCGCGGGTCGAAACCGGTGAGCGCGGCCAGGGCCTGGAATTGTGGATCGTGCGGGGCCACCAGGGTCAGGACGTACTGGCCGAAGGGCGACGCCATGGCCTGAGCGACGTTGACGCCGGCGATGACGGTGGCGCCGGGCATGACCAGGCCAACCAGGCGCGAGTCGGCTGCCGGGAGCGTGGCGGCGAAAACCATGGCGAGCGTGGCGGTGTGGCGGAGGGTTGCGTTCATACCACTTAAGACGGAGGGCGCGGCCGGTTATTAGCCGGGGGGTGGAGGACCGCCGGGTCCTCAACCCACGGCACCGGCGCCGTGTCCCACCCAGGCGGCCACCAGGTTCCAGGCGACGCACAAGGCAAATAACAGATTCATCTTCCGAAGCAGCCGCGTGCGGCCGGAGCGCCACGCCAGGGTGCCCAGCGCCACTGCCAGAACCTTGGCCACCGCCAGGGCCAGCCGGGGATCGGCCGCCCCCGCCAGCGCCACGCGGATCAGCGGATTGGCTTCCCCTATGCCGTGGCTTAAGAAGAGCAGGGTGGTCAGCGCGTCCAGTGCCTGGAGACAGATGAATGAAAACAAGATCATGCGGTTTCCCGATTCGTCCAGACCAACGTAACGCTTCCGGCGGGCGGGCGCCAATGGTACCAGTTCCGGTACTGGATTGGATGCGACGCCGGTTTGGTGCGATTCAGCACTATTGGGGCGAATGACGGCGCGCACGACGCCCATTCCCGCGCTATGCTCGACATCGTAGTGAAATATCCGGCATACGGAGTGTACAAAGCGTGGCTGAAGATCCGTTAACCTATCTACCGCGAAAGCCCGCCCAGGAGGTGTTGAAGGGCGCCGTCATTTACGGTCCGGGCTCGCCCAACGCGCACCTTCACGTGCTGATCGCGGGACGCGTGCGCATCACCCATGCGTCGGCCGGCGGTGGCCATACCGTCGGGCGCATTGTCAGGGCGGACGGTCTGTTCGGGGAATCCGTGCTGGGCCGCCGGCAGGAGCCGTCGGAAACGGCGGTGGCGATGGACGACGCGACGATGATGTCGTGGACGCGGGAGGAAGTGGAGCGGCAGATCGAACGCGAGCCGCGCCTGGGCCTGGCGCTGTGCCAGAGCTTGGCCCGGCAGGCGCTGGAGCTTCAGAAACGCATCGAGAGCATGGCGGTGTATAAGACCCCCGAGCGGGTGATGGTGGCGTTGCTGACGCTGGCCGCCGACCTGGGCGCCGAACTGCCCGACGGGACCGTGCGCATTCCTTCCCTGACGCACCACACGCTGGCGGGATACGTGGGGACCTCGCGCGAGGTGGTGACGTTCCAGATGAACCGCCTGCGCCGGATGGGACTGATCCGCTACTCGCGCCAGTTCATCGACGTCCACCCGAAGCTGCTGCGCGAGGCTCTCAAACCGGCCGCCCGCCTCGGGGCGAAATCGGCGGGATAGCGGGCTTCACCGGCGCAGCATCCCTCAGTCGTAGACGAAGTGGAGCACCTTCTTGAGATCCTCCCAGGCTTCCCGCTTGGCGTGCTCGTTGTAGGGCCGCAACAGGTAGGAAGGATGGTAGGTCACCATCACGGGGATGTCTCTCCACTCGGTCCACTTGCCGCGCATTTTGGTGACGCCCTCTTTGTGCCCGGTGAGCGCCCGTGCGGCGGTACCGCCCAGCGCGCAAATGGCTTTCGGACGAATGGAGGAAAGCTGGCGATGGAGGAACTGCCCGCAGATTTCCATCTCGTCGGGCTCGGGGGTGCGGTTGCCGGGCGGCCGGCACTTCACCACGTTGCAGATGTAGACATCGTCGCGGCGGAGGGCGATGCCTTCCTTGCGGGCGGTGCCCTCGATCATCTGGGTCAATAGTTGGCCGGCGCGCCCCACGAAGGGGATGCCCTGGGCGTCTTCATCGGCGCCCGGTCCTTCTCCGACGAAGACCAGCGGCGAGGCCGCGTTGCCTACGCCGAACACCAGCTTGTGGCGGCCTTCATGCAGGCGGCAACGGCGGCAATCGCCGATGTCTTCGAGAATGCGCGGCAGGGTGTCGCCCGTGGGCGCGGGCGGCGGAAGATGGGGCGCGGCGGGCACGGGAGTGGATGGCGCGGGCGCGGGCGTTCGCCGGTAGAGGGTCCGGATGCCCAGGTCCTGGTAGAACTCGAGATAGCGGCGGAGGGTGTCAGCGTCCATCGGCGGCATGGAGGGCCAGGCGGAGTATCAGCGCCTGGTCGAAGATGCGGTCGGCCACTTCGCGCTTGGGAGCGCGCGCCAGGGGCAGGATTTCGCCGGTGCGCAGGACCAGGGTGACCTGGTTCTCCTCGCTCTCGAACCCCACCTCGGGAACGCCCACCAGGTTGGCGACGATCATGTCGCAGTTCTTGGACTCCAGCTTGCGGCGGGCCTCGGCGACCAGGTTCTCGGTCTCGGCGGCGAAGCCGATCAGCAGGCGGTCTCCCTTCTTTTGGCCCAACTCGGCCAGGATATCGGGCGTGGGATCGAGTTCCAGCGACAGGCGCGCGGCGGTCTTCTTGACCTTCCGGGCGGGCACCTTGATCAGATGAAAATCGGCGACGGCGGCGGCCTTGACCACGATGCCGGCGTCCTCGAGGTGGGCGAAGACCTGCTCGCGCATTTCGGCTGCGGTGCGCACGGGGATGGTCTCGACGCCGGCGGGCGGCGCCAGGTTCACGGGGCCGGAAACCAGGATGACGCGCGCGCCGCGGGCGGCGGCGGCTTCGGCCAGGGCATAGCCCATTCTGCCGCTGGAGCGGTTCGAGAGGAAGCGCACCGGATCGAGCGGTTCCTGGGTGGGGCCGGCGGTGACGATCACCACTTCGCCCTCCAGGTCGCGGCGGTGCTGGGTTTCCAGGCGAATCGCCTCGGCGATGGCTTCGGGCGCGGCCAGGCGTCCCGGTCCGGTCATGCCGCAGGCCAGGTATCCGCTCTCGGGCTCGACGATGCGGTGGCCGCGGCGGCGCAGCGTTTCCAGGTTCGCCTTGGTGGCCGCGTGGCGCCACATGTTGACGTTCATGGCGGGGGCGATCACCACCGGGCCGGCGAAGGCCAGGTAAATGGCGCTCAGAAAATCGTCCGCCAACCCGTGCGCCAATTTGGCCATCAGGTCCGCGGTAGCCGGCGCGATGGCCAGGATGTCGTGCTCCTGGGCCACCGAGACGTGCTCGAGGGCGCTTTCGATGGCGAAGAGATCGGTGAGGGTCTTGCGGCCGGTGAGCGCGGCGAAGGTCAGCGGCCGGACGAACTCCTGGGCCGCCCGCGTCATCACCGTCTGCACCTGGTGTCCCTGCTGCATCAGCAGACGCGCCAGTTCCGCCGCCTTGTAGGCCGCGATGCCGCCGCCGATGCCGAGAAGGATCTTCATGGGGAAGCAGCCGCCCCCGCCGCCGGCGCTACAGCACCGCTTCGGGCGCGGGCTCCTCGGGCGCCACGCCGGTGAGGGAATACTTCACGAGGCCGCGGCGCACCTCCTCCATGGCGATGATGGTGGATTTCTTGGAGGACGTGGGCAACACGGGCCGTGCGCCGGCCTGAAGCTGCCGGGCCCGCTTGGCAGCCACGATGATGAACCGGTAGGTGCTCTGCTCGGGATCGTCGGGAATGGTGCAGTGCGCGTTATTCCGCGGTGGAACTTTGTCGCCCATGATATGGATGCCTCTTCAAACCTGAAATGTGTCCAGAATCGGCCGGATGCGGTCCTCGATCCTGGTCCGCCGTACCCGCTCGGCGCGAACGATGGCGGCCAGGACGGCGCCAGCTTCCTCCACCTCGCGGTTGATCAGAACGTAATCGTACGCGCCGTAGTTCCGGATTTCCCCGGCCGCATCCCGCAACCGCCTCTGAATCGTTTCCTCCGGGTCCTCGCCGCGGGCGCGAAGCCGGGCCTCGAGGATCTGCCGCGAAGGAGCCAGGATAAAAACCGTAACAACTTCGGGGATCCGACTTTTCAATTGTCTCGCACCTTGCACGTCGATGTCGAGTACCAGGTCCTTGCCCTGGGCCTGGGCCGCCTCGAGAATCCCGCGGTGGGTGCCGTAGTAGTTGCCGAAAACCTCGGCGTGCTCGAGAAACTCGCCGTTGGCTAGGCGGCGCTCGAACTGCCCCCGCGAAACGAAGTGGTAGCTCACTCCATCCACTTCGTTCCCGCGCGGAGCCCGCGTGGTGTAGGAGACCGAGAACAGCAGTCCCGGCACGGTTTCGAACAACTTGTTCTTCAGGGTGGACTTGCCCGACCCCGACGGAGCCGAAATGATAAAGACGGTTGTCATGGAAGTGTCACGCCGCCCAAAACGGAATTGGGCCACAGATAAACACCGATGAACACCGATAAGAGGCTTGCCTTGCGTTCATCCGTGTTCATCGGTGTTCATCCGTGGCCACCTCTTCTCGCTTTACTCCAGATTCAACGACTGCTCGCGAATCTTGTCGATCTCGGCCTTGGCGGCCAGGGACAGGTCCGTCATGGTGAGTCCGAGATCGCCCAGGCCGCCGGTCTTCGACAGGATCGTGTTGGCCTCGCGGTTCATCTCCTGCAGCAGAAAATCCAGCCGCTTGCCCACTTCGCCGCCGGCGGCGACGATGCTCTCGAGTTGCGCCGCGTGGGTGCTCAGGCGGACCAGTTCCTCGCTGATGTCGCTGCGCTCGGCCAGGATGGCGGCTTCCTGCGCCAGGCGCTGGGGCTCGACCGCGGCGCCGCGCAGCAATTCGTCCAGCCTCTCGCGCAACCGCTTTTGAAACGCCGGGATGGCGCCGGTGCGGATCTCTTCCATGCGGGCCACCAGAGTGCGCAGCGCGCCGCAGCGCTGGCGGATCTCGGCCGCCGTGGCTGCGCCCTCGCCCTCGCGCGAAGCGTTCCATGCCTCGAGCGCCTCGGCCGCGGCCTCGAGCAGCGCCTGGGCAACCGCTTCGCCGGGTTCGGGCCGCTCGCCCGAGGTCAACACCCCGGGGGCTTGCAAGGCGGCGTTGAGGTCGGGTGGGGCGCTCGAGCCGTACTTTTCGGAGGCCTCCCGGAAGGCCCGCATATAGGCGTCCAGCAGCTCCCAATTGACGGGCGCGCCGGAGGCGGCCGCGGTGGGCGTGAACGACACCTGGGCCTGCACGTGCCCCCGCGCCACGCCCGCCTTCAGCACGGCGCGAACCGCGTTCTCGAGCGAGTCCATCTCCTCGGGCAGGTGCGTGTGCAGATCCAGCCCGCGGTGGTTCACGCTCTTCAGGCTGAAGACGATCTCGCCTCGCTCGAAGGTCTTTCGTACCCGGGCAAAGCCGGTCATGCTGCGTACGCTCACAAATCCAGCCTCGATCCGGCGTCCACGAACTGCAATTCGTGGAGCCGCCGATAAACTCCCCCCATGCCCAGCAGCTCTTCGTGCGTTCCGGTTTCGCGGACGCGGCCCTTCTCGATCACCACGATTTTATCCGCGCGGCGGATGGTGGACAGCCGGTGCGCGATGAGGATGACGGTGCGGTGCTCCATCAGGTTGGCCAGGGCCTTCTGCACGAGCAGTTCCGATTCCGTATCGAGGTGGGAGGTGGCCTCGTCCAGAATCAGGATGGGCGCGTTCTTCAAGAGCGCCCGCGCGATGGCCAGGCGCTGCCGCTGCCCGCCGCTCAACTTCACGCCGCGGTCGCCCACGATGGTGTCGTATCCCTCCGGCAGCCGCAGAATGAAGTCGTGCGCCAGGGCGGCAACCGCGGCGGCGTGAATCGACTCCATGGACGCCAGCGGCCGCGCGTAGGCGATGTTGTGCGTCACCGTATCGTTGAACAGGAAGGTGTCCTGCGCCACGATGCCGATGTGCGAGCGGAGCGATGCGAGATCCAGTTCGCGGACATCGTGGCCGTCGATCTCGACGGCTCCATCGGCGACGTCGTAGAGGCGCGGGACCAGGTTCGCGAGCGTGGTCTTGCCGCCCCCCGACGGCCCGACGAGAGCCACCACTTCGCCGGCCTTCACCTCGAGATCGAGCCCGCGGATGTGGAACCCGTTGGGCGCCGCCGGGTAGTGGAACGAAACGTTGCGAAACGCGATGGCCTGGGTGAAGCGGTCCAGTTTCAGGGCGCCGGGCTTCTCGGCGATCTGCTCGGCGTGATCGAGATAGGAGAAGACTTCGTGCGAGCTGCCCAGCGCCTGCTCGAAGATGTTGTGGATGCCCACCAGGCGTTTGACGGGTTCGAGGAGCATGAGCAGCGCCACCACGAAGCTGGCGAAATCGGGGGCGGCGAGCGTATGGTGGAGAATCTGGCCGCGCGCATACCACAGCAGCGCCACGATGGTGGCCGCGCCCACCAGCTCGATCAGAGGCGACGAGACGGCCTGCTGGCGGACGTACTGCAGGTTGGTCTTGAGCAGCCTGCGCGACGATTCCCGGAAGCGCCGCGATTCGTAGGGCTCGGCGCCGAAAACCTTCACCACCATGTGGCCGCTGAGGGTTTCCTGGAGGATCTGGCTCAGTTCGCGCTGGCGGTCCTGGGTGCCGCGGGTGGTGCGGCGGATGCGCTGGCCGATTCGCAACACCGGCAGGATGACCAGCGGCAGCACCAGAAAGCTAAGCGCCGCAAGCTGCGGGTCCTTGCCGATCACCACCAACAGCAGCGCCACCAGGGCGAAGGATTGCCGCAGGAAATCCGCCAGGATGTGCGACGTGGCGAGTTGCACCTTGTCGATGTCGTTCATGATGGACGACATCAGCTTCCCGGTGGAATGCGATTCGAAGAACTCGGCGCCCTGCTTCAGAACCTTGTCGTAGACCTCGTTGCGCAGGTTGGTGACGGCCGAGAAGCCCACGTAGTTCACCAGGTAATTGCCCAGGTAATCGCAGAGGCCCTTGACCAGGAAGACGGTGAGGATGGCGACGGCCATTACCGCCCAAACGTTGGACATCGAGGGCAGGTGCGGCAGGTAGAAGGGGTGCTTGAAGATGGGGTCGGTGTAGAGCTTGATGGGCGCATTCGAGGCGTGGGGGTCGAGGACGTTGTAGAGGATGGGGCCGACCAGCAGGGCCATGGTCGCGGTGGCGCCTCCGGCCACCGCCATCAGCACCACGGAAATGGCCAGTTGCGCCGAGTAGCGGCGTCCGTAGGCCAGCAGGCGCAGCAGTTCCTTCATGCGTGCACCCGCAGCCGCGCGGTGGCGAAGATCACCTGCGACGCGCGCACGTTTCCCATGCCGCCCTCCGCCCGCACCACCTCGCAAGCCGTCCGCCAGGGTCCCCAAATGGCCGGATCCGATTCGCCGAAGATGACCACCACGGGCACTCCGAAGGCGGCCGCCATGTGGGCCGGGCCGCTATCGTTGCCCACGAACAGGGAAGCCGTGGCCAGCAGGTCCTTGACTTCGGAAAGCGGCCGGCCGCGCAGGGCGGGGAATCCGGCGAAGGGAGACAGGTCGTCGGTTTCCGCGCCGATGAAGACCGGTTCCAGGCCGGATTGCCGCAGGTGCTTGGCGACCTCTAGGAAACCGTCCGCCCGCCAGGTTTTGGCGGGGGTGGCGCCCACCGGGTGAATCACCGCCACCAGATCCGCCGGTCCGGTCATGCGCGAGACCAACTGCGCCCGCGGAACCTCGCCGCGCGGGGCGCCCAGCCAGAACATGGCGCTGGCCATGTGCTCGGCCGTGTGTACGGTGCGCTCGACGCCCAGGATCTTCTGCGCCCGCGGGATATGCAGGTTGTAGGCGAAGCGCCAGCGGAAGTGTCCGAAGCCGGCGCGGTAGCGGGCGCCCGAGCGGGCGGTGAGCCACGCGCTGCGGCTGCCGCCGTGAAAATTCACGCACAGCCTGGGGCGCCAGCGGCGCAGCGCGGCCGGATCGGGGGGCAGCATTTCATCCACGTCGGAGTTGCCTTCGAAAATGTCGCGAAACCGGTCTTCCACTACCACGGCCACCCGCAGATCCGGCCGGGCGCGCCGCAGGATATCGAGCGCGGGTGTGGTGAGGACGCAATCCCCCAGCGAACGGAGGCGAAGGACGGCGACCCGGGTACCCGGCGGCAACTTCTCCAGCACGCTTCCCACAAAGCCTTATTCTTCGACCTTCGCCTCGTCGACCAGCATCACGGGAATGTCGTCGCGAACGGGGTAGACCCGATGGCACTCGACGCACTTCAGGCCGCTCTGGTCGGGCTTCAACTCGACCGTCGCTTTGCAGACCGGGCAGACGAGGATTTCGAGCAGTTCTTTGCTGATGGCCATAGTGACCCTATCAGTTTACCAGGAGTGGGGGTGGGGGCCGCAGAGCCCACACAGAAGAACCCACCTGTTCTCTTGGCGGGCTCTGCGGCTTTGCGAGCGATTGTGGTCTCGGCTCCGAGTTTTTCACGGCTTCCGAAAGAGCGGAAGCAGCCCCGGCTCTCTGGAGTCCATTGGGGCGCGAACCCACCTTAGGGCCTAGGGTGAAGATTGTGAAGCAGCGCTAACACACCGTAGGTGGCCAAAACAAGAAGGGCAAGGCGGACAACGATAAGGTCGAGGATATCAAAAACTTGGTTGATTACCCCTGGCAAGTGGCTTAGGAATTGGGACATCTCCTGTCCTCCAGTAAGGTAGCCTTTTGCTATCCATTTGCCGTGCCCCTCAGGCGCCCATTTCCGCGCGCGTCTTGGCCACCACGGCCAGGTACTGGCGCGCGCGCTCGGCGATCACTTCGAACTTGCCTTCCTTGATGGATTTGGCATCCACCAGCTCGCCGCCTATGCCCAGGGCGCAGGCTCCGGCTTTGAGGAAGTCGGCCGCGGTCTCCAGATTCACGCCACCGGTGGGAACCATCTCGATTTGCGGAAACGGTCCCTTGAGCGCCTTGATGTACTTGGCGCCGCCCACGTTGCCGCAGGGGAAGACCTTCACCGCGTCGGCGCCGGCTTCCCACGCGGTCAACACCTCGGTGGGCGTGAGCGCGCCGGGGAAGCTGGGCTTGGCGTAGCGGCGGGCGATTTCGATCACCGAAAGGCGCAGGCTGGGCGAGACCAGGAACTCCGCTCCGGCCAACATGCAGGCGCGCGCGGTTTCGGGGTCCAGAACCGTTCCCGCACCCAGCAGCACCTTGCCGCCGAAGCGGTCGGCCAACTTCTCCAGGGCCTTTACGGCGCCCGGCACGGTCATGGTGATTTCGGCCACGGTGATGCCGCCGTCGTGGAGGGCCTCGACGGCGTGGATGGCTGCCTCGGCGCTGGAGGCGCGGACCACGGGGACGATTCCGACCCCCGTAATCCATGTCAGAATTTCTTTGGACGTCATCAGAACCCACGGTAACACGGTATGCTAGTGGCTTGACACCGCAACTAAACCCGGAAGGGGAAAAGCGCCCATTGCGGGCCACGGTGGTGGTGGTTTCGCACAACCGGAAACCGCTGCTCGAAGCGTGTCTGGCTTCGCTCGAGAAGTCCGAGGGCCGCGAGGACTTGCAGATCGTCGTGGTGGACAACGGCTCGCGTGATGGCGCGGCGGGGTTGGACGCCGAGTTCCCGCGGGCGCAGTGGATCCGCCTGCCCAAGAATTTCGGCCTGACCAAGGCCATGAACCTGGGATGGCGCGCCGCCGACGCGGAGCTGGTGCTATTCCTGCACGACGACACCGAAGTGCAGCCCGGCACGGTGCTGCGCCTGGCCGAGGCGCTGGAAGCCAGCCCGGAGGTGGCCGCGGTGTGCCCGCTGCTGGTGGATGGCGAGGGCCGCCCCGTCCCGCAATTGGGCACGCTGCCGCCGGATGGCGAGTGGCGTCCGGCCGAGCCCACGGGGAGCGATCGGATGGCGGTGGAATACCCGCGCGGGGCGGCCCTGATGACGCGAGTGGCCCTCATCCGGGCGGTCCGCCAGATCGACGAGCGCTTCGGCCAGTTCGGAGCGGATGCCGACCTGGCGGCGAATTTCCGCCGCGCGTCCAAGAAAGTGCTGCTGCTGCCGCAGGTCTTGGTACGGCACCATGGCGCCCCCGGCTACACCCCCGAGGAGTGTGCCGATTTCCTGCTGGCCCGCGCCGCCTACCTGGGGAAGTACGAGGGCTTCGGCGCCGGCCTCGTGGCGCGGCTGGGCGCAGTTTTCGGTCCGCTGGTGCGCTTCCGGTTCGGGGAGTTCAAGAATACGCTGGCCGGGCAGAAGATCGACGGGACGCAGATGTGAGGCTGGCGTAGCCCATTACCCATAAGTGACGCGGGGGAGTGACACGTTTCTCAGCGCGAACCCCGTCGCCACGAACTGCAAAGCGGCGTAGCCCTGCCAAATCAGTCGATGACCGGGAGGCGGATCGCTTTTGCGCCCTCATTACCGCCCGCATCCTCGACCCGCGATCCAAACTGGCCGCTGCCCGCGGCTTGGATGAGGACACCGCTTCCAGTTCCCTGGCCGAGTCGCTCCATCTGGCTTCGGCCACGGCCGACGATTTGTACGAGGCCATGGATTGGTTGCTGCCACGGCAGCAGCGCATCGAGCAGGTTCTGGCTAGGCGTCACCTCTCCAACGGCTGTCTGGTGCTCTACGATGTGACCTCAACTCACTTCGAGGGCCGCCACTGTCCATTGGCGCGCTTCGGCCACTCGCGCGACGAGCGTGGCGGCAACCCGCAAATCGTCTGCGGCTTGCTCACCAACGCCGAAGGTCGTCCCGTAGCCGTGGAGGCGTTCCCGGGCAATACCGCCGATCCCAAGACGGTCGCCGCGCAAGTGCTCAATCTGCGCGAGCGTTTTGGCCCGCGGCGATTAGTGCTGGTCGGCGACCGCGGCATGCTCACCAGCGCCCGCATTCGCGAGGATCTCCAGCCAGTGCCCGGCACCGAGTGGATTACGGCATTGCGCGCGCCGGCCATCAAGAAGCTGGCCTCCGACGGCGTGCTGCAACTTTCCCTGTTCGACCAGACGGATCTGGCCGAGATCGCTCACCAGGCGTTTCCTGGCGAGCGCTTGATCGCCTGCCGCAATCCCCTGTTAGCTGCCGAGCGCTCGCGCAAGCGAGCCGAGTTGTTGGCCGCAACCGAAAAGGAGTTGCAGAAGGTGAAGGCCGCTACGCAGCGGAGCAATCGGCGGCTGCGCGGCAAAGAGCGGATCGCCGTCGCCGTCGGCAAGGCGCTGGGGCATTATAAGATGGCCAAGCACTTTCACTATCGCGTCCGAAGCAACGGATTCACCTATGAACGCAACCAGGCGAGCATCGAACGGGAAGCCTCCCTGGACGGGATCTATGTCATCCGCACTACCGTGCCGGCGGCATCGGCGTCCGGCGAACAGGCCGTCCGCCACTACAGAGAGTTAGCCAAGGTCGCGCGGGCGTTTCGCGGCTTGAAGAGTGTGGACCTGAAGATCCGGCCCATCCACCATCACCTGGAGGAACGCGTCTGCGCCCACGTGTTCCTCCGCATGCTGGCCTATTACGTGGAGTGGCACATGCGCCAAACGCTGGCTCCGATGTTGTTTGACGACGAAGACCCGGCCGCCGGCGAGGCGCTGCGCACCTCCATTGTGGCGCCCGCGCAACGTTCCCCCGTTGCGCAGGACAAGGCAAGCAGCAAAGCCACCGCCGACGGGCTGCCGGCGCACAGTTTCCGGACTCTGCTGCAAGACCTCCGCACCGTAGCCCTGAACACGGTCCAGATGGGCGAGGAAACCAGCCGGATGGTCACCGCGCCCACTCCTACACAGCAGCGCGCCTTCGACCTGTTGAAAGTCCCCTGCCGAGCGTAGCGTGTCCAGTAGGCTCCCGCCCATTTCGAGCCTATCTCCTGGGCGGTCAGTCACTTCCCGCCAATTGAGAACGGAAACTTCGGATTAGCCAAGAACATGAGAGAACCACTGTTGCGAGCGCAAACAAATCGTCGTATCGGGCCTTGGACCGCGAGCGCCGCGCAAGCGAACCGCCCAGCCGCGCGGGCCGCGGAGAACTCGAAATCGCGGTCCTGCGAATGGGCCGCGGAGGGCCGCCCGTCACGCCCGGTTACTTGACCGCGATCGTGGCGGATGGGCTCTGGATGGTGCCGATGGTCAGTTGCACCGGAACGGCCGCACCGGGGGGAGCCGACGGGGGAACCGTGAGATCGATTTGCATCAGGCCCACAAATCCCGGAGACGACGCCGCGTAGGGAAGGCTCGCCGCAATGCCTCCGACGGTCACGCTGGCGGGCAGCACGGGAGCGTCATACGCCGGCGCGGGCACGCCCGTCACTCCGGCGGGATTGCGCTGGCCTTCTCCGGTGGCCCAGATGGTGACGATGCTGCCACGCGCCGCCGGGTTGGACGCCGAGTTCAAACTGTTGTCCTGGTTCAGGGCAGCCGCTTGTCCGGTTCCCTGCGAGTTGGTCGTAATGATGGCGGGCACGGCGGCGAGAACCGGAACCGTCACGGCAACCGACCGGATGCCGTTATACTCGACCTGAACCCGGGTTGAGGACTCGCCCGCTATCTCATACGGCGCCACCGCGGCCACCTGGTTCTTGACCGCATAGATCATCGGCGCGGCGACGCCATCGAATAGGACGCGTGTTCCGCCAATCAGAGTCAGCACATTGCCGGAAGCGTCCAGCCCGGACCCCGTCAGCGTGGCCGGGCCGACATTAGTCGGAAAGAGAGTGACCATCTCTCCGGGCGCAACGCCCTTATCGGCATAATCGGCGCCGTTGGTCACAGCCGCCGCGGTAAGAGCGGGCGCGGTAGGGACGGCCAGCGCCGCCGCGCGCAGCGTGTTCATCACGGCCGTGTAAGCGGGCTTGGGCTGGAAGTTGGCGTCGAATAGTTCGGCTTCGCCATAAGCGGGATTCCTAATGGAGACCCCCGACACGGCGTCGTTTGAGTTCGCGACCGAGATGGCGGTGCAGTTCGGACTGTCCAGGCACGCTTGCACCGTGGTGCTGAAGAAGGTCGCCTGAGTTGCCAGGTCGGCGGGAGAGGCGGGTAGTTGAATCTCCGCATCCAGCTCCGAGATCCGCGCGCTCAGCCCCATCCTGGCCAACTGCGCCATATTGGCCACCATGCTGTCGCGATCGGGAACCACGTCGGAACCGGACCCGCCGACAGTCCAGTGGCATTGCAGCCCCACGCCATCGATGGGTGTTCCTCTTTGCTGCATGCCGGCCAGCAGGGTGTAGAGGCCGGTCGCCTTGGCCGTCTGGTTCTCGATAGCGTAGTCGTTGTAGTAGAGCTTGGCGTTGGGATCCACCTGGTGCGCCGTTTGAAACGCCAGATCGATGTAGCTGGGCCCGATCGTTTGCGCCCAGACGTTTTGCCAGGCGTTCACGGTTCCGGTCGGGCTGAGCGCTTCGTTCACCACGTCCCAACTCGCGCACTGGCCTTTGAAATGGCCCATCACGGTCTGGATATGGGTTGTCATGATCTGGGTGAGCTGGGCCGCCGTGAAGTTCCCGTTGACGACCCAGTTGGGGAGGTATTGGTTGGGACCGATCAGGTGATGGCAGTGGGCGGACAGCCCATTGTCTTTGGCGAAGGCGATCGTCGCGTCGGGATCCCCGAGAGTGAAATAGCCCTGGGCCGTCTCGGTCTCGAAATAGTACATGGATGCGGCGTTCAGCAGGCTGTATTCTCCAATCACCTTGGGCGCGTATGTGGGGGAGGGCGTGGCGCCTGGGGTCGCGGCGCTGGGCGAGCCGCTCACCCAGCCCTGCACAAGTTCCTCGGGGGTTGTCGCATCGCCGAAGAGGCGCCCCGTGACGGCCGCGAGCGAGCCCAGCGAATCGCCCGGATGGATGTAGGGAACCACGCCGACGGGCGTTTGCAATGGCGTACCCGTTTCGCTGGACGGGATTTCGAACGCGAATTGCGTGAGCTGCATTTGCTGGCCGGGGGGATCGACTTCGAAACCCGGTAAGACGTACCCGAGGGCGAACAAACCGGGATCCGCGAACGGCCCGTACTGTGCGCCGTTGAAATAGAGGAGGAACTGTCCCTGCTGGTGGAGCAGTTCCATCGTTAACGTTCCCGTGGGGGGTGTAGCGAACGCCTTGAGTTGCTTGTACAGCGCCGGACTTGACGCCGTCCCATCCCAATACGCGAACACGTAGGTGCCGTTGTTATCGGTGCCTAGCTCGACCCACGCATGCCCCTGCCAGGACTGCGTGCCGGTCTGTAGCGAACCGGTGAGTGTGATCAGCCCGTTGATTCCGGGCGCGGTTTCGATGGTTGCCACCACGCCGAAATCGCCATGGGTGAAGAGACGGGGAGCCAGCATGTCGGCAAATCCAACGTACCCGGTGGGGATGCTGGCCGTCAGCACACCGTTGGCCACCTGAACCGTGGCCGGCGCGCTTGCCGTGATCCACTGACCCCAATAGCCGCCGGCGATCAGGTTATCGCCGCCCGGAACCAACTTCCAACCCGCGTGCGGTTGCGGCTGGCCGCAAAGTACGGTTGCGAACACGAAGAACATCCATGGAATCAAATAAATGGAAAACCGCTGGTAGCTGCGCATCGTCGTCGTCCCTTTCTGCCGGCCCGCTTTTTCACGGACCCCTACAAGACATAGCGACACTTGGGCGCGGAATGCGTCACGAGAATCGAAGAAAAACGCCAGCAAAAACTGGGGGGCCGGATATCTGCTTTAGCTGCGCGGAGATGCGAGGTTTTCGACGGTGCGATACCGCGCCTGATGCGGCGAAACACGCCGCTTCCTTCGGTCGCGGCTCCGAGCGGAGGAAACGGCGCAAGGTACGGCACCATGGCGCCCCCGGCTACACCCCCGAGGAGTGCGCCGGTTTCCTGCTGGCCCGCGCCGCCTACCTGGGGAAGTACCAGGGCCTCGGCGCCGGCCTGGTGGCGCGGCTGGGCGCAGTTTTCGGTCCGCTGGTGCGCTTCCGGTTCGGGGAGTTCAAGAATACGCTGGCGGGGCAGAAGATCGACGGGACCCAGATGTAGCGGCGGCGATGCACAATTGGCCACTGATAAACACCGATTAACACCGATTAAAACCAATGAAACCAAATGGCTTATCTGTGTTTATCGGTGTTCATAGGTGGCTTGAAATTGTGCTGAAAATTGGGGGGAGATCGTGGTAGGCTCATAACTAGATAAACACTTGTATGTTTATCGGAGGGCCTATGATTGAGCGGATTCGCTGGTCCCTGGTGATTTCGAAGGAGACTGACATGTCGTTACGGACGTACCTGGGACGCCATGGAATGCGCAAGGGCGATCTTTCGAAATTCGTGGAAGACGCCGTGCACTGGCGGGTTCTGGATCTGGCCGTGGCGGAAGCCAAGGCGGCCAACGCCGATGTGCCGCCCGCGGAAATCGAGGCCGCCATCTCCGAGGCTGTCGAAGCCGTCCGTAACGCCGGCGTCGGCGCATAGGCGCTCGTGCGCGTCATCCTCGATACCAACATCCTGATCAGCGCCCTGATCGTTCCGGGCGGCGCGCCCAGCTACTTGTACCAGTGCTGGCGCAGGAACCGCTTCACCCTCATCTCCAGCGAGGAACAACTGGAGGAGTTCCGGCGGGTCACCCGGTATCCCCGGCTGGAGCGGTTCCTCGATCCGGTCACCGCCGGCACCATGGTCAATGCAGTCCGCGCGCTGGCGGTGCTCACCGGCCGGTTGCCGCGGCTGGACGCCAGCCCGGACCCCGCGGACAACTGCCTGCTCGCCATGGCGGTGGCCGGGAAGGTCGACTACCTGGTCACCGGCGACGGCAAGCACTTGCTGAGTCTGCGCCGGCACGGGATCGCGCGCATCGTCACGGCGCGGGAGGCCGCGCTGGCGCTGGGCCATATCGAACCGTGAGATGCACGGACTTTTCACTCGCCGGGCGCGTCCATAATGGGTAGAGTCACAGGAGAGTGCGCCGGATGGCGGTTATGGATACCACCCCCCAAGTCACCGAGACCCGCGCGGCCAGGATGATCCGCGAGGCGTTCGAGTCGGGACGCCCGATCACGTATATCCACTCGGCCGAAGAACAGCGCGTCGCGGGCGTGCTGGCCGAGTTGAGCCCGGCGCTGTCGGGCTCGGGCGAAACGCCGGTTTTTACGTGGAGCCTCACGGCCGGGATGTGCCGCGCCGGCCAGGCCGCCGAGGCTGGCACCGAGACGCCGCGCGGAGCGCTGGATTTCATCGCCGATTACCCGGACGCGGCCGTTTTCCACCTCAAGGATTTCCACGATCCGCTGCGCGAATCGGCGGAGATCCGGCGCCGCTTCCGCGACGTTTACGATGCCTGCCTCGAGCGGCGGAAGTTCGTGGTCATCACCTCGCCCATCCGGTACGTGCCCGAGGGAATCGAGCGTAACGTGCTGTTTCTGGACCTGCGGCCGCCGGACGGGGTCGAGTTGCTGGCCTTCGTGCGGCAGGAGACGGCGGACCAGCCCGCGGGCACGCCGGGCGACGACGTTTTGTACCAGGTGGCGCGTGCGCTGCAGGGCCTGACGCTCGACGAAGCGCGCTACGCCATGCGCCGCGCCCTGGCCGGCGGGCGGCCGCTGGGGCCGGAGTCGCTGCCCGCGCTGCTCGAAGAGAAGCGGCTGCTGGTGAACCGCGGCGGGGTGATCGAATTCATCACCAGCCCCACCGGCATGGGCGAGATCGGAGGGCTGGAGGGCCTCAAGAAATGGCTGGGGGAGCGCCGCAAGCTGTTTCAAATGCGCGACAGTCTGAGCGCCGAAATCGTTCCCAAGGGGCTGCTGATGATGGGGATACCGGGCTGCGGAAAAAGCCTGGCGGTGAAGGCCATCGCCAACGAATTCCAGCTTCCCCTCTACCGCGTGGACATGATCGAGATCTTCTCGGGCCGCCACGGCAAGCCCGAAGGCGCCTTCGTGGCGGCCTGCCGGATGCTGGAAGACATGGTGCCGGCGGTGCTGTGGTTCGACGAAATCGAGATGGGCATCACGTCGACTGAGACCAGCGGGGAGCAGGGCCGGATCTTCGCGTTTTTCCTCACCTGGATGCAGGAGAAGAGGCCCGGCCTGTTCGTGGCGGCCACCGCCAACCGCATCGACCTGCTGCCCGCCGAAATGATCCGCAAGGGCCGTTTCGACGAAGTGTTTTTCGTGGACCTGCCGACGGAGCGCGAGCGCATGGAGATCTTCAAGATCCACCTGGGCCGCCGCGGAGTGGATCCGGGCCGTTACAACATCGCGCAGTTGATGGAGTTCACGGGCGGCTTCGCCGGCGCCGAGATCGAGCAGTGCGTGATTTCGGCCATTACCAAGGCGCGGCTGGAGGACCGGGAGGTGACCGACAACGACCTGGTGGGCATTGCGGCGAGGACCGTTCCGCTGTCGCAGACCATGAAGGAACAGATCAATCACATCCGGGCGTGGGCCTTCGAGCGCGCGGTGCGGGCCACTCCGCATACGCCCGGCGGCCGGTGAGAGGGTCCCGGCACGGGCGGAGTACATATTCCCCGGTTAGTGTCCGATAGTAACCTTTGTCATCTAGCCGGGGGATGCATATTACCGGTACCATTGTCCTGATGATGGAAGTCGTGTTGCTGGTGGTCCTTCCGGGCTTCGTGGCGGTGGCTGCCGGACTGCTGGCTTGGTTTATCATGCAGTCGCGGATGGAAGTCAAGCTGGCCGAACAGCGCGCCGACCTGGCCGAGGCGCGCGGCGCTCTGGACGCCGAGAAGAAAGCCATCCAGGCGACCATGCCGCTGGCCGTCCGGGCGGCCGAGGAATCCGCCCGCCGCCAGTCGTTCGATAATTTCCTGAACGAGATTTCCGTCGAACAGCGCCACTACACGCGCGAGAGGCAGATCCGCATGCAGACCCGCAAGAGCCTGGTTCTGCAGGAACGCATGTACTTCCGCAACATCCCGCTCTCGGATTGGATCGAGCACGAAATCGTGGTCGACGAGGGCGCCGATGTGGAGCGCCTGGTGCAGGATATGACCATCTTCGGCAAGTCCGTGGTCAACATCGCCGAAGCCCCATATCCCCGCAAAGCCCTGGCGTAACCGGTTGGCGCCCGTCCAATCCCGGCTCGAGCCACCCGCGCCGGTTAAGATGGTGGTGGAGACCCCATATTGAAGAAGCTCGTGTTCCCGTTGCTGGCCCTGGCGGCAGCCGCCCTGGTTTGGGGAATCATCCGCCGGAACGCGCCCCCGGCGGTGAAGTTCGTTCGCGCCAGGCGGCAGACCCTGGTGAGCACGCTGCCCACCAACGGCAAGGTGGAACCCATCGAGTGGCAGGCGGCGCGCGCGGAGGTCTCCGGCCCGGCGATCCGGGTGCCCGTCGAGGAAGGGCAGCAGGTGGCCTATGGCGCGGTGCTGGCCGAGATTGCAGACCCGGCGCTGGCAACCGACACCCAGGCCGCCGAGGCTCATGTGGCCGAAGCGCGCGCCGCCCTGGCGGCGGCCGAGGGCGGCGGGCGCCCCGCCGAGGCGGTCGAGATCGCCAATAGCCTGGCCCGCGCGCACGCCGACCTGGACCGCGAGCGGAGGGAACTCGAGGTCCGCCGGCGCCTGCTGCTGCACCAGGCCGCGACCGCCATGGAGGTCCAGGAACAGGCCGACAGGGTGGCGCGGCTCGAGGGCGAGATCGCCGGCCTGGAGAAGCGCCGCGGCGCCCTGGTGTCGGCCAGCGAGGTGGACGCCGCGCACGCGCGCCTCGACTCCGCCGAAGCCGGTCTGGAGGCGGTGCGCAAGCGGAGCCGGCGAACCGTGGTGCGGGCGCCGATGGCGGGAGTGGTCTATTCGCTGGCGGTGCGCGCCGGCGGGTACCTGAACGCCGGAGACGAAGTGGCCCGCGTGGGCCGGACGGAACGCCTGCGGGTGCGGGTCTATGTGGACGAGCCGTTGCTGGGCCGCGTGGCGGTGGGCCAGCCGGTGGTCATCCGGTGGGAGGCGCTGGGGGGCAAGCAGTGGCAGGGTCGCGTGGATCGCAAACCGGCGGCCATCCAGGCGGTGGGAACGCGGCAGGTGGGGGAAGTGCCGTGCGCCATCGAGAACCCCGGCCGCGACCTGGTTCCCGGCGCCAACGTGGACGCCGAGATCCGCGTCGCGGTGGTCGACAACGCCCTGGTGGTTCCCAAGGAGGCACTGCGCCGCGACACGGCCGGAGACTACGTCCTGGCGCTGGAGGGAGACACGGCGCGGCGGCGCGCGGTCAAGACCGGCAGTTCCACGGTGACGCTGGTGCAGATTGTCGAGGGTCTCGAGGAGGGCGACGCGGTGGCGATGCCCACCCAGACCGCGCTTAAACCGGGCGACCGCGTGACGCCCGCGCTATAGACCCCGGAACCGCGGGTGCCGGGAGACGGGACAGGCACTCCACCCTCCCGCACCACCTGATATGATCCCCTGGATGGTATCCATGAGACGAACGGCTCTGCTTGTACTTCCATTTCTGTGCGCGCTCGAAGCCCAGCAGTATACCCGCGGCGTGGGAGTCTATCCGGGAGATCCCCGGCAGGACTTCGCCCCGGCGCTGGTTCCGGACACGCAGACCTACCGCAACCTGGCCCTGCGCCGCGCAGCCTACCAGTCGAGCAGTTACGACTTCTACCACACGGCCCAGTTAGTCACCGACGGCATCAAGGACACCAAGCTGCCGCGCTGGATATCGGTTTCCACCAGCGACCGCGGCACGCTTTCGCGGCAGGAGCGGGAACACGCGGTGGACCGCAACACCACCACGCGCGTGAATATCGGCGGCGAAAACCCCTGGATCCAGGTGGAACTCCACGGCGGCGAGGCGCCCTTGGAAATCGACCGCATCGACGTTCTGGCCGGCGGCGGCCGTGGGGCTCCGGCGGGCGGCGGGCTGGTGGTTTCGGGCTCCGACGACGGGCAATCGTGGACGGAACTAGGCCGCGCCGCGGCGGCTGCGTCCGGTTCGCCCATGTCGCCCGTTCCGGTAAAGTTCTCCGCGCCGGTGCGCGTCCGTTTCTATCGCGTGGCCCGCGAGGGCGGCATGGGCGCGCCCTGGGGCGTCAGCGAGCTGGCGTTCTACCGCGGCAACGAGCGGGTGGAAATCGGCGGCCCGTACTATTTCACCTCCGCCTGGAAGCCCGCGGGCAACGGCCAGGAGTGGGTGTATGTCGATCTCGGCGCAAGCTGCACCTTCGATCGCGTGGTGCTCGACTGGATCCGCCGCGCCGCCGAAGGCTCGATTCAGGTTTCCGACGACGCCCGCGCCTGGCGCACGCTTCAGGCGCTTCCAGCCACAGGCGGCGCGGTGGACGACATCAAGCTGACGCCGCCGGCGCGCGGGCGATATGTCCGCGTGCTGCTCACCAAGCCGGCCACGCCCGATGGATACCTTCTCAGCGAGCTCGAAGTCTACGGCCGCGGCGGGTTGGTACCGCGGCCCCACGCGGCGGCCGCGGCGGAGGCGGGCGGGCGCCTCACGCTTTCCGGCGGCGGCTGGCGCTTGCAGCGCGATTCGCTGGTGCCGGCCGACGGCGCGGCGCTTTCGCGGCCGGGATTCGCGGACAAGGACTGGCTGGTGGCTACCGTGCCCGCCACCGTGCTCTCGAGTTACTGGAACGCCGGAGCGATCCCCGATCCCAATTACGGCGACAATCTGAACGCCATCTCGGATTCTTTCTTCTACGCCGATTTCTGGTACCGCAACGAGTTCGTGGCGCCGGCTCTGGCGGACGGCCGCCACGCGTGGCTGCATTTCCGCGGCATTAACTGGAAGGCCGACGTGTATCTCAACGGCGAGTTGGTGGGCCACATCGACGGCGCATTCACGCGCGGCCTGTTCGATGTCACGAAGACGCTCAAACCAGGCGCCAGGAACGCCATCGCCGTGCGCATCCGCAAGAACGCCACTCCCGGCAGCGTCAAGGAGAAGACCTGGGAGAGCCCGGACCCCAACGGAGGGGCGATCGGCGCCGACGATCCCACCTATCATGCCACCGCCGGCTGGGACTGGATCCCCTCCGTGCGCGGCCGCGACATAGGTATCTGGAGCGACATCTATCTCGACCAGAGCGGCCCCGTGACCATCGAGAATCCATATGTGTCGGCCACTCTGCCGCTGCCCGACATCACGCGCGCCGATGTCGCGGTGGAAGCCACGCTGCGCAACAGCGGCGCCGCGGCGGTGAGCGGCACCCTGCGCGGCCGTTTCGGCGACGCCGCATTCGAAACTCCCGTGACGGTGGGAGCGGGAGCCGCGGTGCCCGTGAAGCTCGACCCCGCCGCCGCGCCCGCGCTGCGCCTGCGGAATCCCAAATTGTGGTGGCCGGCGGGGTACGGCGATCGGAACATGTACCAAGTGCAGTTGAGCTTTGAAACCGCCGGCGGCGGAGTCTCCGACACGAAGCGGTTCCAGGCCGGAGTGCGCCAGTTCACTTACACCGAAGACAACGGCGCGCTCAAGATCTTCATCAACGGCCGGCGGTTCATTGCGCGCGGCGGTAACTGGGGTTTTTCGGAGGTCAACCTGCGCTACCGCGCGCGCGAATACGACGTGGCCGTGCGGCTGCACAAGGACCTGAACTTCACCATGATCCGCAACTGGGTGGGGCAGACCGGCGACGACGAATTCTTCGATGCCTGCGACAAGTACGGCATCGTGGTGTGGCAGGATTTCTGGCTGGCGAATCCCGCCGACGGCCCCATTCCCAACGACAACGACATGTTCCTGGCTGACTCGCGGGATTTCATCCTGCGCGTCCGCAACCATCCGTCCATGGGGCTCTACTGCGGCCGCAATGAAGGCAATCCGCCGCCGCCCATCGACGAGGGGCTGAGGGCGCAGATCGGCGCCTTACACCCCGGGATGCGCTACATTCCCAGCTCCAGCCAGGGCCTGGTGGGCGGCGGCGGACCTTACCGCACGCTTCCGCCCAAACAGTATTTCCAGACGCGCGCCACCGTCAAGATACACAGCGAACTGGGTGCGCCCAACGTACCCACGCTGGCGAGCGTCAAGCAGATGATGCCCGAAGAGGCCCTCTGGCCGCAAGGCGACGTATGGGGCATTCACGATTTCACCCGCGCCGGAGCGCAAGGCGGCAGCGCGTGGCTGGAGACCATCGACAAGAACTACGGCGGCGCGACCGACGCCGCCGATTGGGTGGAACTCTCGCAGTTCATCGGCTACGACACCTACCGCGCCATGTTCGAGGCGCAGAGTAAGAACCGCATGGGACTGCTGCTATGGATGAGTCATCCGTGCTGGCCGTCCTTCGTGTGGCAGACCTACGATTACTACTTCGATGCGGGCGGCGGTTACTATGGCGCCAGGAAAGGAGCCGAGCCGCTGCACATTCAGTGGAATCCTCTGAGCGACACCGTCGAAGTGGTGAATTACAACGGCGGCGACGCGCGCGGATTGAGCGCGCACGCCGAGATCCGCAACATGAACGGCGACCTCAAGTGGGAGAAGTCCGCCGCGCTCGACAGCCCCGAGGATAGCGTGGCGTCGCCCATTCGGCTCGAGTTTCCCGCCGGCCTGACCGCGGTGCATTACGTCCGGCTGAGGCTCACGCGGGACGGCCGGGTGGTGTCCGAGAACTTTTACCTGCGCGGATTGGAAGAGACGGCAGCCGCGCCGATGCGGCCGGGGATGCCGGCGGGCACGGGCGGCTACGTGCTCAAGGCCATTCGCACGCTGCCCAAGGTGAAGGTGGAAGCCGCTTCAACCGTGGCGCGGCAGGGCAGCCAGTGGGTGATGACGACCGATCTGCGAAACGCGGGCGACCAGCCGGCGCTGATGGTGCGCGTGCGCGCGGTGCGCTCGACCGGGGGCGACCGCATCCTTCCGGCCATCTCCAGCGACAACTACTTTGCGCTGATGCCGGGCGAGCGCCGCTCGATCCGCACCGAAGTGGAGGACGCCGACACCCGTGGCGAGCGCCCGCGCATTGTGGTAGAAGGGTTCAACGTTCAGTAGGGTATAGGACACTCATGCGATTTCGAACGCTACCGATTTTTCTGGCGTTTCTGGCGATGGGGTTCGGCGATGCCGTGGGACCCTTCGTCGGCCTCGCCAAGAACGAGTTTCAATTGAGCAACACGGCCGCCACGCTGGTGCCGTTCGCGGGCTTCATCATGTTCGGACTGCTCTCCGTTCCGGTGGGCGTCTTCCAGGACAAGCGCGGCAAGAAATTCGTGCTGCTGATGGGCCTCGCGGTCACCCTGGCCGGCTTGCTCAACGCGTCTTTCGGGCTCAATTCCTTCAGCCGCCTTCTGTTGACGGTCTTGCTGGTGGGCGCGGGCGCGGCCATTCTTCAGGTGGCCGGCAACCCCATCATGCGCGACGTATCGGCCGAGGGCAAGTACTCCCGCAACCTCTCCCTGGGCCAGTTCGTGAAGGCCATCGGGTCGCTTTCCGGGCCGGTCATCCCCATGGTGGCCGCGCGGTATCTGGGCGTCAGTTGGAAAATCATCTTCCCGGTTTACGCGGCGGCGATTCTGGTAACGATTCTGGCGGTAGCCACCTTGCGGGTGGAGCGGAAGGAACCGGAGCGCAAGGCCGCCACCATGCGCTCCTGCCTGGCGTTGCTGCGGAACGGCTACATTCTGGCCATGGTGTGCGCCATATTCGTGTACGTCGGGGCGGAGTTGTGCTTGAGCGCCGGCATTCCGCTGTTCCTGAAAGAGCGATTCAACCTCGATATCAGCCGGGTTGGGCTGGCCGGAACGGGCCTGTTCTTCGTGGCGTTGACGATTGGGCGGCTGTGCGGCGGAATCGTCCTCAACTGGATGGCGCCGCGCAAGTTCTTCCTGCTGACCTGCGCGGTTTCCCTCCTGGGCCTGCTGGGATTGTTCGTGCCGTCCGGGTATGTGGCCGCGGCCAGTTTCTTCCTGGCCGGGCTGGGATTCGCCAATATCTTCCCGCTGATCTTCTCGCTGGCCGTGGAAAGCCTGCCGGAGCGCGCCAACGAACTGTCGGGGCTGATGGTGACGGCCATCGTGGGCGGCGCGTTTCTGCCGCCGCTGATGGGATTGGTGGCCGATCACAGCAGCGTGCGGATCAGTTTCCTGGTGCCGTTGGCGGCGATTCTATTCATCTCGGGGACGGCCATCGCCAACCGCAACCCGGCAGCCAGACCCCCCGGACAGGCGTAACAGCCGCGGAGGCGGGATTGGCGCATCGCGCGGCGGCGGCCTCCTTCGAGCCAGATGTGTGCGGCGTTGCGTCACCGGCCGTCATCCGCCGGCCTGCCCGCTAGCGAATCCGCTTCAACCACCCGTCCGGAAAAAAGCTGATCCCATACCGCTCCCGCGTCTTATCGGAAACGAAATCATGGTTCTCGCGCAGAAACTCCCGCACGGCTTCCATCGGCCCCGGGCCAAAGCCGGGGTATACGGGGTGTCCGTTGACGTCCGTATCTTCCACGACCAGGTAATTCCCTACGGTAACCAGGCCGCTGTACAGCCGGAGCTCATTCGAGACATGCGCCTTGTGGTGATCGGAGTCCAGCACGACCATTACCCGCTCGCCCGGCTTGATCGCTTCCCGGATGGAATTCAGGATCGCCGGCGACGTCGACGATCCGAGAAGAAACGTGACCCTGTCGTGTTTGGGCTTATTCGGAAAATCCACGATGTCGATGGTGAGCACCCTGCCATGCTTCATCAGGTCGAATATCGATGCGAAGTAATAGGCGCTGCCGCCCAGGTAGGTTCCCGCCTCGATCAGAACGTCCGGCTGGGTCTCGTAGAGCGTCTCCTGGTACATCCACAGATCCGCTGGCGATTTCAGCATGGGGACTCCCAACCAACGAGTACCGCCCCATGCGGTCTCTACGTTATAGTAAGCCCACACATGATAGGCCTTGGTTCCGTGCGGACCCATCTCGTAAGTCATGATAAAGGAAGATAATGCCGCGCCAACAACCAACCATACGAGGGCCGTGGCGAAGGAGTCAAATCGACTCCGCCGGGCTGGCTTATTCTCCGTTAGATCCTTTTGCGATTCCATGAATGGCGTCTCCTTCTCTTCGTCCCCGATTCCCATACGGCGAACAGCCGGACTCGAGCCCGGAGCGGAGCAGCCACCGGCGATTCGAGGCCTTGCCTCCCGGACACCGTTCATTGTACATCCAACCGGTTCGGCCGGAGCCGTTTTTGGGCGGCGCTCCCCGGTGACAGGGACGGGCTGAGAGGCGGCGCCCTACTTCAGGCCGCTGGCGGGCGGCCGCGCCGGAAACCGGAAGGTTTTCGAGCGGTACAACCCCCATCGCGCCAGGCGGAGGAGCACCGAGGTCCGCAGCACCCCCAGGCCGTAGATGAAGCTGCGGCGGAAATCGATGGACGACGCTTCCGGGAAGTAGCGCGTGGGGCAGGAGATTTCTCCGATCCTGGCTCCGGCCAGCACGGCCTGCGCCAGCATCTGGTTGTCGAAGACGAAATCGTCGGAGTTTTTCTCGAGCGGCAGCGTACACAGCAGTTCCCGGCTGAAGGCGCGGAACCCGGTGTGGTATTCCGACAGTTTGGCGCCCATCATGAGGTTCTGAAAGGCCGTCAGGAGCCTGTTGGAGACGTACTTGTAAAGCGGCATCCCGCCGCGCAGCGCGCCGCCGCCCAGAATTCGCGATCCCAGCGCCAGGTCGTAGACGCCGTAAGCGATCATGGTCGCGATGGGCGTCACCAGCAGGGGGTTGTACTGGTAATCCGGATGCAGCATCACGACCACGTCGGCGCCGGCCTCGAGCGCCTTGGCGTAGCAGGTCTTCTGATTGCCGCCGTAGCCGCGGTTCTCGGGATGCACCTCGACCGTCAGGCCCAGGGTGCGGGCGAGGGCGGCGGTGGCGTCGCTCGAGTGGTCGTCCACCAGAATGCGTTCATCGACGATTTCCGGCAACTCGCGCACCGTAACCTCAAGCGTTTTCTCCGCGTTATAGGCCGGCAGCACCACGACGATTCTTTTTCCGTTAATCAAGGCTCATGCCTCGCGAATCTTCCTAGCAGTGTAGCAATCTTGCGGTTGCATCCGAAGGCGAAACCGTCTATACCATAGTTCTGGGGTGCTCAATTATGACCGTCAGCGCGCTCTTTGGCACGCTTTTTCTCGGCTTTCTCGCCGCGGCATTTTTCTTCTGGATCTGGATGCTGGTCGAGTGCGCCACCAGGGAGCCCGAAACGGGCAACACGAAGATCGTGTGGATTCTGGTGATACTGCTGGCGAACATCGTCGGCGCGGCCGTCTACTTCGTGGTCCGGCGCCCGAAACGCTGGGTGGAAGTGGGGCGGTAGCCCTCAGATGGAGCGCACCGGCATGGCCACGATGTCGTCGATGCGCATGGCTTCTTTGACCACGAACGGTTCCCCGTAACGCACGCCGATCAGGTTGCCGTAGAACCGCGCGATGGCGCCCAGGCGGTCGCGGATTTCGCTTTCCGCGGGGAACAGCGCCGCGCCTTCCACCGCCTCGCCATACTGCGAGGTGTAGCTCAGCAGGGCCATCATGCGGCGCTCGAACTGCGCGCCGATATCCACCACGAAGGACGGCTTCACGTCGGCATACAGGCTGGCGTACAGAATCTTCTGCGGCCGGTGCGGCGGGGAGCGCTCGTCCAGCTTCTTCAGACCGGCCAGGAAGCAGGCTTCGAAGCCCATCCTGGAGCAACGGTAGTGGTCGGGATGGCGCGCCTCCCAGTAGGGCAGGATCACTACCCGCGGCCGCAGCTCGCGAATCTTCAGGGCCAGGGACATGCGCGCGGCGAGCGAGTTCTCCAGCCGTGCGTCGGGCATGCGCAGGTTGCCGCGCCAACTCGCCAGCAGGTGGCGCGCGGCGGTTTCGGATTCCGCGATGCGCTCCTCGGGCGTTCCGCGGGTGCCCATGTCGCCGGCGGTGAGGTCCAGGATGCCGGTGCGGTAGCCCATTTCGGCCATGCGGATCAAGGTGCCGCCGCAGGTCTGCTCCACGTCGTCGGGATGGGCCGCAATGGAGAGAACGTCGAGACTCATGGCGTCTTCACCCAGTGTACTCGTCCGCCCGCCAGCGGCGCGGGCGCGGTCCCAGCAGGCGCATCAAGACGATGCCGGCCACGAAACCGCCGATGTGCGCGAAGAACGCCACCCCTCCGGTCTGCGCGTATTCCGGTTCGCCGATGCTGCCGAAGCCGCCGAACAATTGCAGCAGGAACCAGTAGATCAGCATCAGCCAGGCGGGCAGGTCGAAGGTGAAGATGAACAGCACCCAAAAGAGCATCACCACCTCGGACCGGGGGAACTTGATCAAGTACGCGCCCATGACGCCGGCGATGGCGCCGCTCGCGCCCACTATGGGAACGTGGGAAAAGGGGTCGATGGCCACCTGGGTCAGTCCCGCCACCACGCCGCAGGCCAGGTAGAACGCCAGGTACTTGAAGTGGCCCAGCAGGTCCTCCACGTTCTTCCCGAACACCCACAGGAACAGCATATTGCCGGCGATGTGGACCCACCCGGAGTGCAGAAACATGGAGGTGACCAGGGTGGCTGGATGGGACCAGAGAAAGGCCGGGCGCAGGGCGTAGAGCCGCATGAAGCGGTTGAGCAGCAGCGGATCCGCCCATCCGAGCGAGAACTGGTGCAGGAAGACGGCCACGTTGGCCAGGACGATCAGCGCGGTGACCACCGGCACGGTGCGGCAGCGCTGCGAGACCTTGATGGGAATGATGAACATTTAGGTGGATGACGCCGCCGCGCGGGCGGCCATTTCCGGAAACGACCGCCGGACGCCGGCGGCCATCAGCGCGCGCACTTCCTCGAGACCGCGGATGCCGCCGCGCGCGCCCACGGCGGTGCAGTTGAGAGCCGCCATGGCGTTCGAGAACTCGAGCGCCTCGGGCATCGCCATGCCTTGCAGCACGGCATAACAGAACGCCCCGTGGAACACGTCGCCGGCGCCGGTGGTGTCCACGCAGTTCACCGCGAACGCCGGGGAGTAGACGAACTTCCCATCCACCCGGGCCAGCGACCCGTGCGCTCCCAGGGTCATGGCCGCCACCTTCATGCCGTACCGGCTCCGCAGCGCTTCCAGCGCCTCGAAGGGATCGCGGAGGCCGGTCCAGTTGGAGGGGAACTCGGAGCTGGCCACCAGGTAGTCCACGTTGGGAAGCACGCGGTCGAAGCCGTCGTAGATGGTGTCCACGTCCACCGTCACCGGGATGGCGTGCCGCCGCGCAATGGAGGCGGCGTGGGCCACCGCGGGAGTGTCGTGCCCGTCGACGTGCAGCAGGCGCCCACAGACGATTTGCGCCTCGGAGATCTCCTGGGGCAGGATGCGCAGGCAGCCGGGGCGCCGCCAGAGCACCGTGCGCTCCCCGGTGGAGCGGTCGATGACGATGTAGGCCGACTGGTTGGGGCAGTTGGGGCGGATGTTGACGTCTTCCAGATCGATGCCCGTTCCACGAAGGCTATCGAGCTGAATGCGGCCGCGTTGGTCGTCGCCGATGGCCCCGATATACTTGGCGCGCAGCCCCAGCCGGGCGCACGCCACCAGCGCGCTGGCCACCTGTCCGCCAGGGCTGACCAGCTCTTCCTCGAAGGGCACCTTGCCGGCGTAGGCCGGGAAGTGCGGAACCATCAACAGCGTGTCGGTCGAGTTCAGACCGAGGCCCACGACATCGAATTCGGGCATGAAAGACTATTGTAGCGGCCCGCGCCCGCGCAGCATCACAAGCCGTGGAACAAACAAGCCATCACGCAAAGGCGCCAAGGCGCAAAGAAGAACTCGTTTGTGTTCCTGGCGCCTCTGCGGCTTTGCGAGCGATTGTGGTTGCGGGCTCCGCGGCGACGGCGGAAAACTGCTACCATGCCCTTCGAATTGCCCGGCGCTCCAAAACCCGGTATCGACCGTCTCCTCATCGAGTCCGCGCTGCAGCCGGACCTGCGGCGCCGGCTGGTGGATTCTCCCGAAGAGGTCTTCCCGGAGTTCGACCTGACGGAAGAACAGCGGGACATCCTGCGCAAACGGGACGACCGGCTGCTGGAGTTGCTGGGGGCGGCACTGGCGCGGCAGGCCGCCGCCGGGCCGCCCGCGCCGCCCGCGCCGCAGCCTTCGCCACCCGCGCCGCAAGCGCGCCAGTTGCCGGATCTGCGATTGGCTCTCACGGTGGTCCCGGTTGCGCAGGAGCAAGCCGGGAAGTTGCACAGCCTGAGCTTCGCGGCCTGGGTGAATCCCCTGCCCGAGGGAACCGATCCCGCGGGGCTCGCTCCGCCCGAGGGCACCGTCCTGCCGGGCCAGCCGCTGGCGCCCCTGCGCGCGGTGGTACACGTCTGCGCGCAACTGCTCGCGGACGCCGGCGGCGGCCCGCAAGTGGGCCTAACGGCGTCGCTGCTGCAATCGTCGAACCTGGCTGCGCCCCCCGTTGCGGCGGCGGCCGGCCGGCCCGGCGGCACGGAGGACGACGCCGCCGCGCCCGACATCTGGATCGCCGGCCTGGGCGTGGCCACCACCGTCCAGGTGACCCGCGAGGTGGAGCAGGCCGTCCGCGCGTCGCGGGAAGTGCTGTATCTGGATACGGGCGTGGCCACCCGCGAGTACCTGGAGGGATTGTGCCCGCGCGTCACGTCTCTCTACGAGGAGACCTACTTCGAGGAGCGCTGGCGCGAGACCGGCTATGAGCGAACGGCCGCGCGGGTCATCGAGGCCGCGCTCGATCATGCGCCGGTCACGTTCGCCATCCACGGGCACCCGCTCATCGCCGCCCACCCGCCGTTCCTGGCGATGGAGCGGGCGCGCGCCGCGGGCCTGCGGGTCCGCGTCCTGCCCGGCGTTTCGGCCATCGACACGATACTCGCCGACCTGCGCCTCGACCCCGTGGTCCACGGCTTCCAGATGTACGAAGCCACCGACCTGCTGCTGCGGCGCCGTCCCCTGCAGGCGGACGTGCCGGCCCTCATCTGGCAGATCGGCCCGCTGGAGACGTGCCTGCACACGCAGCGCCTATCGCGTCCCGAACGCTTCGCGCGCTTCGTGGCGCACCTGCGCCTGTATTACCCGCCACGGCACGAAGTGGTGGCCATTTACTGTTCCCCACACCCGCTGCTGCCGCCCACGGTTCTGCGGTTCGCGCTGGAGGACATGGGGCGGCACGCCGCCCAGATCCACAGCGGGTTCAGCCTCTACGTGCCCCCCACCGGCTCGCGGCCCATCGAGGACCACGACCTGTTGAGCAAGCTCTACAGCGTGGAGCACCTGCGGAGCATCACCGGAAGGTAGGCGTCCGGGGCGCTCCGCCGGCCGCCTGCTTTTGCCGGGTGGCGTGGGTGCGTGGCGCGCTTGCTTCACGCCGGTTCACTTGGCGTTCTTGCGGCCGCGTGGCTTGGCTGCCTGAGGGGCTGCCTTGCGCGGCTTGAGCCGCGGCGCTTCCGCGGGCGCGGGGTCGCTCTCGATTTCGGCGTCCGGAGCGGGCCCGGCTTCGTCCACGGCAAGTTCGGCAACGTCTATGTTCACACCGGCCACCGTCACGGCCACCGGCGTGGCGCTGGGGTCGATGCGCTTCAGCGCCTCGTTGAAGAGCGCCTGCTTGCGCAGATCCACCTTGGGCGGAGGCGCCTGCTCGTGGCGGAAATCGTGATCGTTGTGGCAGGTGCGGCAGCGGACCTTGGCGGGCTCGCCGTTCACCACCGAAACGATGGCGTGGTTCATGATCCGCTTGCAGCGGACACAGAAATCGTCGATATCGTCTCCCAGCCGGGGTTCGCGCATTCGAGGCTCCTAGCCGCCCACCGATTGACCGGCGGGCTCCGGCTCGGCGTGTTTGGATTCGGGGAGCACCCACGCGGCCGGCTCGAAGCCGACGTATTTGCAGATGCTCAAGCGGCCGTCTTCGGTCTCCAGCAGGTCGCCCACTTCGAGCGGGGCACCCTCCTCGCGCAGCAGACGCCAGGCGTCGTACTCGTGCAGGGCCTCGATCCGGCCGCGCTGTTCGTAATCCCTGGGCTTCATGGAGGCGCATCCGGAGACGTGCGGAGCCCAGCGGAACTGCTGCCGTGGCGAATCCTTCATACGATAGATCCGATAGAGCGGCATAGAAGCCTACATTGTAATCGAAGTCGCGGCCAGAGTCGCGTCCCGTTCGCCCAATTCGATCCACCGCCGGATGTCGGCCTCGTTCCACCGCATCGAGGACACCACCGATCCGAGAGGCTGCGAAGGCTCCAGGCGGATGACTTCGAGCGCCGCGCTGGCGCGCCGTCCGATGACCCTCTGCAGCAGTTGCACCGGCCTTACGGTCCAGGCGTTGACGGCGATGGCCCGCCGCGCTCCCATTGCTTCGGCCGCCCAGAGCGGCAGCGCGCTCTGCCAGACGCCGTCCACGTAGTACCGGCCATCGATGCGGACCGGCGGGAAACAGAACGGGATGCTGCACGCGGCCGCCAGGTGTCGCCACGTGATTTCGGCGTCGCGCACCAGGCGCAGGCGCAGGCTGGGCACTTCCACCATGGTGAGACCGAAGGGGATGCGGGGGCGGAATCGCTCCGCCAGTTCGTGGGCTTTGCGGTGCAGAGCTTCCGGCCGCAGAAACCCCGCACGGTGCAGTCCCGGCTGCAATAGATGACGCTTCTCCGGGTCGAGCCATTCGCGGACCAGGTCTTCGGGCGTGCCGCCACCGGCCAGCAGCCAGGCGTTCCATGCCCCCGCCGACGCGCCCACGATCATATCGGGGCGGACACGCTCGTGGAGCACGTTCCAGACGCCCGCTTCCCAGGCCGCGAACATGCCTCCCGCCGAAAGCACCAGTGCGGTGGACACCGGTTACCAGTTTACAGATGCGCGCCACCCGCGCGGCGGTTGCCGTTCGATAGCCGCACGGCTAAGATGGAGCGGACCCCAACGTCGTCGAGTTATGAACCCGATCCGCTTCCTTTTCGGAGCCGGCCGCGGCACGGACGAGATCGCCGAAATCCGCCGCCGCCGGGCCGCCATCGCGGATTTGGATGACGACTCGCTGCGCCAGCGCTTCCGCCAGACGGAAGACATGCTCGAGGCGATCGCCATGGTGTGCGAGGCCGCCTCGCGCACGCTGGGGCTCGAGATGTTCGACGTGCAACTGCGGGGCGCCCTGGCCATGGCGCGCGGCCGCATCGCCGAAATGCAGACCGGCGAGGGCAAGACGCTGGCGTGCACGCCCGCCGTGGCGTGGCTGGCGCGCTCCGGCGCGGGCGTCCACGTCATGACCGTCAACGACTACCTGGCGCGCCGCGACGCCCGCTGGATGGGTCCCATCTACGGCCTGCTGGGCCTGACGGTGGGCTGCATCCAGCAGACCATGGGCTCGGAAGAGCGCCGCGCGGCCTACCGTTGCGACATCGCCTACGCCACCGCCAACGAGGTCGGCTTCGATTTTCTGCGCGACCAGATCGCGCTCTCTCCCGGCGAGCAGGTACACCGGCCCTTCGCCGCGGCGGTGATCGACGAGGCCGATTCCATTCTCATCGACGAGGCGCGCATCCCCCTGGTGCTGGCCGGCGGCGAGGCCGACGACGAAGTGCTGGCCCGCCAGGTGGAACCCATCGTGCGCCACTTCCAGCGCGGCCTGCATTACACGCTGGACGAATATGGCCGCAACATCGCACTGGCCCCCGCGGGGGCGCGCTGGATCGAGCGCGCCGCCCGCTGCCGCAATATTTTCGCGGAATCCAGCCTGCCGCTGTACACCGCCGTGCACAACGCCATCCATGCGCACGCCCTGCTTCGCCGCAACGTCGACTACGTGGTGAAGAACGGGGCCATCGAATCGGTGGACGAGTTCAAGGGCCGCATCGCCCAGGACCGCCGCTGGCCCGCCGGCCTGCACGCCGCCATCGAGGCCAAGGAGCGCGTCCCCATCAGCCGGCAGGGGCGCGTGCTGGGCTCCATCACCCTCCAGAACCTGTCGGCCCTGTACCCGCGGATCTGCGGCATGACCGGCACCGCGGCCACGCAAAAGGACGAGTTCCGCAAGTGTTACGGGATCGAGGTGGAGGTTATCCCCACCAACCGCCCGGTGATCCGGGTCGATCAGCCCGACGTGGTCTTTCCCTCGAAAGCCGCCAAGGAACGGGCCGTGGCGGAAGAGATCCGGCGCGTCCACGAGAGCGGACAGCCGGTGCTGGTGGGCACGGCCAGCGTGGAGGAATCCGAGCGGCTCAGCCGCGTGCTGGGCGCGATTCCGCATTCCGTGCTGAACGCCCGCAACGAGGAGGCGGAGGCGGAGATCGTCGCCCGCGCCGGCGAGCGCGGGGCCGTCACCATCTCGACCAACATGGCCGGCCGCGGCGTGGATATCCGGCTGGGCGATGGCGTGGAGGATCTGGGCGGCCTGTACGTGATCGGCACCAATCGCCACGAAAGCCGCCGCATCGATCACCAGCTTCGCGGACGGGCCGGCCGGCAGGGCGACCCCGGCCGCTCGCGCTTTTTCATCTCGCTCGAGGACGACCTGCTGGTGCGCTTCGGCATCGCCGACCGGCGCCTGGGTTACGACGCCGAGGGGATCCAGCGCCTGGTGGAAGGCCAGAACCTCGAGATCCGCACTTTCCTGGCCAAGTACGAGGGCGTGGTCGAGGGAGAGCGCCAACACATTCAGGCGCAGCGCCAGGCCATCCTCGCCGCGGAGGGGCCCGAGATGGAGCGAAGGGTCGCGCTCGCCACCATCGACGACCTGTGGAGCGAGTTTCTCGCCGCGGTGGCCGAGTTGCGCTCGGGCGTGCAATGGTACTCCTGGGGCGGCCGCGATCCGCTGCACGAATACCTCACGCGCGTCGACGCCATGTGCCGCGAGATGGAGGAACGCATCCCCGTGGAGACCGCCGAACGGCTGGAGAAGGCGCGATCGGGCGAAACAGCGCCGCCCCAGCGTGGCGCCACCTGGACCTATCTCACCACCGACCGCCCGTTCGGCGACCTCACCGAGCGCTTCATGAAGGGCGTGATGCGGACGCTGCAAGGCCGGCGGTGACAGGGGGCCAAGAGGCAGGTGCGCGACGCAGGAGTGGATTCGCTGGCGCTGTGTGGGGCGGGTTTTCAACCTGCGGCGGGCTTGCAGCCCGCCTGGGCGGCATTGGCAGACGCTCGCGGGAGGCCGATTGAAAACCGGCCGCAGGTTGAAAACCTGCCCCACAAGGGCGCTGCGGGCCTTGCGCACCCCCAAGAGGCGGGTTGGCAACCCGACCCGCGCCGATCGGGTAAGATGGGACTTATGTCCGTGGGAAACGCGGCCGGGATGAATCGAATCCACGCCTGGGCTGTGGTGGCAGCCGTGGCGGCCGCGTCAACCGCGGGACTGGCAGCCGGCAAGGGCGACCCAGGGAAGGGAAAGCCGGTGTTTCAGGAGCAGTGCGGCGTGTGTCATCACGCCGACAGCGTCGCCAAGAAAATGGGGCCCGGCCTCAAGGGTCTGTTCACGCGCGAGAAGATGGGGAACGGCAGGAAACCCACCGAAGCCAATGTCCGCGCCAGAATCGACGGCGGCAGCACCGGGATGCCGGCCTACAAAAACATGTTGAGCGATGGCGAAAAGGACGACCTGATCGCGTATCTGAAGACCCTGTAAGCGCCGCCGGCTATTTGCCCAGAACTTCCAGCGCCTTTTTCAACACTGGATCGTCTTCCAGCTTCCTGGGCTGCGCCTGGGGGGCCGCAGGCGCGGGAATGGGCTCGCCGTTGTCGTCGTAGTCCACCGCCGGTTCCTGGTCCGTCACCAGGTATTGCGGCACCACGGTGGTGTCCTGAATGGCCTTTCCCGCGGGCGAGTAGTATTTGGCTACCGACAGAATGATGGCGCCGCCGTCCTCGGTGGCGATCGGCTTGCGTATGGCGGCGTCGCCGTAGGTGCGGTCGCCCACCACGCTGCCGCGCTTGCTATCCTGTATGGCCGCGGCGGCGATCTCGGCCCCGTCGGCCGTTCCGTGATTCGTCAGAAAGGCCACCGGCAGGGTGGTGATGGCCCTGGCGGGGTCGGCCTGGATGTCCTGCCGCGGATAGCGCTGGCCCTTCACATAGGTGATCAGGCCCTTGCTCAGAAACAGGTTGGCCAGCGCAATTCCGTCCTCGGGAGTGCCCAGGGCGCAGTGGCGCACGTCCACCACCAGCTTGACCGCGCCGTCCTTCTGCAACTTCCCGATGTCCGCGGCGACGTCCTTGAGTTGCTCGGCCGAAAGCGCCCCCACCTCGAGGTAGCCCACCCGGTCGGCCAGCATCCGGCTCTCCACCGCGGGCATCGCCGGATTGGCGCGCGTGAGCGTCACGGTCTGCGGCTCGGGATGCCGGACGCGCACCACGCTCAGATCCACGGTTGTGCTGGATTCGCCCTGCAGGAGAATGGCGGCATACGCCAGGGGCATATCCCGCGTGGAGATGCCCTTGATGCTCTCGATCATGTCGCCGGTGGCAAAACCGGCCTTGTCCGCGGGCGAGCCGGGGACCGCATCCACCACGCCCAGGTAGCCGAACTTCTTGGAGAGAATCAGGCCCACGTCGGCCCGCTTGAGATCCCGGTTCCTGAGGTAGTCGCGGTACTGGTCGGCGTTCAGGTAGCTGGCGAAGGGATCCACCGCCTCGAGCAGCCCGTTCAGCGCGCCCAAAGTGACGCTCTTCATGTCGGGCTCCTCGACGTACTGGTCCTTGATATAGGACACCACCTCGCTGAACACGCCGATGTGCTTGAAGGTGTCGTCGGGGTTGCTGGACTGGCCCAGCACGCTCCCCACCAACAACAGGACCATCAGGCACGCCGACGCGCCCACAATCGAGTATTTAAGACGGCTGTTCATAGAATCGAATCTCCGCGGGCCTTTCAGTCATTATACCGGCTTTGCATGCGAGGGCGGACCCTGCCCCTAACAATGGACGCGCCCCACCGGCGTTCGGTTGTAACGGATTCCGCCCGCCTATCCGGTGGGGAGCCGCTCCCGGCCGGCTTGCAGCACCCAGTCGGCCAGTTGTTCCATGCGGTCCACCAACAGGTCGGGCGCCGGGTCGGACAGGGTTTCGGGCTGGAATCCCCAACTCACCCCGCAGCACTTCACTCCGGCATTGCGCGCGGTCTGCACGTCCACCGAGCTATCGCCGACCATCAACGTCCGGGGGCGGTCGCAGCCGGCTTCCCGCATGAGCGTCTCGATCCCGATGGGGTGCGGCTTCTTGAACTCGAGGCTGTTGCCCCCGTACACCTGGAAGAAGTACGGGCTGACTTCCAGCCCCTCGACGATCATGCGGCTCATGCGCACCGGCTTGTTGGTCAGCACGGCCATCCGATTGCCCGCCTCCCTCAGCCGGCGCAGCGATTCCCCGACGCCGGGATATAGCGTGGTGCAGTCCAGCACGTGCTCGCGGTAGTACTCGAGGAAAAACTCCAGGGCTTCCTCGACCTCCGTGTCCGTGGCCCGTTCGCCCAGTGCCCGCCGCACCAACAGCGGCGCCCCGTTGCCGACGTAGGAGCACACCCGCTCGAACTCCAGCGGGCCCATGCCCATGTGCGCGCGGGTGGCATTGACCGAATTCGCCAAGTCCTGCCGGGAGTCGATCAGCGTCCCGTCCAGGTCGAAAATCAGCAGATCCATGGGGTTCCCTCTTTGATCGGGTGCGCGACGCAGAAGCGGGCGTGGTTGTGCGCAAGGCCCGACGCATCTTTGTGGGGCAGGTTTTCAACCTGCGGCGGGCTTTCAGCCCGCCTCTCGCGAGAGGCCGATTGAAAATCGGCCGCAGGTTGAAAACCTGCCCCACATAGCGCCGGCAAATCCACTTCCGCGTCGCGCACCCCCTCTTCGATCCTACCAACCGGAGGCCGCGCCGGAGACTGCTATACTGAAGGATTCGTATACCGTAATCCCAGAACACGCCAAGGAGTTTCATGATCTCCGCAACACAATTGCGTCCGGGCATGGCCGTCAAATTCAACAACGAGCTGTATTCGGTCTTCTCGGTGACGCACCGCACCCCCGGAAATCTGCGCGGATTCGTCCAGGTCAAGATGCGAAGTCTGCGCACCGGCACGATGATGGAACACCGCTTCTCGTCGGAAGACAAAATCGAGAGAGCCATGCTCGACGAGCAGGAAATGGAGTATCTGTACGACGATGGCGAGTACTATTACTTCATAAACACCGAGAACTTCGAGCAGATGCACCTGATGAAGGACCTGCTCGGCGACGCCGTCAACTACCTCATCCCGCAGCTTGGAGTGAAAGTCGAATTTTACGAAGGCAAGCCCATCAGCGTGGAGCTTCCCGCCTCCGTGGACTTGACCGTGGTCGAGACCGAACCGGGCCTCAAGGGAGCGAGCGTCTCCAACGTCACCAAGCCCGCCAAGACGGAGACCGGCCTGGTGGTTCAGGTGCCGCCCTTCATCGTGGAAGGCGAGAAAATCCGCGTCAGCACCAGCGATGGCACATACCAGGAACGGGCGTAGATCGGAACCATCGTCCAGCCGGTGAGTAAGGACACCCCGTGCACGCCCGACTTTGGATGGCCGCCCCGATGCTGCTCCAGGCGGCCCAGGCGGCCTTGATCCCCACCGGACTGCGCACCGAATCGCAGACCGATCCCCTCGCCGTGGAATCCGCCCATCCCCGCCTGAGCTGGCTGCTCGAAACGGCCCAGCCCGGCGAGCGCGCCAAATCGCAGTCGGCCTACCGCATCCTGGTGTCGTCGTCCTCGGGCGCCCTGGCGCGGGACCGCGCCGATCTTTGGGACACCGGCAAGGTCCGCTCCGCCGCCACCATCCAGATCTCCTACGCGGGCCAGCCCCTCGATTCGGGCGCGGTGTACTGGTGGAAGGTCCAGGTGTGGGACGAGAAAGGCGAAGTCTCCCCGTGGAGCGCGCCCGCGCACTGGGGCATGGGATTGCGCGCCGCCGATTGGAAAGCCCGCTGGATCGCCGCCGAACCCGATGGCGTTACGCCTTCGCTCGAGATGCCCATCTTCCGCCGGGCCGTGCACCTGGATAGCCGCCCCGCGCGCGCCATCGCCTATATCAGCGGCCTGGGCCAGTACGAGTTGAGCGTCAACGGCCGCAAGATCGGCAACCGGCAGCTCGCGCCCGGCTGGACCGACTACCGCCGGACGGTGCTCTACAATGCCTACGACATTACCGAAGCTCTGCGGGCCGGCGACAACGCCATCGGCGTCATGCTGGGCAACGGGTTCTATAACGTTCCGCGCGTCCCCGGCCGCTACACCAAGCTGGTGGCCTCGTTCGGGCAACCGAGGCTGATGGCTTTGATCCGCGTGAGGGGCGCCGATGGCCGGATGGCCGAGATCGCGACCGGCGCGTCGTGGAAGACCCACGCCGGCCCCATCGTCTTCTCGCACGAATACGGCGGCGAGGATTTCGACGCGCGCCGCGAGCCGGCCGGCTGGAATGCGCCCGGCTTCGACGACGCCGCGTGGTCCCCGGCGCTCGAAGTCGCGCCGCCCGGCGGCACGCTCACCGCCGAGGAGGAGCCGCCGGTGGAAGCGTCCCAGGCGTTCCGCCCGGTGAAGGCTACCAGGCCCCGGCTTGGCATCACGGTCTACGACCTGGGGCAGAACTTCGCCGGCATCCCGCAAATCGCGGTCGAGGGCGAAGCCGGCGCGTCGGTGCGTCTGATCGCCGGCGAGTTACTGAACCCCCGAGGCCTGGTGTCCCAGGCCTCGTCGGGCGGCCCGCACTGGTACTCCTACACGCTGGCCGGCGGAGGGCCCGAAACGTGGAGCCCGCGATTCAGCTACTACGGCTTCCGCTACGTCCAGGTGGAAATCGCGGGCAAGGCGCGCCTCACCGCTCTGGAAGGCCGGTTCGTGCATGCCGCCGCCGCGGTCACCGGGGAGTTCTCCTGCTCGAACGAGCTTTTCAACCGCATTCACCGGCTCATCGACGCCGCCATTTTGAGCAACCTGCAGAGCGTGCTCACCGACTGCCCGCACCGCGAAAAGCTGGGCTGGCTCGAGCAGACCCACCTCTCCGGCCCCGGCATCATGTACAACTACGACGTCGAAAAGCTGTACGCCAAGATGGCGGGCGACATGCACGACAGCCAGACACGCGGCGGCCTGGTGCCGGACATCGCGCCCGAATTCACGGTTTTCGACGGCGGCTTCCGCGACTCGCCCGAGTGGGGCAGCGCCGTGGTGCTCAGCCCCTGGCTGGCTTACAAGCACTACGGCGATCGCGCCACCCTCGCCGCGCACTACGACGGCATGAAGCGCTACGCCGCCTATCTCGGCCGCAAGGCGGACGCGGGCATTCTGTCTTACGGGTTGGGCGACTGGTACGACATCGGTCCGGAGGCTCCCGGCAGATCTCAGTTGACCAGCCTGGATGTGACCGCGACCGCGACTTACTACCAGGATCTGAGCACTCTGAGTAAGATCGCCGGCATTCTGGGTAAGTCCGCGGACGCCGCGGCCTTCGCAGCCGCCGCGCGAACCGTTCAGGCCGCGTTCCAGTCCAAGTTCTTCCACCCGGAGACCGGCGCCTACGACCGGGGCAGCCAGACCGCCGAAGCCATGCCGCTGGCTCTCGGCATGGTTCCCGAGGAGTTCCGCCCACGGGTGCTGGCCCGCCTGGTGGAGGACATCCGCGCCCACCACAACCACACCACCGCCGGCGACATCGGCTTTCACTACGTTCTCCAGGCCCTCGCCGAGGGCGGCAGGAGCGATGTGATCTACGATATGCTGTCGAACCCCGAAGCCCCCAGCTACGCCGGGCAACTGGCCGCTGGCGCCACTGCCCTCACGGAAGCCTGGGACGCCGACCCCCGCTCCTCGCAGAACCACTTCATGCTGGGCCACGCCGAGGAATGGTTCTACCGCTATCTCGCCGGAATCGATTTCGACCTCTCCCGCCCGCCCGGAGAACGGATCGTTCTGCGTCCCACCCCCGTGGGAGACGTAACTTCCGCCACCGCCACCGTCCACTCGCCGCTGGGCAAGATCGTAAGTAGCTGGAAGCTGTCTTCGGGAAGGCTTGTCTGTGATGTCGAGATCCCTCCAAACACCAAGGCGAAGGTGGTCTTGCCATGGGGGACGCAGGAAATCCAATCGGGCGTTTACCACTTCTGAAGTTATGTGGGGCAGGTTGTCAACCCGCCCGGCGAGCGAAGCTCGCCTGCGCGAGGCGACCAACCGCCCCCGAAAGCCCGTGACCTCCCGCGCGGCTTCTGAGCGGGCGTCCAAAGGCGGGCTGGCAACCCGCCGCAGACTGCCAGCCTGCCCCACATAAAACTGTCGCCGAGCCGGCTGGATACAATGGGGACGGAGCGTTTCACGATGCGGACGGCTACGTTGGCGTTGGTTCTGGCGCTCGCCGCCATGGCGCAGGAAGACGGGGCGGAGTTGCGGCAAAAGTCGGTCACGCTGGTGGCGCAGGGTAAGTATGCCGAGGCGGAGCCGCTGCTGGCTCGCGCCGTCGAGTTGCAGGAAAAAGAGATTGGGGCGGAGGATCCGCGGCTCGCTCCGTTTATCGATGCCCTGGCGGCGGTGTACCGCGCCGAGGGCCGCAATGCGGAGGCCGAGAAGTTGTATTTGCGCTCGCTGGGCATGAAGGAGAAAACCGCCGGACCCGACGGCGCGGATCTGATCGACGAACTCAAACCGCTGGCCAGCCTGTATGTCGCGATGCAGCGCTTCAGCGACGCCGAGATGGCCTACCTGCGGGTGATCGCCATTGACGAAAAGACCCGGGGCTTCGACGATCCCGAGGTGGCCAACGACTGCGCCGCCATCGCCGGGTTCTACATCGACCGCAAGCGATTCGCGGTGGCCGAGCCCAACCTGAAGCGCGCCATCCTGATCATCGAAAAGCGCCTCGGTCCGCAGGACCCGGCGCTGGTTCCGGTGCTCGATACGCTGGCCGGCGTCTATACCTCGCAGAAGGTGTTCAACTTGGCGGAAGCGCCGCTGCGGCACATTATCTCGATTCAGGAGAGCACGTACGGGCCCAGCCACCAGAAGGTGGCCACGTACCTGGACGAACTGGCACAGACATTCTATCTGGAGGGACGCTACGCCGACGCGGAGCCGCTCTACAAGCGATCGCTGGCGATCTGGGAGACGGTCCTGGAAGGCGGCAATCCGGAGTTGGCCACCACGCTCGACAACCTGGCGGTGGTCTACGCCGCGCAGCAGAAATTCGCGCTCGCCGAGCCGCTCTACCGCCGCTCGCAGGCGCTGCGCCAGAAGGCCAACGTGCTGAGCCTGAACAACCTGGCGCTGGCGCTGGAGGGCAAGGGCGAGCGGGGGGAAGCCGAGGTGCAGTACAAGCGCGCCATCGCGCTGGCGGAGCGCATCCCCGCGCTCGCTGCGTCGGCATCGGTGGGCGAGACGGCGCTGCTGGAGACCACGCTGCGCAACTATGCGGCCCTGCTGCGCCAGTTGAAGCGCGGGACGGAGGCCGCCAAGATCGACGAGCGGGTGCAAGGGCTGGAGAAGACGGCGCCGCCCCGGTAAGGTATCATAAAATTCTCGCCCGGTGATCGTCGAAGCTCATACCGTACGGTTCGATTCCCTGCCGCTCGACAGTGGCGCGTTGCTGACGCCGGTCGAAGTGGCCTACGAATCCTACGGCCGGCTCAACGCCGATAAATCCAACGCCATCCTGGTGTTGCACGCATTCACCGGGGACGCGCACGCGGCCGGCATCAGCCACGAAACCGGGAAACCGGGCTGGTGGGACAACATGATCGGGCCGGGCAAGGCCTTCGACACGAACCAGTACTTCGTCCTGTGCAGCAACGTGCTGGGCGGATGCCGCGGCACCACCGGACCCTCCTCCATCGACCCCGCCACCGGAAGCCCGTATGCCATGTCGTTCCCGGTGATCACCATCGGCGACATGGTGCGTCTGCAGAAGATGCTGGTGGACCATCTGGGGATCCCCAAGCTGCTGGCGGTGGCGGGCGGCTCGATGGGAGGAATGCAGGCGCTCGAATGGGCGGTCTCCTACCCGGACCGCGTGGTCGCGGCCATCCCCATCGCCTGCACCACCCGCCACAGCGCGCAGCAGATCGCCTTCAACGAAGTGGGCCGCCAGGCCATCATGGCGGACCCCGACTGGAGGGACGGCAACTATTACGGCGGCCAGCCCCCGGCGCGCGGCCTGGCGGTGGCGCGCATGGTGGGGCACATCACCTACATGAGCGACGACAGCATGCGCGAGAAGTTCGGCCGCCGCCTGAGCGACAAGGAGAACTTCAGTTTCGGCTTCGACGTGGACTTCGAAGTGGAGAGCTACCTGCGCTACCGCGGCACGCAGTTCGTGAACCGCTTCGACGCCAACAGTTACCTGTACATCACCAAGGCCCTGGACTATTTCGACCTGACGGCCGGCCACCAGACGCTGAACGCGGCCATGGAAGCGGCCTCGGCGCGCTTCCTGGTGATCAGCTTCAGTTCCGACTGGCTGTATCCCAGTTACCAGTCGCAGGAGATCGTCCGCGCGCTACGCTCGCGCAACTGCGACGTGGCGTACGTGGAATTGCAGGCGAACTACGGGCACGATTCGTTCCTGGTGGACGTGGGCGAACAGACCACCCTGGTTCGCGGCTTCCTGGCCAGCACCTTCGAGAAGATCGCATGACCGCCGAAACCCCCAGGAAATCGCCCTTCGTGCGGGAACTGCTGGGCCGCAGCGATTACGCCATCATCGGCGAGATCGTGGAGGCGCGGACCAAGGTGCTCGACCTGGGCTGCGGCGAAGGCGAACTGCTGGCGTGGCTGACGGCCAACAAGGAAGTGGAAAGCCGCGGCGTCGAGATCTCGGGCGCCAAGGTGGCGCGGGCCATCGCGCGCGGCGTCTCGGTGCACCAGAGCGACATCGACGAAGGGCTGGCCGACTACCCCAACCAGGCGTTCGATTACGTCATCCTCAGCCAGACCTTGCAGGAGACGCGCCATCCGCGGCAGGTTTTGCGCGAGATGGTGCGCGTGGGACGCCGCGTGATCGTGGCCTTTCCGAATTTCGGACATTGGCGCGTGCGCCTGGCGATGCTCTTCAGCGGGCGCGCCCCGCGCACCAAGCTGTTCCCCTACGAGTGGTACGACTCGCCCAACATCCATTTTCTGACGGTGCAGGATTTCGAGGAGCTGGCCGCGGCGGAAGGTCTGCTGGTGGAGCGCCGGTACTTCCTGGCGGGGCACCGGAAGATCCTGGCGCTGCCGAACCTGCTGGCCGAAACGGCGGTTTTTCTGGTGAGCGGGAAGTAGGGGCGCGCCCGCGGCGGGCCGCGCCTAACCGCCGGCCGAGTTCGAGATCGCGCCTCTCAGGTTGAGGTTGCGAACCAGGCGGTGCAGGTAGTTGGGGTGGATGCCGAGCAGTTTGGCCGCCTCGGTGAAGCTGCCCCCGGCCTGCTCGATCGCGCCGACAATGGCCCTGACCTTCTCGTTGCGAACGGCTTCGTGGTAACCGCCGATCGCGCGCGTCTCGGTTGGCGAGCTCTCGAACACCGCTTCCGGCAGGTCTTCCGGCAGGATGAGATCGGTCGAGCCGAGCACCACGGCGCGCTCGATGGCGTTCTCGAGCTCGCGGACGTTGCCGGGCCAGTCGTAAGCTTGCAGGCAGGCGAGCGCTTCCCGGGCGATGCCGGTAACCCTGCGCCTGGCCTGTTTGCCGCGCCTGGAAACGAAGTAACTGGCCAGCAGGGGGATGTCTTCGCGGCGGTCGCGCAAAGGCGGCATGGTCAGGGACACGACATTGAGCCGGTGGTACAGGTCCGTCCGGAACGTGCCACGCTCGATGGCGGCCTTCAGATCGCGGTTGGTGGCCGCGATCAGGCGGATATCGGAGCGAATCGTCCGGGTTCCCCCGACGCGCTCGAACTCGCGCTCCTGAATCACGCGCAGCAGCCTCGCCTGGCAGGCCGGCGGCATTTCTCCCACCTCGTCCAGAAACACCGTTCCGCGGTCCGCCAGCTCCAGCTTGCCGCGCTTCTGCGCATACGCTCCCGTGAAGGCTCCCTTCTCGTGGCCGAAGAGCTCGCTTTCGAGCAGGCTCTCCGACAGTGCGGCACAGTTGACGGCGAGAAACGGCAGGTCCGCCCGCTGGCTGTTGTGATGGATTGCGCGCGCCACCAGCTCTTTCCCCGTGCCGCTTTCGCCGTGGATCAGGACGGTGGAATTGGTGGGCGCAACCTTCGAAACGAACTGGTACACCTCACGCATGCGCGGGCCGCCGCCGACCATTTCATGCCGGAGGCCAATGGCCTCCTGGAGGCGCAGATTCTCGGTTTCCAGCCATTCCAGGCGGCGCGCGTTCTCCAGGGCCAGGCCCAGGATGGCGCCGACCGAACCCGCCAGCTCCAGGTGGTCCTCATGGAAAGGCGCGCTGGGAATGCGGGAATCCAGGTACAGGACGCCCAGCGTCCTGGCCAAGGCGACGATGGGCGCCGCCAGAACGCTGCGGGGCTGCGGCTCGGCCCGATCCCGCGCGGCCGCCGGGAACGGGTCCGGCAGGATGCCGCTGGCCAGAATGCCGGTGACTTCGCGCCGCGCCCGATCGACGATGGCGCGGTAGCTGCGCACGGTTGTCGCGGGTCCCGTATCGCGATCCCGGTACGAGGCGAAGGAGGGCTCCTCGCTTTGCGCATCGAACAGCAGGATACCGCCGTGCTGAGCGGGAATGGCCTCGAAAATCGCCTCCAAAAGCTGCTGCGCAATCTCCTGCGCACTTCGGACCAACTGAATGCCGGCGCCGGCTCTCAGCAGCAGGGTCAGGGAGCACCGGGCCTGGGAATCGGCCCCGGCTCCATCCAGCGAGGCTGCCGCTATCCGGAACGAGCAGTTCTCCCGCTGGGGTTGGGCGCAGCACCGGGCGCCCACCAGCCGAACGGCGGGCTGCGGCTCGGCGTCCCACCGTGAGAAGAGAAAGCGGCAGTCGCCCAGGTGGATCTCGTCGCCGTGCCGAAGTACCCGCTCCGTCACGGGCAGGCCATTCACCATGGTCGCGCCGCCCGATCCCAAGTCGTGGATCTCGAACTCGTCCCCGTTTCGCCGGCGGATCAAGCAATGACGCGGGGCCACGGAAGGGTCGTCGATGGGGAGTTGGTTGGAAGGGTCGCTTCCGATCGAGAGATCGTGGCCGGAGAGGCCGAACACTCCCCTCTCCACGGAACCGCCAATCCCCACCAGCCTGGGATTAAGCGCGGGCTGCATAAGAGAATTCTTGCACATTCCTATCCGAGCGGATACCGCCATCCGATCGGATAGGCTTTGGCGGAGCGGATGGGCCCGGCTCGGCGGGCGCCGGAAGTCCCGATAGCGCAATCCCTTCAATGGGTTGCATCCATTTGCCGCATCGGCGCGCGCGGCCGGAAAGAATGGCGCGAAGAGTGCAATGTGTAAAAGCGGACCCGATCGGAGGCGATGGAGCACTCGGATGTCCCGGTGCAGCCGCCTCAGTACGGGTCCGGCGAGAAACAACCAGCTCGCCAGCTACCAGGACTTAGGAGGTCCACCATGAGAAACAAATCGTTCGCGACGCTGGGAACGCTGGCGTTGCTCACAGCCGCTTCCGCCTTTGGCCAACACAGGCTTTGGGCCGACATTCCATTCGAGTTCAGCTTGGCCAACAAGGTCATGCCCGCCGGGCACTATGACGTGACCCAGAAGCCCGACATCGTGATGGTCAGTTGCTACACGTGCGGGGCCGCTGCGTTGTCCCTGGCGAACAACCTCGGTACTGCCTCCAGCGGGAACAGCGACGCCCGTCTGGTGTTCAACAAGTACGGCGACAAGTACTTCCTCGCCGAAGTTTGGACGTCGCCCACTGACGAATACGGAGCCGGCCTGATCAAGTCCAAGACCGAGCGTGAAATCGCCCGCGCGAACCCGACGGTCGCCCGCATAGTCGTACCGCTTCGGACCGGTGTGGTCACTCTCGCCTCGCTGAAGTAGCCGGGAAGGCCCGGATGCCCCCGGGCATCCGGGCCTTCCGGTCCCCGGGAGTTCCCTCAGCCGCTGAGTATGCAACCCTGGTGAGTATGCAGACGTGGCCTTCACTTCTCGTCGTAGCCGCCATGAGTCCCGCGATGTGCGCCACCAGGAGCCTTCTGCTGGGAGATGCCGAACGCGGCAAGACCTTGTTCCAGGAGCTCAAGTGCGCCGTCTGCCACAGCGTGAACGGGGTGGGCGGGAAGAAGGCGCCGGATCTGGGGCGGGGCCGGGATAGAGGCTTCGACCCCTACCACTTGGCCGGCCGCATGTGGAACCACGCTCCGAAGATGTGGGACGCCATGGGGAGTGCAGGCGTGGCCACGCCCGCGCTGGACGAGCAGCAGGCCGCCGACTTATTCGTTTTTCTCTACGCCGCCGGCTATTTCGAGATGCCCGGAAACCCCAGTAGCGGAAAACGGCTGTTTCTTCTCCGGCGATGCGGGCGATGTCATGGGATCGATACTCCCGTTGGTGCGGGCATCCGGCCGGTGGCCGAATGGGATTCGCCGCGGGATGCGGCCGCCCTGGCCCAGAGGATGTGGAACCATTCCGGCGAGATGGCGCGCGCGCTGGACGCGTCCAAGCTCCCGTATCCACTGTTCACCGCGCAGGAACTCACCGACGTTCTCGCCTGGCTGCGGAAGTTGCGGCCCCCGGGCCGCACGGACGGATTCGCACCGGTATCGCCGGAGAGCGGGCGGCAGTTGCTCGAGTCCAAGGGCTGCGCCGTGTGCCACCACGGGATCTCGGAAATCGAAAGTCACAGCACCCGCTACGGCCCCACCGAGTTCGCCGCGGCCATGTGGAACCACCCCTTCCGGACCGGATATTACCGGACGCCGCTCAGCGACGAGGAAATGCGCCGCCTGGTGGGCTACTTTGTCGCGGCGCAGTTCTCCGAGGAGCGGGGCAACCCGGAGAACGGCCGGCGGCTCTTTGCGAGGAAGCGCTGCAGCGGCTGCCACGACGATCCATCGAGCGGCGCCCCCGCCCGATCGGAGATGTCGGGACGAATGACCTCGTTCGGAATGGTGGCGGCTTTGTGGAAACACGGCCCCGCGATGCTCGCGTCGATGCGGCAGCGCCGCATCCCCTGGCCTCGCTTCACGGGCACGGAGATGGCGGATATCTCCGCATATCTTCACGGGCTGCAACTCAGACGGCGGACTTCGCCTTGAGGCGCGGGGAACCGGCCGCGCGCCGTCCTATGGCCGCAACCCGATCATGAGGCCGGTGATCCCGGGCAGGCGCACGCGGCGGATCTCCGCGAAGCCCGCTTCGCCGAGCCAGGCGGCGTACTCGGGCTCGCTGTAGCTGCTGCCGCCGCGCGTGCCCACCAGCATGTTGAGCGCGAACAGCGCGGCGAATCGCGGAGAGGTCTTATCCGGCTCCAGGATGAAGTCCTGTATCACCACCCGGCCGCCGGGCGAGAGCGCCTCGCGCGAGCGGCGGAGCAGGTCGAGGTTCTCCGCGGGGCTGAGCATGTGGCAGATGGCGGAGATGAACGCCAAATCGTATCCTTCGCCCAGGCGGCCGGAGCGCAGGTCGCCCGCGCGAACCGTGACGCGGTCCGCCACTCCGGCCCGCTCGATGTGGCGCTGCGCAATCGGCCCGACGGCGGGCAGGTCCAGAACATCGGCGCGCAAGGCGGGGTTGGCCAGGGCGAAGGCGATGGAATAGGCGCCCGACCCGCCGCCCACGTCCAGCATACGGCTGGCCGTCTGGGCGCCCACCGCGCCGACCACCAGCGGCGCGCGTTCCGAGGCGTTGCGGTGCATGGCGGCGATGAAAGCCTCGGTCCAGTCCTCGCCCCGGCCGGCGATTTCTCCGCGGGCCACCGCGGTGCCCACGCGGACGCACTCGGTGAGCGTCGACCAGCGCTGCCACAGGTGCGCGGTGTGCAGCAGGGCCGGCCGGGCGTTGTCGCGCGAGCCGGCGGTGAAATAACGCGCGGCCGCGGGGGAGTTGCGAAACACGCCGTCCCGCTTCGCCAGCAGGCGGAGGGATACTAACGCGTTCAGCAGCATCTCGGTCGAGCGCGGGACCGCGCCGAGTTTGGCCGCCACTTCCGCGGCGCCGCCGCCATCCCCCACGGCCGTGAACAGGTCCAGCTCCAGGGCGGTGAGGATGACGCGGCTTTCCTGAAACGCCCGCATGCGCTCGCTCAGGTCGTCGGGGACCGCCCCCGAAGCCTCCTGGGCGCGGCGCGCCGCCGACATCTTCTCGCGGCTCTTCAGAATCTCGGCATACACCGCCGCGGGATCGGTTTGCGCCAGGCGCGCGACCGGCGTGCCCTCCTGGAAATGCGAGCGGACGATCTCCGGCACGTCCGCCTCGCTCACGCCCGAGTACCAGACGCCTTCGGGATACACCACCAGGTTCGGCCCGTGCTCGCACAAGCCCAGCGAGCCGCACGCCGTCACCTGGACCACCTCCACCAACCCGCGCGCGCCGACTTCGCGCCGCAACGCCTCCAAAACCTGGCCCGCGCCTCGCGCCGCGCAACATGGCGCGCCTTCGGGCTTCTGCTGCTCGCAGGCAAACACGTGATACCGGAACGGCTGCATGTGGATTCTCCGGATTCACGGTATCAGATTTGCAGGGGGGACGTGCATGGGCGGTGCCCTTGCGGACGATTTCCACGTGAGACAATTCCGGCCCGTTTCGCACTATCTTTTCGTAACCGGACAGAAGCGTTCCGACTGTGAGATCCGCGCGGTTCCGTTCCCCGCCGCGAATCCGGCGCGCGACTGCCGGTTGCCGGGGAGATCCGGCGGAGTGGTCGATTTGCGCAATCCAGCCGACGGCTGCGATGGGTTCCTATCGGCATGAGGCGCACCCTGCCATGCGGTGCGCAGCCGCTCATGATCGGGCACAAGGACCCGCGGTGATGGCGCCTTTATAGCCGCAAGGCGCCGCCATTTACGGCATCGGTCGAAACCGGACCGATGTCGAGGTCGATATGCACTTCGCCGGCTCCCGGCGTCCGGCCATCTCGCCGCAGTGTCCTACCGGGCGCGCTGTAGCAAACAAAATGACGATGATCGGACACGGAACTCCATGTTCCAGGGGTCTCCGCCGGCTGGCGGGAGCCCGGTTGGCCGCTCTGGGATTGAGCGGGATCGCCCTGCCTGGCGATCGGACGAAACCGCAGTTGCCGGTCGAATTGCCGGACTACGCGGTCACGCCCGACGGCATGGCCATCGCGTCCGATGGCGACCTGGTGGTGGCCTGCCCCAACTTCGCCAGCTATTCCGAGGGGGCCAGCAGGCCTTCGGTTTCCGGCTGCTTCATCAAGATTGGCAAGGACTGCAAGGTCCAGAAGCTGTTCGACTGCCCCGTGCTGGCCGAAACCGGGCGGGCGTGTCCCATGGGCATGGAATTCGGTCCCGAGGGCGAGCTGTACGCGATCGACAATCGGAACTGGGGCACCGGCAACGGACCCAGGGGGCGAGGTTGACCAGGGCCGCATTCTCCGCTTGAAGATCGCCGACGTCTCCGTAGAGCCCGTGGAGTCCAAATGGCGTCCGATCACGAAGGCTGTAAGTGTATGAAAACAGTAGTGGCTGCTTCGTAGGTGCTTTACTTATTCACCTTGACACGGTAAAGCTGTTAAAATGTAACCGCAGTGCTCTGTCAGGGCAAGACCGCCCTCGGGGCGCAGCGCTTCCGTACGGCGTACATCGAGGCTTGGCTGGTTTACCTGACGCCAGTCGTGGTGGTTCTGTGCGCCGCTGGGCAACTCCACTCTCAAACGTTGGTCGCGCAACCCGGATCGTGGCGGCTCGTTTACAGCGACGACTTCGAGGACGGGAATATGGACGACTGGGTCCTCACTCAGAATCCGGTCCTTACGGGCTCCTGGTCCATCGTGCAAGAAGGAACCAACTCGGTTCTGGAAGGAACGAACCAAGCGGCTCTCGGTCTTGCCCAGCGCTCGTTTGCCGATTTTCACCTGAGTTTCCAACTTAAGCTCAACGATGTGGGGTTGTTGGTCGGCTTCCGGAAGGATGACTTTTCGTGCAGGTCGTACTGGTTGGGGATCAATTCGAACAGCGTCAATTTGAACCGTGACTCGGACTGCGCCGCCACTCCGCCACTTTGGTCCGGCCCACTGACGCTGGCGCCCGGGTCCTGGCACGCCGTGGATCTGGTGGCAGTGGCTGGCAGTATCCGGTTCTACCTGGACGGAGTTCTCACGCTCGATGCTTCGGACCCCTCGCCTTTGCCGATCGGCGGCCTGCAGTTCGATGTGGGCGGAAACGGCACCGTCGACATCGATAACGTGCGGATTTATGGTCCACCCCAATTGAGCGCCGCCGATCGACTGGTGTGGGTGAAGACCGGCGGCCCTCCGGGCGGGATCGGGTACGATGTACGCATGCGGATGGATGAACCGAGCCGCATGTATGCGACCGACGCCTTCACCGGGGTGAATATCAGCGACGACAACGGACTCACCTGGTACACGTCCAATAGCGGGATCACGGCTCGCGCCGGCGTTTCGGGGGATGCCATTCCAATCTTCACGCTGACCGTGGATCCGCACAATCCGGATGTGATCTGGGTGGGCACGCGGAATGCGCTTGGCCTCTATAAGTCCGTAGACGGGGGAAAGACGTTCTCGGTTAAGACGAACGGCATCGTCGAGCAGGACATTTCGTTCCGCGGCGTCACGATCGACCCGAATCTGGAAACTACCGTGTACGCAGCCGCCGAGATTCCCAGTCTGGAATACGCAGGCCAGAACATCATGGGTCTCCGCTTCACGGAATCGAAGGGAGTCGTGTACCGTTCCACGGACTCGGGCGAAAACTGGACGGCAATCTGGCGCGGCGATGCGCTGGCGCGCTACGTGTGGGTAGACCCGCGCAACTCCAACACGATTTTCGTGTCCACCGGATTCTTCGACGTCGAGGCCGCTAACGCGGACCCGCAGCACCTCAATGAGGGCGGGGTCGGCGTCCTCAAGAGTACCGACGGGGGCGTGACATGGCGTGCCCTGAACCAAGCCAATGGCATTACCGATCTCTATCTCGGGAGCCTCGCCATGAACCCGCAGAACCCGGACAATCTCCTGGCGGGAGGTAGCTCCGATCCGGGCTACGGTCTGAATTCAGGCGTCTTCGTGACCACCGACGGAGGCGAAACATGGAAAAACGGCGTGGTGGCCGGGTGCAACTGTCCGACCGCGGGCGACTTTGACGCGGTGACCTTTGCGCCGGGCAGCCCGAACATCGCTTACGCGGCTGCGCCCGAGGTGTTTCTCCGCAGCCAGGACGCTGGCCAGACATGGACGATCATGAGCGGCGCCTTCGGGCCGTCTGGCGGATACGGACCCGCCGGCCTACTCCCCGGCGTTCCCGTGGCGCTGCAGGTGGATCCGCGCAATCCGGATCGCGTGTTCCTAAACAACTATACGGGAGGCAACTTCCTTACCGAGGATGGCGGCGTCACCTGGCAACTGGCCAGCCAAGGGTACACCGGCGCTACAATGACCGCGGTTGCGAGCGATCCCGCGGACAGATTGCGGGTGCTTTCCGCCGGTACGGCAGGACTGTTCAGCAGCTCCGATGCCGGCAACTCGTGGCTCGGGCTCAACACCCTGGTGTCGACTGCCTTTACATTTACCGCGATCGCCTTCGATCCGTCCCAGCCCGGTGCAGTGCTCGCCGGCGACGACAGCCTCGGAACGATCGTCAGGAGCACCGACGGCGGCGTCACCAGGCAGATCGCCTTCCAGCAACCCGGGCTGTACACTTCCGCGGATTACACCAACCGGCATGGTTTTCAGTCCATTGTCTTCGCTCCGAGCGACCCTCGAATTGTATATGCGGGCATGCGCTTGCAGCAGGAGCAGATCGACTCCGGCGTCACCATGCCCAGCTACGGGATGTTGAAGTCCACGGATGGCGGGGTGACCTGGGCATACACGAACGACGCGAACATGTCCGGCCAGAATGTCAACACCATCGCCGTCCTTCCCGGGGATGCGGCGACGGTCTATGCCGGTACCATTTACGGAGGCGTGTTTATCAGCCACGACGGCGGAGCGTCGTGGGCGGCCAGCAACGCGGGATTGCCGTCTCTGTACGTTCAATCGCTGGCGATCGATCCGGTGGGTCCGTCGACGATTTACGCCGGACTCGAGAACGGAGGCGTGTGGAAGTCCACCGACGCCGGCGGCACCTGGCAGTTTGCGAGCGCGGGTTTGGACCCGCAGGCTTCCATTCGGAAAATGGTTATCGATCCAGCCGATACCCGCGTGCTCTATGCCATCGAGCCGCAGACCGGGGCGTACTATTCCAACGATGGCGGAGATCTGTGGGTAGCGATCAATCTGGGCTTGAGCACGCGGGCGGCAAACGCGCTGGCAATCACGGGCGATGGAGGAACGCTGTGGATTGGAACCGGCGGCGAGGGCGTGTTCCGGCTGGACGTGAGGTTTCGTCCCCGTCCGAACCGGCGTGCAGGGATATGCGCACCGGGTTCGTGCGATGATCGGTCGCGTTGACGCTGCGGCCGCTGGCGCTGCGGCGCTATCGATCTGCGTGGCGGTTGCACTGGCGGCAAGTCAAGACCGGCCGGCGATTTCCGGTGTGGTACTCTGCCAGGCGGGACCAGTAGCGGGCGCTACCGTCCGCGTACCGACAACGAAGCTGGCCGCGATCACGGATTCGCACGGCCAGTTCGTGCTTCTGGTTGCGCCGGGGCGGGATCCAGTCGAGCTTACGGCCTCGGCCTCGGGGTACTACATCGCCGGCCCGGTGCTGGCCAGGCCCGGTTCGAGCGGGATCCGGATACTCGTGACCGAAATCCCGGCCCGGGACAACTCCGAGTACCAGTGGATCAGCCCGCTGTCGAATTCCGGCCAACCCGGCAATTGTCAGAGTTGCCATTCAGCGCCGGGCGGAGCCTACCCGCAAATGCCATTCGACGAGTGGGCGGAAGACGCCCACGGCCGCTCCACCCAGAACCCACGCTTCCTGTCGGTCTACAACGGTACCGACCTCAGCGGCGCCCATCGGAGCCCTCCGACCAGGTTCATTTCACAACGGGAATACGGCCGAACCGCGTTGCGTCCGGATGCGCGGGTGCCCTACTTCGGTCCGGGCTTTCAGCTCGATTTCCCGGGCCAGGCCGGCAACTGCGCCGCCTGCCACGCGCCGGCGGCGGCCGTCCGCGCTCCCTACGGCACACGACCCGATCAGCCCATCGAGCGGGGTGGTATCACCTGCGACTTCTGTCACAAGGTTTCGAAAGTGCGAATCGACTCCGCCACTGGGCGGCCTCATCCAAACACTCCCGGCGTGCTCTCGTTTGAGTTTCAGCGGCCAGATTCCCAAAGCCAACTGTTTCTGGGACCATTCGACGATGCAGCGCCCGGCCATGACAGTTACTCGGGTCTGCAGAATGAAAGCGCATTCTGCGCGCCCTGCCACTTCGGGCAGTTCTGGGGAGTCCAGATCTACGACTCCTTCGGCGAATGGCTCGACAGCCCCTATTCACGCGGTCCGCAGGCGCGTACCTGCCAGGACTGCCACATGCCACGGCGCGGCACGAATCTCTGCGCGAGGGTCGAGAAGGGCGGCCGCCGGCGAGCTGCCGACACGATTTACAGCCATCTCATGCTCGGCACCGGAGATGCCGCGTTCATGCGGGAAGCAATTCGGCTCGACGTCACGGCGCGAATCGACGGCGATCTTCTGCGGGTGATCGCCACAGTGACGAATGAAAAGGCCGGACATTCGTTGCCAACCGACCACCCTGGCCGCAATATCCTGCTCGTGGTCGCGGCCAAAGACGCATCGGGTGCCGACATCCCGCTGCTGCGGGGGCCAGTGGTGCCCCAGTGGGGCGGCAGCGGCGCCGATGCCACCGACTATGCCGGCCGCCCGGGCAGAGGGTTTGCCCGGATACTCGAGGAACGCTGGACGGGTATCTCACCCACCATCGCGTACTGGAATCCGACCGTCGCAAGAGAGGATACGCGGATCCGGGCGCTGGCCAGCGACCGGTCGGAGTACGAGTTCCCGATGGGCCGTAACAGCGCCGTTCGCGTATCCGCCCGGCTGGTCTATCGACGCGGATTTCGCGACCTGACGGGATGGAAGAACTGGCAGGATGCCGATCTGTGCCTGGGCGAACAGGTCGTCACGGTTTCAGCCAAGTGAAGCGGTACGAGCTTTGCCGCAGATTCGCGGCGCCACCGGACGCAGCGGTCCCGGCACTCGGGAGTCCGTGGTTGACCCGCCGGGCTGTACGCCGGGAACGGGTGCGGGTGGGCGACGGCGCAGCGGCCTCGTGTCGCCTGGGAAGCGCGTCGCGTTATAGTATTCAAAATGACACGAATCGGACACGCAACACCTTGTTCCCCGATGTTCCGCCGGCTGGCGGGAGTCCTGTTGGCCGCCGCCGCCCTGCTCGGCGCACAGACCAAGCCGCGGTTGCTGGTCGAGTTGCCGGACTACGCGGTCACGCCCGACGGCATGGCCATCGCGCCCGATGGCGACCTGGTGGTGGCCTGCCCCAACTTCGCCAGCTATGCCAAGGGGGCCAGCAGGCCAACGGTCGCGGGCTGCTTCATCAAGATCGGCAAGGACCACAAAGTCAGCAAGCTGTTCGACTGCCCCGTGCTGGCCGAAACCGGGCGGGCGTGTCCCATGGGCATCGAGTTCGGTCCCGATGGCGACCTGTACGTGGTCGACAATCAGAACTGGGGGACAGGCAACGGAGCCAATGGCGAGATCAACCAGGGCCGCATTCTGCGGCTGAAGATCTCGGGCGGCAAGCTCGCCGGGACCACGGTCCTGGCCCAGGGCATCAGCCATCCCAACGGACTGCGCTACCACCAGGGGCAGATCTACGTGACGGTTTCCAAGCTGCCCAGGGTGAAGCGGCCCGACGGTCTGATGGTGAGCGCGGTGTACCGCTTCCCGGCCAACGGCCGCGGCATCCGGGTGACCAACACGCTGGCCGACCCCAACCTGCTGGTCTCGTTCGTTACCCTGAACAAGTTCGCGCAGTACGGCGCCGATGGCATCGTCTTCGACAGCCAGGGCAATCTCTACGTCGGCAATTTCGGCGACGGCAGGATTCACAAGATCGTGCTTTCCTCCAACGGCATGGCCGCGCAGAACAGGGTCTTCGCGAAGACCGACCACGACTACTCGCTCGACCCCGCCGTCCCCGGCTTCCTCGCCAAAGCGGTTACCGCGAAAATGCGCACCACCGACGGCATCTGCGTGGACCCGGCCGACAACCTCTATGTGGCCGATTTTTCGAACAACGCCATTGCCAAGGTAACTCCCGCCGGTGAGATTTCGGTGCTGGCGCAGAACCCGGACACCGGCGGCCGCAACGGCGATCTGAACGAGCCGGGCGAGCCGGTCGTGTGGCAAGGCCGGCTGGTGGTGTCCAATTTCGATGCGGTCTTCGAGCCCGACAAGGTGGCGCAGCGGCACACTGCGCCGGCCAAGATGAGCGTGCTGGATCTGGGAGAGACGAAATGAGGCTCGTGGCAACCGCCATCGGCGGCGCCATCTGCGGCGCGCTGTGCTTCGGCATCTGGCCGGAAATGTGGAAGAGCTACGGCATCATGGGCGGGTGGATCACGGCCGCCATCGTGATCGGCATCTGCTGGTACATGAACCACTGGCTGGGCATCGTGTGGAACGAGCCGGGCCGCATCTGGGTGGACCAGGGGTGGGCGGTTTCCGCGGCGGGCATCGCGTGGGCCATGGTGCGGTTCAACTCGCAGTTCCGCCATGCCGTGCCGGCGATTCTGTGTTGCCTGGCGGGCGGCGCGCTGGCCGGGGTTGCCGCGGCCCAGGTGAAGAAGCGCCACCCCAGCTTCCAGCCGGCCAAGCCCTCGAGCTGCCAGCCGGGGCCCAAGGAGGACGCCGGTGTTTGAGTGGGCCGCGCGATACATCGACTGGCTGGGCATGTCGCCCGTCAGCGTCCTGACCACCGTGTTCGGCGCCTTCTGCGTGACCTTCGTGGTCATCATCTGCTGGAGCCGCCTGGTGGAGGACTTCGGCGCCATCGGCGGCATGATGGCCGCCGGTATCATCGTGGGCACCTTCTGGGTGATGAACCACAAGCTGCCGGGCTTCGGCATCCATCCCGAGGGCATTCCGCATCCCGAGGGCGGCTCGAAGCAGTTCGGCCTGATCTACCAGGGATTCCGCGGCGCATCGCCCTGGGTGGACATGGGCACCGCCATCGGCGCCGGCTTGTGGGTTTGCGGGCTGTGCGGCGTGCCCAAGGGCCGGAAGCTCGGCATGGCCGGGGAGTCCGTGCCGCGGTTGGCCGCCGCTATCGTGGGTGGCGCAATCGGCGGCGCAATCGTGGGCCTGGTGGGTTGGACCGGCGCCAACCTGTTCGGTTATCGCTGAGGAGTTATGGCACGTTACTTACTGGCGCACGACCTGGGAACCAGCGGCAACAAAGCAACCCTGTACACTTACGATGGCGCGCTGGTGGCCAGCCGCACGGCGGCTTATGACACGCGTTACTTCAACGGCAACTGGGCGGAGCAGGACCCCCATGACTGGTGGCGAGCCATCTGCCTCTCCACCCGGCAGCTCTTGGAGGAAGCCAAGGCCCTGGCGCCGGAGGTAGCCGTGGTGGCCTTGAGCGGGCAGATGATGGGCTGCACGCCCGTGGACCGCCACGGCGCGGCGCTTCGCCCCTCGATCCTCTACTGCGATCAGCGGGCTACCGCCGAGACGCGGCGGGTCCTCGCGAAGATCGATCTGGCGAGCTTCTACCGCATCGTGGGCCATCGCGCCAGCGCCTCCTACCCACTCGAGAAGCTGATGTGGGTTCGCGATCACGAGCCGGCCACCTACGCGCGCACCTTCAAGACGCTGTGCGCCAAGGACTACATCAACTGCCGGCTGACCGGACGCATGGCAACGGACTACTCCGACGCCTCCGGCACCAACGCCTTCGACCTGAACACGTTCCGCTGGTCGGAGAAGATCGTCGATCTGGCGGGCCTGGACGGCGAGAAGTTTCCCGAACCCATGGAATCCACGGCCATACTCGGCACCATCACGCGGCAGGCCGCCGGCGAGACCGGGCTGAAAGAGGGGACGCCAGTGGCCGTGGGCGGCGGCGATGGAAGCTGCGCCGGCGTGGGCGTGGGCTGCATCCGGCCAGGCGCGGCGTACAATTACCTGGGCTCGTCTTCGTGGGTGGCGCTCACGGTGAAGGAGCCCATCGTCGATCCCGCGATGCGCACCATGAACTGGGCGCACTGCGTCCCCGGGTATCTGCACCCCAGCGGCACCATGCAGACCGCCGGCGCCAGCCACAACTGGCTCAAGAACACGCTGTGCCAGCCCGAGGTGGAACAGGGGGCGCGCACCGGCGTGAGCCCTTACCAGTTGATCGACGAGGCCGTGGCGGGCGTGCCCGCGGGCGCGCGCGGGGTCCTGTTCCTGCCCTACATGCTGGGCGAGCGGACGCCCTGGTGGAATCCCAACGCCCGCGGCGCGTTCCTCGGTCTGAACCTGGCCACGAAGAGGGAAGACATGCTGCGCGCGGTGCTGGAAGGCATCTCGATGAACCTGGGGATCATCGTCAACATCTTCCGCGGCCACCTGCCCATCGATGCCATGACCGTCATCGGGGGCGGGGCGCGCAGCGAGGTGTGGCGGCAGATCCTGGCGGACGTGTACGATTGCCCCGTCGAATCGCTCGACTTTCTGGAAGAGGCCACCTCCATGGGAGCCGCGGTGATTGGCGGCGTGGCGGCGGGCGTGTTCCGCGATTTCGACGTCATCCACCGCTTCGTGCGCGTGCGCTGTACGGCCACGCCGGACGCGGAGAACCGCGAGGTGTATCGGAATCTGATGCCGGTTTTCGAACACGCCTACCGTTCGCTGGTGGATGTGTACGAGGAACTGGCGAGGTTGAACGCATGAGAGCCGTTGCCGTTGCCAAGCCGGGCGAGGTGCGGATCGTGGAGCTGCCCAAGCCCGAGCCCGGGCCGTATCAGGCGCTGGTGCGGACCGAAGCCGCCAGCCTGTGCAACGCGACCGACGGCAAGCTGGTGGCGGGGCATTTTCCCGGCGTGGACCGGTACCCGCTGGTGCTGGGGCACGAATCGGCCGGCATCGTCGAGGCCGTGGGCGCCCAGGTGCGCAACTTCGAGACCGGCCAGCGCGCCATCGGCGGGTTGGTTTTCGATTTTGGCGAGGCCGGTTACTCGAGCGGTTGGGGCGGCTTCTGCGAGTACACGCTGGCGAACGATCACGACGCCATGGTGGCCGATGGCGTGGCCGATGCCGCGCACGGCTGGGCGGAGGTCTACGAGATCCAGCGCGGGGTCGCGCCCGATATCCCGCTCGAAGCCGCCGTGCTGTTGTGCACCTGGCGCGAAGTCTACGGCGGCTTCGGCGATTTTCACCTGGAAGCGGGGAACAGCGTGGTGATCTTCGGCGCTGGCCCCGTGGGAGCCAGCTTCGTGAAGCTGGGCCGGCTGCTGGACCTGGGCTACATCGGCGTGGTGGACCCGCTGGAATCCAAGCGCGTCCGGGCGCTGAGGATGGGAGCCGACCAAGCGTTCGCTCCGGACAGCCCCGATCTCGCGGAACTGGCGCGGCGCAGGGGCAAGCCCGTGGATGCGGTCATCGACGCAGTGGGGAGCGAGGCAATCGTCAACGCCGGTCTGGGTCTGATCGGGATGGGCGGGGCCATCTGCGTCTATGGCGTAATCGCCGCGCCCGGCATCGCGCTTCAGAAGCACCGGGGGCCGTACAATTTCAATTTGTGCGTTCACCAGTGGCCCACCCGGCGCCGCGAACGCGCGGCCATGGAACCGCTGTGCGAGTGGATCCGCGGCGGCCAATTGCGGGCGGCCGATTTCGTCACCCACGAGTTTCCGCTCGACCGGATCGGCGAAGCGCTGGCGGCGGTGGCCGGCGGTGAGAGCCTCAAGGTGCTGTTGCGGTACTGAAAAGGACGAGTGCGCATGAACATGGATGAGCTGGCCGGGATGATCGACCACACGTTTCTGAAGCCCTTTGGCGGTCCCGAGGAGATGGAGCGGATTTGCGCGGAGGCCGTGCAGTACGGTTTCGCGATGGTGGCCATCAACCCGGCGGAGGTGGAAACGTGCGCGCGGCTGCTGGCCGGGACGCGGGTGGGCGTGGGCGCGGCCATCGGCTTCCCGCTGGGCCAGAACACCGTCGAGACGAAGGCCTTCGAAACCCGCGACGCGGTGGACAAGGGCGCCACCGAAATCGACACGGTCATCAACATCCGCGCCCTGCAAGGCGGCCGCGCCGGCGTGGTGCGGCGCGAGATCTCGAACATGGTGAGCGTGTGCCAACCGCGGGGCGTCGTCACCAAGGTGATCCTCGAAACCTGCTATCTGACCCGCGACGAAAAAGTCGCGGTCTGCCGCATGGCCCGCGAGGAGGGCGCCGATTTCGTGAAGACCTCGACCGGCTTCGGACCGGCCGGGGCGACGGTGGAGGACGTGAGGCTGATGCTAGAGGCCGCGGGGCCCTCCACCAGGGTGAAAGCCGCCGGGGGCGTGCGCGACCTGGCGACGGCGTTGGCCATGATCGAAGCCGGCGCCTCGCGGCTGGGGACCTCGAACGGGGTGGCGATCATGCGTAGCATGGCCCAGGCGGCGGACGGAGTGCGCTCGTAAAGGGGTCGTGGCCGGGCACCGTTTTGTTTCGCGCTGTGATAAGATCCGATTCATGTCATTAGAAGACGATAAGGCGCCACTATCTGTTTTTCTTTCCTACTGTTTCAAAGACGAGGCATTTGCGGCCAAAGTCTCCCACCTACTGAAAAGGCAACCCGGCCTCAAACCGTTCCTTTACGCAGATGAGAAGCGTGGCGGAGAATGGCACAAGCAACTGGCTACGGCACTCGAGAGCTGTGATGCTTTTGTCCTGCTGCTGGGGGTGGAGCTAGGGGAAACGCAGGAGTTGGAGGCCAACTGGGCCTTCAGTCAGAAGAAAGAATTGGGTGACAGATTGGTCGTGGTGGCCCTCCCTGAGGGTAAGATCCCGGCGCAGTTCAACCTTCTTGCCAGGTTTGTTCCCGTGCTCGTCACGGATACCAAAGATCCGGCGGCGCAATGCGCGCGCGATGTTTCGATCCGGCTGACTCACCGGTGGGTGCCTAGTGACGGTAGTCCGCTGGAGTACCTCTTCGACTACGAGAAGGCCATCATCGGGGCATACCAAGAGAGGCATGCCGGACCTACTGGCCAGTTGCCGACCAAGCTGTTGGAACAGGGGTGTCCTCCGGATTGGCCCGCGGTGGTCAAGCGTCCGGCTCACCGTGAACACGATCTGAAACTGCAGGAGATCGTCGGCCGGTTCCGCGAGGAGTCGGCCGGCATCGCCGTGGACACCCGCACGACCTACGACCCGTCCACGGGCTCGGCGCCCGGCGGCCAGTCCGGTGTCGCGCTTGTGTTTCCCGAAGCGGGCCCCCGTGAGCGGCACGCCTATCCACGCGAGGGACAAGTGGGATTCAGGGTCGGGATCCTCGTTTCCGGGGGAATCGCCCCGGGCATCAACGCGGTTATCGACGGTATCGTGAAACGGCACGAGTTCTACCAGTCGCAGGCGGAATCGGGGGGCGAGGGATACACGATCCAGGTCCTTGGCTATCGCGAGGGGCTGCAGAGTCTGGGACCCAACGGCGGATTGCGGCCTCCTCGCCCCTTGACGTCGACCGGAATCGACCGCCACTCGGAAACCGGAGGTTCGCTGCTGGCTACGTCCCGCTGGGACGATCTCATCGATGCGGACACGGCAAAACGGGACGAGTTTCTGGACGGCATTATCTGGAGGTTGCGCGTCGATATGGTCGACATCCTGTATGTGATCGGCGGGGACGGCAGCATGCGCGCCGCACATGCCATTTGGAGGAAAGCGCAGCTTACCGCGGATTTTGCCCATCTTTCCGTGGTCGGCATCCCCAAGACCATGGACAACGACATTCTATGGGTTTGGCAGTCATTCGGTTTTCTCTCCGCGGTGGAGAAAGCCCGCGAGGCGGTGCTGAATCTGCATACGGAAGCGAGATCCAATCCCCGGCTCTGCGTGTTGCAATTGTTCGGATCCGACTCCGGGTTCGTAGCCAGCCACGCCGGATTGGCCAGCGGCGTCTGCGACGCCGTGCTCATCCCCGAAGTGGATTACACGATGGAGGGGTTGTGGGACCACATTGGGGCCAGACTGAGGGAGCGGTACAACGCCGGCAGCCCGCATGGCCTGGTGGTGATGGCCGAAACGGCACTGCCTTGTGACGCGGCAGACTACGTCGCCGAGCCGGACGAGAAGATTCCGGAGAAGAGCCTGCGGGTCAGACTGTCCGACGATGAGCGCGAGGCAGTTGCGACATTCTTCCGTCAGAAACGGCGGGTGCGCGGGCAAACCCCCGATTTCCTGCGCACCGGCGGGCTCAAGATCGTCTCCGGGGTACTGCAAAAGATGATTAAGACGCGACTCCAACCCCCGAACTATTGGGAGGACTTCCGTGTCTTCACCAGCGAACCGAGGCACCTCATCCGCTCCGTACCGCCCAGTGTCTCGGACGTCATCTTCGCCGAACGGCTCGGAACGCTGGCTGTCGATAACGCGATGGCCGGCTATACGGACTTCATGGTTAGTAATTGGTTGACGGATTTTGTGCTGGTTCCGCTCGATCTTGTCGTGCTCGGCCGCAAGAGGGTTCCGCCAAGCGGGATCTTCTGGAAATCGGTCCTGGCTTCCACAGGACAACCCGCCAACATGGGCCAGTGCCGGGCCGCCGCGCCGGAACCGAAGAAGAATCCCGCTTAGGAGAGGGAGCGTGCCAAGACGATGCCCGTCTCAGGCCGTCGCTACATACCGGAAATGACAATGCGAAGACGACAGAAGAACATACCCGCAGTCCGAAAAGCCGTCCTGCCCGCCGCCGGTCTGGGCACCCGTTTTCTTCCGGCCACCAAGGCTCAGCCCAAAGAAATGCTGCCGCTGGTGGACAAACCACTGATTCAGTACGCGGTCGAAGAGGTCGTCCGGTCCGGGATCAAGAACATCTGCATTATTACCGGCCGCGGCAAAGCTGCCATCGAGGACCATTTCGATGTGAGCTTCGAACTGGAGCACCTGCTCCGCGCCCGGCACCAGGAGGACCTTCTGGCCATCGTTCAGCAGATCTCGGAACTGCTCAACGTGACCTACATCCGCCAGCGGGAAGCGCTGGGCCTGGGACATGCCGTGTGGAAGGCGAAGGACGAGATTGGCGATAACCCATTCGCCGTGGTGTTATCGGACGATATCATCTACTCCCAGGTGCCCTGTCTGCGGCAACTGCTTCGGGTCTACAAGCGGTATGGCCATCCGGTAGTGGCTCTCATGTCCGTTCCGCGGGAAAGCATTTCGGCTTACGGCGCCGTCGATGCGAAGTTGCTTTCCCCTCCCGGCGCAGCACCGGCCATATACCGGATTGTGGATCTCGTGGAGAAGCCCAGGCCCGAGGACGCCCCGTCCAATATGGCCATCATCGGGCGATACATACTCACCCCGCAGATCTTCAAATGCCTCGAACTGCTGAAACCGGAGCCCGGTGGGGAGATTCAGCTTACCGATGGCCTGCGCGGTCTGCTCAAGCGCAGGCGGATTTACGGGGTGTGTTTCGAAGGAGTGCGCTACGACGCCGGCGACAAGCTTGGGTTTCTCAAGGCCACCGTGGAGTTTGCGTTGCGCCGCAAAGATCTGGGCGGCCCCTTCCGGGAGTACCTACGCCGGCTGTGTGGCACTTGGCAGTAGCGTGTATCGAGCCGCCGGCCATGATCCAACGCGGGCGGCTGCCAGCCCAAGCGGACCAGAGCCGGCGGTGACTATTGACCGCCGTCAAGCTCGCTCGGCAACCAGGCGGTGGGTTGCCACAGCCGGGTTCCGCATGATCTCAGGACGCAGATCCGCCGCGCCGAGCCCTCCGAGCGGTCCTGCGCCGGTTCGGCCCCTTGAAAAACGGGGACATGGATTGGGCGCTGAACCGGGTCGTGTTTGGCCCTGTACTGCATGTCCGGTCCATTACTCCCCAAGGTCCTTCTGACTCAACTGCTTCCTGCATCGCCGGGATGTTACAAGGGCCGCGCGCCCAACCGCGCAGCGGCCCCCACTGCTCCCGCCATTACTCGAACCGGTATGCCGTGTAGGTGCGCGGCATCTGGAGTACCTCGAAGACCGTCGTATCGCCGTCCACATAGCCGCGCAACTGAGCGCCGGAGCGTAGGTCGAACAGCTTGGCAGACGGCTTCTTGACGACGATCTTGTAACGCTCCGGGCCGGTCTGATAGCTTCGCGTGACGAAGGTGTTGTTGTCGTAGGTGAACAGGCAGATCTTGCTGGGGCTATCCAAATAGACCGGAATCTCCCGCATCAGGTCTCGCCGGATCTGCGAAAGGACTTCCGGCGGAAACTGATAGAGATCGCTTTGGTTCTCCGGTATCGTCAGGACGTAGAGCCTGCCCTTGTCATAGCCCCTCACGCGCATCAAAACCGGGTAGCGGCTCCAGTCTTTGTAGATCGCCTGAACGATCTCCTCGGTATCCACCAGCCCGTAAGCAAGCTGCGGAAAGACGATGTCGCTCTGGGAGTAATAGTTGTTGGCCGGCTCCTCATCCATGACCCGGCGGAACGTAAACCTGTTGGCGATCACGGTGCGGCCGGTGTACTCCACTTCCACGAGTTTCTCGATGCCTTTGCCTTGAAGCGCCTTAAGCAGTCCGGTGGTGAGCACGACGGTCTTGTCGGCGTTCAGATGCTTCTCGATCTTGTCGACGATCTGCGGGTCGAACTTGGCATGTTCGGTGAGCAGGATCGTGTCGCGGTCCTCCGGGAATTCCGGGTAGAGATCCATGGGGATGCCAATCATCCCGATGTAGTTGTGAAGGTACATTTCGCCGGAAGAGTGATAGGGCTTGTAACTGGCCACGCCGTAGGGAGTGCCGAGTTTGCCCAGGAACGAATCCAGCTTCTCGTAGGCGTCGCCGGCAACGGCCGCCAGCACGCTCGTGAGTTTGACGCTTCCGTCGGCCTGCCGGAAGGATTCCAGCAGCTCTCCCCAGGCCCAGATGGTGATTTCCTTCGGTCTGGCAAACAGGGTGTCCTCAAGCTGCTCCGCAAAGCGGTTCAGCGTCTGGCGCTGCCCGGGGTCGACCCAGCCGCCGCCAAACTTGCCCGGCTTGATGTGCTCGAAGTACCGCATCAGTCCGTAGCTCTGATACGGCTGGAGGTGCTGCACCGTGTTCTCCGTGTCCCTGGTCTCGGTGCCGGCGTAGATCATATCGAAGACCTTCGGCTGCGCCTCCAGGTTGTAGCCGGAGAACTGGTATTGCTCGTACCAGTTGGGCGGTTTGAAGATGAGATTGATCCTGGGGTTGACGCTCTTGGCGTTCTTGACAGCCAGGTTCTCGCCGACATCCTTCATCACCTCCAGACGATATTCCTGCCAGGTCCGGTTTCCCTTGGCCCGCTGGCACAGCTCGCAGCGGCAGTTGAACATCCACAGGTCGTCGAAGATCAGTTCGTCGAAAATGGAGGCGGAAAAGGCCACCAACCTCCGGAAGCGCTCGCGGTGCGCGGGATTGGACCAGCAGAAGGACCTCAGCCGGTCTCCCGGGGGGCCTCCCAGGTCCGCCATCATGCCGCCCGAAGTCCGGATGCCCTTGCTGTCGAAGAACGCCTTGACCTTCCGCACATCGGCCTCGCTTATCTCCTGGTTCGTGCGGTAGGTCTCCAGCCAGACTTTGTTGAACTTGATGGAAGAATGGATCAGGTCGAAGCTGTCCTGCATGTACTTCGGATCGGCCGCCATGCGGCGCATTTCGTCTATGGCGACGAAGATCGCACTGTTGAAGTTCTGGTAGCGTTCGGGCGCCGCGGCACGGGCAACGGAGCCGGCGCCCGCCAGCGCGAGGACTCCGGCCGTCACTGCCGTCCTTACGAATCGCGATGTGGTGGTTCTCATGTCTTGCCTCCCTATGCAGGTCCAAGCGACTGCCGGCTTCCTGGAATAAATGGGGTCTGACCCCATTTTTTATGAGAAGCCCGCCCCGCCGGCCGCACTCCTTACCTTAAGCCCCTTCATGGCTCTTTTCAAAACGCAGAGTGCCGCCGTCTACGGCATCGACGCCCAGCGTATCGATGTCGAAGTCGACATGTACGCCTCCGGCTCTCCGCGCGACTCGCGCATGGTGGGAATGCCCGACGTCGCGGTGCGCGAGAGCCGCGAGCGCATCAAGAGCGCCCTTTGCAATTCCGGCTTCGGATACCCCAATAAGACTCTGACGATCAGCCTGGCGCCCGCCAACGTCCGCAAGGAAGGCGCGGGATTCGACCTTCCCGTGGCTCTGGGCATCCTCGGCGCCATGGGCGTGGTTCGCGGGCTCGACCGGCACATCCTGGCCGGCGAACTCTCGCTGGACGGCGCCATCCGCCCCATCCGCGGCGCGCTGTCCATCGCCGTGTGCGCGCGCGCCGAAGGCATTCCCAACCTGGTGCTGCCGGCGGAAAACGCCGCCGAGGCCGCGGTGGTGGAGGGCGTCAGCGTGTACGGGGTGCGCCACCTGTCCGAGGTCGTGGCGCTCCTGCAGCGTCCCGAGGAGTTCGCAGCGGCGGTTCCGATGGCCCGCGGTCTGGCGGCGGAGTCCTCCACCGCGCCCGACTTCCGCGAGGTGCGCGGCCAGACCATGGCCAAGCGCGCCCTGGAAGTGGCCGCGGCCGGGGTTCACAACGTGTTGATGATTGGGCCGCCCGGATGCGGCAAAACCATGCTGGCCAAGCGGCTGGCGGGCGTGCTGCCGCCGCTGACGTTCGAGGAGGCCATCGAGACCACCAAGATCCACAGCATCGCCGGCCTGCTGAAAAGCGGTGGAGGGCTGCTCCACGAGCGCCCCTTCCGCGCGCCGCACCACACCATCTCCGACGCCGGCCTGCTGGGCGGAGGCGCCGGCATGCCCCGGCCCGGCGAAGTCAGCCTGGCGCATCACGGCGTGCTGTTCCTGGACGAGTTCCCGGAGTTCCCGCGCGACGTGCTGGAGATGCTCCGCCAGCCTATCGAGGACGGCACGGTCACCATCGCGCGGAGCGCCATGACCGTGTGCTTCCCGTCCACCTTCATGCTGGTGGCCGCGATGAACCCCTGTCCGTGCGGCTTCTTCGGCGATTCCACGCGCGAGTGCCGCTGCACGCCCGCCATCATCCAGCGCTATCTGGGCAAGATCTCGGGCCCGCTGCTCGACCGCATCGATATCCACGTGGAAGTGCCCGCCGTTCCCTTCAAGGAACTGCGCGACGACTCCGCCACCGAATCCTCCGCCGAGATCCGCGTCCGCGTGGAGCGCGCCCGCGCCTGCCAGCAGGCTCGCGGCTTCTACAACTCCCGCATGCCCACACGCCTCATCCGCCGCCACTGCGCCCTCGACCCGGCCGGCGAGCGGACCCTCGAGATGGCCGTCCGCCGCCTCGGCCTTTCGGCCCGCGCCCACGACCGCGTCCTCAAAGTGGCCCGCACCGTGGCCGACCTCGACGGCGCCGGCGGCGTCTCCGCCAAGCACATTGCCGAAGCCGTGCAGTATCGCAGCCTGGACCGGAACTACTGGATGTAAAAACTACATTAGGGGTCAGACGCCATTTTCAGAACAACACGTCGAAGTCGGCCGTGTACTTGCGCTGGCGCTGGCCGAAGAATACCCCGTACAGCGGGTCCGCGATGTTGTTGTGCAACGACTCCGGGTTGAAGTGGTTCGTCAGGTTGAATCCCGATACGGACAGCCGCACGCTGTACTTCGGGTTCACCCGGATGTCCTTCGACAGGCGCGCATCCAGCGCGAAGAAGTTGGGATACCGGTTCTGGTTGGGCGTTCCCACGTAATTCTGCGCCGCGTCGAGCGTGGAATACGGGAAGCCGTCGCGGTACTCCACCACCGGCAGAATGCGCAGACTGCGCGTCAGTTGCGCCGTTCCCCAAGCCAGAAACCGGTCGGGCAGGTCTCCCGGCAGCCGGCCGTTGAAGTCGGGCCGCAGGATGGGAACCGGGAAACTCCCCAGGTAGTTGTTGAAATCGTTCAGATCGCCGCGCGCGTAGCTGTGCACATAGGAAATGAAGATCTGCCGGTCCGGTTTCAGCCGCACCCGCGCGGTTGCCTCGAACTGACGGTAGCGCGCCTGCCCGCTGCCGATCAGCTCGCGCGCGCCGGTCATGGTCACCGGATCCGGCTCCACCAGGTTCATCACCACCAGCCCCGCCGACTGGTTGTGGATATAGCTCAGCCGCAGCCGCACGAAGCGCCCCGCCGGTTGCTCGATCTGCAGACTCCCGGTGGCGCTTTGCGGCGAAAAGTCGCCCGGCCCGGCCTTCCGGAAAACGAAGGGGATGCGCACGTTCACCACGTCCAGCGCGTTGCCGAAAAAGTACGGCCCGGCAGTGACCTGGCCAGCGGCATCGTAGTAGGTCTCGACCGCCTTCGGGAACAGCTTGAACGAGTAAACGTTCAGCGGCACGTGGTCGTAGAAGAACCCGAATCCCATGCGGACCACCGTGCCCCAGCGCTCCGACGGCGACCACGCCAGCCCCGCCCGCGGCGCCACGCGAAACGTCTGCGACACCTCCTGCGATTCCGTGCGCACTCCCAGGTCCACCGCCAGCCGGGGCGAGATCGTCCAGTGGTCCTGCACGTAAAACGCGTACTCGGTATCCTCCAGCGAAAAGGCCCGGCCGGGGGTGAACGTAACCTGTTCGGTCAACTGGTTCCGCTGGTCGACTATGTCGATGGGCTGGTCGATCACCTGCCCATTGTCTTGGCTCTGCCCCACGTAAGCGCCCAGCTTGTAGGCGTGCGTCCCCAGCCACTTGAACGACCGGAACAGGTAGCTCGGCGCCCAGCCCAGGCGGCTCGCATCGGTGTGCTGCTGTGCGAAGTAGTTGCCGGCCCGCCCCGCGGGCCCCAGCGTCATATCTTCACCGCCCTGGCCCCACACCCGGGCTCCGAAACGCGTCTCGGAAACCGTGTTCTCCAGCAGGCCCCCGGAAACGGCGAGGCGGTCGGTGACGGTCGCCGTATAGTTGTGCGTCGCCGCATCGGGAGTGGTCGGCGGCGGATCGAACGCGTCCAGACCGACGTAAGCCAGGCGCTGCGGCGCCACGTGCATGGTGGCCGTCAGCACGTTCCGCGCCGACGGAATCCAATCGAGCTGCGCGAACGAATTCACGCCCGATGTCTTCTTCTGGTCGTTGGGAAAAGGCTGCGTGATCACCTCGGTCTTCCGAACCTCGTACTCCACCCCTTCGGAAAAATACAGCCGGCCGGGGATCAGCGCGCCTTCCAGGTTGACGCGCGGCGTGGCGGTGCGCAGCCCGCGCAGCCGCCAACTGCGGATGAAGAACTCCGGCAGCGGGTCGTTCAGCTCCCATTTCCATTTCTCGGTGCCGCGCCGCGTCTCGACCGTTACCAATCCCGCGGTGAACTTGCCATACTCCGCCAGGAACGGCGTCTGGTAGACGTTCATGACGTCGACAATGTCGATGGGCACGGTCAATCCGAACTTGCCGGTGGCGGGATCGGTCACATCGGCGGAATTCACGATCATGGCCGCGCGGTGTTCGGACGCCGCGGAAATCTGCAAGCCGCCATCCTGCCCGCGGACCACCCCCGGCAGCATGGGCAGCGCGTCGGCTACGGTGGTGGGGCGCCCCGGCAGTTCGCGAGCGGTTTCTCCGGCGAGGGTTGCGGGCGTCGAGCTGCCAGCTTCCACGGGCGCGGCGGCGGCCTCCACGTTGACGCTGTCCTTGTGGACCTCGAGGGCGGCGAGCGTCAACTCGAGTCTGGTGGTGCCCTCCGCGGCCAGATCGACGATGTCGTTCCGCGCCGGCTGAAGCCCTTCCTTGGCGGCCGTCACTGAGAACCGTCCGGGCTTCAGGTTGGAAAAGGACGCGTGCCCTTCCAGATCGGTCTGCGCGCTGGCGGCGGCCGTGTCGCCCTGCCGCACCTCAACGCGCGCGCCCGGAACCGGTAGATTGGCCGCATCGCGCACCGAGACTTCGAGCACCGGCGAGCCCGCCCACGCACACATGGCGAGGCCCATGCCCAGTATCCGCCGCAAACTGAAATCCCCGCTCACCTGATTGCTATTGTAGCGTCACGCGGTCATGTGGGGCTGGCAGCCTGCGGCAAAGGAACGGTACTTTACGGTCACGGCCCTAATACCCGATCAGCCGTTCCATCTCCGCCGCCAGCGTCTCCGTCTGCGGCAGAATCGCGTTCTCCAGTTGCGGATGGTAGCCCACCCAGGTATCCAGCGCCCCGACCCTGCGCACCGGGGCGTCCAGGCTGGTGAACAGTTCGTCGGCGATGCGCGCGGCGATCTCGGCGCCGAATCCCCACGCCAGGGTGTCCTCGTGCGCCACCATCGCGCGGCTGGTCTTCTCGACTGACGCGCGGATCGCTTCCCAGTCGTAGGGCGCCAGCGACCGCAGGTCGATCACCTCGATGCTCGCCCGCGGATCGCGCTTCTCCACGCCCGCGGCGGCCACCAGCGCCTTCTGCACCAGCGCGCCGTAAGTGATCACGGTCAGGCGCTGGCCAGGCTTCACCACTCTGGCGCGGCCGAAGGGGATGGTGAAGTCCGGCCCGGGGTCGGGCGAGCGGTTGTAGGGCTCGCGGTACAGCTTCTTATGCTCCAGGAACAACACCGGGTCGTCGGCGCGCAGGGCGGTGCGCAACAGGCCGCAGGCGTCCGGGGCGGTCGCGGGCATCGCCACCCGCAGCCCGGGGATGTGCGTGAAGATCGATTCGCCGCACTGGCTGTGATAAATCGCCCCTCCGTTCAGGTAGCCGCCGATGGGCACGCGGATCACCACGGGGCACTGGAACGCGCCGTTCGACCGCCAGCGGAGCGTGGCCAGTTCGTCGCGGATCTGCATCATGGCCGGCCAGATGTAGTCGAAGAACTGGATCTCCACCACCGGCTTGAGGCCGCGCGTGGCCATGCCGATGGCGCGGCCCACCAGCGTCCCCTCGGCGATGGGCGCGTTGAAGCAGCGCCGCGAGCCGAATTCGGTCTGCAATCCGCCGGTCGCTTTGAACACGCCGCCCTTGCCCTTGACCTCGCTCAGGTTGCTCTCGCGGCTCGAGTCGGCTACGTCCTCGCCGAAAACCAGGATATTGGGATTGCGCCGCATCTCCCCGGCGAGCGTCGAGTTGATCAGGTCCACCATAGTCTTCGGGGCGTCCCGGAATTGCGGCTGGGAGGCGAACCGCTCCGAGGTAGGGTCCACGGTTTCGGAGTACAGGTGGCGTAGCGCCGAATCGGGAGCGGGCGGCTCGTCGCGCAGCGCCCGCTCGGCGGCGTCGTGGATCTCGATATCGACGGCGTGGGCGATTTCGTGCAGCGTTTCGCGGTCGAACAGGCCCTCGTCGATCAGGAATTTGGGAAACGTCGCCAGGGGGTCGCGCGCGGCCTCGGCCGCGCGTTCGGCCGGGGTCTTGTAGAGCCGCTCGTCGTCGGAGAGCGAGTGCGAATAGGGGCGGATCACGTGGGCGTGCAGCAGCGCCGGTCCCTGGCGCCGGCGGCAATACTCGACGACGGTTTTCACCGCGCGGTAGGAGGCCAGGAAATCCGTGCCGTCGAACTCCTCGCGGTGCAGTCCGGGAAATCCGGCGGCCAGTTGGGACACGCTGCCGCCAGCCGTCTGGTATTCCACGGGCACGGAGATGGCGTAGCCGTTGTCCTCCACCAGGAACACCAGCGGCAGCCGCCGCAGGCAGGCCGCGTTGAGCGTTTCCCAGAACTCGCCCTCGCTGGTGGCGCCTTCGCCGGAAGCCACCAGGGTCACTTCATCGGTCTCGGGATCGCCGTACAGGGACGCTTCGGCGCATCCCGCGGCCTGCGAGAACTGCGTGCCGGTGGCCGAGGATCCGCTCACGATGTGGTGCCGCGCATGGCCCCAGTGCGAAGGCATCTGGCGGCCGCCGGAAGCGGGATCGGCCTTCGCGCCGGCCGCCTGTTGCAGCATCTCGTAGGGGGTTACGCCCAGCGCCAGGCACAGCGCGCGGTCGCGGTAGTAGGGGTAGAACCAGTCGCGGCCGGGGCGCAGCAGCATGCCGGCGGCCACTTGCACGGCCTCGTGGCCGGCCCCGCTGATCTGGAAGAAAATGCGGTTCTGGCGCTTGAGGGCGATCTCCCGGTCGTCCAGCCGCCGCGCAAGCAGCATCAGGCGGAACGCGCGGACCATGTCCTCCGGCTGCAAATCCTCGCTTGGCCCCGCGGACGCGGAGCGCTGGCTGGTAATTGGCGAAGTCACCGGTCGGAATCCCCCCTTCGGATAGTGTACTGGATTGTTGGGAAACGGGCTGGCGCCGGCGCCCGAACCGCGCCATAATCTACCCATGCGTAAATGGTCCGGATTGGCCGCGCTGGCGGCCGCGGTGGTTTTGTCACAGGCGGCCCGCGCCGCGGACAACCAACTGACCCCCGAGGAGAAGTCCGCCGGCTGGAAGTTGCTCTTCGATGGCCGCAGCTACGCCGGCTGGCGCGACCCCACCAAGTTGGATCCGCCCGGAGATTCGTTCACCATCGAGGACGGCTGCCTGAAGGCCGTTGCCAACCCCAGGATCGTCGAGGACCTCTTCACTCGCCTGACGTTTCGGAATTTCGAACTCCAGTTCGACTGGAAAATCTCCCCGGCGGGCAATAGCGGCGTGAAGTACCGGATTCAGGATCACCTCTTCATCCCCGAAGGCAGGGTGAGGTTCGAGGACCGCGTGAAGGCGGCGTTGCTGGCCCCGCGCGTGCCTCGTCCCGTGAAGGGGCAGGACTACGTGATCGGCTTCGAGTATCAGCTCACCGACGACGCCACCAACCCCGATGCGCGCTACAACGGTCCGAAGCACCGGACGGCCGCGCTTTACGACGTGGCGGCGCCCGCGAAGGACGCCACCCGGCCGGTTGGCGAGTTCAACCATTCGCTGCTGGTGGTGAAGGACGGCCGCGTGGAGCATTGGCTGAACGGCGACAAGGTGGTGGATGCCTCGCTGAAGTCGCCGGAGGTGGCCGCGAGCATGCAGAAGCGGTGGGGAACGGATTCGCCGGTGTACAAGCTGCTGGTGGATCAGCCGCGGGCGCGGTGCCCCATCTCGCTGCAGAACCACGGGGACGAGGCGTGGTTCAAGAACGTCAAGATCCGGATTTTGAAATGACCCGCTCCTCCCAGGGCGGCAGCAGCTTCACCAGCACCACGAGAATCGCCAGCGGCAGGATCATCAGCGCGACGGCCGTCAGCAATCCCTCGCGCGCGGCGAACTCCACTTTGTAACTGGTGTAACCCAGGAAGCTCTTGCTGAACAACTGTCCGCCGATCACCACGTTCCAGCGCATGGCGAAGATGCCCACCATCGTGAAGCTGCACGCCGTCACGTACAGCGCGCGCCGCCGGGCTTGGGTGAACCTCCACAACTGGGTGGCGGCCAGCAGCGCCAGCGGCAGCAGCGTTCCCAGGAAGATCTGCACGACGACCTGCGAGAACATCAGCCGCGTGTGCACCATGAAATCCAGGCTGCGGAAACTTTCGTCGGCTTCGTAGGTGCGGTGCACCAGGTCGAGCATTTCCAGCGTGAAGTCGATGACGAAGGTGTAGAACAGGTACCTGGCGATGGTGTCGAGGCACGGCATGTCGATGGGCGTTCGCCTGAGCTTCATCGACGCCACGTACAGCAGCAGCACGGCGGCGATTCCCGAAACCATCGCCGAGAAGAGAAACACGATGGGCATCAGCGGCGTGCTCCACCACGGGTTGGCCTTGACGGAACCGAAGATAAAGCCCACGTAGCCGTGCAGCAGGAAGGCCGAGGGGATGCCGATGACGGTGATCGTGAAACCGACCTTGTCGTCGATGGTGCGCGCCGCCGGGCTGACGTTTTCCGAGCCCAGGGTCAGCGCCTTGTAGACCGTGTGGCGCAAGCCCGTGGACGTCTGCGCCATGCGGACGATATCGGCGCGGTACTCCAGCCAGATCTCCGCCAGCAGTACCACCATCAGGTACCACAGGTACACGAACCCGAACATGGCCATGGCCGACGACGTGTGCGGCGTGAGGTACATTTCCAGCGACCGCTCGGGATGGCCCAGGTGAAGCTGCAAGGGAAGCGGGGCGACCAGCAGAAACGCCAGCGCGGTGAGCAGCGCCAGCCGGTAAGTGGGCCGCACGGCTTCCACCTTGAAAACCCGCTCCAGCGACGCCAGAATGAACGCGCCGGCCACCAGGCCGGTTATGTACGGGTAGAGCACGATCAGCAGGCCCCATTGCAGCTCCACCTCGTTGGGGTACATGAATCCGTCCACACCGGGTATCGTCATCGTGGCTACCTCACAGACCCATCCAGGTTCTTGTAGTAGACCTTGGCCCGCGTGGCCATGTAGGGCTTCAACACTTCCACCTTGTTCTTGCGGAGAAACTCGTGCACCGGGTCCTGGGGATTCTTGAAGTCCACCAACTGGCGCGCCCCGGTCGGGCAATTCTCGCAGCAGGCCGTGGTCAGTCCCCGGGTGATGCGGTGGTAACACAGCGTACACTTATCGACCGTGCGGGTTTCGGGATGCAGATAGCGGCAGCCGTACGGGCACGCCTGCACGCAGTAACGGCATCCCAGGCAATATTCCCGGTCGACCAGCACCACGCCATCGGGGCTGACGAAGGTGGCGCCTACCGGGCAAACCTGCACGCACGGCGATTCGGCACAGTGGTTGCACAGCTTGGGGACGAAGAACGCCTTGATGTCCTCGCGCTTCAGGGGAGGGAATCCGTTCATCGCGCCATCGGGCGAATCCACCACCGGCTGCTTGCGCTCTTCCACTTGGTAGCGCTCCACCCAGGTGCGGTAGTAACCTTTAGGGACGTCGTTCTCCCGCGAGCAGCCGCGCACGCAATTGCCGCAGCCGATGCACTTATCGATGTCGATAATCATGCCCCACCAGTGGCCGGCCATTTTGTAGGCGTCGCTGGGGGCCTCGGCGCCGACGATCTGTTCGAGGGTGGCGCCAGCCGACGCCAGCACCAGCAACTTGCCGCCTATCTGAAATAAGTCACGCCGGGTGATGTCCATGTTACTCTCCTCCTCACAGGTGCGGGTTGTGCGGCTGGTGGCAGTCCGTGCATTTCATGCCGCCGGAATGTTCCGCGGTGGCCACCTGCGGGAACCAGCCCGGTTTGGCCGCGTCCTTCTCATGGCAGCGGCGGCACAGATCGGCTACGTCGGGCAGTTTGGGCTTGATGGAGGGGTCGTTGGCGTGCGCCTCCAGAGGCCCGTGGCAAGCCTCGCAGGCGACGCGAGCATGCTTGCCGGCCTTGCGGGCGGCAGCCTGGCCGTCATGGCACAGGATGCACCGTGCCTGGCCGGCGTAGGCCAGAGGGTGCTGGCGGACCAGACCGAGCGCCGCCGGCCGGTAGTGGCCGTACTGGCCGAAGGCCTTGGGCACCACCGCCGCGCGGATCAGCAGAAAGACGCCCACCCCAGCCAGCAGAACCAACGCCGGGCGGATCAAATGTCCCGAGTCCTGAAACAAGCGGCGCAAAGCCACCCCCTTTTCCGTTTACAATCCTGGCAGGAATTCAGCCCCGTGAATAGGCAATATTGGGTCCAAACGATCTGGAATTCCAAAACGCGCCCAATCCATTGGGAGTGTTGAAACTGTCTGCGTTTTTCTCTGCTTCCAGGCAGCCACGGAGCGAGAGAGTGGGTGAAAAAACGCAGTTGGGGCCTCAGTGCCGCCGGGCAATCAACCACATCAGCCCGAAGATCACCACCGGAATCAGCACCATCCCGAGGTTGAACAGAACCCGCTTCAGCCACGGCGTACGGCGCCGCTTCCAATTGCGCAACTCCACGCGGTCGCTGACGGCCACCTGGTCCAGGTGCTCCAGATCCCAGGCAAATTCGTTGGCCGTCGAGTAGCGGTTCTGCGGCTCGCGCTCCATGGCGCGGTAGATCGCCTCCTGGAGCTGCGGCGATACCTCGGGATTCACTTCGCGCGGCGGCACCGGGTTGTTGACCAGCCGGTCGTTCATGACGGTGAACGGATTAGGCCCCGAAAAGGGCGTGGCGCCGGTTGTCAGCTCGTACAGAATCACGCCCAGCGAGTAGATATCGCTGCGCCCGTCGCCGCGCTTCCCCTTGACCTGCTCCGGCGAGATGTAATCGGGCGTGCCCGCGATCTGCGATAGCTTGCCGAAGGTCAGCCTCCGCGCCCCGGCCTTTCCGGCAATCCCGAAGTCGATCAGCTTGATGCGGTCCTGGGCGTCGATCATGATGTTCTCGGGCTTGAGATCGCGGTGCACCACCCCGTTGCGGTGAATGTAATCCAGCGCGTCGCAGATGGCGATGACGATGGCGCACGCGCGCTCGATCGGCAGCTTGCGGCTCTCGGCCAGCACTTTGCGCAGCAGGCGGCCCTCCACCCACTCCATCACCATGTACACCTGGCCGGGTTCGCCGTGGTCCAGCACCTTCATGACGCCGGGATGGTCGAGCTTTTCGCCGATCTCGATCTCGCGGTTGAAGCGGTCGAACAGCACTGGGTCCGCCTCCAGGTCCGGATGGGGGATCTTGACGGCGACGGTGCGGCCGATCCGCATGTCGGTGGCCCGATAGATCGAGGCCATGCCGGAGCGCGACACCAGTTCCTCGATGCGATAGTGGCCGAGTTGGTCGCCGGGATGCATGGATGACACCGGAGCGGAAAGCGGCGCGCTGGAGATGGCGGCGTCCAGCCGAACGCCCATGTTATCACCGGCGTCCTCACGAGCGCCGCTTGAGTCTACTCTCTATCCCGCGACTTGGCGATGCAGAACAGATCCATCGATATGCCCGCCAGAATCAGGCCGAGCGCAATCATCGGAAGGTTCCCGCCAACCGCCAGCGCGGCCGCCATGGTGCCGAAGCCGAACAGGACCGCGGCCAACGCCAGCCCCGCGATAACTTCCGTCTCCAGATCCGGCTCCTCTCTCCGGTTCCGGGCCGATACGGCCCCGCCGGAAGAATGCTTCCCCTCGATTTTAGGCGCGCCGCCCGCGCTGGGCCAATCGAAAGAATTGATCGGCCGAATTGAGGTTTGCGGGGCGGGGAAGCCGGCCGCGCTACCTCGGCCGGAAATCCTCGCGGTGGATCACGAATTCCGGGTATGCGCCCGAGCCCAGTTCGTATAAGTCCAGACCGTGCGGCTCGCCCTCGGCGGATACCCGCTGCGGGTAGAAGCGGTTCAGAAGCCAGTTCAGCGAGTAAGTCATCGGCAGGACGAACACGATCAAGGTCGCCACGCCGATCAGTTGCGCCGGGAACTGGTTCGGAATCGCGGCGAAAAGGCCCAGCGCCAGCAGGCCCCAGATGCCGCCCACGCCGTGCACCGATATCGAGCCCGCCGGGTCGTCCACCCCCAGCCGCGCGTCCAGCCACTCCACCGAAAACGTGACCAGCACGCCGGCTGCGGCTCCCGTGAAGACCGCGGCGGCCGGGCTGAGGAAGGCGCAGGCGGCGCTCGAGGCCACCAGGCCGGCGGTCCAACCGTTGACGCACAGCGAAGCGTCCGGCATCCCGAAACGCAGGCGCGTGATGGCGGCCGCGGCCAGCGCGGCGGAGGCGGCGGAGAGCGTGGTGTCGATGGCGGCCAGTGTCACCGTGGCCGTCGAGCCCCCGATCAGAAGCAAACTCCCGGCGCCGTTCAGCCCAATCCATCCCAGCCAGGTCAGAAAACAGGCGAACAGCACCAGCACCGTGTTGTGGCCCGGGATCGCAGCCGGTGTGCCGTCGGCGGCATACTTCCCATGGCGCGGACCCAGGATACAGGCTATCGAAAGCGCCGTCAGGCCGCCCACCGCCTGAATGGCGCCGGCGCCGCCCGCGTCCAGAAAACCGTGACCCAGGCCCAGGTTCGCGCCCAGTTGCGCCAGCCAGCCGCCGCCCCAAACCCAGTGCGCGAACAACGGATAGGTCCAGCCGGCCAGCAGAGCGGTGGATGCGCAACTGGCGCCCAACCGCCAGCGGTCGCTTCCGGCCCCCAGCGGGATCAGCGCGGCAATGCCCACGCCGAACATCCGCAGCCAGGCCGCCAGCCAGGCTGGCGAAGCCTCCGGCGCCAGGCCGCGAAGGAAGAACGGCCCGGCGCCAATCCAGCTCCACACCTTGCCGGCCGCCGTGAACGCGTGCGCCGGCCCCCCGGGATACCCCTGCCACGAGTAGCCGCAAACGAAGTATGCCAGCGCCGCCACCGCGACCGCCAGCACCGCGCCCAACATGGAGTGAGCGGCGCTGCGCGAGCGGCCCAGCCCCGCGTGTATCAGGGCCATCCCCGCGGCTGCCAGGGGGACCATGAGGATGCACGCGGCGCACAGCGCCTGCGCGATATCGGACAACTCGGGAGCCGCTGCCTGCGTCATCTTCCCGCCTCGCGGAATCCGGTCGGAAACGCGCCTGAAACCGCCCGCCAAAGCCGCGCCGGCCGTTTCCTCTCAGACTCGAGGATACCCGATCCCCACGCCCGCCACGCGGAAAACCCAACTGGAATATTCGGATCGCACCTATAAAAAATATCTATTTCCCTTGCTCAGCCGGAAGACCTAAACTAGCATCAACAGAGCTGTAATGAAGGCCGTTCCCGTCCGCGGCGCCCTCGATGGCACGCACACCGCCTTTGCACCCGATTTCCACCCAAATCATACTGGAGAAGGATCATGCGTAGAACGCGTTGTGCGCCGTTAGTCGCTGGAATCATATGGGTAGGTGCGGCCGCCGTCCAGGCGCAGACGACCGATAATCCCTCGGCCGCACAAGCGCCGGCCCCCACGCCTGCGCCGGCCGCCGTGCCGGCCCCCGCGCCTGCGCCGCCACCGTCGCCCCTCAGGCAATGGGGCACCGAGTTCAGCTTCCTGTTCGACGGCTACGCGGACGCGAACTTCAACAACCCGCCGTCCGGCTTCAACGGACTGCGCAGTTTCGACGTGCGCTCCGACACGGCCCACGTTGGCATGGGGATGATCACCATCGACCATGCGCCCGCTCCCGCCGGCTTTCATCTCGACGTGGGCTTTGGCGAGGACTTCGACATAGTCCACTCCGGCAACCGCGATCCCAACGCCTGGAAGTACTTCATGCAGGCCTACGTCGACATCAAGCCGGCCTCCTGGCACGGCGTCGAACTGGACGCCGGAGAGTTCACGAGCTCGGCCGGGGCCGAAGTTATCGAAACCAACCAGAACTTCAATTACTCGCGCTCGCTGCTGTTCGTTTGGGCGGTTCCCTATTTACACACTGGCTTCCGCCTGCAATACCCCATCGGCTCCCATTTCACCGGCAGCTTTCAGGTGGTCAACGGCTGGAATAACGTCGAGCCCATCAACAGCGGGAAGACATACGGCTTCACCGGCGCGTACGCCTGGAAGAAAGTCACCTGGAACCACAACTACTATGTCGGCCCCGAGCATCCCGGAACCACCAAGGGATGGCGCAACCTGTACGACACCAGTATCGCGGTCAACCAGACCGACAATCTCACCTGGTACCTGAACTTCGATTACGGGCGTGACAAGAACGTCGGAGCCGGCGCCAGCCAGTGGGCCGGCCTGGCCGGCGCGGCGCGCTATGCCATCGGCAAGAACTACGCCATCGCCGGGCGCCTGGAATTCTTCGACGACGCCAACGGGTTGATGACCGGAACCGCGCAGAACGTCAAGGAATTTGCCCTGACCGGCGAGTACAAGATCACCGGCTGGCTGATGACGCGCGCCGAGTTCCGCACCGACTGGTCGGATCACGGCTTCTTCGAACAGAAGAATGCGCCCATGGGCTCCAAGACGCAGCCCACGGCCCTGCTGGGCCTCATCGCGTACATAGCCCCGAAGAAATAGCGATCGGCCGGGAAGCCCGTTTCCGGAAGACCCCGGCCACAACTGTCCCTGTTTACGACTCTTGGAACCATGCAGAACGACATTAGGAGAAAACCGATGGCAGACAACGCCGAAGTTACCATGAAACCGACTCTGGGTCTCACGGGCCTGACGATGAACGCGATGGCGCTCATCGCCCCCGGGGCCTTTCTTTGGCTGACGTTCGTCGCCCAGGGCACGGCCGGCGCAACCGCGCCGGCCATGTGGGCGGGCATCTTCTTCGCGCTGCTGCTCTGCCTTGCCACGGCAGTGTGTTACGCGGAGATGGCAAAGCTGTATCCCGGCACGGGAAGTTCCTACTATTTCGCGGAGCAGGCGTTTCTCAACCACGAGACCGCCTGGCCGTATGCGCGCCTGTCGAAGTTCATCGTGGGCTGGGGCTCGCACTTGTACTACTGGCTGTATCCGGGCGTGATGGTCGGCGTCATGGGAATTCTGGTGGGATATCTCACCGGGACCATCTGGCCGTCGTTCATGAGCGCATCCAACCCCGGACCCATGTTCATGATGGGGGTGGCCGTGGCGTTCTCCTTCGGGGTTTCCTACATCGCCCACCGCGGCGTGAGCGGATCCACGTCGGTCAACGTGGCCATCATCGTCATTCAAACCAGCGCGCTGGTGGTCTTCTCCGGGATGGCGCTGAAGTACCGCATGGACCACCCGCCCGGCAGCGTGGCCTATCAGTTCGATTCCGCTTCCGGCGACGCCTACACCTATCAGTTCGCCACCGGCAAGCAGGTGGTCGACGGCAAACCCACGGATGTTATCCTGCGCGACGCTAACGGCGTTCCCAAGGCGCAGCTCGACGCCGCTGGCCACCCGGTGCCGTTCCTGATCGCCTATCCCGAGAAGGACGAGAAGGGCAACTTCTTGTCGCACCCAACCGCCAGCTCGGTGACCGGAATGCATAACTTCGGCTGGATGTTCGTGCAGGCCACCATCGCCATACTGATCCTGGTGGGATTCGAATCGGTGACGTCCATGGGCGCCGAGGCCAGGAATCCGAAGCGGCACATACCGATTGCGGTAATCACTTCGCTGCTGGTACAGGGAGCCTTCTGCTATCTCTTCGAGTACTTCGCGGCGAACTACTTTCTCAATAGCGGGTACAGCATGCAAACCGCTACCGGGAGCGCCGCGCCCATCGGCGACATGATGGTGGTCGTGGGCAACGCCGTACTCGGACCGGGCTACGGGCGGATCTTTATGTTATTCGAGGCCTTCACCGTGTTCCTGGCGATCATTGGCACCACGCTCTCCTGCATCAACACCGGGGCGCGCGTGACTTACGCCATGGGCAAGGACGCCGAACTGCCGGATTCCATGGGAGCGCTGCACTCGCGCAACCTTACCCCGCACCGCGCCATCTGGACCCTGGCGGCGATTTCGGCGGTGGTCGGATGCCTGACCGTCAGCGTCCTCTTCGGCGACTCCGGCGCACTGACGGATGCCACCGTCAAGGCTCTCCCGCAGGGCTTCTGGTCGAGTTTCGGATATATGTCGCACGACACCATGGCGGCTCTTCCGAACTCGCTCCTTACCGTCACGCTGGCCTCCAACTTCGGCACTTTCCTGCTGTACGCGCTGAGCTGCATCACCTGCATGGTGGCCTTTCACAAGCACCCCAGGTACAGTCCGATTCGCCACCTCTTCATCCCCATATTCGGGCTCCTGTCGAACCTGGCGTGCATGGCGTTCTACCTGATCGGGCCGTTTTTGGGATACGGCACCAAGATGGAACCGCTGCTGGCTCTCGGGGCTGCCCTGGTGTGGGCCACTTACGGCGGGGTTTACTTCCTGCGTTCCAGCAAGGCCAAGGGACGCACCACGATCATCGCCAACCGCTCCGAAGTGAGCGCCGCATCGTAGACTGTGACCATGCTGGAACTTGAGTTCGCTCAAGCATCGGACTGCGGGCGAGTACGCGACCACAACGAGGACTACCTCGGTTTCGTGGCGCCCGAAGTCGCCCAACCCGGACAGTCGAATGGGTGGCTGTTCGCCCTCGCCGATGGAGTGGGCGGCCAGGAGCAAGGCGAGGTGGCGTCCCGCATGGCCGTCGAGACGCTTCTCGCCGGTTTTCGGAGGGCGGCGCGCGGGGAGCAACTCAGGTCGTTGCTCCCCCGTCTGGTTCAATCGGCCAATGAGAAGGTTTACGAAGCCGGGCTGGACAGCGGGCCGGCCGGGGCGGCCATGGCCACCACCCTGGTGGCATGCGCTCTGCGGTACGACCGCGTGGTGGTATCGCACGTGGGCGATTCGCGCTGTTATTCGATTCGCAACCGCCACGCCACCTTGCTCACGCGCGACCACACGCTGGTCGGCGAGCAGCGCCGCCTGGGTTTGATCTCCGCCCGCGAGGAGGCCGAAGCCGAAACCCGCCACATCCTCACCCGCTCGCTCGGCAACGCCATGTTCGTCGGCGTCGAAACCAGCGACCACTTCGTCCTCGATGGCGACGTGCTCCTGCTGTGCTCCGACGGGCTGCACGGCGCCATCCCCGCCACCGATATCGAGGATATCGTCAACGGCAACGGCGACCTGAGCGACGCCGCCCGCGAACTCATCGACGCCGCCAACCAGCGCGATGGCGGCGACAACGTCAGCGTCCAACTGATCCGCATCAAAAGCGTCGAGCGCGTCGGCATGTACCGCGGCCGGCCCTACAAGCTGGCGTAGCGCCGCCACCGTCGCTCACCAGCCCGTTCCGCGTTCGAGCCTGCGCGCGGCGTGGCCGTTGGCGCCCCCGCCGCTCACCAGCCCGTCCCACCCTCCAGCATGCGGGCGACCTCGCCGTGCAGGCGGCGGGTCAAGGCTTCATGGGCGGAAACCTTCAGCCCGGCCGTGGGGATGGGGTCGCCAATGCGCAGCGTCACTTTGCCCGAGCGGATGTGCCCCGAGCCCATCGGCAGCAGGTCGCGCAGGCCCACCAGGGCCACCGGCACCACCGGCACGCCGGCTTTGATGGCGATGTAAACGGCGCCCTCCTTGAATTCCCGCAAGCCTTGTTCCGGCTTCGAGCGGCCTCCCTCGGGGAAAACCAGCATCGAGACGCGCGCCTGCGCCACCCGCTTGGCGCCCTCGCTCATGCTCTTGAGGGACGCGCGCGCGTTGCCGCGATCCACCGGAAGGTGGCCCGCCCATCGCAGGTGCCAGCCGAGAAAGGGGATCTTGTAGAGGCTCTTCTTGGCGAAGAAGCGGAACTGGTAGGGCAGGCGCGAAAGGATGGCCGGAATGTCCAGGAAGCTGGAGTGATTGGAGACGAACACGTAGTTGGCGCGCGGATCGAGCTTCTCCAACCCCTCGACGCGAACGCGGATGAAGCTCGCCGCCATCAGCATCCCGCCCCACACGCGGGCGACGCGATGGGAAGAGTTGCCGCTGCGGTCGAAGAAGGAACAAACCATCGACACCAGGTCCATGACGACGGTCGCGATCGCGATCAGCGGCGTGGTGAAGAGCAGGGAACGGAGAAAGCTCATCGCGTAAAGGGCAGTGTAACAGCTAACGGCTGGCCCGGTCGCGGCATCCGCGCCTGCGCCGGCGGCCTTCCCCACACCCTATACTGGGCTTCATGCCGTTGCTGAGCGGTATTCACCCCGTCTCCGAGGCCCTGCGCGCCGGCCGTCCACTGGATCGCCTGCTGATCGCGCAGGGAGCCGGCGGCGCGCGCTTGCAGGAAATCATCGACCTGGCCCGCCGCGGCGGCGTCCCGGTGCGCTTCGAACCGCGCGCCGCGCTCGACCGCATGGCCGGCACGCCCGCGCACCAGGGCGTCATCGCCTTGGGCGCCGCCACGAGATACGCCGATCCGGACGCAGCCTCCACAGCCCCGCTGGTGGTGGCGCTCGACGGCGTCGAGGATCCCCACAACCTGGGCGCCATCGTGCGTACCGCCTACGCGGCCGGCGCCGGGGCGGTGGTAATTCCCGAAAGGCGCGCCGCCGGCCTTACCGACGTGGTGGCCAAGGCCGCCGCCGGCGCCCTCGAGCACATCCCCATCGTGCGCGTCACCAACCTAAACCGCGCGCTGGAGGATTTCAAGCGGCGCGGCTACTGGGTTTACGGCCTGGACGAGCGCGGTCCCGCCGTCTACACCGAGGCCGATTACGCCTCGCCCGCCGTCCTGGTGCTGGGCGGCGAAGGCACGGGCCTGCACGAGCAGGTCCGCAAACACTGCGACCTGCTGGTGCGGATTCCCATGGCCGGCCAAATCTCGTCGCTCAACGTCTCGGTGGCCGCCGGAGTCTTCCTGTTCGAGTGGCGTCGGCGGCAGCCCGCAACGCGATAGAATCGGATTGATCCCGATGAACCACTATCTGTCGACGCACGTATTCGTAAACCACCGCCTGACCACCGCGCTGCTCGGCAGGATGCAGCAGGCCGGCGTCCCCGCGGTCGAGATCTTCTGCGCCCGCCAGCACCTCGACTACTACAATAAGGCGCAGATCGCCGAACTGGGCCACTGGTTCCGCGACTCCGACCTCAAGCTCCACGCCCTGCACGCGCCCATTCACAACGACGAGATCTGGGGCCGCAGCGGACCGCATGCCGTGATCACCCTCACCGAGCCCGTCAAGAGCAAGCGCATCCCCATGGTGGACGAGATCAAGCGCGCCCTCGATATCGCCGAGGTGGCTCCCTACCGCTACCTGATCCAGCACATGGGCGTGGCCGGCGAGGAGTTCAGCCTGGAGAAGGTGGACGCCTGTTTCGCGGCGCTCGAGGAACTGGTCATCTTCGCGCGGCAGCGCGGCGTCGAAATCCTGATCGAGAACATCCCCAACGAACTCTCGACCCCCGAACGCCTGGTGCAGTTCAACGGGCTGACACACCTGCACCTCAACTTCGCCTTCGATACCGGCCATGCCAACCTGGCGGGCGGAGTGGCGGATGCCTACCGCCTCATGAAGGGCCGCATTCGTTCCACCCACGTCCACGACAACGACGGCAAGGTGGACGCCCACCTGTTCCCGCTGCGAGGCGACGGCGGCACCATCGACTGGGCGGCGGCCATGCCCCTGCTGCGCTCGGGCGAGAGCCAGTACCCGCTGCTGCTCGAGTTGAAGGAGAAGCCCGACATCCCCCACCCGCTCGAGGCCGCCCTGGAAGTGTTCGACAAACTGGAAGCCCTGTAGAGCCGGCATGTGAGGGTCAGATGATTCAACCCGGTTCTTATGTTCGCGATTTGCTGCGGCGCTCTCCCGGCGACTCCGTCACCGCCCGGGGCTGGGTGAAGACCCGCCGCGACAGCAAGAACGTCCACTTCATCCAGCTCAACGACGGCTCGTCGCCCGTGGACCTGCAAGTGGTGCTCGACGAGGGCGTGGCGCCGGCCGAAGTGGTGGCGCGCATTTCCACCGGCGCCAGCCTTAGCGTGGAGGGCGAGCTGGTGGCTTCGCCGGGCAAGGGCCAGGCGGTCGAGTTGAAAGCCACCTCGCTGCGGATTCATGGCGATGCCCCGGAGGATTACCCGCTGCAGAAGAAGCGGCACACTCTCGAGACCCTGCGCACCATGGGGCATCTGCGCGCGCGCACCAATACCATGAGCGCCGTCTTCCGCGTGCGCAACGCGCTGGCGGCCGCCGTGCACAAGTTCTTCCAGGACCGCGGATTCCTGTACGTCCACACTCCCATCGTCTCCGCCTCCGACGCCGAAGGCGCGGGCTCCATGTTCGCGGTCTCGTCGCCCGAGTTCGAGCGCGAATTCGGCCACGAGTTCTTCGGCCGTCCGGCCTATCTGACGGTCAGCGGCCAACTCGAAGCCGAGATCTTCGCCCACGCCTTCGCAAACGTCTACACCTTCGGTCCCACCTTTCGCGCCGAAAACTCGAACACCCCGCGCCACCTGGCCGAGTTCTACATGATCGAGCCGGAGATGGCCTTCTGCGCGCTCGACGAAAACCAGGACTTGGCCGAAGCCTTCCTCAAGAGCCTGGTCGAGCAGACCCTGGCTGCCTGCCGCCCCGATCTCGAGTACCTGGGCAAGTGGTACGAACCGGAGCTGCTGCATACCCTGGAGTCGCTGGTGGAGAGCCGCTTCGAGCGCATCACCTACACCGAAGCCGTGGATCTGCTGGCGAAATCCGGCCGCGCCTGGGAGTATCCCGCCGGCTGGGGCGCGGACCTGCAAAGCGAACACGAGCGCTACCTCACCGAGGAGCTGTTCCGGAAACCGGTGATCGTAACCGGCTATCCGCGCGAGATCAAGGCGTTCTACATGCGCTCGAACGACGACGGGAAGACCGTGGCCGCCATGGACGTGCTGGTGCCGCGCATCGGCGAAATCATCGGCGGAAGCCAGCGCGAGGAGCGCCACGATGTGCTGCTGGCACGCATCCGCGAACAGGCCTCGCGCGGCATGAAAGAGGAATCCTACGCCTGGTATCTGGACCTGCGCCGATTCGGCGGCGTGGAACACTCGGGCTTCGGCATGGGCTTCGAGCGGATGATGATGTACCTGACCGGCATGAAGAATATTCGCGACACGATTCCGTTCCCGCGCACGCCGGGGAACGCGGAGTTCTGAAAATGGCCACGGATAAACGCAGATGAACACCGATAAGCAAAGAAAGGTCTTATCTGTGTTCATCCGCGTTTATCTGTGGCTCAATCTGGTTTTTTCGTAGTATGAAGCAATCGCACATCTCGGTGATCGGCGCGCCGCTCGACCTCGGCCAGGGGCGGCGCGGGGTCGATATGGGGCCGTCGGCCCTGCGCGTCGCCAACCTCAACTCCCGCGTCGCCTCGCTGGGCTACGTGGTGGAGGACCTGGGGAACGTTGCGGTGGACCAGGCCGAGGCGTCGCCCGTCGGCCATCCGCACGCCAAGTACCTGCCGCAGATCGCGGCCGCGTGCCAGCGGCTGGCGCTCGCCGTGGAGGACGCCCTGGGACGCGGCAGCCTGCCGCTGGTGCTGGGCGGCGACCATTCCGTGGCCGTCGGCACCATGAGCGGCGTGTCGCACCACTACCGCGCGCGCGGCGAGCGCATCGGACTGATCTGGCTGGATGCCCACGCCGACATGAACACTCCCGAGACCAGCCCCAGCGGCAACGTCCACGGCATGCCGCTGGCGTGCGTTCTCGGCATGGGTCCGGCCGAGCTGGCCGGGATGTTCGAGTACCGGCCGAAGGTGACGCCGGAGCGCACCGTCATCGTCGGCCTGCGCGACGTGGACCGCGACGAGAAGCCCAAGGTCAGGGAATCCGGCGTGCATGCCTTCACCATGCGGGACATCGACGAGCGCGGGCTGCGGCCGGTGATGGAAGATGCCATCCGCCTGGCCACCGGCGGCGCGGCGGGATTCCACCTCTCGCTCGACATGGACTTCGTCGACCCCCAGGACGCCCCCGGCGTGGGCACTCCCGTGCGCGGCGGCGCCACCTACCGGGAAGCGCATTTGGCAATGGAAATGATATCCGATTCCGGGAAGATGCTCTCCATGGAAGTGGTTGAGGTGAATCCCGTGATCGACGAGGCCAACCGCACCGCCCTCCTGGGGGTCGAACTGGTCATGTCCGCATTGGGAAAACGAATCCTATGAGCCTACGAGTAGCCGTCGTCTACGGCGGCCGCAGCGGCGAGCACGAGGTCTCGCTGCGGAGCGCGCGCGCGGTCCTGGACGCGCTGGACCCCGCCAAGTACGAGAAAATCGAATACTTTATCGACCAGCGGGGCAAGTGGTCGCCGCGCCCCATCCTGCCCGAGCCCGCCGCCAACCCCGGCATTGACGTGGTGTTCCCGGTGCTGCACGGCCCCTTCGGCGAGGATGGCACCATTCAGGGCCTGCTGGAACTCGCGGATCTTCCCTACGTCGGAGCCGGCGTGCTGGGGTCCTCCGTCGCCATGGACAAGGAGATGACCAAACGTGTCTGCGCGGCACGAATGTTGCCGATTGTGGACTACGTGACACTGTCGCGCGGCCAGCCGGACGGCGTGGCGGCCTGCGCCGGGCTGCCCTTTCCGGTGTTCGTGAAGCCCGCCAACCTGGGCTCGTCGGTGGGCATCTCGAAGGCCCGCGACGCGCGCGAGCTGGCCGCGGCCATCCAACTGGCCGGCCAGTACGACCACAAGATTATCGTGGAGCGCGGCATCCACGGCCGCGAGCTGGAATGCTCCGTGCTCGGCAATGAGGAGCCGGAGGCTTCCCTGCCTTGCGAGATTCTCCCCTCGCGCGAGTTCTACGATTACGACGACAAGTACCTGCTCGACGCGGCGCTCATCGAGCTGCCCGCCAAACTGTCTCCCGGGCAGACCGCCGAGCTGCGCCGCCTGGCGGTGGAGTGCTACAGGGCGGTCGAGTGCGAAGGCATGGCGCGCGTGGATTTCCTGCTGGAAGCCTCCACCGGCCAGCTCTTCATAAACGAGATCAACACCATCCCCGGCTTCACGTCCATCAGCATGTACCCCAAAATGTGGGAACACTGCGGCATTCCCTTCGCCGCGCTGGTGGAGCGGCTGATCGCGCTGGCGCTCGGCCGGCACGAGCGGAAGAAGGCTACCCGGTTCACGCGGTAAAATCACTCTTGAGGCCTCGTTTGACAAACTGCCGCGCCGCGACTATCGCCGTCGCCGCGCTCCTGGTGGCCCCGGCCGCCGCCCGCGCCCAGGACGGCGACGCGCTGGATGCGGGGATGAAGAGCGTTCTGGACGCCTACGCCATCCTGGAGCGGAACGCCGCCGACCCGGTCCCATCCGAGCAGGCTTTCTACCAGGGCGCCATTCCCGGGCTGCTGCGGCGGCTCGATCCCCACTCCACCTTCTTCGACCCCGGACAGTTCGAACAACTGCGCAAGATGGAATCGTCCACTCAGAAGGGCTTCGGCACGGTGGTATCCATCCTGCCAGGGCGCGTGATCGTCTTGCAGACGCTTCCCGGGACGCCTTCGGCGAAGGCCGGACTGACGCCCGGCGACGAGATCATGGCCATCAACGGATACGTCATCAGCCAGCTCGATCTCGACCAGCTCGCCGAACTGCTGACGCGGTCGCGTCAGGCGCGGGCGCAACTCGACGTGCTTCGTCCGGGCGCGGGCCGCATCGTGCGGCTGGTCCTCGATCCCGAGGAACTCCAGACGCCCAGCGTCGAGCGCGCCTTCTTCGTGGGAGCGGGGATCGGCTATATCCGCGTCTCGAGTTTCGACGAAAACACCGGCAAGGACCTCAAGGCCGCCATCGAGAAGCTGGGCGGCGACCGCCTGGCGGGCCTGGTGCTGGACCTGCGCGATAACCCCGGCGGCCTGGTGGCCGCGGCCATCGATACCGCTTCCTTGTTCCTCCAGCCGGGGCAGACCATCTTCACGGTGCGCGGGCGGATGGTGCCCGAGAAACCGGAAGCCGTGCCCTCCAGCGCGCGGCCGTACACTTTCAAGCTGGCCGTTCTGACCGACGCCAGGACCGCCAGCGCTTCCGAGATCGTCGCCGGCGCCCTCCAGGACCACGACCGCGCCATGGTGATCGGCGAGCCGAGCTTCGGCAAGGGCCTGGTGCAGAACATCTTCAACCTGCGCGAAGGCGCCGGCCTGGCGCTCACCACCGCCCTCTACTACACGCCCAGCGGACGATCCATTCAGAGGCCTCTGGACGCGCAGCGGCCGCTCGACGCCCGGCAGTTCGAACTCTCGGCCGCCACCGAGCACCCCAACCGGCAGACCGAATTCCACACCGACAGAGGCCGCAAGATGGCCGGCGGCGGCGGCATCCAGCCGGACTACGCGGTGTCTCCGCCGCCGATGAATCGTCTGCGCGCCGTGCTGGATGCGAGCGGGGCGTTCCCCAACTTCGCCACCCAGTATCTGGCGCGGAACAAGATCGACGAGGATTTCGAGGTGACCGGGCAGGTCCTGGACGAGTTCCAGAGTCTCCTGGCGGCGCGCGGGATTCAGCCCGGGATTCGGGAATGGTCGGCGGAGCGCGAATTCGTGGTGAACCGCTTGAAGACCGAACTGTTCAACCAGGCGTTCGGCGTAGCCAGAGGCGACCAGGTGGAAGCGCAGCGCGACCCGGCGATTCAGAAGGCCGTGGAGATGGTGGGGAACTGAGCGGGCTATTGGGGCGTGGGATCGAAAGCATCCAAGCTGCCCAAACCCAAGGCCACCGCCAGTGCCCTCTCCAACTGGCCGAGCGCGGCAGGCCCCAGAGACCCCACATAATTCGTCAGGACCGCCTTTGGTAGGCTCACCAGCTCATCGCAGTGGATGCTCGATTCCCGTTTGAGCCCATGTTCCCAGCCGGCGCTGACCTGTGTGCTGAGGCCGTCATGCCGGGAGTAGACTGGCGCGCAGATCACAGACGAGAAACGGGAATCGATCACCGCCTGGCGGCCCACCACGACGAATACGCGCTGCTTCCGCGGATCGCGCGATCCCGGGTTCTTCACCAGGTATAGCTCGCCTCGCTTCACGGCAACTTCTGGTATTCGAGCGTCTCCCGGGCTTCGCGGTTCAAGCGCCGGGCGTTGCGGTTGATGATCGCAACGTCTCTACGGTCCCGCTGCTCGCTCTCCAGGCGGGCCAAATAGGAAACCGCCGCCCGCTCCAAAGCCGCGGACCGGTTGGGGCCTAACCGGTCGAGCCGGACCAGCAGGTCAGACGGAAGTGTGATCGATGTCTTGACTCGCACAAGACAATTATACTCCACCGGCACCGGGTGGAAAGCCGCTCCCCTTACGCCGCGGGAAACTCCAGCGTGAAAACGCTGCCTTTCCCCAACCGGCTCTCCACCGTCACGCTGCCGGACATCTTCTCGACCGTGTGTTTGACGATCGACAGCCCCAGGCCGGTGCCGCCGGTCTCGCGCGAGCGGGCTTTATCCACGCAGTAGAAGCGCTCGAAAATGCGCGGGAGATCCTCCGATGGGATGCCGATTCCGGTGTCGCTCACCGTGATGCGCACGCGGCCTTCCGCCTGCGAGGCTTCCAGCCAGACTTCGCCGCCGGGACGGTTGAACTTGATGGCGTTGTAGAGCAGGTTCAGGAACACCTGCTCCAGGCGGCGGGATTGGCCCATCACCCGCCAGTCGCCCATCTCGCCCAGCATCAGGTTGACGCCGCGCGCAGCGGCCTCGGCTTCCACCGTGTGCATCGCGGAGCGGGCCACATCGCCCACCGCAACCCGCTCGGCGGGCGGCGCCTCGCGGTCCGCTTCCAACTCGGAGAGCGACAGCAGGTCCAGCGCCAACTGCTCCAGCCGAAAGGTGTTCTTCGAGATGATCTCGAGGAACTTGCGGTTGATCTGGGGGTCTTCCAAAGCCCCGTCCAGCAGGGTTTCGGCGTAGCCGCGAATGGAGGCCAGCGGCGTGCGGAGCTCGTGGGAGACGTTGGCGACGAAGTCCTTGCGGACGCGCTCCAGGCGCTCCAGTTCGGTGACGTCGTGCAGGATGGCGATGGCGCCCTGGCGCGGCGCTTCGTCCAGCGGCGCCGCCTGCACGTCGAAAACGCGCGCCTTGGCGGCCACCAGCGTCACCCGCTGGCGCGATGGCTGGCCGGTGGAGATGACGGCTTTCAACAGATCCAGCAGCGCGGGATCCCGGACCACGTCCAGCAGGGGAGTGCCATCGGAGATCGGGCCGGGAGCTCGCACGGCGCGGGCGAAGGAATCGTTGCTGAAGGTCACCCGGAGATCGGCGTCCACGGCCAGCACGCCTTCCACCATGCTGGCCAGGATGGCCTGGCGGCGCGCGGATTCGTCCGAGAGGCGGCGCAGCATGGCGCGGAACTGGTCGGCCATGCCGCGGAGGGAGCGGGCCAGCGATCCCAGTTCGTCGTCGCTCTCGGTGGCCAGCGATCCGGAGTACTCCGCGTTGACCAGCTCGCCGGCGAAGGCCTGGATGCGGCGCACGCGGCGGGTGAACGCGCGCGAGATGAAGTAGGCGATGGCGAGAGCGAAACCGGCGGCGACCAGCGAGGCGCGGAGGATCAGCCAGCGCACCTCGGCGATGGAGAACTTGATCCGCTGTAGCGGAACGGCCAGGCGCAGCGCCACGGCGGGACCGCCGGAGATGGCGGCGGGAACGGCCAGGTAGCACAGGTCGGCGTCGAGGGTGGCGCTGTGGCGCACGGAAGTCCCCATCCGGCCGGCCAGCGCCTGGCGGACTTCGGGCCGCGTGGCGTGGTTGTCCATAGTCGAGGCGTCGTGCTGCGAATCGGCGAGCACCGCGCCGTCGCGGCCGATGACGGTGACGCGTGCACCGGTCTGGCGGCCGGTCCGTTCCACCCAGGCGGCCAGCGCGGAAGGCTGGATGGCCGCCAGCGCGGGCGCGAGGATGCGCGCCTGCCCTTGCATCTGCTGCTCGGCGTACTGCAGTTCGCGATTGGCGGTGTAGCGGGTGAGAAAGACGTCGGCCGCGCCGAGCGCGACCAGGATCAGAACCAGCGCGGCAAGCAGGAGTTTGCGGAGGAGAGGCATGGCGGGTGGCCGATAGCCATTCTAGCGGCTTTCACACGTGAGACACCGCCGCCCCGCCGCTCTGTTGCATACTGGCGGATGAGGCGGCCACACCGATGAAACGAACGATTCAGGTGCGTATCAGCAGAGGAGAACGCCAGTTCGTGGCCGAGTGCCTTGACCTGCCGGTGGTCAAGCAAGCGCCCACTTTGGACGAACTGGCTCTCAACATCCGCGAGGCTATCGGGCTCCACCTTGAGGGCGAGGATCTGGCCGCGCTCGGTTTCTCCTGCAACCCGACTATTCTTGCCACCATGGAACTTGACGCGGTAGCGTAATGCCAGAGCTGCGAGTTCTTTCCGGGTAAACACAACGGAAGCCGTGCAGAAGTGCATTTTCCGGCGCTATGTGGGGCAGGTTTTCAACCTGCGGCGGGCTTGCAGCCCGCCTTCCGGGGCTGACACGGGGGCCGAAGCTGGCCGATTGAAAACCGGCCGCAGGTTGAAAACCTGCCCCACACAACCCCAGCGAATCGGCTTCCGAGTCGCGCCCCGATTTGACTAGACATCGTCGGCTTCGCTATCCTGGGTTTTTCACGGTAGAGGTGCGGCGGCCAGGAGTAGCCGGGTTGGATTTCCGATTCCGCTTCGGAAGCCCGGGCAGAAAGGGGCCGGTGGTTCCGCCGAAGCCGGGATGGAAAGCGCAATTCCTTCCGGTTGGGGAGACGGGTTAAGACCCGCTCACTGTCACCCGTTTCCCAGGCGGGTGGAGCGCTATCGGGGACGACACACGCTGGCATTCCAGGCGTTGGTTTTTCTCTTTTGCCTCCCCCCGACAAAGTGGCCGCATGAACGTTTTCGAACTAACGCGCGCGCTGGTCGATATCGAGTCGATCACCCTCAACGAAGAGGCCGTCGGCAACTTCCTGTACGGCTACCTCGCGCCGCTGGCGGCGCGTTTCGGCGGGAGGGTCGAGCGCGTCGAAGCCGAACCGCGGCGCTGCAACATCTTCGCTCAATGGGGCCAGCCGCTTGTGGTCACGCTCTCCACGCACATGGATACGGTGCCTCCGTTTTTCGCCTCGAGCGAAAGCGAGACGCACATCCGCGGGCGCGGCGCCTGCGACGCCAAGGGCATCGCCGCCGCCATGATCGCGGCCGCCGAGGGGCTGCTGGAAGCCGGCGAGCGCGGCTTCGGGCTGTTGTTCGTGGTGGGCGAGGAGCGCAACAGCGCGGGCGCTTACCGGGCGGCGCGCGACGGGCGCGGGTCGCGCTACCTCGTCGACGGCGAGCCCACCGGGAACAAACTGGCGCTGGGCTCCAAGGGCGCGTTGCGCTACGAAGTGGCGGCCACCGGCCGGATGGCCCACTCGGCGTACCCGGAACTGGGCGATTCGGCCATCCACAAACTGGTGGACTCGCTGGCCGCCATACGCCGGATTCCGCTGCCGGCCGATCCCGTGCTCGGCGCGAGTACGCTGAACATCGGAACGCTCTCGGGCGGCCGCGCGCCCAACGTGGTGGCGGACGAAGCCCACGCCGACGTCATGGTACGCCTGGTGGGCGATTCCGCGGAAATCAAGAGCGCGCTCGCCTCCGCCGTGGCAGGCCGCGCCGAACTGCGCGAGGTGATCGAGATTCCGGCGCTGCGGCTCAACGCCATCCCCGGCATCGAGACCACGGTGGTGGCGTTCACCACCGATATTCCCGCGTTCGGCGGCGCGTGGGGCGAGCCGTTTCTGATCGGCCCCGGCTGCATTCACGTGGCGCACACTCCCGATGAGTGCGTTTCCAAGGCGCAACTGGTCGAGGCCGTTTCCATTTACCGGCGCATGGTGAGACACTTATGCAAAAACGCATCGAAGTAGGCATTCTGGGCGCCACCGGCATGGTGGGCCAGCATTTCATCAAGTTTCTCCAGGGCCACCCGTGGTTCGACCTCAAGTGGCTGGGGGCCAGCGACCGCTCGGCCGGCAAGAAGTATCGAGATGCCATGACCTGGCACCTGGCCGGCGGCACTCCCGAAGCGGTGGCCGACATCACGGTGCAGGATTGCCGGCCGGGGAACGCGCCCAAGCTGGTGTTTTCGGCCATGGACGCGGGCGTGGCCACCGAGATCGAGCGCGCGTTCGCCGAGGCGGGCCACGTGGTGGTGTCCAACTCGCGCAACCATCGCATGGAACCGGATGTGCCGCTGCTGGTGCCGGAGATCAATCCCGATCACCTCAAGCTGGTTCCCGGCCAGCGGAAAGCGCGCGGTTGGAAGGGGCAGATCGTCACCAATCCCAACTGCTCCACCGTGGTTCTCACCATGGGTCTGGCGGCGTTCAAGCCATTCGGCATCGCGCGCATCGTGGCCACCACCATGCAGGCCATTTCCGGCGCGGGCTACCCGGGCGTGGCCTCCATGGACATCCTGGGCAACGTGATACCATTCATCGGCGGCGAAGAAGCCAAGATGGAGCAGGAGACGCAGAAGATCCTGGGCGAATTCCGCGGCGATCGCATCGAGCCGCTGCCCGCCCGCATGAGCGCCCACTGCAACCGCGTGCCGGTGGTGGACGGCCACACCGTGTGCGTTTCGGTGGAGCTCTCCGCCCAGCCCTCGCTCGCCGACCTGCGCCACTCCATCGACGCGTTCACCGGCGTGCCGCAGCAGCGCCGGCTTCCCAGCGCGCCCGTTCGCCCGGTGATCTACCTGGAAGAAACCAACCGCCCGCAGCCGCGCAAGGACGCGGAGCGCGAGCGCGGCATGACGGCCTCCATCGGCCGCCTGCGGGAGTGCCCGGTGCTGGGTTACAAGTTCGTCTGCCTGGGCCACAACACGGTGCGCGGCGCGGCCGGAGCCGCGGTGCTCAACGCCGAGCTGATGCACTCGGAAGGGATGCTCGACCGATGATCGTGATGAAGTTCGGCGGAACCTCGGTGGAATCGGCCGCCGCCATCGAGCGCGTGGCGGGAATCGTGCGGGCGCGCGAGGCTCGCCGCCCGGTGGTGGTGGTCTCGGCCATGGGCAAGACCACCGATAAGCTGCTGGCCATCGCCAACGCCGCCATCCAGGGCAAGCGCGAGGAATACATCGCGCAGATCCACGACTTGCGGGACTTTCATTCGCGGGAAGCCCGCCAGGTGGTGCCGCTCGACCAGCGCGCCGAACTCGACCGCGCGCTCGACGCGCATTTTCAGGAGCTCACCGAGCTGGTGAAGGGTCTGGCCGTGCTGGGCGAACTGACCCCCCGCTCCGTCGACGCCATTTCCAGTTACGGAGAGCGGCTCTCGAGCTACATCGTCACCCTGGCCTTCCGCCACTTCGGCATGCGGGCCGAGCACGTGGATTCGCGCCGCGTCATCGTCACCGACAAGCGCCACACCCATGCCACGCCCGACTTCGCGGAGACGTATGCGCGGCTGGCCGCCACGGTTGCGCCGCTGGCCCGGACCAGCGTGGTGGTGATGGGCGGCTTCATCGCCTCCACCGCGGACGGAGTCACTACCACGCTGGGGCGCGGCGGGAGCGATTTCACGGCGTCGATCGTGGGCGCGGGAATCGGCGCCGAGGAGATTCAGATCTGGACGGACGTGGACGGCATGCTCACCGCCGATCCGGGGATCTTCCCCGGCGCCCACCGCGTGAAGACCATCTCCTTCGCCGAAGCCGCGGAGCTGGCCTATTTCGGCGCCAAGGTGCTGCATCCGGCCACCGTGGTCCCGGCCATGGAGAAAAACATCCCGGTGAGCATTCTGAATTCTCGGCGTCCGGAAGTGCCGGGAACGCGCATCGTGACCGAAGCGGTGCCGTGCTCGAACGTGGTCAAATCCATCGCCTGCAAACGCAACATCACGCTGGTGAACGTGCATTCCACGCGCATGCTGATGGCGCACGGTTTCCTGCGGCGGATCTTCGAGGTGTTCGACCGCTGCCAGACTTCCGTAGACATGGTGTCCACCTCGGAAGTGAGCGTATCGCTGACCATCGACAATACCGGGCGGCTCGACGAGATCCTCGCCGAGCTGCGGCAGTTCGCCGAGGTGGACGTGGAGCGCGACCAGACTATCGTCTGCCTGGTGGGCGACAACATTCGCTATACTCCCGGAGTGGCCCGGCGCACGTTCATGGCCATGGAGGGTCTTAATATCCGCATGATTTCGCAGGGAGCGTCCCTGTTGAATCTCAGTTTCGCGATCGCCGAGGCGGACCTCCCGCGCGCGGTGGAAGCCCTGCACGGAGAGTTCTTCGCCTCGCTCGACCCCGCCGTGTTCGAACCCACTGGAGGCGCGCATGCCTGAGACGCGCCGCATCGCCATCGTGGGTTACGGGAAGATGGGCCGCCTCGTCGAACGGCTCGCGCCGGAGTACGCGTTCGAGACCGCGCTCAAGCTGGACGAATTCAACAACGGCAACTTCGAGGCGCTGACGGCGGAAAACTTCCGCGGCATCGACGTTGCCATCGACTTTTCGATCCCCGCCGCGGTGGCGCCCAACGCCGAGCGAATCGCCGCGCTGGGCGTGAACCTGGTGATCGGAACCACCGGCTGGGGCGAGCACATGGACCGGGTCAGGAACGCCGTGGAGAGCCATGGCACCGGCGCGGTCTGGAGCCCCAATTACTCGGTCGGCGTCAATGCCTTTTTCCGCCTGGTGGCGGAGGCCGCCCGCCTGCTGGCCGCGCAGCCGGAGTACGGTTCGTGGGCCTGGGAGATTCACCATTCCGCCAAAAAGGACGCGCCCTCGGGCACGCTGTTGAAGCTGGTGGAGGAGATGCGCAAGGCCGGCTACGCGCGGGCGATCGACGTGTCGTCGAACCGCGCCGGAGCGCACCCGGGAACGCACGAGATCGGGTTCGATTCCCCGGCCGACAGCATCACGCTGCGCCACACCGCGCGCAGCCGCGAAGGGTTCGCCCGCGGCGCGCTGAAGGCCGCGCAGTGGGTGGTTGGCAAGCGGGGGTTTCACGAGTTTGCGGAGATTGTGTTTGGATGATCCGGGCCGCTCGCTCACGCTCGCGGTTCGGTGCCACGGAACCGCGAGCGTGAGCGAGCGGCCCGGCCACAAGGAGGTGGTACATGTTTACTGGATGCGGGACAGCGCTGGTAACTCCGTTCCGGCGCGATCTGTCCCTCGATGAAGAGACGATGCGGAGCCTCGTGCGCCGGCAGATCGACGCCGGCATCGATTTCCTGGTGCCGTGCGGCACCACCGGCGAAAGCCCCACGCTGACGCGCGCCGAGCACCTGAGAGTGGTCCGCATCGCGGTGGAAGAGGCCAAGGGCAAGGTCCCCGTGCTGGCCGGCGCCGGCGGCTACAACACCCGCGAGGTCATCGAACTGGCCCTCGAGATCCAGGCGCTGGGCGCGGACGGCATTTTGTCCGTCACCCCGTACTACAACAAGCCCACGCAGGAAGGTCTGTACCAGCACTACCGCGCCATCGCGGCCGAGGTGCGGCTGCCCATCGTGGTGTACAGCGTGCAGGGGCGCACGGGCGTCAACATCGAGCCGGCCACCATGGCGCGGCTCGCCGCCATTCCCAACATCGTGGGCGTGAAGGAAGCCTCCGGGAGTCTGGCCCAGATCGCCAACATCGTGCACGAGGTCCCCGCGGATTTCACGGTGCTGTCGGGCGACGACGCCGTCACCATCCCGGTGATCGCGCTCGGCGGCCGGGGCGTCATCTCGACGGCGGGGAATGAGATTCCCGCGCAGATGACGGCGCTCGCGCAAGCCTGCCTGCGCGGCGATTTCGCCGCGGCGCGCGAGATCCAGGCGCGCTACCTGCCGCTGATGAACGCGAACTTCGTCGAGTCCAACCCCATTCCGGTGAAAGCCGCCATGGGACTGATGGGCCTTCTGTCCGCGGTCTACCGGCTGCCGCTGGTCCCGCCCAGCCCGGCCAACCTGGCGAGAATCCAGAAGGCCCTGGAATCCGCCGGACTGCTCGGGGAGCTACATGCTACAGCCTGAGATCGAGCGGCTCTACGACGCGAAACCGGACAGGTACACGCCCGAAGACTTCGGCGTGTTCGCCGCGTTCATCATAACGTTGAACCAGGGTCGTATCCGGGCCGCCGAGCCCGATCCGGCATCGCCCACCGGTTGGCGCGTGAACGCGTGGGTGAAGAAGGGCATCCTGCTGGGCTTCCGCATGGGCAAGGTTGTTGCGATGGGCTGCGACGGCGCCCAGTTCTTCGACAAGTCCACCTACCCCCTGCGGCAGATTGGCTTGGAGGATGGCGTGCGCATAGTGCCCGGCGGCTCGAGCATCCGCGACGGCTGCTATCTGGGCAAGAGCGTCACCTGCATGCCCCCCATGTTCATCAATGTCGGCGCCTGGGTGGACGATGGAACCATGGTGGATTCGCACGCGCTGGTGGGAAGCTGCGCGCAGATCGGCCGCCGCGTGCACATTTCAGCCGCCAGCCAGATCGGCGGCGTGCTCGAGCCGGTGGGCGCGCTGCCGGTGATCGTCGAGGACGACGTCCTGGTGGGCGGCAACTGTGGAATCTACGAGGGCACGGTGGTGAAGCGCCGCGCGGTGCTGGGGACGGGAACCATCCTGAACCGCTCCACGCCGGTGTACGACCTGGTGCGCAGAACCGTCCACAAAGCCACCGAGGATCTGCCGCTGGTGATTCCCGAAGGCGCCGTGATCGTTTCCGGCGCGCGCGCCGTGACCACTGGCCCGGGCAAGGACTGGGGCATCTCGATCTATACGCCGGTCGTCGTCAAGTACCGCGATGCCAGGACCGACGCCAAGATTCAGTTGGAGGATTGGCTGCGGTAGCGCCCCTACTTGAGCTTCCGCGCGCGCTCGAAATCGTCTTTCAACTTCGAGGTGATCTTCTCCGCCACATCCGCGCTGGCGCCGCGGAACTTGCCGCCCAGACTTTCCTGGGTGGTGGACCAGATCACGTCGCCGTCCTTGTTCACCAGGCGCACCGTGGCCATGGCTTCGTGGCGGCGTTCGGCAGAGTGGTCGGATTCGTTCTCGCCGATGCCGAGTCCCGCCGAATTGCCTTTGGCGTAGTAGCCGGAGCCCGACCGGGTTCCCAGGCTGGCATGCGCGTTGATGCCGTCCGAGGAGCTGTGCACCTCCGTGAATACCAGGTCTTCGGCCGCGCCGCGTACGACCGCATCGGCTTTTTCCTCTTTCTCGGTGAGGACGAACAGTTCGGCGCCCGCCAGACTGCTGATCAGGATGTCGCGCATCTGCGCGGCGGTTTCCCCTCCCGTGAGCCGGTCCACGTAAACGCGGTGAATCGCCAGCAACTGGCGCAGACCGACCGTTTCCGTCTCCAGCGGCGCGGACGGGCCCTCGGCGCCGGCGGCCGCCGCCAGGCCGATCCAGAGAACGCAGAACGTCTTCATTGCCCGGCCTTTCGCGCCTCGTCATCCAGGAACGTGAAGCGCTGCCCGCTGCGCGCCTCCAGGCCGGCCATCACCGTGCGTATATCCCCCTTGCCCACGCGGAAAACCAGCGCCTGCCGCTGCCCTTCGGCGTCCTCGTACCCGATGGTGACGAAGTGCTGGCGCGACTTGCTGAGCAGCAGCAGCGGCGAGATCAGAACCGCCAAGGCGATACGCCGGCTCACGTTTTGCCCGTATTCCAGCGTGCCGATCCTGCGGTAGGGGATGTTCAACTCGGTATTCCCCGCCCGGAATCGCAGCGACTCGGTCTGCGTGAGATCCAGCCGGGCCGTGGACCGGGAATGCACACCCGGCAAGGTCCCGCCGATGAATTGCGTCCTGAGGCCCGGCTCGCCCGCCGTGGCCGGAACGGTAGTCAGAAGGACGATCAGCGACACTGTGCAAGTACGAATCATAGGTTCCTCGAAAAGCAGTGTCGGAAGGGCACGGCCCATCTCACGTATCGCCGGACATGTCTGGTAACACAAGTAACGGTACTTCGGGGTGCTCAGCTAAACTCTTGAGCGGGGGTAGGAAAAAACAGGCGTAAAAAACGCGAAGAAAAACCGCTTGGACCCGCGCGGCGGCAGGGCGCCGGCTCCGGCGAAAGATCAGTCGGCCTACAGGCTGAGCACCTCGCGCAGGCGGGCCGACTGGCGCCGGGACATCTCCACCCTCCGGCCCCCGCGCAGCGTCACCAGCAAGCCGCCCGAAATGGCCACTTCGACCTTTTCGATCCACTTCAAGTTGAGAATCTGCTTGCGATCCGCGCGGAAGAACATGGCGGGGTCCAGTTGCTCCTCAAGCGCGTTCAGAGACCGCCGAATCAACGGCCGTTCGCTGCCGAAATACAAGCGCGTGTAGTTGCCTTCGGATTCCAGCAGGAAGATCTCGGGCAGGCGCAGGATCCAGCAGCGCTCTCCTTCGCGCACGAAAACCTGTTCCAGCCGGGGCACGCCGGAAACCGGGCGCACGCGGGCGAGAGAGGCGGCCAGGCGGGCTGGCGCGATGGGCTTCATCAGGTAATCCAACGCGTTCACCTCGAAGGCCTTGATGGCGTACTCGTCATAGGCCGTGGTGAAGATCACCTGCGGCACGTCATCGAGCGATTCCAGAACTTCGAAGCCGGTCATGCCGGGCATCTGAATGTCCAGAAACAGCAGATCTGGCGAGAGCTTGCGAATCAGCTCGCAAGCTTCGTTGCCGTCGCGGGCTTCCCCCACGATCTCGACTTCGGGATGCGCGGCCAGCAGCCGCCGCAACTCCACCCGGGCGAGGCGTTCGTCGTCCACGATCAGGGCTTTCATACGGTCTTGGGTAGTACCACGGTCGCCGCCACGCGGCCGTTGCGATTCTTCAATTCGAAACTGGCGCGCCCATTGTAGACGATGCGCAGCCGCTCGCGAATGTTGGCGAGGCCCAACTGCGTCGCTTGCGGCGCGGACTCGGCGATCTGGCCGGGATTTTCGACTTCCATCACCACCGAGTCTCCCACGATGGCGGCGCGGATGAGAAGATCGCCGCCCGAGGGCAGCGGGGCGATGCCATGCTTGAGCGCGTTCTCGACCAGCGTCTGCATGAGCATGGGCGGAACCTGCATGGGCCCGGCGTCCGGGTCGATCGAGAGGTGCACCCGCAGGCGGTCCTCGAAACGGGCCGATTCCAGCGCCAGGTAGTCGCCCACGATTTCGACTTCGGAATTGAGCGGCACGGTGTGCTCGATGTCGCGGCGCAAATTGTAGCGCAGAATGTTGGCGAGGCGCGTGAGCATGTCCTGCGCCATGGCGGGGTTTTCGGTCACCAGGCCGCGGATGGAATTCAGGCAATTAAAAAGGAAGTGGGGGTTGATCTGGGCTTCCAGGGCGCGCAGTTCGGCGTCGCGCAGCGCCAGTTGGAGGCGGACTTCGGCTTCGCGGTGGCGCCGCGGACCGGTGATCAGCACGTAGAGGAAGGTCCACGTGGCCCATGTCACCGCCGCGGACGCCCAGTTTGCCAGAACGCCGCCCAGCGTTCCACGTTCTTCTTGAAGTATCAGAAGAGTGCCCATAACCAGGGCCGTTTGGAGGGTGGCAGGCACCAGGACCGGGATCGAAAGGCGGCCAATCATCCGCCGGGGGGGAAGGGTCAACCAATCGCGCCTCCGGACGTAGCGGCGCAGAAGATCGCTGAACAGGATGCCCGACAGAAAACACTCCGAGGCCCAGGCGATAAAAACGGTCGTATGGCCGCGGTTCTGGTGGATGGCTATTGCGGCCACGGCCGGGAAGGTGCCCCAGCCGAGCACCTGGCAGAGCCAATAGGCGATGGCGGCCTCGCGACCGGCCAGCCGGCGGCGCTGCCAGACGAGGACCGCCAGCAGCCCGGCGCACAGGATTCCGCAACCGGCCCACAGCAACCAGGGCGAGGTTGCCAGCGCGGTTGGTTTGGGAGGCGTGGCCGGAGCGGCGGATGCCACGCCCGCGTGCAACCGGTTACTCTCCTGGGCGTCGTTCAGCACCCGCTCAAAGTACGAAACCAAGTCCAAGCCGCACGCGTTCTCCAGGCCCAGGAAGCAGACCCATTCCCCCTTGTCGTCGGAGTACTCCAGGTAGGATTCCGCACCCCGGAGGCCGGCGGCCATGCGGATGGCGATCTCATGCACCGGATGAACCCCATGCGCGGCCAAAATCTTGCCATTGTCGGCCAGAAACTTGCCGAGATTCGGGTTCCGGTACGTGCCGTTGGGATTCAGCAGCGACGAATCGACGGTGAACCGGAATCGAAACAGGTGCTTGTTCAGAGCCTCGGGCGGCATGGTTTTGAGCGTGTCGCGATAGAACTTGTTCAGCGACTCGGGATCGTGCACGGGGTAATCCGCCAGACGGCCGCGAAAGCCCACCCAGTGGTTTCCGAACAAGAGCTTCTCAGTGGGGGGAAACGGGAAGGAGTATCCCGCACTGGCCGGGTCGATGCGCGCCCACCCGCCGTTCATGGGGTCGCGCACCGCGATTACGGTTCTTCCCGCGGAGCCGTACTCCAGCGACTGCGTCGATATTTCGGCCAAATCGACGAACTCCGCTTCGAGGCCGCCCTTCTGCACCAAGTACACAGCGACGATGGCATTGTCGCCGTCGCCGGTGGTCAACCCGCTGGCCAGGATCTCCTGCGCGGTCCTTCGCCGCAGGAAATCGTCCGGGCCGCCGGTCATGGGCTTTCCCCTTGCGCTCAGGGTGTAGACCTTGCCATATTCCATGGGCTTGAGGTCCTTCACGCGGTCAAAAACTCCCCTGGCGGCGTCGCCAACCGTTCGATAGGTGTGCTGCGCGTGCAGCGCTCCGGCCGCGCATAGGAGCATCACCGGCACAGCCGCGGCGCGCCTCCACATCGTCATGTTCGTTGGGGAACTCCGACTCCGATTTAGCATAGTGCAATCATGCGGCGGGCTGCGGATCGCGCGGCTGAGATTGTGATGAGCGGTCGCGGGGCGGTATGAGCGTGCCGCTGCACTCGTGGTTTCCCATGCGCGCCGCGCTCTGGCCGCGCAACCCGCCGATCCGAATCGCGGAGACGGCGGCAACACCGTCGCCGGTCCGATGGCCCGCTGGCAGAGCGAAACGCTGGCGCTCAAGCCGGACTTGCTCGGCATTCCGATCGGCATCGACGATCTCGGGTGCGTGACCGCGGCCGATTTCGAACGCGAGTACGATGGACTGCTCGCCGATACCGCGAAAGCCCTGTCGGTCCGCTGCCAGAAGGCCTTCGACGCCGCCTGCGAGCGCGCGCCGGCGGACTACTGGATCTGGGACGGCATCCATCCGGCCCGCCCGGGCCGGCAAGTCTTGGCCGCCGAATAGCTGCGCACGGTAGCACAGGCCGCCTGGACGGCGCACCGAGCCGGTTTTCGGCCGCGAGGGAGCGGTGGCACGGCTGTTTCCTGACGAGCCCAATGACGCCTTTCGCACGGCAGAGGGTATTCGAATGTTACAGCTTGATGACAAGACAGTTACGAATCTGTAAATCACGGATGCGCGTTTCGGCCGTCCTATTCCGGTTGCCGGTATCTTGATTTGTGTCGTAAACTAGTACTTACGGGGAACTCGGAGATCGCAGTGAGGGAGTTGTATGGCAATATCGAACTTCGCGGTTCGTGAACATCCAACAAAGGTCAAAGTGCTGAACGGGCTCACCATGTTCTGTGAGCATCCGGGTTGTGAGGATCCCGCGGGTTTTCTCTTCCGCACGGGTGGCGGACCGATTTCCGCGTACTGCCGGGATCATGCCCAGGAAAGGGCGCCGCGCGTTGGAGTGACTCTTCCCGAGCCCGTCGGGAAGGCGCTCACCACGGGGTGGTAAAGGCTCTGCCGGGGGAATGACCGGTCCGATCGCCGGTGCGAATCGGCCCCGCCGCTGGGTGCCCTGGGGGCCAGGAGCGGTTGGCCCGGTTGTTGCGGCCATGCCCTGAGATCCGCAAGACCGCCGGCAACGGTACTTCGGCGGGATTGGCTTGGCGGCGATCTCGATCCCGTCAGGTGCCCTCGTGCAGCCCCAACGGTGCGACCGCCCACTCATACAAAGCCCCCGGACCGGGAAGCGATGCCAGAAGCCGGCGAAGATCGCAGGCATCCTCGGGCGATTTCGCCAGCAGCATGAGGAAACCACCGCCGCCGGCGCCGGCCAGTTTGGCGCCTGAAATGTGCGGGCGCACGCGTTCGAGAAGCGCGTTGATCGGCGCGTTGGTGGTGTGCGGATCCAGGATTTGGTTGAGTCTCCAATGGCGATCCAGCAGGCTGCCGAGATAATCCCAGTCGGATTCCTTCATGGCGTACGCCATTTCCACGGCCAGAGTTTTGATGCTGTGCAGGACCTGCACTGCCTGAGCCTCGCGTCCCAGATAGCGGCTCACCACTTGCCCCAGCAGGTCCTTTGCGATGCGCCGGATGCCGGTGTAATAGAGGACGAACCGCTCCGCGAACCCCGCCGGACAAGCAACCGGTTCCACGCCGAGACGCTGGCGGGGACCCGGACCGGTCACCGTCAACTTCGCTCCCGGATAGATACCACCTACTTGATCCTGCCACCCTCCCCCGGTGGTCATGGACTGTTCCAGCGCCAAAACCAGATCCGAGAGTTCCTGGACGCTCACATCCTCCCCGCGCATCGCGAGAAGAGCCTTCAGCACAGTTGCGGCGAGAACGCTGCTGGTCCCCAACCCGGAGCCCATCGGCAGGTTCACTTCCGTGCGAATCCGGAGGCCGGCGACCGGTTCTCCGGGTCTCACGAAGCCCAGCATCTTGAGCGCGGCGCGATGAATCGCAAATGGGGAACCGACATCGACGGCGGACGAAAAACATCCGGACGTCAGCGACTCCGTTGCTTCCGAAGAAACCAGCCGCACCACGGGTTCATCGAGCGCGCTGACGATCGTGCGGATCGGGTAGGCGCCATTCACCGTGATGGCCATATTGAAGACCGTGCCGCCCCAATCCAGGCAAAACGGCGGAGTGTCGGACCAGCCGCCGCCAAAGTCGATCCGCGCCGGAGCCGATACCGCCAGGCTGGAGGCGCGGGTCGAACTTCCGTGGCCGTTGGCGCGGAAAACCGAATAGGTACGCTCGGCCACCGCCTTCTGCACCGCCGAGAACGCCGCCGAACGGGCGCTCGCCGACTCTTCGGCAAGCCCGGCCTGGTCGTAGAACAGGCTGGCCTGAAAGTGGCGGCTGGCCGCCTCCGACGGAGCGCTCGCCTCGATCTCCACCGCCTCCCTGCTCAGATCGCGGCCGGTCTCCGCAAGGGCGGCGAGGCTGGGCGAGTGGATCAGCAGCGGCCGCACGTCCGTCTCCGCACGCGCGAGCGCAACCGCGGAAGCCCGCCAATTCGCGTCGCGGCGGCGGTCACGCGCCTCGGCCAGCGCTTCCGCATCCGCGTACTCCGTGCTGGTGCTCAGGGACAGGCGGGGCAACGCGTTGTCGTTGAACGGGAATAACCGGGCGTTCCAAAGGCAACGCTCGTGCTGTGGAATGCCGGGCCAGACCTCCTCGGCATCGAGGTCGAGAGCCTTCAGAGCTTCCAGGATCGGGCGGCCGAACCAGGTGGGAGTCTTCGGATCGTCCTCAACCCCGTATGTACGCAACACGAAACCGCGCCGGCCATCCGGCAGACGGACCAGCACCTGATGTACAACGGAGTCCGCGGCCACCGTCATGGGACCGGACGCGTCCGTCAGACCATGCACGATGGCGCCCGCGCCCACGCGAATCGGTTCCGTGGTGTGGCATTCGATCACCAGCGCGCCGGGGCCAAGTTCGCTTCCCGGCGCCAGAATGCTGTCGACGATTCCGGCCTTGAACAGCCGGCGAAAGTGAGAAGTCGTGCCAACGTGCGTGAACGTGCCGTCCACGAGCGAGCAGTGGAACGGGACCCCGTGCAGCAGAGTGGCCAGCTCAGGCAACCCGCACGGCGCTTCCCCCGTCAGCGAGAGCGTGAACTGCTGATAGAGGTCGAGGAACGGAATCTCGGGCAGCGTGGAGGCCAGACGAGACAGGCCGGCGGACAGCCCTGCGTCGAAGTGAAGGAGCCCCGTATCGAGCGCCACTTGGTCGCCGGGCAGGATCGCGCCGGCGGCGCGCATCTGGGCGGGAGTGGGTTTTTGCAGGAACGAATACACCCGGCCGCGCTCGTCGAGGGCGTATGCGCCATGGCGCGTGCCTACCTCGATTGGCTGTCTGATGGCGACGCCGGCGACTCCGGGACGGTCCCAGTCGAGATCCGCCGCGTCGAATGTCAGGACGACATCGCCGGAAGCCACCGCGAGACCGGAAGAAAAACGCTCCACCCAGAGTGTCGAGAGAGCCAGGGTTTCATCGAAGACGGTGCTGTTCTCGCCCCAAGGCATGCGGGCGGGCAAGATGCCGAAAAGCTTGCCCGTGAGACTGTATTCGGGCAAACGGCGGGACTCGCCGCCCGCATGGATGACCAGGACCCGGTTGCGGCTCCACCACTCCGGATCGCACATGCCCAGGGCTTGGAGCGCGTGGAGCGTCGCTCCGCCGCTGCCAATGTGACGGCCTTCCGGATCGGGGACGACGTGCCAGGAGACATGGCGTGGTATGTAGCCGCGCTCGGAGCGATGACGGATCTGCCGGCGATACAGCTCGGCTTGAGCCTTCGACCCCGCCGTGATGACGACAGCGGTCCACCAATGCAATGGGGTGGTGGGCTTGGCGAGGCCATCCAGGAAGACCCGGTAGGAGCGTTCGCGGATGTCACCCCGTTCGGCCGAGTCGTAAACTGGGGTTTCCATGTCGGATCTGAAGCTCTTGTCCAGTATACTCCGGGCCGCCGATTCTCGATCCTCCGATGGGAGCACGCTCAGCCACGGGCGCACTTCGTTGGACCGGAACCGGTGGCAACTCAGCCGCGTCATCTTCTCCGCCTGCTTGCCCTCCTCGATCGGCTGTTCCGCCGTTCCCCGCTCGTTGTGAAACCGCGCCACCACTCGGCTGCCCGTTTGCGCTGACCTCCGAAGCGTCTTTGTCACAAGGAAATGCGGGTCTGGGCCGGTCTCCGACGCATTCCCCAGTCCAATTGTGCGACATTGGATAAGGCGGCAAGCCGGAAACCGAATGCCGAAAAAGGACCAACCGCGCAAACCCAAGCCGTCGCGCCCCGCGAAATCCCCGGCGGCGCGTTCGGCGCTCGCCGCGCGCGCCGCCGACGACGACCTGCGCCTCAAGGATCCCGCCCTCTATCTCAACCGCGAACTCAGCCTGCTGGCGTTTCAACGTCGCGTTCTGGAAGAAGCCGAGGACCCGCGCAACCCGCTGCTCGAACGCGTGAAGTTCCTGTCGATCCTGGGTTCCAACCTGGATGAGTTCTTCATGGTTCGCGTGGCCGGCCTGACGGCCCAGATGGACTCGGGCACCATGGAAGTGGGCGCCGACGGCATGAACCCAAGGTCCCAACTGGTGGCCATCCGCCGCGAAACCAAGAAGCTCCAGAACGAATCCCGCCGCTGCCTGGAAAAGCTCCTGCCGGAGTTGCGCGAACAGGGCATCCACATCCACGAGTACGCGGCATTAAATGCGGCTCAACTGGAGCGGGCCGCGGATTACTTCGCCGAGACGGTGTTCCCGGTGCTGACCCCGCTGGCGTTCGACCCCGGCCGGCCGTTCCCGCACATTTCCAACCTGAGCCTGAACCTGGCGGTGCTGATCCGCGATCAGGCCGGGAAAGAACGCTTCGCCCGCGTCAAGGTGCCCGATTCGCTGCCCCAACTGGTCCGTCTGAATGCGCCGTCCAATGCCGAAACCAAGCACGGGCGCGTCAAGCGCATCGACCTGGTGTGGCTGGAACAGGTGATCCAGGCCAACCTCCCCGCCTTGTTTCCGGGGATGGAGGTGCTCGAATCGCACCCCTTCCACGTGACCCGCGACGCCGACATCGAAATCAAGGAACTGGAAGCCGAGGACCTGCTGGAGACCATCGAGGAAGGCCTCCGCCAGCGGCGCTTCCGCAGCGTCATGCGGCTGATGGCCACGGTGGACATGCCGGCGCCCATCCTGAACCTGCTGGCCAGTAACCTGGAGGTGGATTCGAGCGAAGTGTATCGCACCACCCGGCCGCTTTCCTTCAGCCGGCTCTCCGGCTTGTACGGCATCGACCGTCCGGATCTGAAGTACACTCCCTTCGTGCCGGCCATTCCACAGCCCCTGGTGGAGAACGGCGAGGACATCTTCGCCCTCATCCGCAAGCGCGACATTTTTCTGCACCACCCGTTCGATTCGTTCTCTCCGGTGGTGGAGTTCCTTCGCAAAGCCGCCAGGGACCCCGCCGTGCTGGCCATCAAGATCTGCCTCTACCGCGTGGGGCGCAACTCGCCGGTGGTCGAGGCGCTGCTGGAAGCCATCGAGGAGGACAAGCAGGTGGCCGCGCTGGTCGAACTGAAGGCGCGCTTCGACGAAGAGAGCAACATCGAGTGGGCGCGGGCGCTGGAAAGCCGCGGCGTGCACGTGGTGTACGGGCTCATCGGGCTGAAGATCCACAGCAAGGTGGCGCTGGTGGTGCGGCGCGAACAGGACCGCATCGCGCGCTACGTCCACATCTCCACCGGCAACTACAACGCCGTCACCGCGCACCTGTACACCGACATGGGGATCCTGACGTGCGACGAGGAGATCGCCGACGATGCCAGCGACCTGTTCAACTACCTGACCGGGTACTCCGTGAAGTCGGACTACCGGAAGCTGCTGGTGGCGCCGGTGAATCTGCGGGCGCGGATCGAGGCGCTCGTCGCGCGCGAGGTCGAGCACGCCAAGGGCGGCGGCGAGGGCCACCTGATTTTCAAGATGAACTCGCTGGTGGACCCCAAGCTGATCCGCGCGCTGTACCGCGCCTCCCGCGCCGGAGTGAAGATCGAGTTGCTGGTGCGCGGCATCTGCTGCCTGCGCCCGGGCGTGCGCGGCGTGAGCGACAACATCCACGTCACCAGCATTGTGGGCCGGTTCCTGGAGCACAGCCGGGTGTTCTATTTCCGCAACGGCGGCAAGGAAGAGATGTACATCGGCAGCGCCGACCTGATGCCGCGCAACATCGACCATCGCGTGGAAGTGCTGGTCCCGGTGCGCGACGAGCGCATCATCCGCACCATCCGCGAGGACGTGCTGGCGACTTACCTGGCCGACACCGTGAGCGCCCGCGAGATGCAACCCGACGGCACCTACATTCGCAAGAAGGCCGGCGGCAAGCACGCGGTCTGCGCGCAGGAGAAGCTGCTGCGCAGGCGGGGACGCCCGCCGAAGGGCAAGGTGGGGCGGTAGAAGGTCTGCGAAAACGCGGGGACTGACGGCTCCGTCCCAAGGCGCCCACCGTCTTTCGCGGAAGCACCGAATCCCGCAGCGCCGCGTGGACGGAGCCGTCTGTCCCCGATGTTTTCGCCCCCGGGGCGAGTAGCTTCGCTTCGCCCGCGCCGGTATGTGAATGGTACCGGCCGCTCACTTTCCCGCGCCGGCCGCCACCGGCACCCGCTGCTCCGCCACCCCGTGCGCCGGTATGTGAACGGCGGTCGCCCCGGCCAGGTAGGGGCGGGTTACCTCGGGGTTGGCATACTCGAAATCCAACTTATCGACGGTGAAGAGCAGATAGTCGCCGGCCGGAACGTGTTCGTAGTCGAAGCTGCCGTCGCTTTCGGTCTGGAAGCCGAGGGGCTCGGCGGGATCGGCTGAGGTAGCGCGCGGCATCAACACCACCATCACCGCGGGCGCCGGCTTATCGCCGTTCATCGCGTATCCCTTGAGGCGGCCGCTTTCGTCGCTGGCCAGGATGTCCAAGTCCGCCACCGTTTCCTCGGTGAGGTCCACCAGTCCGTCCTTGAATGGAGCGCCGTGGGCTGACAGCTTCGCGATGAACATCCCGGCCGATCCGTAGAGGTATGGGCGAAACCGGGCGCCCGCGGCACCGGTGAAGCGAAACGCGCCACCGGGCTCGGCGGGGGCGTCGAATTCCCTGCCGCTCGTCTCATCCACCAGGCCCACGTACAAAGTGGCGCCCGGCTTGGGCGGTCCACTCTTGAAGAATACCTTGCCGGTGATGAGAGGAGCTGGCTTGAGAGTGAGATCGACGGTCAGATCGCCCGATCCCACATCGACGATCCTGCGCGCGGTCTTGTCGCCGCCTTTAAGGAGCAGCGTATAGCGCCCGGGCGGAACCGCATCGGGGTCGGGTTCCAGGTAAGCTCCGATCCCCGCGAAGCTGTGTGCAGTTAGAGCCGGATAGCCCGGACAACCGTCATTCTCCCGGCCCGATCCTGGACAGCGCACGTGTACATGGACCCCGGTGGTGGCTCGCAAGGGAACGTCGGCCTCTACTTCGGCGCCGGACTTGAGAGTCACCGAAGCGGCTTCGCGGATGTCCGTCGCGCCGGGATAGTAAGTGGCGGGATAGATGGCGCCGGTATCCGGGAACGAGCCCGCCATAGCGTGCCACGGTACGGCAGTGACCAAGGTATAGTAAGTTCCCGCGGCCAGCGGAGCCACGCGGTACTCGCCGCGGTCGTCGGTGGTCGCGTAGTCCGCCTCGAGGATGCGCCTGCGCCCGTCAAAGACACCGTCCCGCATCAACTGGACGGTGGCATCCCGGACGGGCTCGTCCTGCTCGTCAACCACCTTGCCGTAGATCGCCCCCGGCGGGTACCAGCGCAATGCCAAGTGAGCGGTATCCTTGCCGGGACCGGCGATGACGGCCGAGCCGAAGCCGGCCCACGGCCCACTGCTCCCGTACGTGATGCGCCACCCCATACGTTCGGCATAGAGGGTGTATTTCCCCTCCGGCACAGTGAAGGCGAATCTACCATCGGCCCCGGTGGTGAGGGCATGGCGCCCGCCGCTTTCGTCCGAGAGGATCACGCGGGCGCGCTCCACGGGCGCGTTGTGAACGCCGTCGGTGACGACGCCGGCGACCGGATAGGTCTGAGCGGCAGCCGCGACAGCCATGACGATCCCCAGCAGCGGCGTCTTCATTTGACCGGCTCCCTCAAGACGATCTCGGTGGTCTTGCCGTCTTCAATGCGAACGCTCGTGCCACCAGCCAGAGCGTTCAGAGATGCCGGGTTCCTGTACTGCACCGATCGGATGTCGGAGAACGCGTAGGCGAGATAGTCGCCCGGAGCCAGGTTCGAGAACCATGCCGCCGGTGCATCCGCGGATTCCGAAGCGGAAAAGAAGTCGCTGACCATCGGACCGGTGGATGCCGGAAACGCCGGTACGAGCAGCACTCCCGCGCCCTGATGACCGCCGGGAACCGCCAGTTTCCCAAGAAGTTGGCCGCCACCCGGCTTCATTCCAATCTCGATGGGCGGAGGCGGAACGCCGGGCTGCACGGTGAGCACGGGGTTCGACAGCAAATCGGAGTTGCCAGAGACGGCCGAAACGATGTACTGGCCTCCGCAGTGCAGGTGGACCTGGTACTGCCCGGCGAACGCCTCAGAAATCGCGATGCCGCCACCCTCTGTTGGACCGCTAGAACGGAGTTCGTCGTCAACCACAGGACCCGGCGGAGCGAGGGTGACGGCACACCAGCCCTCCGGCGCTGCGGCGTCTTCCCCTGCGGCGCCATTCGCGGGATTCGCGGGTTTCTCGGGCGATGGCCCAATGAGGCGCTCCAGAACTGTCACCGTCATGGGCGGCGCGAGCGCCACCGGGACGCCATTCACGTCGCCGCCCTTCACGGTAACGGCCGTTTCGCCGCGCGCGCGCCGCCCTTGAGTGGCGCGCAAGGTGTACTGCCCCGAGGGGACGCCGTCGATCTCGAATTTCCCGGTGGTGCTGTCCAGTGAGACGCGGCTATCGGCAACGGTCGGATCGCCTTCCAGCAATTTGAAGGAGACCTTCTCATTGGCGGCAAAGTTCCCGACCGCTCCGCGGATCTTGAAAACGGGCTCCACGGTCAGCGTGAAATCGGCACGCACCTCGCTGCCGGCGGCGACGGCGACGGGCGTAGCGGAATCCATGTCGCGCGTGCCCCCAAGATAGACCGGCCGGAACCCCTCCCAGGAATCGTAGCGAACCGCTCCGTCTCCCACGTACATGGATGTCCCGCCGGCCCGCCCCATGGCTTTCACAAAGTACTTGCCGGGCGCGAGATCCCAAATCCTGAACTGTCCGCAATCGTCGGTCACGGCCGTGCCGGCACCCCGAGCATGGCGAGCGCCGTCCACAATCTCGTCGGCAAAGAGAGCGACCGACACGCCTCCAAGCGGGTCGCCATGCTGGTCGGCCAGCTTTCCTTGGATGACGCCCAGCGGCATAAGCCGAATGGTGTGCCCGGAGACGGATGTGGAAAGAGTAAAACTGTCCAACCACTGGACGGGTATCATAGGAGAATATTCGGCAAAGCCGGGCTTCTGAGCGTTTACCGCGTATCGGCCGGCGGGCAAACCAGCAATCAGGTACCCGCCGCCTGGGCCGGTGTCCGCAGCCCTGATGACGGGCTCTTGCCCATTCGCGGGCATCCCCGTGGCTGGGTCGACTTTGGGCAGTTCCATCAGGGTCACACGCACGCCCTTGACCGGCGCTCCCGTGACGGAATTCACCACCGTGCCACTGAAGGAGTAATCGCCCCGGGAAGCCTGCGCGGCGAGCACAAACGGCGCTACCAGGCCGAGTAAGACAGTGCGCATCGTTAGAAACCCATCAGCCGATCAGAGTACCACGCCGCCGCACTTACCAAGGGAGCGGCTGGAATGGCCACCCTCTGACGCTCCTTTACTTGGCGCTAACGGCCGCCACCAGCACCCGCTGCTCCACCACCCCTTTCGCCGGAATGTGCACCGCCGTCGCCGCGGCCAGGTAGGGACGGGTTACCTCGGGGTTGGCATACTCGAAATCCAACTTATCCACCGCGAAGAGCAGATAGTCTCCGGCCGGGACGGTTTCGTAGTCGAAGCTGCCGTCGCTTTCGGTCTGGAAGCCGAGGGGCTCGAAGTATCCGTTGCGCGGCGCCAGCACCACCAGCACCTCGGGCACGGGCGTGCCGCCGTTCACGGCGAATCCCTTGAGGCGGCCGGCTGCGTCGCCGGCCACGATGTTCAGGCGCACCTCGGCTTTCCCGGTGAGGTCCAGCACTCCGTCCTTGAGCGGCGCGCCCTCGGCGGTCATCTCTTCGATGAACATCCTGGAAGAACCGTCAAGGGACGGGCGGAACCGGCCGCCTCCGGCGCTGGAAACCCGAAACGCTCCATCGGGATCGATGGCGGCCTGGAGCGTCTCCCCGGTCGCCTCATCGACCAGGGTTAGCTGCGAAGCGGCTGCCTTGGGCGAGGCGCTCTTGTAAGTGACCTTGCCGGAGACGGCCCGCTCCGGCTCCGGCGCCAAATCGACGGTCATGTCGCCGGAACCCACGTCGACGATCTTGGATGCGGTCTTGCCGTTTCCCGCGAAGAGCAGCGTGTAGCGCCCCGGCGGGACGGCGTCCAGACGATCCAGGACGACTCCCCCTCCGCCCTCCGGGAACAGCCGCGCCGAGCCCGGGCAACTCTCGCCGTCCGTGCCCAGTCCGGGACAGCGGAGGCGCACACTGGCCGCGGCGGCCGGGCTGAAGGCGATGTCGGCCTGCTTCTCCGCTCCGGGCTTCAGGACGATGGGAGAAGCACGGCGGAATTCGATGACGCCGGGATAGTAAGTGGGCGCGTAACCGGAAGCCAGATCGGGCGCCTGGGTGTTGGGGCGAAGACGGCCGTCGCCCTTCGGCGCCCGCCACGGCCTGTCCGGAACCACGGCATAGTAAGTTCCCACGGGCAACAAACCCACGCGATACTGGCCGCGGTCGTCGGTCTGCGCGGTTTCGGCCGGGAGGATACGCTTCCGGCCGTTCACCACCCAGTCGCGCAGCAACTGGACGGAGGCGTCGCGCACCGGTTCGCCCTCCTCGTCGATCACCGTGCCGAAGATCGCCCCTGGCGCGTACCAGCGCAGCGTCAGATGGGCGGTGTCCTGGCCGGGACCGGTAATGACGGCCGACCCGAAGCCCATGGATAGATCGTTGGTCCCGTATTCGACGCGCCACAGGTTGCGCTCGAAGAACAGGGCGTACTTACCCTTGGGAACGTCGAACGCGAACTTGCCATCGGCGGCGGTGGTCACGGCGCGGCACTCGCCGCCTTCGTCGAAGAGCATCACGCGAGCCCGTGGCAGAGGCGAATTGCCGTCCCCGGCCGTGACCACGCCGGCCACCGGATAGGTCTGGGCGGCGGCTGCGGCAACCACGAGGATTCCCAGGCCTAGCACCCCGAGCCAAAAACGCCAGTTGGACCGAGTGGGTCCAACTGACATAGGTAAGTGCTTTAGTTTCAATACGGGCTTGGACCGAGTCGGTCCAATCCCGGTTTTGCCATGGGCTGCCAGCGTCTTCATTTGACCAGGCCCCTCAGAGTAACTGCGGCACCTCTGCCGTCCTCGATGCGGACACTCGTGCCACCCCTCAGGGCGTTCAGGAATGCCGGATTCCGGTATTCGATCAACTGGATGCCGGAGAACGCGTAGGCCACATAGTCCCCCGGAGCCAGGTTGACGAACGCGAAACCCACTTCGCCCGCAGGGGCAGCCGTGCGGGAAGCAAGTTGAGTAACCGGTCCGGCGGAAGGCGTGAATGCCGGCACCAGCAGCACTCCCGTCCCCGCAGGGGCGCCCGAGACCTGAACCGTCCCGCGAAGCGCACCTCCGCCGGCCTTGACGGTAATCTCGATGGGCGCGGGCTGGACGCCGGCTTCCAAGGCGATCTCGGGGTTCGACAGCAGATCGGCGCCGCCGGATACCGCCGACACAACGTACCCGCTCCGGCACTGCACATGCAAGCGATATTGGCCCGCGAACGCTCCCATAATCGAGAACTCGCCATCCTGCCCCGGTGCAGCCGAAAGGCGTCCTACGGCGGGTACGGAACCGGCCGTTAGCAGGCTGACGAAGCAAGGCGCAACCGCCGCCAGGTTCATATCCGGCAGGCTCCCGGCTCTCTGCGGCCCCGCCCCGATCGAGTGCACCGTGCCGCTCACCGTCAGCGCCGGAACCAGCGCCACGCGGACGCCGTTCACATCGCCGTCTTTCACGGTCAGGACGGCGTCGCCGCGGGCGCGCTGCCCCTGGGTGACGCGCAGCGTGTACCGTCCGGAGGGGACGCCGTCCAGAGCGAACCTACCCGTCTTTTCGTCCAGGACGGCCTCTCCGATGGTGCCTCCGGCTGCGGCATTCGAGGCGGCTTCCCACCACTCGAATTCGGCCGGCTCTCCGGGAGCGAAGTTCTCCAGCGCGCCGCGAACCTTGTACACCGGTTCCATCGCGACGTCGAAATCGGCGCGCGCCTGCCCTCCCGCGGCCACCGTCACCGGGGTTGCGGAATCCATGTCGTGAGCGCCGCCGAAGTAGACTGGACGAAAGCCTTCCCAGGGAGTGTAGTGGACGGCTGTGTATCCCACGGGTAGAGACTCGCTACCGGCTCCGCGCCTCGCTTGCACATAGTAGGTGCCGGGCTGAAGATCCCAGATACGGAACTGCCCGCGGTCGTTGGTCGTCGCGCTGCGTCCCGGCAGGACGGACCGGACGCCGTCCACGCAGCCGCGCTCGAACAGCCCGATGAAAACCCCGGCGAGGGGTTCGCCGTACTGGCTGGACACCGTTCCTTCCAGGACGCCGAGCGGCGCCAGCCGGATGGTGTGGCCGGAAACCGAAGCGGACAGGGCGATGCTCTCCGGGTATCCCGCCGCGGCCGAATCCGTGACGAAGCCCGACTTGGAGGCTTGCAGGGAGTATTGGCCCGCGGCCAAACCGGAGAACAGGTACTCGCCGCCGGTGCCGCTTGACGCAGCCGCGATCATGGGCCCAAGCTGATCTGGGGGCGCGCCCGGCCCGGCATCGAGGTTCGACAGCGCCACCAGATTCACCTCCGCGCCCTTGACCGGCGCTCCAGTGACGGAGTTCACGACGGTGCCGCTCAGAGAGTAATTGCCCAAGGTAACTTGCGCGGCGAGCGCCAGCGGCGCCACCAGGCCGAATAAGACGGTGCGCATGGCGGGTTAACCCGTTCCCTGGTTTAGACGCCCGGAGGCGCGGAATGTTCCCCCCGGGCCTACAACACCGCCGGCAGTATTTGCAATTCGGGCACCACCACGCGCTCGGGCATTCGCGCCACCGCCAGCACGGCTTCGGCGACGTCCTCGGGGCGCAGCGCCTTGGCCAGCGTCTCGGGTGGCGGCTTCACCGGACGGCGGTCCAGAATTTCGGTATCCACCAGGCCGGGCAGGATGGCGCAGGTGCGGATGCCGCGCTCCTTCTCTTCCACGCGGATGGCGTGCGCCAGGCCGATCAAGCCGCGCTTGGAGGCCTGGTAAGCGGCGCCGGAGACGTCCGGCACCTGGCCCGAAATCGAGGCGATGTAGATCAGGTGGCCGCGGCCGCGCTCGCGCATGGCGGGCAGCACGGCGCGGGTGATGTAATATGCGCCGCTCAGGTTGACCGAGATCAGCCGGTCCCAGGTTTCGCGCTGCAGCCGCTCCATCGCCCGGCCGGGAACGTTGGTGCCTGCGGCATAGACCATGATGTCGATCTCGCCCAGTTGTGCGCGCGTGACACGGGCCAGAGTCTCCATCGCCTCGGGGTCCGAGGCATCCGCCACATAATATTCGAGCGCCAGACCCTCGCCCCGCGCCGCCGCGCGAAGCTCGCGCAGACGGTCTTCGCGGCGGGCGGAGGCCATCACGCGCACGCCGTCGCGGGCCAGTAGGACGGCCGTCTCGCGCCCAATCCCGCTGGACGCCCCAACCACCAGGGCCACCTGATTTCGTAAGTTCACGGAATCAGTCTATCAGGATGGCAACCGGGCCAGACGCCTGATACGATCGCATGAATGGACCTATCGAAGCGCAATCGCCGCGCGGCCCCCGGTGTCCTCCCGGCGGCTGTCCTGGTGGCCGGCATGCTGGCCGCCTGCGGCGGCCGCGACGCCGCCGCCCCGCGCTTCTTCGCCAGGACGCTGGACGGCGAGCGCTACACCAACCAATCGCTGGCCGGTCACCCGGTGCTGATCCAGTTCTGGGCCACCTGGTGCCCGAGGTGCCGCAGCGATCAGCCGGCGGTGGACGCCGTCGCGCGGGATTTCGCGGGCAGGGGCCTGGTCGTGCTGGCGGTGGATATCGGCGAGTCCAGGCAGGCCGTGAAGAGTTATCTGGACCGCTCCCCGCGGCAATGCCGGATCGTTCTGAACGAGGATACCGATCTGGCGTGGGTATTCGGGGCCAAGGCCGTCCCGCTGTATGTCCTGATCGGCGCGGACGGGAAAGTCGCCGGGACGCAGGAGGGCGCGCGCGGCGAGGCCTCCCTGCGGAGCTTCATCGGCCGCGCTGGCTTGCAGTAGGACGGGGGATGCCATGAAGATCTACTTCGGCTTCACGGTGGCCGGCGACCGCTCGACCCTGGACGCCGCGCGGCGGATCGTCCAGTGGCTCGAAAGTGCGGGCCACCAGGTTCTCACGCGCCACCTGGTGCGCGACGATGCCGGCGAGCGCGACCGCGCGCTGGCCCCCCGCGCCGTCTACGAGCGGGACATGCGGTGGCTCGAAGAGTGCGGCGCGTTCATCGGCGAAGTCTCGGGGTCGTCGTTCGGCCTGGGTTACGAGGCGGGCTTCGTGCTGGGCGGATCGCGCAAGCGCGCCATCCTGTTCCACCGCGCCGATGCGGCCGGACGCATCTCGCTGCTCATCACCGGCAACGCCCATCCGCGGTGCACGGTGGCGCCGTACACATCCTTCGACGACATCGCCGCGGTGCTCGCCCGGGAGCTGGACGCGGCCCCGGATTCGCCGGCGTGACGCGGGGCCGGGGCGCCGCCGCATCGAGGCCGTCCCCCCGCTACAGCAGGTCCTCGCGCTTCCGCGTCTCCAGCGCCTTCACCACCTCGCCCACCTTCTGCGCGCAGTCGCGCGAGGCCACCAGCAAGGCATCCGGAGTGTCCACTACGATCAGGTCGTCCACGCCCAGTAGCGCCACCAGCTTGTCGCGCGCGTCCACGAAATTATCGTGGGCGTCCAGGCAGAGGGACTGGCAGCCGGTGGCATTGCCGTCGGCATCGCGCGGAAGCAGTTCGAACACGGCGTTCCAGCTCCCCACGTCGCTCCAGCCGAAATCGGCGGCGGGGATGCCGCACACCTGGCCCGCCGCGGCGGCCTTCTCCAGCACCGCGAAATCGATCGAGATGTTGTCGCACAGCGGGAAGGCTTCCCCCAGCTTGCGGGCGAAATCGCGCGCTCCGAAGCGCGGCAGGGACGCCAGCACGGTGGCCGTCTTGGGTGCGTGTTGCCGCAACTGGTCGAGCAGCGAATCGGCGCGCCAGAAGAACATGCCGCTGTTCCAGAAGAAATGGCCCGCCTTGAGGTAGCCCTGCACCTTGGCCAGCTTCGGCTTCTCGTGGAAGCGGCGCACGGGAACCGGCTGCGAGGCCCCGGCCCCGGATCCGCGTGGAAACTCGATGTAGCCGTACCCCGTCTCCGGCCACTTCGGCTGGATGCCCACCACCATCAGCTTCCCGGCCGAGGCGCCGCGGAACGCGCTCCGCACCGCGCCGCGGTAGGCCGCCGGTTTGCCGACCACGTGATCGGACGGAAACACGCCCATCACCGCTTCCGGGTCGAGCGAGCGCAGAATGTGGGCCGCCAGGCCGATGGCCGGCGCGGTGTTGCGCTGTATGGGCTCGGCCAGCACCTGGCGCGCCGGAATCTCGGGAAGCTGGCGGACGATTGCCGCGCGCAGGTACTCGTTGGTCATCACCCACACGCGCTCCGGCGGAATCAGCGGCGCCAGCCGGTCCACCGTCGCCTGGATCAGCGAGCGTTCCCCCACCACGTTCAGCACCTGCTTGGCGCAGCGCTTGCGGCTGCGCGGCCAGAAGCGCGTTCCGCGCCCCCCGGCAAGGATCAATCCGTAGCAATGGAGATTCATGACTTCACTTCAATGGGTAACCGTGAATCCACCGGAACGTCCGATTCCACCGGGTCTTGGTGGGGAAGTGCAGCACCATGTCCAGCAGGTGGTCGAGCGCGAACGGTCCGGCCAGCGCCTCGGTGGGCGCGTCGTAGGACCAATACACGATCAGCGGCTTGCCGATGATGTTGGCGCGCGGCACGAAGCCCCAGTACCGGCTGTCGGAAGAGTTGTCGCGGTTGTCTCCCATGGCGAAGTAATGCCCTTCCGGCACCACCACCTCGCCGTTCTCGACGTGGTTGGCCAGCATCTCGCGCGCGCCCGGCAGCAGGTGGATGTACGGTTCCGACGGAAAATTGTCGCGATACGAATCGATGTACCCGGTCTTGTGGTAGACGTACGGCTCGTCGATGGGCTTGCCGTTGAGCCACAGCCGCTTGTCCACCAGGTGAATGCGGTCGCCCGCGACTCCGATGCAGCGCTTCACGAAGGTCTGCCGGATCTCCATGGGATAGCGGAACACGATGATGTCGCCGCGCTGCACGTCCTGGTACGGCAGCAACGTCTTCTCGATGCCGCGCGCCGGCGAATAGGCCAGCTTGTCCACCAGCAGATGGTCGCCCACCAGCAGCGTGTCTTCCATGGACCCCGTGGGAATGACGAAAGCCTGAACCAGGCTGGTGGTGCAGAAGAGCAGCAGAATGACGGTTACCGTCCACTCGGCGATGAAGCCGCGCTGCGGCCGGTCCGGCTCGGGCGCTTCCACGGGCGCGGCCAGGGGTTCCAGTTCGGCGGACTGTGCGCAATGGTCCGCCCCCGCGGGTCCGCCCGCGGCCGGGTTCTCTTCGTTCACTGCTAACCATTCTAGCCGGAATCCCTGCTATTCTGTTTTCAGTTGACCACTCCAAGCATCGAATCCATACAGCCACCGCCGGCTCCCGGCACCACGCGGCAATCCGTCGCGCTGGTGTTCTTCTGCACGCTGCTGGGCTCCGCGGCGCAGATCCTGTTCAAGAGAGGGGCGGCGCACTTCTCGCTGAACCTGCTCGATGACGCCACCAACGTTCCACTGATCGTCGGGCTGGTCCTCTACGGCGGGTTCTGTCTGCTCATGGTACTCGCCCTGCGCAAGGGCGAACTGTCCATGCTCTACCCCATCATTTCGCTGACCTACGTCTGGGTCACGCTGCTGTCGTACACGCTGCTCGGCGAGAAGCCCAACTGGTATAAGAATATCGGCATCGCGGTCATCGTGATCGGCGTGGCCGTGCTGGGCCGCGGGAGCCGCAAGTGACGCCGCTGGCAAAATCCATCCTGCTGGTCTTCATCGGCGGCGTGATCGGCAGCTTCGGCGCCGTGTTCCTGAAACTGGGCGCGGACAGGCTGAACAAGTCCATCCGGAGCTTCCTGGATGCGCGCCTCGCGGCGGGGGTGGCATTGTACCTGTTGTCCACTGTCTTCTACCTGCTGGGGATCAAGGGCGGCCAGCTTTCGGTGCTGTATCCCATGGTCTCGCTGGGATACATCTGGACGCTGCTGTGGTCCCGCCTGTTCTTCAAGGAAACCTTCTCGGCGGGGAAGTTCGTGGGCCTGGGCCTGATCCTGACGGGAGTGGTGTTGGTCACCCTGGGTGGGTAGCCGGACCGCTCAGATCCCGACCACGCGGTCCATCTCCAGAAACTCCCGGATGTGGGGATGCTCCGACCTCTCCAGGTCCTCCGTCGGTCCGAAAAAAATCGCCGAGCCCTCGTACAGAAACACCACGCGGTCCGCCACCTTGTACATCAGGTCGAGGTCGTGCGTTACCACCACCGAGGTCAGCTTCAACTGCCGCTTCAGGCGCAGCATCAGGTCGCCCAGGTGGCCGGACATGATGGGGTCCACCATGGTGGTCGGCTCGTCGTAGAGAATGCACTGCGGCTGCGCGGCCAGAGCGCGGGCGATGGCGACCGCCCGCTTGTACCCGGTCGAAAGGCTCGCCGGATAGGCGTCGCGGGCTTCCTCGATGTCCACCAGTTTCAGCAGGCCCATCACCACGTCCGCCTTGTTCTGCGCGTCGTAGTCTTCCCGCAGTTCCAACGAGAAAAGGACGTTCTCGGCCACTGTCAGCGAGTCGAACAGGGCGCCGGACTGGAACACCATGGTGACTTTCCGGCGGATGCGGCGCATCTCCGCTTCGCTGTAACCGGTCACGTCCTCGTGCGCCACGATCACGCGCCCGCTGTCCGGCCGCAAGAAGCCCATGATGTGCGCCAGCGTCACCGACTTTCCGACTCCGCTGCGGCCGATAATGGCCACCGTCTCGCCCGGGTCGACGTGGAAATTGCAATCGACTAAAACCGGGCGGTCGAACGTCTTACAGATGTGACGGAACTCGATGTAGTGCGGGTAGGACTCACTCGGCTCCATGCGCGGCCCATTCCTTAGGAGTGCTAATGTCTTGAAAAACAGAGGCTTGCGATTCAGGGTCGGCCCGCGCGGAGGGACGCCAGTTGCCCCACGGCGGCTCCCGGCGCCCGCACGGCCCCGCCAGCGGAAACACGTCCGCCCCGGCACGCCCGGCGGCGTCCAAAAGGGCTGCCAGCGAAGCCTCCGTCAACCCCGGCATGCGGCAGGGGGTCACCGGGTTACCGCCGGAGGAAGGGTGCGCCAGCGCGGCCGGAATTCCTCCCAAGGAGCCTCCTGCGGGGTGGAAACCGGCGACCGCGGGATAGTCCGGCGCGCCGGGCAGAGCCTTGCCGCGGCCCATCCGGCGGCTCCTGCCGCCCACCTGCGCGCATCCGGCCCGGTCCACACAGAAATGATACCATCGGGTATCGGGGAACCCGGCGGCGCCGTGCCGGCTCGGAATAAGTTGCGGGAACGACGGGTTACGTCATCGAACACACGCTCTGGAACGGCCCATTTGGTGTACACTCGAGGAGCAAACATTTTGAGGCATTTTTGTTTTAGGTTGGGTTGGAGCGTGGCGCTGGCCGCCGCCAGTCTGTGGGCCGCCGATTCGCCGTCCGGCCCGGATAATCCGCCGGTGCGGATGACCAGCGTCGTGCGCAGCGACCCGCGTACCGGGAAACTGGTGAGGAGCGTGATGGTGAATCCGAGACCCGCCGCCGGGCATACGGTGGAGGGAACCGTGGTGGCTCCCCGGGTGGTTTCTTCCACGCCCGCCCCGGCTCGCGCCGCCGCCGGGGCGCCGCAAGCCCCGCGCCCGGCCGCCATCGATGAGGTGGTGGACCGGGTGGCCGCGCGCGAATCGCTGCCCCCGCAGTTGATCCACTCGGTCATCAAGGTCGAAAGCAATTACGACCGCTATGCCGTTTCTCCCAAGGGCGCCCTGGGGCTGATGCAGTTGATTCCCTCCACCGCCCGGCGATTCGGAGTGAGCGATGCGTTCAACCCCGCCGATAACATTCAAGGCGGAGCGAAGTACCTGCGATATCTGCTGGAACTCTACAACGGCGACTATCCGCTCGCCCTGGCGGCTTACAATGCCGGCGAAGGCGCGGTGGCCAAATACGGCGGCGTGCCGCCCTACGCCGAAACCCGCAACTATCTGGTCCAGGTTGGCAGACAATTGGAGAAGTCCATGGCTGGGCAGCCCCAGCCGAAACCCGTGGAAGCCAGGCCCGCCCCCCAGCCGGATCCCCCCGAGAGCGATGGCGTGAGCCATCTGCAGGAGGTGGTCCAACCGGACGGCACGGTGCGCTACGTTTCCAAACGATGATTGCGTATGAAGCTGGTTGCAGCGGCCGCCATTCCGGTTCTCGCGCTTCTGGGGCAACAGGCCGACCGGCCGCTCCTCACCGTCAACGCCGTCCGTCACTACGTCTCGGACGACACCCTGCGCGTCGCCATTGAGGTCTCCGGCGAATTCGAGTTCCGCGGCGATTTCCTCCACAATCCCGAGCGGGCCTACTTCGACATTCCCAGGTGCCGGCCGGACTTCAACTCCCGGCGGGCCTACAGCGAAGACGTGGCGAGCGCCTTGCTCAAGCGCATCCGGGTGGCCGAGACCCTTCCCGGCGTCACGCGCATCGTGCTCGACCTGAATGGGGACGTCCAGGTCCGCGCCTCGCGCCTTTCCAATCCCAACCGCCTGGTAGTGGAACTGCGCCCGGCCGCGCCCACCACCGCTGCCCCGGCAACCTCCGCGACGCCAGCCGCGGCGCTGCCCCCACCGGCCGTTACGAAGCCTGCGGCGCCGGCTCTCCGGCGCTGGACGCCGCCGGAGGCCAAAGCGCCGTCCGGCGCCGCTCCGGAGACTCCCCCGAGCCTGGAGCCATCTCCGGCGGTCAAGGCCCACAATCCCGAGTTCGTTCCGTTCAAGGCGGATATGCCTAAGCCGGACCCCCCGAAACCGGAAGCGCCTCAACCCGCGGCGCCGCCCGCTACGGTCGCCGAGTCCGTCAAGACACCGCCCTCCCCAGCCGCCGTGGAAGATGCCAGACCGGCGCGCCGCACCAGCGCCGGTACGGCCTCGCTGACCCGCGCTTTGGGGCTGAAACTGACTCGCGTGGTGATCGACCCCGGCCACGGCGGCCACGACCAGGGCACCTCGGGTCCGCACGGGTTGATCGAAAAGGAACTGGTGCTGGATGTCTCCCTGCGCTTGGGAAAGCTGATCAGGGAGCAGTTGGGCGCCGAAGTGATCTTCACACGCTCCGACGACACCTTCGTCCCGCTGGAGAGGCGCCCGCAACTCGCCAACGAGAAGAAGGCCGATCTGTTTCTCTCCATTCACGCCAACTCGTCGCCCTATCCGACCGTTTTCGGCGTCGAAACGTATGTTCTGAACTTCACCGACTCGCGCTCCGCCCTGGATGTGGCGATGCGCGAGAACGCCAGTTCGCAGAAGTCCATCTCCGAGTTGCAAGACATTATCCAGAAGATCACCGCGCACGATAAGGCTCAGGAATCCAAGGAATTTGCCGGCAAGATCCAGGCGGCGCTGTATGCCTTTTCCGCGCGCAGTTTCCCCGGCGAGTACGACCGCGGCGTGAAGCCGGCGCCGTTCGTGGTGCTCATCGGAACCACCATGCCGGCCGTGCTCACCGAGATCGGGTTTGTCACCAACCCCAAGGAAGAGGCCTTGCTGAAGAGGCCCGACTACCGCCAGAAACTGGCCGACGCCATCTTCCATGGCGTGGCCAAGTACGACGAGACGCTGAGCCATTTCGACACGGCCCGGACGCCTTCGGATAAGTGAGGCGCCATGCGGGTCGTCGCCTTTCGCCACGTTCCGTTCGAAGGGGCCGGCCGCCTCGCGCCCGTGCTCGCTGCGCGCGGCATCGCGCTCGAGTTTGCCGACCTTTACCAGCCGGGCGCACTCCTACCCGACATCTCGCAAGCCGCGGGCGTCGTCTCGCTCGGCGGTCCCTTTTCGGTGAACGACCCCCTGCCCTGGCTGATCGAGGAACGGCGTCTCATCGCGCAGGCCGCGGCGCGGAACCAGCCCGTTCTGGGCGTGTGCCTGGGGTCGCAACTGATCGCCAAAGCTCTCGGCGCCAGGGTTTACCGCAACCCGGTGAAAGAGATCGGCTGGTTCGACATCGGCTTCACCGCCGCCGCTCTGGACGACCCGTTGTTCTCCGGCCTCTCCGGTCCGGAGACCGTGTTTCAATGGCACGGTGAGACGTTCGATCTGCCGCCCGGCGGTGTCCTGCTGGCCAGTTCCGAGGCCTGCGCCCACCAGGCCTACCGCGTGGGATCCGCGGTCTACGGATTGCAGTTCCACCTTGAAGTAACGCCCGAAATGATCGCCGATTGGTGTACTCAAGACCTGAACAGCGGCGATGTGCGGGAACTGAGTGCCCCGCTCGACCCGGCGCGCAATCGGGCGCGGCTGACAGAACTGGCCAATCTTGTCTTTGGCCGGTGGTGCGACCTCTTATAGGGGAGATTCCCGGTGCGGCAGGTTGACTCCAGCATCGAGTGGTGCCATCTTGTATAGGGAGAATCCCTGGGCGTGGCTGGTTGACTCCAGCATCTGGTGGTGCGATCTTGTATAGGGAGAATCCCCGGTGCGGCGGGTCAACTTTCGCACCCGGTGTTGCGATCTTATGTAGGGAAACCTCCAACGCGGGGGTCAGCCCCCGCATTTCGTCGGGTTGCCGCTCCCATTTGGGGGGATTGTAGAGGCCGCCGCGTTGGCGGACAATGAAGGTGCTATTACGCTAGAAGACACGACCTCCGAATCAGGCTCTCAGGAACCGTGTCGTTCCTCTGAGTGGCCGATTCTGATCGTGGAGGCCCCGGTTATTCAGCAATTCCTCCATGTCGTGTTGGACCGGGAGGGGTACAAGCCAGTCGAGGCGGGACCGCAGTTGGCTCTGCAGTTGATGGAACGGTCCAGCCCGCCGGTGGGTCTGGTGATCACCAACACACCCGGCATTTTTCTTCCATTTGCCGAACAGGTGCCGCTGATCTACCTTGCGGCGTGTCCGGACTTCGCTCTGGCTGCCAGGTTTCGGACCTGCCGGGTGTTGCAGAAGCCCTTCCATCCCGCGGATCTCCTGGAAGCCGTCAAGAGCCTGAGAGTTTCCTCGAGGCAGTGAAGCGGGACAGCCGCCAGCCGGCTAATGTCCCGTGCCTTGTCCCGTCTGCGGGGTCGGGGGTATCGGCGTAGTCACCACATATTTGTCCTCGTTGGAGTTGCATCCTGCCAGCGACGCGGCCAGACACGCGGCGAAAACCAAGCCAAGGAGCTTTGGGCCCATGGCTCCATCATAGCGGAAACCGCCGCCCGGCGCCCGTGGCTGGAAGTTTCGCCGTCAACGCGGTGGGCGAAAGCGCGTCCGGAGGCGGCGGACCTGGCGCAAGGGAAAGTTCGCGCGCCGCGCTACCCCTGCGCCAGCCAGCGCGGGCGGTTCACGCGGGCTATCGCCAGGAGCGTCGCAAAGCCGAGCAGCAGGCCGGCGGAGGAGCCGATGCCGAGCCACTCGGGACGGAAGGAACCGCAGCCCAGCGTAAAGGCGACGTTGAAGAGCAACGGAACCGCGGCGGCGATCACGGGGGGCCACGGCCGGTCGAGGGCGAACAGGGAGCGCGAGGCGATCTCCATCAGGCTCCAGCCCACCATGCTGGGGCCGAGCCCCAGGAAGACGGCGGCCACCATCCGGGTGGAATCGCCGGTGAAACTGCCGTGCTGGAACAGAACGGCGATGGCCGGCACGCGGAACAGCAGGGCGAAGGCGCATCCGCCCACGGCCACCAGCGCCACCATGCCGATGGTGCGGTCGATCAGCCGGAAGGCGTCCTTCAGCCGGAACAGACTTCGCAGCCGGGCGATCTCCGGGAGCAGCGAGTTGGAGGTGGGACTCACCAGCAGGGCCAGCGGCACGTTCACCCCGCGCATGCAATAGTCCAAGGCGGCGGCCATGCCCGTTCCCACGTGCGTGGCATAGGCGCGCGTGAAGGTGATGTTGAGGCCGAGCGCGGCGGCGTAGATCACGAAGAACGACGGTTTGGCGAGGATGTCCCGCCAGGCGACCTCGCACTTCGGATCGCCCGAGGTGTCCAGACCGCGGTGCGCGGCGACGTAGACGATGGCCAGTTGCACCCACGCGCCGGCCAGGTATCCGGCGGCAAAAGCCGCCACTCCCAGCCACTTCCACAGGAGCAGGGCGCCCGCCACCGTGCACACGTTGAGCGCCGCCTGGTAGAACGCCATGGGCGCGAAACGGCGTCCCATATAGAGCCACGCGCACTGCACCGCCGCCGTGCCGGCCGCCAGCGTGGAGAGCGACAGAATGCGGAAATTGACGACGGCCGCGCCGAAGCTTCGCGGATCGAGGCCGGGAGCCAGCGCGCGCATCAGCCAGGGCGCGGCCAGCGCCAGCGCCACCGACAGGATGGCGAAGACCCACGTGAAGACGCGGCTGAGCTTGAGGAACAGGGCGGTGCGCCGCGCGGCGGGGCAGGCCGTGAGCATGGGCACGAAAGCGAACACCATGCTGTTGATGAGCACCTGGTTCAGCGTGTCCACCGGGCCCATGGCCACGGCCAGGGAATCGGCGCGGCTATGGGTGCCCAGCAGATACGCGGTGACCGCCACCCGCACAAACCCCAGCACGTTGCCGGTTACGATGCCGGCCACGATGGTCAGACCGCCACGCACCAGCGGGCTGTCCACCACGCGGGTGACTACTCCTCCAGCCGGCTCGACCTGCGACGATGGCGCGGTGTTCAGTGGAAACCCCTTGGGAAGACGGGCCCGAAGCCCGCCGGGTTACTACGCGCTGGCCGCTCCGGCGCCGCGGACGGCGGCCAGGGCCGCTTCGTAATTCGGGAAATCCGCCACTTCCCTGACGTACTCCGCGTGCAGGATACGGTTGTTCCGGTCCAGCACGAAAATCGCGCGGCTCTCGATGCGCAGTTCCTTGATCAAAGTGCCGTAGTTGGAACCGAAGGAGCCGTCGCGGTGGTCCGAGAGCATCTTCACGTGGTCCACTCCGAACGCGCCGCACCACCGTTTCTGGGCGAAAGGAAGGTCCATGCTCACGGCCAGGATATCGACGCCGGGAAGCTTGGCGGCCTCCTCGTTGAAGCGCCTGGTCTGCGCGTCGCAAACCGGCGTATCGAGCGACGGCACCACGCTGAGGATGCGAATGTGGTTGCCGGTGTCCTTGAGAGTGACCGTCTTGAGGGTGGTATCCACCAGGCTGAAGTCGGGCGCCTGGTCGCCGGCCTTAAGTTCCGGTCCGATCAGGGTGAAGGGATTCCCCTTCAGGGTGGTTGCTCCGGGTCGTTCCATTTGTCCTCCTGAGGTGTTCCGCCAGCCCGCTTCGAAACCCGTGCCTGGCGGGCGCCACGAATCACCTCATTGTATCAACTCGGCGAACGCTCCAGCCTCCCAGACGGGCAACTGGCAGGTGTTGCCGCGGCAAACGTACGCTCCCGGCTGGCGCATCGATGCGACCGCCGGAATCCCCGCCGCCAGGAATTCCCGCGCCTCCTCCGAATCCACGCGCAGCAGGATGCGGTTGGGCAGGAAGCGGGCGTGGAGCGCGCCCAGAAGCGCGGCGAAACCCGCGGCGCCAGGCTCGCCCACGAGGACGATCTGGGGCGCGTCGCCCAGCAGAAACTCGCAGGCCGCCAGCATCTCGGGTAGAGCGGCGGGGACGGCGCTCAAGCGGCCGTGAAAAGCCGCCAGGGTCTTCATGGCGGCCTCGCGGAATTCCGCGCGATTGGCGATACCGGCCAGCCGCAGGAGGTTGCGCACGGCCACCGAGTTCCCGGATGGCTCGGCGCCGTCGGTATCCTCCTTGAGGCGCATCACCAGGCTGCCATCGTCCGCCGCGGAGCTGAAGAAGCCGCCATGCTGGCGGTCCTCGAACAGCTCGATCTGCTTCTCGGTGAGGCGGATGGCGGCCCGCAGATGGCGCAGGTCGAACTGCGATTCGTACATATCGAGGAGCGCCTGAGCGAAGAGCGCGTAATCGTCCAGGAAGCCGGGGATAGCGGCGTCGCCCTGGCGATAGCGGCGCAGGAGCGCGCCCGAGGCGGGGTCGTACATGGCCGACAGCGCGAACTCCGCGGCGCGGCGGGCGGCTTCGGCATAGCGCGGCTCGCCCAGCGCTGCGCCGGCGCGGGCGAAAGCCGAGATCATGAGGCCGTTCCAGGAGGCCAGGACTTTGTCGTCGAGGTGCGGGCGCGGGCGCTTCGAGCGGGCTTCCAGCAGCGCGGAGGCGGCCCTTTCCAATCCCGCGCGCACCTCCACGGCGGGGCGTCCGAACTGTTCGGCGGTTTCCTCGGCCGTGGCGGCCCGGTAGAGAACGTTGCGGCCGGTGAACTCGCCGTGGGGGTCGCTGGCCACGTTGCCGCCGTCGGCAACGCCGAAGCGGTGGCAAAACCAATCGGCCAGGGGCGGTGGGAGCAGGGCGCGGATCTCCTCGGCCTGCCACAGATAGAACGCGCCTTCGCCCTTGCGCGTGGGCTCGGCGGGATCGATGGCGCTGTCGGCGTCCTCGGCGGAGTAAAAGCCGCCGGCCGGGTCGCGCATGTCGCGCAGGACGTAATCGAGGATGCCGCGCGCCACATCCGCGTACTGCGATTCGCCGGTGATCTGGAAGGCTTCGGTGTAGGAGATGGCGAGCTGGGCCTGGTCGTAGAGCATCTTCTCGAAGTGCGGGACGAACCAGCGCTGGTCCACCGAGTAGCGGTGGAAACCGCCGCCGAGCTGGTCGCACATGCCGCCCTTGGCCATCTCGCGGAGGGTCAGGAGCGCCATGTCCAGCGCCTCGCGATTGCGCGTGCGGGCATAATAGCGGAAGAGGAAGTTGAAGACGGCGGGCCGGGGGAACTTGGGAGCGTTGCCGAAGCCGCCGGATTGCGGGTCGAAAACGCGGCGGAAGGCCGCGAAGCCGTTATCCAGCATGGCGGCATCGGGCGCCGCGGGCGCGGCCCGGGGCGGCTCGACGGCGGCCTGCCGGCGAAGCTGCGCCACCACCTCGCGCGCGGATTCGGCGATCTTGTCGCGGCCGCTGCGCCAGGCGCCGGCGATTCGCTCGAGGACCGCGCCGAGGCCGGGATTGCCCCGGCGCGTATCGGGTGGGAAGTAGGTGCCGCCGAAGAACGGCTCCAGATCGGGCGTGAGCCAGACGGACATGGGCCATCCGCCGCCGCCGGTGGTGGCCTGGACGAAGCTCATGTAGATGCGGTCGACGTCGGGGCGTTCCTCGCGGTCCACCTTGATGGCCACATACTCGCGATTCAAAACAGCGGCGATCCTATCGTTTTCGAACGACTCGCGCTCCATGACGTGGCACCAATGGCACGTGGAGTAACCGATGGAAAGGAAGATAGGCTTGTCTTCGGCGCGGCTCTTCTCGAAGGCTTCGGCGCCCCACGGGTACCAGTCCACGGGATTGTGCGCGTGCTGCAGTAGGTAGGGGCTTTTCTCGGTGGCCAGGCGGTTGGCAGGCATGCTGGGTGGGCTTTCCGGCGCCGTGGAAATCAGGCGCGTCCCGCGGCGCTGCGCTGGGCGGCCGCCGGCAGATATCCTTGCGCCCGCAGGACCTCGAGCACGCGCGCCAGTTCGGCACGGGCTTCGGGCGGCATGGGGCCGATAGGTCTGCGGCACCACCCGGCGGGCAGGCCGATTATCTGCATGGCCTCCTTGACCGCGGCGGGAAAGGTGTGCAGCCCCAGCGTGCGGCCCAGTTCGGTGGCCAGCGCCTGCAGCCGGCGGGCTGCCTCCCGCTGGCCCTGGCGGAATGCCCGGTAGAGATCGACGAAGAGTTGGGGAGCGATGTCGATCCCCGTGGCCGAGCCGCCCGCGCAGCCGCATTCGAGACCGGGCAGGAGCAGGCTTTCCGGCCCCACGAAAACGGTCATCTCGCGGCCGGGGGCGCAGGCGCGGTAGGCGGCCAGCCGCTTGAGGTCCCCGCCGGTGTCCAGGATGCCCACGAAATTCCCGCAGGCGGCGGCAATGCGGCCAACGGTTTCCGGCAGCAGATCGCTGGCGCCGTGTTGCGGATAGTTGTAGGCCAGCACCGGCAGGCGAACCGACCGGCAGACCTCGCAATAGTGATTCAGGAGTTCCTGCTGCGATGTCAGCGCGTAGTACGGAGTGACCACCGCGAGAAAGTCGATCCCCAGGCTCTGCGCCCGGTGGGCGAGGCTGACGGTATCGCGCGTGGTGGCGCAGCCGACGTTTCCGCAGACCGGCACGCGCGAGGCCGCGGCCTGGCGGCAGAATCGCAGCGCAACGGTGCGCTCTTCGGCATCCAGCGTGTGAAACTCGCCGGCCGAGCCGCACACGAAGAGGCCGTCCACGCCGACGGCGATGAGGGAGTCGATGATGCGCTGCCAGGCGCCGTAATCGATCCGCTCATCGTCGCGAAACGGCGTGACGAGGGGCGGTACGATGCCATGCAGCGCAAAACCTGGCACGAATACCATGGTAGCAGGGCCAGGGCGGAGCAGGTTGTCAAGCAGCAGGTTGTCCACCCGGGGCCGATGCGTGTGCGACGCAGAAGTGGGGGTGGGGGCGATTCGGCCGCAAAACCGCTCGAATCCGGGCGTAGGTGCGCGCAAGGCCCGCCGCGCCCTGGTGGGGCGGGTTTTCAACCTGCGGCCCCGCCCAGGGGGCACCCGCAATCGGCAACCCGCCGCAGGCTGACAACCCGTCGCCATGGGCCCGCGGCCCACCAACGTCAATGAAAATTCCTCGTTCGGCTGCGGGCTATCGTTCTCAGGCGCTTGGCGGGGTGTTCTCGACGGCGCCCCGCATAGCGGCAAGCCGCCAACCGTACAGGTGCTACCCCGGAATTGTGCGCGGCTGGATGATGGAATCCGCAACCCGGGACCCGAGAGAAACGCCATGCAACACTCTGTCGCCGTATTTGAGAGCGATGGGGCGCTCACCGAATCCGAATGCGCCGGTTCCAGGGTCCGAAGGCGGGGACGCGCCGGGGTTGCATCGTTCCGCTTCGACAAAGGGCTATTCCACACTTACTCGAACTGCCCACCGCGGACGACGGGGGCGATTCATAGTGCCCGCGCCCGTACTGCGTGAACTGGCGCAGGCCCGGTCCTCCCAACGCCGGACCGGATCGGGCCAGGGTCAACGGCACGAGCTGGTTCTTCATGTGCTTCGTGCTATCGAGCTACGGGCCGCCACGTCCGACGCACACACCGGAACGGGAGACTCACCGAAGTTGGCGGAACCGCGCGGCGACAGCTTGTGAGAGCAGCCAGGGGGAGTTTCCGGCCGTATTGTACAATCGTGGAGTGTCCTATCCGTAGCGGGTGTTCCCGGCGCTCCCTGCGATCCTGCCGGCTGAGGCGACCGATAACTCCGCCGCCAGGGCGCCATGACTAGGAAGCCATCGAAGCCCGGACTGACCTCCGGCCGCGCGCGCCACCGCCGGCGGGCAGGGCAGCGCCGTCCTGGCCGTTCTGGGGGCGATCCGGGATTGCGGCCAGCGTCCGTGGGCGCGATCGAGCAGGCGGCCGGGACGACTGGCGGTCCACACAGGAGAACTGGCGATCCGGAGGTCTGTCTGGTTCTGACGGTCGTTTCCCTGGCGGCTAACTTCCTTCACTTCGTCTCGTTCGGTCTCTACGAGGACGATTGGCTCTACCTTGCGCCCGCCTGGCTGATGCCGCCACGGGAGTGGTTTGCGGAGATGTGGGTCGCGATGCGCAGCTTCTATGTCGGAAGGCCGGTGCAGGAATGTCTGCTCCGGACATTCGCCTATCTCGGCAGCGCCCTGCACAGCATCGGGCTGCTCTATGTCCTCGCCGCTCTGCTGCACGCCGCATCCGTGCTGATGTTCTTCCGGGTGCTGCGGCTCCGCTACCCCTCGTTTCTGGCCGCTCTGGGCGCGCTCCTGTTTGCCATATCGCCACTCTCCACGATTCGCCCGTTCCTGGGAGGTACGCTTTGTCTGGCGCCGGGCCTGATGTTCCTTTTTGCGGCCATTCTGGTGTACGCACGCCCGCGCTACGCAGCGGGCTCCTATCTTTTGGCGATTCTCTCGCTGCTGACTTACGAAACGCTGTTCCTCGTGTTTCTCGCCGCGCCGTTCTTTCGGCGCGGACGCAAGACGTGGCGCCGGACCGCCATCCACGTCGCGGTGTGCAGTCTCATTCTGATCGCGTACCTGGCCGTGCGGAGGCATTTCTCCGAAGCGCGGCTGACGGCGCTTGCGGACGAGGCTCCGCTGCGGGTGGCCGGAGGGCTGCTCCACTACGCGATTTCCTACGCCTTCGGCTCGTTTCAGTCCTATGTCTATGCCGCTTTCCTGGCGGTCCGCGAAACGCGCCTGGGGGACCTGGTCTGGAGCCTGTTGCTGGCGCTCGTGACGGCCGCATGTCTGCTTGGCTTGCCGTCGGCCCGGATGCGGCGAACGGCTCGATTGGCTTCGCCTCGAACGCGCTGGTGGTTCGCGCGTGTGCTGGCGCCGGCCCTCGGAATGCTGGTCCTCGGCTACGCGCTTGCGTACTTCAGCACCTCGCACCGTTTTGACTACCCGTTTATCGGGCGCGATACCAGGTTCTCGCTGGCGGCCACCATCGGCAGCAGCATGCTGGTGGCCGGTGTTCTCTGGTATCCGTGGGCGATTTGCCGGCGGCGCTGGACGCGCCGGCTGGCCGGAGCCGGGGTGGCTGCATTCTGCGGGCTTCTCTCCCTCTACTCGTTCGTGATTCAAGGCGACTACCGGCGGGAATGGAGTCACACGACCCGGTTGTTGACCGAGATCATGGAACTGACCCCGGATGCCGGCCCGGAGACTCTGCTGGTGATCCACCGGCCGATTTTGGTGGAACACCTGTTTCCCGAGGGAGCCCGCATGCCATCCATCAATTCTCAGCCCCATGGATTGGAGCGCAGCCTCTCGTGCCTCTTTGACGAGTATTCCGGGCCCAAGCTCCTCGTCGTGTACAGCGACGAGTGGAGAACGCGCCTGGGCTTACATCCGGACGGAAAGCTGTACTGGACCGCGCCCGCTTTCGGAGCCAGTGCTCCGAATGTGGCGGAACCGGTGGAGCGGATCGTTCTGCTGGTGGAACAGCCCGATGGGAATTTGAAGCGGGTGGACGCTCCGTTCTCGGTCGAGGGCCGCCAGTTGATCCAGGCTCGCGTGCCGGTGGCGGATTCGCCATCGAGGTGGTTGGCCCAGCGGCGGTCGCGCCTGTGGCCGGCGGTGTTTCCGCACTCCGCGTTGTAGCACGAAGCGGCCATCCGGCTGGTATCGCCTCCGGTCCCACGACGATCCGGCGGCGGGCGAGACCGGCTGCCGGAAGGTGGCGCCGCGGGCGGCCGCCTCAAAACTGGTCGGCCATGCTTTCCGGCTCCGGTCCGGGCGGGTTGCGCTCGATCCAGTAACTGGCGGCCCGCGGGTCGCGCCGCAACCGCAACGGGTCTTTTCCGGCCATCCTGAGGATCAGCGCGAAGGGCGTGAACACCGCGAAAAACAGCAGGGACGCCGCCACCGGGCTGACCACGCGGTTCAGCAGTCTTCCAAATCGGAACCAGACCAGATTGGGGATGCGCAGAACGGAGGGCCGCGCGAGACCCGCCAGGAAAACCAGCACCGCCACGCCCAGCGCCCACCAGCGAACCGGCCTGCCGCGCCAGAGCGGCCACAGCGCCACGGCCGCGAAGAACGCCGTGAAGACCCACGCGAAGGAACGCTCCGAAGGCGGTTGCGCCGCCGCGTTTCGCTCGAAGCTCTCGTGGGTTGTCATGGTCGGCGGGTTTCCGGGGCCGATCGTCTATTGTACCGGCTTCGCTGGCGCGGCCACCAGGGCGACGTCTTCGATGGCAATCCGCGAGGCCACCTCGCCCTTGGCGGTGTTGCGGATCAACAGGGAACTGGCCGTCTCGGGTAGCGGCACCGGCAGGTAGATATCCGCCGCCTCCGGGCCGGCATCCACGAACTTCTCGATCTGGTAACCCTTTAGCTCGCGGTCGATAATCCCAACTCCGGCTTGTCCCTCGAGCACCCGGGCCCGTATCAGAACGAACAGGCCGCGGTGCGGCCCCGGCGGGATATGCAGCGGAATGGCCGCCCCGCTGGACCACTGTTGCGGGAGCATGGTGATTCCGGTGGGGCGGCCCCGCTCGATCAGAACCCCGTCCAGGGCCGGGGAAATGGCATCCAGGGACAGAGCCCCATCGATGCGTTTTCCCGGCCCTGCCGGAACCGGGCAGTGGGTGGACATCCCGACGGCGTCCATGGACGCGGGCGGCGGCAGATGGGCCGCATCGTTGCGGTGCGGAAGCTGGCCGGATTCGATCAGAGGGCGGAGCACCGGCGCCAGCCGTCGAAAGGCGATCCATGCCCTTACCCGCTCCCCAACTTCGGTCATGTGGATGGCGTCGACGAACAGGTCGGGATCTTGCGGAATCTCGCCGGCGACGTCCAGAAACGGGATCTTGCGGGAAGCGGCATAGGACCGCAAGACGCGGTTCTGGAAATCGCCGAGGCGGCGAATGTCGGCATAGCGAAGCGGCCACAGGACGGTGTTCAACTGTTGGTAGATCTCCCGGTGCCGGGTGGGCGAGAGCGGCGCGCCGCCGGGGGTGTACCATTCAAACGAGCAGACCGCCAGCCGCCCCCCGATGGAAGCCAGGCCCGCGCGAATCGCGTCGAGATCCTTCACGATCGCGGGCAACTGGAGCGGCAGGAGCGGATCGTCGGGATTCGGGTGGCTCTCGCTCACCTCGTCCGGCCATTGCAGACGATACGCGGGCTTACGCGGTTCCCCCACGGTGCGGAAGCCGTTCAGGGCGCGGTCCACCAGGTCGCAGGTGGCGAAGTGGGTGCGCAGAAACGCGGGCAGCTTGTGTTGCACCACGGGATCGCGCGGGTCGATGGCCGCCCGCGGAGGGATGACGGGCCGCACCAGCAGATTCGCCGAAGTGAACTGGTTGGCGCCTTCGTAGTACACCGCCAGGTCCGGATCCAGGGGCAGGAGTTCTTCGCGGAGGATGGCGGCGATGTCGCTGGAATTCACGCCCTCGCGGCCGCCATTCAGCGCCTCGAAGCGCACCTCGAGGCGGTTCGCCTGGGCGAAGCGGTTCAGCCAGTACTCGACGTACTCCGGATAGGAGAACGGGAACTGGTGGAACCCGGCGGTGGTGGAAGCGCCCAGAAAGGCGATGCGAACGGTCCTGGGCGGCTTGGCGAGAGATACCGGATGGCCGCGCAGGCCGAACTCATTCGTCACCAGCCCCGACGGCAGCGTCCGATTGGCGGGGAAACGGTAACCCGGATGGACGGAAACGGAGCCGGGAGTGAAAGCCAGCAGCGTGTCGGGGAAGTTCCGGAACAGACCCGAGGGGTTGCAGCGGTCCCGCTCGACCAGGTAGCCGTTCCAGACATACTCGGCCTGAAAGTCGAAGAGACCGCGGCGTTTGAAATCGCCATAGCGGGCTGCCAGGGCGGGGCTGGGCGAGGTGCGATTGGGCAGGGGCGGAGGGTCCTCGGAGAACCAACGCGGGTCCACGCCGCTCGGGCCGCCCAGCCGGCGGATGTAGCGCGCGCCATCGGCCACGCTCACGGGTTTGGCGGCCACGCTCGCCGGTAGCGCCGCGCCGCGGGGTCCGTAGTGGGTGAACGACCGCAGCCCAACTTCCCACAGCAGCAACCCAAGCAGGGTGGAAACGAGAGTGACGAGCAGGTTTTTGGCGCGCATAGGCTTCCCCGGAACGGGCCGCGGGCAACCACCCAGTTTCGCACCTCGCGGGCGGCGCGTCTCTCCGGATACCGGTTGCGGCTGCCGGCGCCTCCCATCTGCCGGCGCCGCGGCGCCCACGCGCCGGACGCCTGGCCTCCGCGCTCGACGGCGGAGCCCGGCCGGCGGGGCGGCTGCGGCTACCGGGGCGCCAGGATGGCGGCGTCCAGGACCTCGACCTCGGCGCTGTAGGCGCTTTGGTTGGTGATCATGACGTGCGTGGCGGTTCGAAAATCGGGAACGCGCAGAGCGACGGTCTGGGGATCGCGCGCCGCGCCAATACCCAAAGTCCGCGCCACGTCTTCGCCCTTGCGCAGATTGAACGCCAGAAAGCCCACCCGGCCGTACAGCACGCGGAGGCGGAGTTGCACCCAGCACGGGCCAACCACGGACTCCGCGTGGTGAACGGGAATCGATCCATAGAAGCCTCCCATGTGGGGCATGGTGTGCAATCGCCGCTCCGGCCCCGGATCTATGCGGGCGCCGTTGCAGGCCTCCATTTGGGAGACGTCGATCACGTTGTCCACCCTGATTGTCCCTCGGGGCGGCACCTCCGAGGGTGGCAGGCCAACCCCAACGTAACCGGGCACCTGGTCGAGAGTGCGGTAGAAGTGCATGGGTGGGTCGGTGCGGCGCGATCCTTCGACCATGGCCCTGGCATCGGCCAGCAAGAGCGTTCCGGGAACCCGCGAGATCTCGCGGCAGTTGTGGCCCATCCACCCGGCCGGTTCGGCGATGGCCTTCGGCGCCAGCAGTGTGACCAGCACCCGGTGGGCATCCGGCGAGGTGTCGGGCACCTGCAGAACGGTCCGGAACACACTTGGCCAGTCTCCGTACCAGTCATACCGGGTAAGTCCGATCTCCGGCGAGACTGGACACACCGCGGAGATGGTCTCGTAGCTTCCGCCTGTCTCCTGCTGGAAGCGGTAAAGCTGGCCGTTGCGGCTGGCATATCCCACCAGTTGGTTGGGCTGGGCGGCGCTGAGCAGCACGAACTGAAGCTGGTCGTTGGTTTCACCGAAATAGAAACCGCGGAGATGCAGCGTGCCGTCGGCGAACCAGCCGCTGGCGGAGTCTCCGCCCGCGCTCACGCAGAAATTGGGGCAATCCACCAGGGCATCCAGGTTGGAGGCGTAAGTACGCGGATCGAACCCCAGGAATCCGAACCGGATGTCGGACTGGGTGTTGTAGAAGTGAGCGCCACCGGAGGCGTACCACTCGCCCCATTCGCCGCCCACCCGCGCGTTTGGGCCCAGGATCTCGCGCGCCGCGGCGCGCGCCACTTCGGCTTCGTGGAACCGCGGTTCCATGGATGGGCGCGCCGCTCTCAGCATGGGGCTTCCAACCAGAAGATAGATTCCCAGGAGCGCCGCCGCCGCGGGGAGGACGCACCGCTGGATGGCCGCCGGCAGCCGTTTGGCGAGCCAATCCAGCAGAACCAGCGCCCCGATCGCCGCCGCCCCGGCGAACAGCGCCACCTCGTGCACCACGTATGCGCTCAGTTTGTGCCACGCAAACATGTACAGAAACAGTTGCAGCGGCAGCGCCGCCAGCGCCAGTCCTCGCGTCCACCGCACCGCCGCGAGAATCGCGGTGCTGTACGCCGCCAGCGGAAGCCCCCAAGACATCGCTTGCCGCGCGAACATCAGGTGACTGCCGAGCCTGACCCACACCCTGTATGTGTCCACGTGCCACCGGACGGAAGCGCCCATCGCTCCTTGTCCCGGTGTAACAGCGATGGTCTGGGTAACAGCGATGGTCTCCTGGATGTTCTTCCAGTACGGCAGCAGGTACAACGTCAAATACGGGATGCCGAACAGGCATCCGCCGAGACACAATGCTGCCAGGCGCGGCTTGGCCTCCTTCCAACCCAGGCTGCCGAGGGCCCAGACGGCATACACCGCCACGCCGGTGAAGGCGAACGCGGCGTAGTAGTGTACGCCGGACGCCCAGGTCAGAAGGAGCGCGCCGGCTGCCAGTCTGCGCCAGTTCCAGTTCGCCAGGCGCCCGGATTCGAGCAGCACCAGCCCGCAAAACCATGCGGCATGCACGTGCCCCTCCGGACGCGTCCCGAACAATTCCGTCCACGGCAAGGAATTGGCCACCGCCATGAGATACGCCACGGAGAACAACAAACCCAGTTTGACGGCATCGGGAAACGCGCTTCGCACAATGCAGACGATCGCCAGCAGGAAAAGCAACACGGCGGGAGTGGCCTCGGCGTAATAAATGCCAAGGCCCAAGCGGCACAGCGAGCCGATCAAGAAGGTATGAATTGGCGGGTTCGTGATCACCGGCAAATCAAAGGACCAACCGGCCGTGTACGAGGGAAACGTCAGCTTCCCGAAGTGAGCCAGCATGTATGGCGGGTTCTGGAACCCCAGTTCGTCCACCCACCCGCCCCGGTCGCTGGCGTACGCCGCCACGAGCACCAGAAACGCCGCGAACCACGCAAAGAGCGCGACCGGCCCGTAAGCCGATGTTGCGCGCTTCTCCGTCTGGCCGGGCTCGGCCGGGCGGACTGGCGGCGCGGCCCCATCGGGCCCGACTAGTGGCGTATTCTCGGACATTCCTTCCAATGTACACGACAACACGCCAGCTATGCGTCCCCGAAGGCGCGTGAATCCCGGCCTGTCCGGCGAGAGGTTATAATCGACGTTGCTTTGTGGCGGACACGCCGCGAAAGCCCGCGCCCAATACGATGAAGACACAGCGAACCACGGCGGTGACGGTTTTCGCGTGTTTCGTCGCCCTGTTGGTTTTGATCGGGGCATACTGCACCGAGCGGAATGGGGCGGTGGACGAACCCGGGTTCCTCAACCCGCCCTACATGCTGGCCCATTACGGCCGCATCTCGTTTCCGACCTTCCCTCACAACGGGTTCTTCGATCTGCCGGTGATCACGCATCCGCCGGTGCACACGATGTGGATCGGCCTGCTGTGGCGTTTGGGGCTGCCGGTCTATTACGCCGAAGCCACTCCCACGGCGTTGTTGTCGCTGCTCGCGATCGCGATCGTCCTGTACGGCCCGTTTCCCGACCCGGTCAAGTTGGGCTGGCTGTTCGCCATCGGTTTCCTGGCTTCGAGCGGCGACGCCATTACGGTCTGCTTCGGCTCGCGTCCCGAGGGCGAGATCCAGGCCGCCTGGTTCTGCGGACTGCTGCTGCTCGAGGCGGGCCGCCTGGGGAATTGGAACTGGCGCTGGCTCTGCGCCGGAGCCATGTTTCTGACCTGGGCCTCCGGAACCCACTACTACGCCGGGCCGGCGTCCGCCGGAGTATTGGTCTACATGGTCTGGGCGGTGCGCAGCCTGGGGTGGAAGGAAGCCAAACCCCGCGTCGCGGCACTGTTGGCGGGAGCGTGCCTGTTCGCGGTCCCCTATCTGGCGTTCTACGCGATTCCGTATTTCCACGAGATCCGCGATACCATCCGCGGCACGATCGGGCAGGGCGGAGTCGGCCTGTCGATGCACCGGCACATGGATCTGTACCGGGCCTGGGTGCGGGAACCGTACCATCCCGCGCTGGTGCGCGAGGGCATGGCGGCGGGAATCCCGCTGCTGGTCTTCTCCACGGCGATCCTGGCGGCCGTCCGCTCCACCCGCGGCATCGCCATGGCGGCGCTGCCCCTCGAACTCGGCATATTCCTGCTGGTGTGGCGCAAGATGCCCTTCTACCTCGTCCACGAATCGGTCCTGTTTGCGGGCGCCGTGGCAATCGGTCTGCTGGTGCTGTGCCACCATCTGCCGACCCGGTTGTGGAGGGGGTTCGAACGTTGGTTCGCTCCGGTAGCCGCCCTGGCGCTGGCGGTCTACCTGGTCGAGGCCAGCCCCATGCTGGCGGGCGTCAAGGCGACCTTTCAGCCCAGGGCCCACGAAATGGAAGTGGCGCACGCCGCGGGACGGCGGATGCTGGGACCGCACGCGCGGGTGGGAGGCCGCTGGTGGGGGTGGTACGCGTCGGGCGCCGAGCACTGGTTCGATGTCGAGCGCGACCTGGTTGTCGGGTTTCTGGCCTTCGATCCGGCCACCTATCTCTCCAATCTGGATGCCATCGAGCTGTGTCCTTCCGTCGACCCTCCCGGCCGTGTTCCCGGATGGTACGCCGGCGGCATGGTGAAACTTCGCGGGTTCTACTTCGCCCAAACCAACCCCACCCTACGCTGCGTCCAACTGAGTTCCCAGCGCAGCGCGCCGCTGGTCGGATACGCCGCCTGGGACGGGCAACTGTACCGTTTCCAGGAGGAGGACGACGGCGGCTACGAAGCGCTCTCGGCGGTCTGCGAGCCTGGTGGAAAGGACTGGAACGAGCCTTGGAACGGGGTGTTCTCGACCGGCCTGGACATAGTGGATGGGCCGGAGGCCGGGCACAGGATGGTCACGGTGCTGGCTCCCCGATCCAGGATGGCGCCAGCCGGCGAGATCGGCCGTTCCTGCCGCGAGGTCTCGCGAGTTCGCGGAACCCTGCTGTTTGAAGACTGGAGACGGTTGGTGGAGGAGAGCCGGCGGGACGACCCGCCCATGCGTTTCCACCGCTATGTGGAGGACATGCCGGGGTACCGCGGAGTGGGGCTGTCCCCAGACGCCATCCCGCCTGGCGGCGCGGCGCCCGCCGGAGACATGACGGCGGATCTGGGTGGCACGGTGGCATCCGCCGCCGCGCGACTGGAGCGCGTGCCCCAGTTGCGGGTAACCACCCACCCGGCGTTCGGAGGCTTTTCCGCGTTCATTCCCGTGAAGCACACCGGAGCGGCGGCCCCCTCCGAGGGCTGGATCTCGCTCACGCTACGGGTGCGCCGGGGCCGGGTGGGTTTCGGGCCGTACCAGAAGGACACGGCGCTGCTGGGCAGAACCAACGCTATCGCTCCTTCGCCCGAACCTCAAACGGTGGCGCTCCGCACTTCGGATTTGCGCCGCATGACCGATATTGTGGTGTTCAATCTGGACGAAACGGCATCCCAGGTGGATATCTTCGAAGCCGGCGTTCTGGTTCGGAAGCCTGCCGGAGGCAGGGCGCGCAAGCCATGAAAGTGGAGCGGCCGGTGGTCTGGTTTGCGGTCTTCGTGGCATCGCTGGTCCTGCTGTCGGCCTACTGCACGGATCGGGATGGCGGCAGTTTCGGCGTGGACTTCGGGGACTTCGACGAGCTGATCATGCAGAATCCGCCTTATATGCTCGCCCATTTCGGCAGAATGACTTTTCCCACCTTTTGGTTCAACCGCGGTTTCGATCTCCCCATGGCGGCAAACCCACCAATCCACACGGGGGGAATCGGGCTGCTCATGAGCCTGGGATTCTCGATCTATTACGCGGAAGCCACTGTCGTGTTCCTGCTGCTGATGCTTTGCCTGGCCGCCATTGTACGGAGCGTTTTCCCAACTTCGGTCAAACTGGGCCTCCTTTTCTCCATAGGTTTCCTCGCGACTGCCGGCGATACGCTCACGCTGTGCTTTGGCACCCGGCCCGAGGGTGAGGTCCAGGCGGCCTGGTTCCTGGGGCTGGTTTTGCTGGAGTCCGGCCGGTTGGACAACTGGAACCGTCTCCGGCTCTTCGCGGGGGCTCTGTCTCTCACCTGGGCCTCGGGCGTCCACTATTACGCAGCCTTTGCATTTGCCGGCGTGGCGGTCTACCTGGTTTGGGCGATTCGCAGCCTGGGCTGGCGCGAGGGACGCGGACGCGCGATCGCTTTGTGCGCGGGCGGCTGCGTATTCGGCGGCTTGTACCTGGCGTTCTTCTTGGTTCCTTGCTGGCGGCTGATTCTGGGGGAGATCCACGCGGTTTACGGACCGGGGAGCGTCGGGGTGGCCATTTCGCGTCATCTGGATCTGTACCGTGCGTGGTCTCACAACCTCTGCCGGCCCGCCGTGGTGCGCTTCGCCATGCGCTCCGGAATCCCGCTGGTGGTATTCTCCTCGGCCATCCTGGCGGCGGTGCGTTCCACGCGGGGCTTGGCGCTGGCCGCTTTGCCATTGCAGCTCTTCGTGCTCTTGTTCGCGTGGCACAAGCCGGAATTCTACCTGATTCACGAATGCGTTCTTTTCGCGGCGGCGCTGGGGGTCGGAGGGTTGGTTTGCGCCGGCTTCGCTCTCGAACGGTTCAGCGCCGCCGTGCGGCGGGCTTTCCCTTCGGTGGCCGCGGTGGCGCTTGGCGTCTGTCTGGTCTGGGGCAGCCCCATGCTCGCCAGGGCGGCCGTATCCCTGCATCCCATGGTGCATGAGGTCGAGGTGGCGCGCGCGGCCTCCCGCCGGATCCTGGGGCCGAACGCCCGGGTATCCGGCCGGATGGGGGCATGGTATGCGTCGGGCGCGGCGCATTGGGCCGACCTCCAGAACGACCTTGCCCCCGACCGGTTGTGGTTCGATGCGCCCACGTATTTCTCGAACCTGGATGCCGCGGCCGACTACCTCGAACAAAGCGACGCGGATCCGCTCGGCACGTGGTATTCCGATGGAACGCTCAAGCTGCGCGGCTTCTTCTTCGGCGAAACCAACCATCAGCTCCGGCTGGTTTATCTGAGCGCCCGCCGCGTGCCGCAGGTGGTGGGATACGTGGCGCGCAACGGCCGGCTTTTTCGTTTTCAAGAGGACCCCGCCGGCGACTACCAGGTCCTTTCCGCGGTGTGCCCGCGGGAACGGACCGCATGGCTCCGGCCACGTACAAGCACGTTCTCTTCCGTTCTGCTATTCCAGGAAGGCTCGCCCGATGCCGGACGTCTGATGGTGACCATTCTGGCGCCGCGATCCGCCATGTCCCCTTCGGGGGAGATCGGCCGGGGATGCCGCGAGATTTCGAAGATTTCCGGAACCCTCGAATTCGCCCACAAGGAGGCCCTGCTCGCCAGCTTGCGGCAGGACGATCCGCCCATGCATTTCTACCGGATGCTGGAGCAAATGCCCGGTTACACGGGGATGGGCTTGCCCGCCAGCGCGGCGCCTCCGCCGGACGCGATTCGCCTGGACGGCATCCTCGACCTGTCCAAGGCGGCCGCGCAACATTCCGGACGGGTGGAATTCCGGCCCGGCATGCGCGTCACCACGGGCACGGGGCTGGGGACGTTTTCCGTGACCATCCCGGTGAACCGTGCGGAATCGATTGCCACGCCTTGTTGGGTGACGTTCCGCGTCCAGGTAATTTCCGGCCGCGTGGGCTTTGCGGCGTACGATTCCAGGAAGGGAATCATCGCCCGCACCCCGGCGTTCGGCAAGAGTCCGCAGCCCCAGACAATCGCCTTGCGCGTGCCGGATTTCCGATCGGCCACCCATATCGTGATCTTCAACGAGAGCACCCTGCCGGCGGGGGGACTGATGGATATCTTCGATGCCGGCGTGCTGGTTCAGGGGACCGCGGGGGCCGGGCGCAAGCGCTGAGAGCGGAAAGGCCCGGCCGGCGTGGCATGCTACCATCCTCATGATGGGTTCCCCGTATCCCAAGTGGTACTCCAGGGCTCTGATTCTCATCGTCGTCTCGGCAGTGCTGATTCGTCTGTTTTACTGGTTTTACACCGGCAGGACATGGGAAGACGCGCTCATCACCGTTCTCCACTCGGAGAACGCCGTCCGCGGCCTCGGCTTGACTCACCTGCAGCAGCCCGGCGAGCCGCCCTTGCACGGTTTCACCAGTCCGCTCAGCGTGCTGTTGCCGTTGGTTGGCGACCTGGTTCACGTCGGGTTCGGCCTGTCGTTTCTGAAACTCCTGTCGGCTCTGTGCGGCGGGATCGCGGCCTGGCTGGGTGCGCGTATCTGCCTGAACCTGGGATTGCCGCGGGCGCTGGCTCTGACTGTCGCGGCGTACCTAGCTGTCGAACACCACCAGATCATGTGGGGGATGGCCGGGATGGAGACGCAGGTGGTCACGGTGGCGTACCTGTATTCCATCGATCGCCTGCAGCGCGGCACGCAGTGGCAGAAGGGCCTGTCGCTGGGTTTTGCGATGCTGGCCCGGCCGGATGCGGCGATCTGGGTGGGGATAGCGTGTACGGTGGAATTGTGGCGGGCCTGGAAATCGCGCAACTGGCGGAGTCTCGGGCCGGTGGCAGGGGGACTGGCGGTTCTCTATGCGCCCTGGCTGATCTTCACGTTCCTGTATTACGGCAGTCCGGTTCCCAACACGATTGTGGCCAAGTCCATGGGTATTCCAGGTATAGGCTGGCAACTTGAGGGCAGGCCGTTTCTAGGAAAAATCCAGGTCCTGGAGGGCCGCTTCTGGTCGATCTTCTCCACGCTCGGCCCTTCGTACGGCGGCAATGGCGGGGGTGGGTTCATGCCCCTTTGGGACGACTTCTGGGTTTCCCGGTTGGCGGTCTTTGCGGCTCTGCCGGGACTGCTGGTGGCTCTCCGGAAGCGGCACTACGACGTCCTGCCGGTCTATGCGTTCGTGGGAGCATATTCCATATACCTCACTCTCGCCGCCAATTGGATTTTTCTGTGGTACACGGCGCCCGTAACCGCGGTTGCGATCATCGCCGCCGCTTACGGCGGATGGTGGACGATTGGGTTCTTTCTGGAGCAGCCCGCCCGTGCGCGGGTGACCGCGGAACTGGGTGTGGCGTACATCGCCGGGCTGGCCCTGGTCCTGCCGGCCACGATACACTCCGACCGCTGCATACAGCGGTACGTCGAGAGCGGGGAGCGGGAACAGATTGGACGATACCTGGAGCGCGTGGCGGGGCCCGGCGACACGATCGGCTCCGAGTCGCTGGGCTACCTCGGGTACTACTCGCGGCGGACGATCTACGATTACCCGGGGCTGTGCAGCCGCAAGGTGGTTCGCTTCCTCCGCGAGCACCCCAACGACCGCGGCCTGATCTCCATGATGTACTACCTGCGGCCGACGTTCCTGGTTCTGAGGCCGCGGGAGTTTCTTTCCGCCGATGGGCGGGTTGAGTACCCCTGGATCGAGCGGGACTACGAATTGCTCCGCGTCTTTCGGGTGCCGGAAGAGCAGCAGCGGCAGATTCTGTATGCCCTGAGCAGTATCGATTTCGAGTTTCACGTGTATCGCGCAAAGGGACTGCGGGCAAATGCCGCGAAGGGCGCCGCCCGCCAATGAGCCCGCATCCGCCGCCGCTTCTTCCCCTCACCTCCAGCGGACGCGTTTGAGGCTCTCGGGGTCGAAGTTCGGAGTGCAGGGGAGTGGGCGATCCCAGCATTGGTCGCTGCCCTCGCGGTCGCCCGCCGTTACCGAGATCGATTTCCCCCCGGGGGCGGTTCTCATCACGAAGGCCGGCCGGCTCTTGACTGTCCAGGTATTGCCGTATCGCGCAAGGCCCACGGTGCCAACCAGAACGGATACCGCGACGGCTTCGAGGATCAGTCTTCGCAGAACACCCGAGTCGGGGAAGTAGACCGTGCAGGCAACACTCAGGCCCAAGACGCCGGCCACCGCCATGTACCCGTTGCCGAACCGGACGTCGGGGGCGCTCCAGAACCAATAGGCCAGGCAAAGGCAGAGCCCGGCGAAGGCGGCCATCGCCATCCGGCTCACCCGCGCTCCAAACAACATGGACACACCGCCGGCTATCGCGCCGAACAAGCACAGCCGGGCGCTCCAATCCTGCCAGGCATTGACGGCCCACGGTCCCAGCCATTTCCAATCGGCCATTACGTTCGCCCGGTCGAACCGGTGCGGAGCCCTGGCCCACGACCTGATGGAGAACGCTTCAGCCTGGGGCTGCGAGCGCGAAACCGCCCACGGAAGATCGAAGGCACAAGACTGCGGAAGCGGGTACGCGGCGCAACCGGACAAGACGACGCCCCTGGCCATCCACAGCCCCAGCAAGACCGCCGCAACCGCCAACGGCTTCACCAGCGGCACGCCCGCGGTTTTGCGATGGAACCAGGCGGCCGGAAGCGCCATCAGGAACAACGGGGCCGCGCTCAGCTTCACGGTCAGCGCCAGCACCCCGGCCAGCACGAGCATGGGGACATCGGTTTGGGGCTGGGAGGGCAGAGTGAGCGCGGCCGAGACGCAATACACCGTGAGGATCGCCACGAATCCATCGGCATTCAAGACCCCCAGCCAGCCCAGCCATCCCCCGGCGCCCACGGCCAGCAAGGCGACCGCGAGACCGAGGAACCAGAACTCCACGGAATTGCGGCGGGCCTGGGAGAAACGCGCATAGCACGACATCAGAACGAAGAGCAGCAGGAGCAGGCCCGAGATCCACCCCGCCGCGGCCCGATCGTCCAACGGAGCCATCAGGTAGAGCGCCGAATTGAACCCCAACCTTCCGTGCAGATTCGCCAGGCCCGGCGTGATCGGAAACTCGCTGTTCCACTTGACGGCCTGGAGGTGGTACAAGCCATTGTCGTAACACGTGAGGGCGTACCGGTGGAAAAAGGCCGAGAGGCCGACCAGGATCGTTACGAGGTTTCCCCGGTACTGCCGGACCAATTCGTGGCGGAAGACGGCACAAAGCGCCAGGCCCACGCCCAGGACGGCCATCTGAACCGCCGCGGAGAGAGCGGAGACGAAATGGATGGCGCAACCGAGTATGGCGAGGCAGACCAGCCCGAGAATGCCGGCGTCCCCAATATTCGCGGCGATTCCGAGAAGCCGTCCAAGGCCCAGCCCATATCCCAGGCAGGCCCCGGCCGCGGCGATGGCGAGCGGGTAGACGCGCCACATCATGCGATACTCTCCGGAACGCCGGCGATTGGAACGGTCGCGCGCTGACGGGCTCTTGGCACAGAGCCGATTTTACAACGATCGCCCGGGACGCCGCTGGAATCGGAGCCGGAATCGGAGCCGGACCGCCCAGGTTTCCCAGGATGCTAGAATTGTATCCGATCCAAGCGCAAGACTGTCATGACTGACGATTCAGGCCCTCGATCCACGCCCGCGGCCGCGGAGAGCGGGGCTGCAACCATCCTGTATCTGGCGGCCGTTTGTCTGTTCCCGTCGATCATCCTCTGGCGCCAGGACAACATACTGTTCACGGGTTACGGCTATATCGATCCGTGGGTGTATTTCGGGTACTTTCGTAACTTGGTGGAGTTCAAGCGGAGCCTTCTTCCCGGAAACCAATACGGCGATTACCTATCCTGGATACTGCCGGGCGCGGCGGTCCACAAGCTGTTCGCTCCACTGGCGGCCAACTGCATCTTACACCTGGGCGTGCACACGCTCGGGGGCGTCTCGCTGTTTCTGACGCTCAAGTGGGTGGTGGGGGCGCGGCGGGCGTTCGCGGCGGCCATGCTGTTCTCCCTGAACCCATGGTTCACCTTCGCCACGGCTTGGGATTACGCGGATGGAATCGGCATCGCTTACTGCCTGCTTACGATGGCCCTGCTGACCTGGGCCGCGATCGCGCCCGTGCGCCGCTGGGCGCTCGTGGCCGCGGGAATGGCGCTGGCGGCGCTGGTGTACTCGAACGCCGAGTGGATCATGCTGTCGCCTCTGCTGCCGCTGTACTATCTCGGTCTGGCGCGGGCGTGGCACGGAACCTCGCCGGTGCGTTCCTTCTTTGTCTTGTGCCGCTGGTTTGGCCTGGGGTGTGTAGTCGTAACGGTGGCGTTCGCCGCGATCAACTACTGGCTGGAAGGCCGCTTCCCGTTCTACGCCGCTCCCGCTCTGGAGGCGCTTCACCGTGTCGGTCCGCCGGCGCCGTGGTGGCAGGGGCTCTGGCGGGACGGTGCGCCGTCGCTGTGGTTGGCGTTCCCCATAGCGGCGGCGGCCGCTTCGGCGGCGGTGCTGGTTGGGGAAGGACGAAGGGCACTGCGCTCGACTACCGGCGCCGCGCTGTTCTCCTGGCTGTTTCTGGCCGCTTTGGCGTGGATGATCGGGCGCCAGATTCTGGGGAACCCGGCGCTCGGCGTGCCGTACCATGCCAGCATTCTGTTGCCCTTCAGTTTCCTGGCGATCGGCGCGCGGTTCTGGCCGGAGTTGGAAACGGCTCGCTTGCGAAACTACGTCTTGTTTTGCTGCGTGGCGGCCGTGGTTCTGGGCTATGCCTGGCACGACGAGGGCACCCAGTTGGCCTCCGGTCTTCCGTTCCCGTTCTGGATGGGTCTGGCGGCGCTGGCCGCATCCCTGCTGTTGCGTCTGGCGCCCGAGGCCGCGATTTCCGGTCTGGGCGGCTTCTTCGTCTTCACTGCCTTGGGGGTGGTCCCTTGCTACATAGCGGTGGATGCGCATGGATACCGGCAGCAATACCAGGCGCTTTGCCGCGCCCGGGAGCGCCTCGAGGCCGTCCGCCAGGGCCGGCCCGTTCGATTCTGGTACGACCACAAGGACCGTACCACAGCGGACGCCGTGGCGCTCGCCTCCACCTACTTTTGGGACGCCACGCTGAGCCGGAGTTTCAGCGCGCCGCCCTGCGGCCAGGATCAAGCGCCGTCCACGATCGTTGCCGCGATCGGGCCGGACGCGTCGCACGGGGCGGACTTCGTGGCATCGGCGCTTACCGCCTGCTGGAGCGCGAAGGGGCTGCGGGTTGTGCCGGTCGAGACCGATGTTATCCAGCGCGGCGCTTCGAGCTATCGCCTGTCGCTTCTGCGGGTCGAGCGCATCGCCGGAACCCCGTAATTCCGGCGCCTCCCGTCCCCCCACCGGCGGGTTGCTAAGCTGGGAGGTGGCGATAGCATGGCACAATCCGAACCGGCGCTGGCGCGGCCCGCGCACACGATTCCCTTCAACCGCCCCTACTCGACGGGCATGGAGTTCGAGTATATCCGCCAGGCGATCGCCAGCGGACACCTCTCGGGAGACGGCGCGTTTTCCAGGAAGTGCCAGTCGCTGCTGTGTGAGATCACCGGCTGCCGCCGCGCGCTGCTGACCACTTCCTGCACCGACGCGCTGGAGATGACCGCCCTGCTGCTCGACATCGGCCCGGGCGACGAGGTGATCGTGCCCTCGTTCACGTTCGTGTCGGGGGCCAATGCCTATGCGCTGCGCGGCGCCAGGATCGTCTTTTCGGACATCCGCCCGGACACCCTGAACCTGGACGAGACCAGGCTGGAGGCGCTCGTCACGCCGCGCACCCGCGCCATCCTGGCGGTCCACTACGCGGGCGTGGGATGCGAGATGGAGAGCATTCTGGCGATCGCCGGGCGGCACGGCGTTGCGGTGGTGGAAGACAACGCTCACGGACTGTTCGGGCGGTACCGGGGGCGCAACCTGGGAACGTTCGGAGCGCTGGCCACGTTGAGCTTCCACGAAACCAAGAACGTCAGTTGCGGGGAAGGCGGCGCGCTGCTGCTTAATCGCGACGATTACGTGGAACGGGCCGAGATCCTGCGCGAGAAAGGGACCGACCGGAGCCGGTTCTTCCGCGGCCTGGTGGACAAGTACACCTGGGTGGACTTGGGATCGAGCTTCCTGCCTTCGGAGGTGCTGGCGGCGTTCCTGTACGCGCAACTGGAGGCGCGCGACGCCATCCAGGCGTCCCGCCAACGCGTGTGGAGCTGCTACGACGAGCGCCTGCGCGATTGGGCGGAGCGGAACGGCGTGCGGCGCCCGTCGGTGCCCGAGGGCTGCCAGCAGCCGTACCACATGTTCCACCTGATTCTGCCCACGCCGGAATCGCGCGATGCGCTGATCGCGCACCTGAAGAGCCGCGGCGCCATGGCGGTGTTCCACTACCTGCCGTTGCACCTCTCCCCCATGGGTTTGCGGGCCGGCGGGTACGCGGGGCAATGTCCGGTGACCGAGGACGTCAGCGCACGGCTGATCCGCCTGCCGTTTTACAACGGGTTGGACGAGGCCGACCAGGCGCGGGTGGTGGAGGCGGTGCTGGAGTTCCGGGTGTAGGCGGGGTCCAGGATGACGGCGCCGATCTCCTGGATCGCGAAGGAAGCCGCCCGGGGGCCATCGTTCTCGTTGTTCTCGAAGGCCAACTCGAAGGCCTCGTCCTGCTTCAGATCGGCATAGACCGTGGCCTTTCCGGGCCCGCCAGAGGTAGTGACCGCCATCCAAGTGTAAGCGCCGGGAACGCACAGACCGAAGGCGAACGCGCCGGAACGCAGTGTGAACTTGAGGGTGAAGGAATAGCGGGCGGTGACGGGCGCCACCAACGGCGGATAGAGGAGCGCGAAGACAAAGGGGTCGCGGGGAGTCAGAACCCGCACTTCGGTGGGAGAGAAGCGGGCAACCGTCCGCCGCTCCACGCGCCAGCGTTCGAGCGGAAACGGGGCGATGTCCGGCGCCTCGCCAAGGGGAGCCAGGGAACCACGGCCAGCGGCATCGAACACCGCGCGCAGAGGACGGCGCACCGAAGGATCGGGCACCGCGAATATCGCTGTGACCGTGTACGGGCGGGTTAGGCCCGCGACCGCGGCGGAATCCTCGACCTTGGCCAGCAATCCGTCCTTGCGCCAGCAATCGGCCAGCGTGCGGCGAGCCAATTCGGGAGCGTCCTCCCTGGTGGAGAGCACCACCACGCCGGTGTCCGGCGCGGTGGACGGGGCGCAGGTCAGCTTGGGAAAGCTGGTGCTCAGGAAGCTCCAGTTCGCGAGGTAGGTGGAATCGAGCGATGTGAAGTCGGGATTTTCGGGGTCCTTCTCGTCGAACCAGAAGTGGATGGGCCTGCCGTGCCGGACCCGTTCCAGGCGCGCGCGCGCTTGGGTGATGCGTTCGTAATCGCGGCGGGCTTGGTGGGCGCTGGCGCTGGGCGGGAGATGGACCTGGACCGTGAGGACTCCGAAACCGCCGATGGCCAGGAGAGCCGCGGCCACCGCGCGGCGCACGAACAGGGACGAGATCAGGAGCGCAACCGCGAGACCGGCGCCCACGCCGGCGGGGAGCCACGCGCGCTCGCCGCCGTACCAGACGAACCCGAATGCCGCCAATGCCGCGGCGCAGATCGCCAGGTAGGTCCGCGGATGCAGATCGTCCAATCCCTTCCAGAACGAAGTGCCCACCACCAGAAAGGCGAACGGTATGAGAGAGGAGGCGTACCACCTCGTGGCGAGACCCTGGGTTCCGTTGCGCGTCATGTAAACGAGAGACGCCAGCGTGAAACACAACTGGAGCGAAAACACCAACGCTGGCACGCTGGAGCGGCGGGCGCCGCGGCGGAGCCGCCGCGGGAGCAGAGCCAGGGAGATCGACACACCGGCGACCCCGAACCACAAAAACGGCTGCAGGTTATGGCCGCTCCACACGCCGGAACTCCAGGCGGAGGGTGCGCTGACGAGGCCCCGCCCCTGACGGATCGACGGGCCGAGCGACCACCAGCTTCCATCCAACCAGTAGTTGACGCCGCCCAACGCGGCGGTTACCAGAACGGCGCCGAGGCCGCTCCAAAGGGCCGCCTCCAGGCAGGATCGAATCGGGGAGCGCTTGTGCCAGGCGTAGGCCAGCCCGATGTAGGTCAAGGCCAACGACGGCCCGATGACCACCCAGAACAGGTTGCTGTGGATTGCGGCTCCGGCGGCGGCGCCCGCCATCAGAAGCGAAACCCGGCGAGGAGGTTGCCGGGCCGCGTGGGTATACAACGCGATGGCCGCCAAAGCGTAGGCGATGGCCGCGCCATCCGGATAGTCCCAGCCGGTGGCGGCCCACAACCACGGGTGCATACCGAGGAGCGCCGCCGTGAGGAATGCACTCCGCGCGCCGGCGATCGGGCGCAGGGCGAAAAAGAAGGCGAGCACCGCGGCCGCCCAGACCAACAGGTGCAAGACGCAGGCCGCCGCCACGGGGGAAAACAGGGTGTAGACCGCGTGGGCGGGAAGGATCCAGGCCAGGCGCGTGCCGTAGTAAAGCTCCCGGAACAGGTAGCGCTTGAACTCCACCAGGTTATGGGCGTAGCCGAAGTAGAACCACGGATCGCTCCAGCCGATGGGCGTGAAGAGCACATTGTCCTGCCTCGCGAGGACCACCGCGGGGAGCATGAGGAGGGCGACGACGTACCCGTAGATCCGGCCCGCGGCCGGCTGCGATGGCTGGGGAGTCACGGCTGGTTCCACGTCTCACAAGTTATACCGCAGTCCGGGCGCGGCCGGCATCTGCTCGGGTTTTTCGCCCGTGGTTCCTGCTAAGGTGTATAACTTGGAGCGCGCTTGAAGATTCGATCCAGGAAATTCGAGGGCCGCTGTGGCCGGCACAAACGCTACAATCCGGCCGTGGATGGGCAGGCCGGAATCAAGGGCTGTTGTCCCCGCTGCCTGTTGCTATTCGACATCTGGGAGACTTCCCTCAAGCTCAACCAATCGATTCGCCGATTCAACCCGAACCACGACGACCTTCGGACTCCGGCCGAGCCCAAGGTGGTCCAGGAAGCCGACCCGCGGCAGATGAGCCTGCCCTTGGGGCCTGCCGGGAAATAGCCCGCTCTTCCGCATGGAAATGCGTCCGGCCCCTGTCTCTTTTTTTTCAGCCCGCCGTCTTCCCGGTCCGGCAGGGCGGCGGACTTTCCCGCAACGGCGCGTCTGTCCGCCGCGTCCAGAATGCTACAATCCGAAGCAGAAAGGAGAGGCATCATGCGGCATCCGTACGGTGCGGCCGTGGCCGCCATGGCTGGCGTGATGTGGCTGGCAGCGCCGGTCTTGGGCCAGTACCCAAGCCAGTATCCGCCGGGACAGTATCCGCCCAATACCTACCCTCCGGGTACTTACCCGCCGAACACATATCCGCCCAACAGCGTCCCCGTCCGCCTGCCGGGCGGGGTGCCGGTGGGTATCCCGGTGCCGGAGGCCAAGCTTCCCAAGAAGGATTCGAAATCCGCCGAGGACGGCAAAATCACTCTCGCCTCGGTGGATGGCGCGCTGCGCAAGTTGGGTGAGACGGACCTGGTGCTGGGCGCCCGCAAGGGCCTGTTGCGTTTCCGCCTGCTGGGCAAGACCAGGTTCCTCAACCCGAAAGGAGAGCCCGTCCGCGACTCTCTTTTGCATGCCGGCGACCTGATTACGGTGCAGGCCAGCCCCGACGACGTGGAGACCGCGCTGCGGGTCGTCCTGGTGCGCAGCGGAACCGCTGCCGAGCGCACCGCGGCGGAACGCCCGTTCGACCCCGACACAGTGCGGGCGCCGCGTCCCGAAGACCTCGGCAAGGCGCGCACCGTGGCCGCGCGCGAAGCCACGCCGGAGGCCGGCACGGGAAGCGCCGAGCCGGAGGCAGCCGCATCCCCGGGCGCCGCAACCGTGTCCGGCGCTGCGCCCGGCAACCCGCCCGGCAACCCGCCCGGCGCCGCGCCCGGCAACCCGCCGGACAACCCGCCGGCGCCGCCGGACCTGCGTCCCCGGACGGACGCGGCGGTCATCGGCGATGCCCGCACCGAGAGCGCGGAATTCAGCGCCAGCCTGCCGAACTACCTGGCGCAACAGGCCACCACCCGCTACTTTGCCACCGGGCTCCCCGCGCACTGGCAGGAGATCGACCGGGTAACGGCGGAACTTTCGTATGTCGACGGCAAGGAGAACTACCGCGACTTCCGCATCGACGGCCGCGAGACGAGCCGGCCCATCGAAAGCACCGGCGCGTGGTCGACCGGCGAGTTCGGCACCACGCTCAATCACGTGATGTCGCCGTACACCAACGCGTCGTTCCGGCGCCGCGGGGAGGAGAAGATCGCCGGCCGGCAGGCTTACGTTTTCGATTACACCGTGGCGCAGCCGAACTCGCACTGGACGCTGGTGTCGCCCGACGGCCGCCAATACAATCCGTCCTTCGAGGGCGCCGTATGGATCGACGCGGCCACGCGGCGCGTCCTGCGCCTGGAGATGCGCGCCACTGCCCTGCCTCGGGATTTCGCCATCAACCGCGCGGAGTCGATCCTGGAATACGGTTTCGTGAAGATCGAACAGAACGCCTACCTGCTGCCCACCAAAAGCGAGAACACCGGCTGCATGAGCGGCAGCGGAACCTGCACGCGCAACTCGATCGAGTTCCGCAACTATCGCAAGTTCACCGCCGAATCGACGGTGAGTTTCGAGAAGTAGCCGGCGGGCCCGGCGCGCGCGAAAGGCGCGGCCCCTCAGCCCGCCGTCTTCCCGGACAGCGCCCGTACCACGATCAGCGACTTCTCGAGCGCCGGCAGGCGCACGCGCCGCGTGAAGACGTCGTAGCCGGCGGCTTCGATCCGGTCGAGCAGCCGCGAGTAGATCGCGATCAGCGCCCACAGCGACCGGCGGCTGCGCGGATGGACCAGGTCGAGCAGGGGCTCGGATTCCCGGTAGTAGGCGCGCGCGCGGGCGGCCTCGAAGCGCAGCAACTCCCGCAGGCCGCCGCTCTCGCGGATGACGCGGCTGCCGGCCGCTAGGTCCGCCTCGGTGACGCCGAAGCGGGCGAGATCTTCCGCCGGCAGGTAAACGCGGCCGCGCTCGAGATCCTCCCGCACGTCGCGCAGGATGTTGGTCAACTGAAACGCCACGCCGCACTTTTCCGCCAGCGGCAGGGCGGTGCGCGTGTCGAACCCGAAGATATGGATCGAGGTCAGCCCCACCACCGACGCCACCTGGTAGCAGTAGCGGTACAACTCGGGGAAGGTCTGGAAGCGGCGCGGCGAAAGGTCGCCCAGCACGCCGTCGATCATTTCGTTGAGGTACTCGCGGGGGATGCCGAAGCGGCGGACGGTGTGCCGGAGAGCCGGCCAGACGGGATGTCCGCTGAAGCGGCCGTCGAGCGCATCCACCATTTCGCCGCGCCAGATCTCCAGGGCCTCGCGCGACGCGCCGGCTTCGTCGCTCAGGTCGTCGCACCGGCGCATGAAGGCGTAGATGGCGCACATCGCCTTGCGCTGCTGGGCGCTCAACAGGACGAAGGAGTAATAGAAGTTCCGGGCGCGGGAACGCGCCACCCGGCGGCAGTACTCGTAGGATCGGTCGACTTCGTTCATCGGGCCGCCCGGCGAAACGCCGCGCGGGCCAGCGACCCGAGCAGCAATCGGACCCGGTCGGGGCTCGAGACCGCCGGGCGGGCGGAAAGGACATCGTAGTCCCGCCCTTCGATCTTCTCGAGCACCCGCATGCCGCCGCGGCTGAAGAGGTCCAGGTCGAGCGCCAGGCGCCGGTGAACCATGCCGGCCAGCGGCAGCCCCTCCAGGAACAGCCGGCGGGCCTGGCCGACGGCTTCCCGCATGGCCTCCCGGAAAGCCGGATTGAAGCGGCGCGCGAACAACTCCTCGACCGTGTAGCCATGGCGCGCCAGCAGATCGAGCGGCAGGTAGACGCGGTCCTTGAGCGCGTCCACGGCGACGTCCTGCCAGAAGTTGGCGAGCTGCAAGGCGGTGCAGGTGGCGTCGGAGAGGCGCTGCCGCCCGGGGTCGGCATAGCCGCAGAGGTGCAGCACCAGGCGCCCCACGGGGTTGGCCGAGCGGCGGCAGTAATCGAAGACGCCGTCCCAGCCGGCGTAGCGCGTCACGGTCTGGTCCTGCACGAAGGCGGAGATCAGATCGTAGAACGGCTCGGGCGGGATGGCGTAGCGGCGCACGGTGGGCTCGAGGGCCACGAAGACGGGATGGGTGGCGCCGCCCTGGTACATGGCGTCCAGTTCGCCGCGCCACCAGCCCAGCAGGCGCAGGCTCCCGGCGCGGTCGCCGATTTCGTCGCCCAGGTCGTCGGCCCAGCGGCAGTAGGCGTACACGTTGTAGAAATCCTGGTGCAGGCGCTTGGGCAGCAGAAAGCTGACCACGTGGAAGTTCTCGTAGTGGCGGGTGGCCAGCCAGCGGGTGTAAGCGCGGGCGTCTTCCAGGGTCCACGCCAGACGCAACGCCTCGCCGGACCGCACGAATTCCGCCGGCCCCAAGAACGCGCGTGCGCCCGAGCCCGGCATTTACGGAACGATGGCCGTCTTCAGGTGCCCGTTATGGCTCATCAGGTGGCGCATCACTTCCAGCAGGTTGGAAAGCGGCTCCTCCTTGTTGACGAAGAAGCTGGCGGTGATGTGACCCGCGCAAACCAGGTCCAGCGCCTTCTGAATATAGGCCGGGGTGTGGTGGAAGCTGGCCTTGCAGGTGATTTCGGAGTAGTGCAGCAGGGCCGTATCGAGGTTGACCTTGCTATCGTTGGGGCAGCCGCCGAAGAAATTCACCATGCCGCCGCGCCGCACCATGTTGACGGCCCACTCCCAGGTCTGCGGTTTGCCGACGGCCTCGATGGCGATATCCACCCCGCGAGAGTGCGTCAGGTTGCGGACGATCCGCACGGGATCGGATTCGTCGCGGCACAACACCAGCTCGTCGGCTCCCAGGGCCGAGGCGCGCTCCAGTTGCTGCTGGCGCCGTCCCACCGCGATCACCCGGCAATTGCCCAGCTTGGCGAGCTTCACGAACATCAGGCCGATGGGCCCCAGGCCCATGATGGCGATGGTGTCGCCTTCCCTGGGGTTGCACTCGTCGAATCCCCGCACCACGCAAGCCAGCGGCTCGATCAACGCCGCGTCCTGATAGCCCACGTGCGGCGGGATCAGGTAGGTGTTCGATTCGACGATGCGCGCCGGAATCCGGATGTACTCGGCGTAGGCGCCGTTGTTGAACAGAAGGTCTTCGCAGAGATTCTGCAAACCGCGGCGGCAGAAGAAACAAACACCGCAGGGAGCGGAATTGGCCGCCACTACCCGCTGTCCGATGGAAAACCGTTTGACATCCTCGCCCACGGCGACTACGTCGCCCGCCAGCTCGTGCCCGAAGACGGCTGGGGGGACGATCATTCGCGCGTGGTATCCGCGACGGAATACCTTGACGTCGGTGCCGCAGGTCAGCGCCACCTTCACTCGGACAAGGATGTCTCCGCTATGAATCGTCGGAACGGCTACCGGCTCAACCTGCAAGTGCTCCTTGCCGTAAAGCACGGCAGCCATCATGTGGCTATTCACTATGACCACCTCTGTGGCTGAACGATTATTTTCAACGAACTAGGTCCCGGATGCAAGGCCAAATCAAATCCTGAACGGATTTTAACCAGCGGCAAGCAATGCGAGATCAACTCCTCCAAGGGCAGCTCGCCGCCAAAAACCAGATCTGCCGATTCTTTCTGTAAGTCTACAGAAGCACTATAGCACCCAAAGAGGGTCCGCTCACCTACGCAGATGTCGGCTCCCGACGCTTCGATGCGTTCGGTCGTGGAAGTCTGTGCAAACAAAAGGATTCGGGCTCCCGGCCGGGAAGAGGCGATGGCTTGGTTCACGATCCCCGCAGCGGACGACGCCACGATCACCAGATCGGCCCCGCGGCCGTCCGTCAGCCGCTTGACTTCCCCGGCCACGTCGACCGCGTCCGGGTCCCAGGCAAACTCCGCCCCGCAGCGCGATGCGATCGCCAGGCGTTCAGCGATCCTGTCGGTAGCCGCTATGCGCGCTCCAGTGCGGTTCACGAGCATGGTAAACATCAGTCCGATAGGGCCCTGGCCCAGGATCAGCACGCGCTCGCCGGGCCGGGGATCGCATTGCACCACCGCCTTGAGACAGGTATTCAACGGTTCCACCAGGGTGGCGCGTTCGAAGGAGACGCCCTCCGGTACCTTTTCCATCCCGCGCTCGACAATCCAATCCATGACACGGACGTACTGCGCGAATCCGCCTCCGGCGGGTTCGAAACCGGCGGTCACTCCGACCTTCTTGTACACCGGGCACTGGGCGTAGTTCTTGCGCAAGCAGTAGAAGCAGTCCATACACGGGATGTGGTGAAATGCAACCACCCGGTCGCCCGGCTGAAAGCGCGTTACGCCGGCCCCCACGGCAGCCACGATGCCCGCCGTCTCATGTCCGTAGACGCGCGGCGGGTCCAGCAGGTTGTGTTCGATTTTCTTGAGATCGGTGTGACAGATTCCGCAGGCTTCCACGCGGATGAGGATTTCTCCTGGCGAAATGGCAGGTGTCGGGATCTCTTCTATGCCAACCAGACTCTGGCCGCGGTAGACCGCCGCGCGCATGGTTTCGGGAATGGCGCTCATGTTAGAATCGCAAATCCGCAAAGAAATCCCCCAATGAACTCGCCGCTCGCACACACCGTCGCCGCAACCGGAGAAGTTCCCGGACACGGATCAGCGGCTGGCGCAATGTACCCCTTAAGAGAACAATTGTATCGAACTGGCCGTCCTTCCGCAGGGCCTTATTGAAGTCGTTGGCCAGAGTTTCGTCCGCCAGGTCCGAAACGGCCTTAACGCAATAGAACGGAAGCCCATGCGCAAAGGTTCGTTCGGCTACCCCGGCGGCCTCCATTTCCACCACCCAAGCTCCGCATTGGGCCAGTACGGCCTTCTCCCCGGCGGTGCCGATCACCCGGCCGGCGGAGCGGACGGTGCCAGACCGCCAGGCCGCCGCCCCGGAAACCGGCCGCGCGGCGAATCGCCGCTCTCCGGCCATTACGAAATCGGCCACCACCACGTCCCCAGTGGCCAATTCGGGCCGCAGCGCGCCGCAAATGCCGGTGCTCATGACGGCTTCGGCCGGAAATGTCTCCAGCGCGCGATCCACCCCGGCTCCAGCCCAGGTGGCCCCGACGCCATTAGCTACCAGCAGCACCTGGTGTCCGGAGAGCCATGCCGAGCGCGCCCAGCGGACCGGCAGCGCCGCCCGACGCACCTGTACGGCGTGCGCGAGGATGCCCGAGAACTCCGACTTGTCCGCCGCCACCACCAGAATCTTCATGGCTCAACCGTCTTGCCGTTCGTTGTGGGGCAGGTTGTCAACCGGCCCGGCCGGACCGGTGGCCAGTTCGGAGGGCGGGTTAAAAACCCGCCGCAGGCTGAAAGCCTGCCCCACATAAGACCGTCGCCGCCCGCAAAAATCATCGCGGCGCCCGAAGGGCGGGACAGGTGGTAGTACGAAACCATTCCACCGCGCGCCGCAAGGCCGCCTCGGCCGGCCCCGGATGGAAGCCCAACTCCCGCTCGGCCTTGGCATGGGAGACCCACATTTTCTTGCGGGCCATGCGGACCGCCTCCAGGGGCACGCGGGGCGGCGTCCCCGTGATCTCCGCCCAAGCCGTGCTGCAGGCGCCCGCGCAGTAGGCCACCAGGTGGGGCAGCCGCAGGGCGGGCGCTTTCCGGCCGGTGATGGCGGCCAGCATCCGTAAGATCTGCGCCAGTGTGAGGTTCTCGCTCCCGAGTATGTAACGCTCTCCCGCGCGGCCGCGCTCGCAGGCGAAGATGTGCCCCTCGGCGGTGTCGCGGACGTCCACCACGTTCAGTCCGGTGTCGATGAACGCCGGCATGTTTCCGTTCAGATAATCCAGCACGATTTTGCCGGTCGGCGTGGGTTTGACGTCATGATCGCCAACCGGCGTGGTGGGATTGACGATCACCACCGGCAGTCCCGCCCGGGCGTACTCCAACGCCACCAGCTCGGCCAGGAATTTGGACCGTTTGTAGTGGCCCACTATGTCTTCCAGCGCGACCGGCTGGCTTTCGTCCCCGATTCCGCCGCGCGGGACGCCGATGCAGCCCACGGTGCTGGTATAGACGACGCGCTCCACCCCGGCCTGCTTGGCGGCCTCCATCACGTGGCGCGTGCCGTCCACGTTGGACCGGTACAACTCGCCCGGATCGGGCGCCCAAAGGCGGTAGTCGGCGGCCACGTGGAACACCAACCCGCAACCCGAGGCGGCGTCCTCCACGCTCTTCGCGTCGCGCAGATCGCCGGAGACGCATTCGAGCGCCAGATCCGGCGCCTGGCTGCCCGGGCGCAGCAGGGCGCGCACCGCGTAGCCGCGTTCCAGGAGCGCGCGCGCCACGTGCCAGCCGAGGAAGCCGGAAGCGCCGGTCACCAGGACGGGTTTCATGCGCCTGGGCCTCCGGCCGCGAGGCAGCTTGGCGGACTCGCCGGAAGGCGGGTTGACAACCTGCCCCACATCAGCGCAACATCCAGGCGAGCATCTTGAAGTTGTCGGCGAACTTCGCGTTGATGCCGAAAGCCGCGGACGGCTCGAACCCGCAGTGCATCATGCAATGCTCGCACCGCGGATCGTTCCCGGGGCCGTAGCTGTCCCAGGGCGTGCGGGTCATCAGGTCCTCGAAGGTCTTGTAGTGACCGTCGGTGATGAGGTAGCAGGGGCCCTTCCAGCCCCTGATATTGTAGGTGGGGTTGCCCCACGCGGTGCAGGGCAGCTCGCGCCGGCCCTTCAGAAACTCCATGTAAACGGGGGTCTGCCGCACGTTGTACTTTTTCGCGACGCGGTCGAAATCGCGGAATTTCCGGTGGACATCGTCGCGCGTGAGAAAGATCTCGCGGTCGTCCACCGCCGGGTAGCCGTAAGCCGGAGCGATCTGGTGGCCGTCCACGTGGAACCGCTTCAGGTATTCGAACAGCTCCTCGATCTCCGCCATGTCGGTCTCCTTGTAGACGGTGGTATTGGTGCAGACCAGAAAGCCGGCGGCCTTGGCGGCTTGGATGCCATCGATGGCGGCGCGGAATACGCCCGCGCGTTCCACCGCCAGGTCGTGAGTCTTCTCCATGCCGTCCAGGTGCACGTTGAAGTAGAAGCGCCGGCCGGGTTTGAACTCGCGCAGGCGCTTGCGGATGAACATGCCGTTGGTGCACAGGATGACGTGCCGGTTGCGCTCCAGGATGCCGGCCACCAGTTGTCCGATCCGCGGGTACATCATGGGCTCGCCGCCGCAGATGGAAACCATGGGCGCGCCGCATTCGTCCACGGCCGCCAGGCACTCTTCGAGGGGCACCCGCTCGGAGAGGGTGGATTCGTACTCGCGGATGCGCCCGCAGCCGGTGCAGGTGAGATTGCAGGCGTGCAGCGGTTCGAGCATCAGCACGATGGGGAAGCGGCGGCCGATCATGGGGTGCGGCTGGCGTTCCTGGCCGGCCTTGGGAGGCAGGATGGGGAACGGGTTGGCGGCGTCCTGAGCCGGCGCGGCGTTTATCTGCCACTCCGGACGCGGCCGCTTCTTGTTCCTGTAAATGTACCCGGCCATGCCGGCCACCATGGAGAGCGGGAATTTCATAGTCTATCCATTCTCGTTACGCGCGCTCAGGAACGAAGCCAGCGCCAGCAGAGGGAAATAGTCCTTGTAGAGGCGGTAGTTCAAGTAGAAAACCTTGGGGAACCCGGTGCCCGTGGCCGGCTCCTCGTCCCAGCTTCCATCGGCGTTCTGGGATTCCAGCAGGTACTCGACGCCCTGCCGCACGCTCGAGCCGTTGGCATCGCCGCCGGCCACCAGGCCCAGGATGGCCCAGGCGGTCTGCGAGGGCGTGCTCGGGCCGGGGGTGAACGCGCCGTGGTCGTAGCTGGCGCAGCTTTCGCCCCAGCCGCCATCGGCGTTCTGGATGGAGCGCAGCCATTCGCCCGCCCGCAGGACGTGGGCTTCGCGGTCGCTCTCTCCGGCCGCGGCCAGGCCGCGCAGCGCGAAGCAGGTGCCGTAGATGTAGGCCACGCCCCAGCGGCCGTACCAGCTTCCATCGGCCTCCTGGTGTTTAACCAGCCACTCGACGCCGCGCCGGATGGCGCGATGGCCGCGGTCCAACCCGTGGGCCGCCAGCGCCTCCAGCACGCGCCCGGTGATATCGGCGCAGGTGGGGTCGAGCATGGCGTTGTGATCGGCGAAGGGGACCTGGCGGAGGAACTCCCAGTTGTTGTCGGCGTCGAAGGCCGCCCAGCCGCCGTCGCGCGATTGCATGGCCAGCAGCCAGTCCAACGCCCGGCGGTGGCAGGCTTGCTGCCGGGCGGCGTCCCTGCCGCTGGCCTGGCTCAAGCTCAGCATCACCATGGCGGTGTCGTCGATATCGGGGTAGAACGGGTTGTCGTACTCGAAGGCCCAGCCCGAGGGTTCCACGTGGGGGCGCTTGACGCTCCAATCTCCCGGGCGCCGGACCTCCCGCGCGATCAGCCAATCGGCGGCCTTTTCGAGCGAATCCCGCGCGCCGGCCTGGGCCAGAGCATAGGCGGCGATGGCCGTATCCCAGACCGGCGAGAAACACGGCTGGAAAAAGAAGCGTTCGCCCGCGTCCACCATCAGGCGGTTGAACTGGCGCAGGGCTTCGAGGCGCAGCGGATGATCCGGCGCATAGCCCAACACGTCCAGCGCCATCACCGAGTACATCATGGGCGGGTAGATCGCGCCCAGACCGTCGGAATGCTCGAGGCGTTCCACCATCCACGCTTCGGCGCGCCGGATGGCCTTCCGCCGCAAAGCCTTCGAGCCGCCGGTCTCCCACCACTTGAAGAAGCGGTCCACCGCGAGAAACGCGTTGTGCCAGCCGAAGCGCCGCTCCTTGCGGCGGAAATCGGGGCTGGCGCCGGGCAGCCATATCTCGTCGAGATGGAAGCCCGCGGGCAGCGGGCGGCGCGGATCGGCGGCGTACACCACGGCCAGCGGCAACACGATGGCGCGCGTCCAGGACGACATCTGGTACGGCAACCGGAACGGCAGCAGCGCCACTTCCGGGGGAATGCTGGGACAGAACTGGCGCGGGTACAGGCCGAAGAGGCTGAGATCGACCTTGACGTAGCTGTTGGCCGCCTGGATGCCGCCCAATTCCAGAATGCGCCGCGCGAGGCCGGCCATGCGCGGATCCTCCACGGCCACCCCGGCCAGTTTGAGGGCCACATAGGCTTTCACCGAGGCGCTGAGGTCCGGCGGGCCGCCCGGGTAAATATTGAAACCGCCGCCGGGAAGCTGCCGGTCGAGAACGCCGCGCGCCGCCTTGTCGACGAGGGGCCGCGTTTCCGGCTCCCAGCGGCCATTGGCAGGCGGATAGAGCCACAGTTGGAACAGGATGTAATCGGATTCCAGAGTCGTGTCGGCCCGCAGCTCGGCGCACCAATGGCCGTCATGCCGCTGCAACGCCTCGAGGCGGGCGGCGGCGGCCCGCATGGCGGTTTCGGCCGCGGCTTCCAGCGTGGTCCGGGTTTGTGCGCGCGCGCTCATCGAATCGAAATCAGAAGCTCCGAGGGCAGGGAGAATCGCACGTCCTCTTCCACCAGCTCGATCTCTTCCATCTCCCGGAAATCCAACCCACGCAAGTACTCGACCAGTTCCGAGACGAGGTGCTCGGGCGCCGAAGCTCCCGCCGTCACGGCCACGTTGTGGACTCCATCCAGCCACTCCGTCCGCACATCCCCGCAATCGTTGACCAGGTACGAGCGGACCCCGAAATTGGCGCCCACCTCCACCAGCCGTTTGGAATTGGAACTGTTCTCGGAGCCCACCACCAGCAGCAGGTCGCAGAATCCCGACACCGCCTTCACCGCCATCTGGCGATTCTCGGTGGCGTAGCAGATGTCCTGCGCCGGGGGACCCTGGATCAGCGGAAACCGCTGCTTGAGGCGGTCGACGATATCGCGCGTCTCGTCCAGACTCAGGGTGGTCTGCGTCAGGTAGCGCACGCGGGTGGGGTCGGGGAGCCGCAGGCGGTCGGCGTCTTCCACCGTCTCCACCAGGAAGCTGCGATCCGGCACCTCGCCCAGAGTTCCGATCACTTCGTCGTGGTCCTTGTGGCCGATCAACACGATGCTGTAGCCGTCGCGGGCAAACCGCACGGCTTCCAGGTGAACCTTGGTGACCAGCGGACAGGTGGCGTCGATGACGTTCAGCTTCCGCTCCCTGCCCTGGGTGCGGACCGCCGGCGCCACGCCATGGGCGCTGAAAATCGCCCGGGCGCCGACCGGCACTTCTTCCAGCTCTTCGACGAACACCGCCCCCGCCTCGCGCAGTTCGTCCACCACGTGCTTGTTATGCACGATTTCCTTGCGGACATACACCGGCGGCCCGTATAGGTCGAGCGCGATCTTCACCACGTCGATCGCCCGCACCACACCGGCGCAGAAGCCTCGCGGTCGAAGCAGAAATATCTTGTGGCCGGTCCCCGTGTCCGGCCAAATGGGCATAAGCGGCATAAAGACTATAGTTTACGATTATAACAGGCGTTTCCATGACGGCCTGGACCGATGAGAAATTGATAGATGGCGTGAACCTCCGGTTGGTTGCGTCGGAGAATGGGATTCGCCGGATACTGCTTGGCTGGTCCGGGTGGCCGGAGGGGCGGCGCGAGCCGGGGCATCCCCTGTTGGTGGAGGCCACCAGCCAGTTGCGGGCCTACTTCGCAGGCAAGCTGCGGGAATTTCAGCTTCCGCTCGACTTGCAGGGCACGGATTTTCAGTTGCGCGTCTGGCGCCAGGTGCTGGCGATTCCTTACGGAGAGACCCGCAGCTACTCCGGGATCGCCCGCGCCATCGGCGCGCCGAACGCGACGCGCGCGGTGGGAGCGGCCAACGGCGCCAATCCGGTTGCCATCGTGGTGCCGTGCCACCGCGTGATTGGAAGCGGCGGCAAACTGGTGGGTTACGGCGGCGGCCTGGCGCTCAAGCGGCGGCTGCTCGACCTGGAGCGCGCCGCCCCGCTATTCCGGTAGGCTGCCACCGAACCAAGCAGCTTAGCATTGGACCGGCCAGTGGTATAGTGAATCGAAGCTGGCATGGTGCGCCGGGTTTGTCCGAAAAGCCGGTACGCCGTCTCGTTTCTAGAGGGCCCGCCGGATGCGGAGACCGGCCCCTGGTGCGCCCCGGAATATGGCTGGCGCACCCGGAAGCGGATTGATGGAACGGTAATGAGGCCGCGGCTTTTCGAAGCGCGTTGCCGTTGCGCGGACTGCCGGTCCGTCGTGTCACCGTCATGGGACACAAATCCGGCGGGACGGTGTGCCACGGTCTGCCCGCGGGCGGCGGTGCGCTCGCAGGCTTCGGTTTCGGCCGGCGGCGGGAGATGAGCCAGCCACGTGGCCCGCGCCTGCGGCGAATCGGCGTTGCCTGGGGGTGTTGGGAATGGAAGGACCGTTGGCGCGCAATGAGGACCGCCGGAGAGGCCCCGTATCGACTCGCCCCATAAGGCGCCTCGGCACCATAGGGGCGATCGCGGCAGCCATCTTCGCCGTGGTGTCGCTCGGGTTGCTTTGTCTGCATGGCAACCGCCTGATCTTTCACGTCGATGAAGGCAGCCTCCTGGATGCCGCCGAGCGCATGCTTCACGGCCAGACCGTCTATCGCGACTTTTTCGTCTACATCGCTCCGGGCAGCCTCTGGATGCAGGAGGCTGCGTTCCGCCTCTTCGGCCTGAGCATGTGGGCTGGGCGCGTGGTGGCTATTTGCGACTTGGCCGTCGAGTGCGCCCTGGTGTTCTGGTTGACCGCGCGCCTGGCCGGAAAGAGGGTGGGTTTGGCCACTGCAACCCTGTTCTTCGCGTTTCAGGCCGCCATGCCGGAGCTCCTGGCCGCGCAGCACAGGATAGATGGCGCGGCTCTCTCGCTAGCGTCGATAGCCCTCTGCGTTGCGGGGCAGCAGCGGCGGAAGATGGGGTACTGGGCAGGGGCCGGCGTTCTGGCCGCCTGGGCGGCGGCGTGCACGCCTCCCCTGGCGCTGCTCGCGCTCCCGGCCATGGTCTGGCTCCTGGCCAGCAGACCGCTTCGCCGCTTTTCGATCCCCTATGTGTGCGGCGCCAGCGCCTGCTCGGCGTCCATCGCGGCGGCCCTGGCGGCACAGGGAGCGCTGCTGCCCTTCATCGGCCAGATGATCTGGCTCCGGCACAACTACGCGGGGATGGCCGCCATGCCCTATGGCGCGGTGATCGGCGGCTACCGGGCGGCGCTGGGCGCCTCCGTTGCGGGGGGCGGTGGCGTGACCGGAGCGCTGGCATTGTTCTGCTTCGCTTTGCCCGCGGTGCTGCCGCCCGTGGCGCTGGCGGCATGGAGCCTGACCCTCTTGCGCAGCCGCGATGAGCGGCGCCGGGCGGCGGACGGCGCCATTCCGTATCTGCTCGCATGCATGGCGATGGAGGTCGTTTCCGCGTATCCGCGGGCGGACTTGCTCCACCTGGCATTTGTCGCGGCTTTGCCGGCGGTCCTCACGGCCGTGTGGATCGCGCGCTATGCTCCCGGTTGGCTCGTCCCCGTTTTCGCCGTTCCGGCAGCCTGCGCATTGGTTTTCCTGGCTGAGGCCGCCAGCCCTCTGGGGTCCGAGGTTGCCGCCGTGTCGCCCGTGGGAACTCTTCGTGTGTCCGCCTCCGATGCGCCCGCGGTTGCCGCGCTGCTCAAGACGGTGCATCCCGGCGATTCTCTGTACGTGCATCCCTACATGCCGATGCTCTACTTCCTGACGCAGGCCAGGAATCCCACGCGGTACTCCCACATTGTGCCAGGATTGATGACACACGCTGACGAGACCGCCGTGCTCGACGACCTCGAGAGGTCGCCGCCGAGATGGGTCCTTTACTTTCCGATAGGCCGCGCTGGGTTCCTGCAGACGTTTCCAAGCGCCACGAACCTGGACCACCGTTTCCCCACGATCGAAGCATGGCGCCTGCGGGAGTACGCTCCGGTCGAGCCGCCGGTGGACGTTCGAGGCTACCGGTTGTATGAACGCCGCACGGTCCCGGCCGCGTCACCCGGCGGCGGGCTCGGGAATCGCGCAGGGCGCGCCGGGAATTAGCGGGCTTTCCGCGGAACGGCCTCGACTGCCTCGGGGTGTGCCGCGATCGCCGCCAGGAGCGCTCGCGAGGGCGCGTCCGGACGCCACGCCGGGGCTCGCCGCACGGCGCTCACCGCGCGCCGCCCAGCGCCTGATCGCACCTGCGGATTCCGCTCCGCGCATCCTCGATCATGCGCACCTCGCGGCCCTGGAGAATCCCCCGGTCGCGGGCGCGCATCAGGCCGGGAAGGCTGCGTTCGTACCACGTCCGCGCTTCGGCGAATTCGGCGGCGTGCAGGTACGCCTTGCCCATGCGGAACTGGTTGGTGGCGACGCTGGCCGCTTGCTCCGCGTTGGCCGGCGCGTCGCGCAACAGCTCCAGCGTATGCCCCAGCCCGGCGATGGCGCGGGCGGCGTCGCCCGTGCCGATGGCCGCGTCGGCGGCGAGCCCCGAGGCGTCGATCACGTCCATGCGGTACTGCGCGTCGCGCGGGTCCGCCGCCGCCAGACTCTCGAAGACCGCCAGCGCCTGGGCGAACTGCGCGCCGGCCGCCGCCGCGTCCCCTTCGAGCGAGAGCACCAATCCGATGTTGAGCCGGGCGTAGGCCGCCGATCTGCGGGCGGGGGCGTTGAGCGGATCGGCGGCCGAAAGCTCCTCGGCCAGCGCCAATTCCTTGCGGTGCAGCGCGAGCGCTTCGCCGTACGCATCCGAGTAAGTGGACAGAATCGTCGCGGTGCGCTCATAGGCGATGGTCAGCCGCCATCTGAGGCCGGCATCGCCGGGCTTCGAGCGAACCAGCGCCTCCCACAGCGCGACGGACTTGCGCAGGTTGGCGAGGCCGGTTTGCCACTCGCCCGACCCCGCCAGTTTCCAGCCCACGTCGACGTAGGCGGAGGCCAGGTTGGCGCGGTCGGCGGCGCTGGCGGAATCGCGCGCCGCCAGCGCCTCGGCCATCTCCAGCAGCTTGCGGCTGTGGGTGAGCGCTTCGGCGGAATTGCCGGAGTAGAGCAGCACGTCGCTGAGCTTGCCGTGGTTGCGCAGCAGGTCGCGCCGCAGCGGCACGTCGGCGCCCGCGGCGCGCTCCACGTCCTCGCGCAGGGCCAACGCTTTGCGGTAGCTGTCGATGGCGCCGGCGGTGTTGCCCAGGCTGGCCGAACGGTAGCCGCCCTGCACGTCGCCCACCTTCTCGTAGGCGGCCGCCAGCTCGCGCTTGAGTCCCGGGTCGCCGGCCGATTCGGCTCGCAGACTGTCCAGGTAGCCGAGTGCCCGCTTCACCAGCAATTCCCGCGCCCCAATGGACCCGGGCAGCGTCTGGATGGCGTCGTACACTTCGAACAGCAGCGAATTGGCCAGGCTGCGCACGTCCTCGAAGCGGCGCTCGGCGCGCGCCCGCTGCACGTTGGCGATGTGGGCTTCGCGCAGCGTCGCGGCCACGCCGCCCACCAGCGACGCCGCCACCACCGCCGCCCCCAGCACGCCCGCTTTGTGCCGCCGCACGAACTTGCCGGTGCGATAGGTCCACGTGGCGGCGCGCGCCGCGACCGGCCGGCCGTCGAGGTGCCTGCGGATGTCGTCCGCCAGGCGCCCCACCGACGGGTAGCGATCTTCCGGCCGTTTCTGGAGCGCCTTCATGACGATGTTGTCCAGGTCGCCGGAGAGCGAACGCGCCAGCCGCGCCGGGCGGCCGTCGCGGGCGGCGCTGACGCTCTCCGGAGTCACCGCCTCCGCGCCGCTGGCGGGGTCGGCGGGCTCCCTGCGGCGCACCACGGTGCTGGGCAGCACGGGCTCGGCCTGGCAGATGACTTCCGCCGCCTGGTGCGGCGTCCGTCCCCGCAGGCGGTAGGGCACGTGGCCGGTGAGCAGTTCGTAAAGCAGCACGCCGAGGGAGTACACGTCGCTCAGCGTGTTGACGGGCTCGCCGCGCGCCTGCTCCGGACTGGCGTACTGCGGCGTCATCATGCGCACGGCGGTTACCGTGACCTGCGGCGCGCCGGTGAGGGAGTCTTCCTCCAGAATCTTGGCGATTCCGAAGTCCAGCAGCTTGGGTTCGCCCTCGGTCGTGACCAGGATGTTGCGCGGCTTGAGATCGCGGTGGACCACCAGGTTGCGGTGCGCGTACTCCACGCCGGCACACACCTTGAGGAACAGACGCAGCCGTTGGCGCGTGTCGAGGCGGCGGGCGTCGCAATGCAGGTCGATGGGGTCGCCGGCCACGAACTCCATCACGAAGTAGGGGAGTCCGTCGCCGGTCAGCCCGGTGTCGAGGAACTTGGTGATGCAGGGGTGGTCGAGGCGCGCCAGGATCTGGCGCTCGTTGGCGAAGCGCGCGAGCAGGAACTCGCTCTCGAGGCCGCGTCTCACCACCTTGAGGGCCACCAGCTTGCGGATGTCCTCGCGCAATGCCTGGTAGACCGTGCCCATGCCGCCTTCGCCGATGGATTGGACGATCCGGTAGGGTCCGATTCGCTCGCCGGGTTGTAAACAGGCGGATGCCGCCGGTTCGGGCAGGGGAGCCGGGCCGTCGAGAAAGCCGGATGCGTCGCGGTGGGCCGCCAGCAGCGATTCCACTTCGCCGCGCAGCGCGGCATCGCCGCCCGCGGCGGTCTCCAGCCACACGCCGCGCTCCGCTTCGGGCACGTCGAGGGCGGCCTGCATCAGTCGTTTGACCTGCGCCCAGCGTTCGGGCGTCATTCCCGCGGAGGCCATAGCATCATCTTATGCTTCCGGTTGCCGCCGCCGCTAGCGGCGGCTCCGAAACCGGGGCGCCGGGGGCGTCCGCGCTACATGGCGTGGTACTTGCCGCGCCGGTAGGCGCGGACGATGGAAAGCACGTCGAAGCCGTATTCGATGGGGTTCAAGTGCGACTTCTCGCCGGCGTAGATAGTGGGAATCGCGACCTCGGCGATGCGCAGTCCCTTGATCTTGGCGAGCACGATCATCTCCAGGTCGAAATCGAAGGAGCCCGAGAGCCGCTCGAAGGGGATGGTCTCCATAGCTTTGCGCGAGTACGCCATGTAGCCGCTGTGATACTCGGCCAGCTTCATGCCGAAGGCGCGGTTCTCGACGGCGGTGAGCGCCTTGTTGGCCACGTACTTGTAAAACGGCATGCCGCCGCGGAGTGCGCCGCCAGCGAGCATGCGCGACCCCTGCACCAGGTCGGCCGTGCCGCCATCGAAGGGCGCCAGCAGGTCCGGAATCTTCTCGGGCGAGTACTGGCCGTCGGAGTGCAGCACGATTCCCACAGCGGCGCCTTCCCCCAGCGCGTACCTCAGGAGCGTCTTCTCCGCTTCGCCATAGCCGCGGTTGCCGCCATGGCTCAGCACCACCAGGCTGGGAAACTCCTTCTGCACGCGCGCCAGGGCGGCGGCGGTGTCGTCGGTGCTGCCGTCATCCACCGCCACGTACCGGCAAATGCGCCGCCGGGCCTCGGGAGGAACGCGGGCGAACACCTTTTCGACGGTGGCGCCGGCGTTGTAAGCCGGCATGAGGATGAAGACGTTTTCCATCGCGTGGGTCTAGGCTCCCGTGCCGGCCTCCAAACGCTTCCGGTACTGGGCGACGTGGTAGCGCATGGTGGCTTCGATGGTATCGCGGATGCTCCGGACCGGCTCCCAGCCCAGCAGCGTGCGCGCCTTCGAGATGTCCGGAATGCGCCGGTCGGAATCGTCGTAGCCCTCGCCGTAAAACTCCTCGCCCGGCACGCTGAGGATGGCCGGCAGCGGCGTGGCCGCGTCCCGGAACTGGGTGGCGTAAATCTCGCGCATCGTCTCGGCCATCTGGCGGATCGAGATTTCGTTGTACGGCGAGCCGACGTTGACGATCTGCCGGTCGCAAACGCCGCCTGGGTTCAGGACGATGCGGTAGGTGCACTCGATGGCGTCGTCGATGTAGGTGTAGCAGCGCCGGTTTACGCCGCCGTTCACCAGCTTCATGGGCGTGCCGGTGAACAGCGCCTCCATGAAGAAGGAGAACACCCGCGGAATGCCCTCCTTATCCTCCTGGGGCAGAAAATCGATCTTCGGCCCGATGAAGTTGAAGGGGCGGATGATGGTGTAGTTGAAGCCCCGCTCCAGGCCGTAGGCGTGCAGGACGCGCTCGAGCAACTGCTTCGCGCAGGCGTAAATCCAGCGGTGCTTCGAGACCGGGCCCAGAATGTACTCGCTGGTGTCCTCGGAGAACGTGGCGTGGATGGGATCTTCCGGATCGGCGACGCGCGCGTTCTTCAGGCTGGCGGCGGTTCTGCCGTATACCTCGCAGGTCGAGAACTGGATGAGGCGCTTGCCGTGCCGGACGCAGGCCTCGGCGATTTTCAGGTTTTCGGTGAAGTTCAGACGGAAGACTTCCAGGGGAATTCGGAGATAGAGCCCCGGGTTGGCGTAGGCGATCAGGTCGATCACCAGGTCCGCTTCGCTCGTCAGCCGATCCAGGTCCCAGCCGGGGTTGCGGATGTCCTGCTGCAGGAAGGTCAGGTTGGGATGGCCGAGGAACTCGGCGACCTTGTCGGAAGCCAGATCGACGGCGGTCACGGTGTGACCTTCCTGAAGCAAACGCCAGGTAAGGTGGGAGCCGATGAAACCAGCGGCGCCCAAAGTGAGGATCTTCATGCGTTAAACTAGCGTAACACTATCCCGCATTTCCAGGCGCCAACACCCGATGGGTGAGAAACGGAACCCACCATTGCAGCTCTCGTTCAACGCTGGGCGCAGCATGACGATGGTGCGGCTCGATGCCGCGCCGGGTCAGCCGGCTGGCCACCTGCGGAAGTTGCCGGAGTACGCACAGTTATGCCACGTGGTTGAGTAATGAGCAGTGCGACGGTGGTTCAGAGTTGCACATCCCTGGCAGTGCTGGCCCCCTGCTACAACGAAGCCGGCACCATCGGCGTGTGTGTGGAACGGCTCTTGCGGCTAGAGGGCATCGACACCTTCCTGCTGATCGACGATGGCTCCCAGGACGGCAGTTCCGCGATTCGTGCGGCACTCGCGGCCCGGCATGCCCCTCGTGTCGAAGCATTATTGCTGCCCAAAATGTAGGGAAGAATGCTGCGATAAGGGCCGGCGCTTCCGCCGTCTCGGAAGAATTCTTAATCGTTTTGGATGCCGACACGACCGTGGCGCCCGCATCCATTCGGGCAGTCCTCGAAGCGCTCTCCGGCGGTCATGCCGGACCGCTCCCCGCGTCCATGGAGCGGGACCGTCTCGCCGGAGGCGCACAGCCACCCTCCCAGGAGCTGCGCGCGGATTCTCGTGTGTTTGTCTATGGATCGCGATTGCACGGCAACATGACGCGCGGAGCCATGTCCCTGGCGCACCGTCTGGGCAATCCGTTCTTGGCGGCATGGGTGTCGCTGTTGCTCAATCGCCAAGTTAGTGACGTCCTTTGCGGCCTTAAGGCCCTCCCTAAAGACGTGCTGTCAAACATGCCTTCGAGCGCCTGCCCGTGGGGCGATTTCGATCCGTTCTTTGCCGCCGCTGACGCGGGCTTGCGTTTCGTGGAAATACCCGTGGCCTTTGCCCCACGCCGCACCGGCCATTCCAAGATGCGCGCGTTCTCCGCCGGGCTGTACTTTTTCTATCTTTGCGCCGGCCGCGCTCTGCGCGGGCTCTTGCATACTATCCGCCGGAAGGCGCTCGCGACAACGTGATGCTGTCTGCGCCGCGGCTCGAGCTGGGGTAGCCCGGCGAGGAAGAGAGCGGGGCCGGCAGAATCTGCGTCACTCGGCCCATCGCATGCCGCATCGGCGGATACGAGCTATACTGGCACGTTCAGTGGGGAAAACCGGGAAGCGGCGGGGGTTGCGCGAAGCGTCACCCGTGGGCGCCACGCAAGGCTTGGCGGGCGGTGCAACGCGGCGGATGTGGCGGCGGCACGGGTGGCGGATGCTGGCGCTTGGGGGCCTTGTCCTGGTGGCGTACTCGAATTCTTTCCAGGCGGCCCTGGTGTTCGACAATGCCTCGGTGATCGGGGAGGATCCGCGAATCCGGGGGGCCACGCCCGAAAACATCGAGTCTATTCTGAAGGGACGGTATTGGTACGGCGACAGCGCGCGCCCGGCCACTTCGCCATGGTACCGGCCGCTCACCACTTTCTCGTACCTGGTGAATTACGCGGTTTTCGGCAATGGCCCGCACCCGGCGGGCTATCACTGGGTGAATCTCGCGCTGCACGAAGTCAGCGTGGCGCTGGTGTATGCGCTGGGCGTGTCGATCTTTGGAGACGCGGCGTTGGCTTGGGCTCTGGCCGCGATTTGGGGATTGCATCCGCTGCTCACCGAAGCGGTCACCAATATTGTGGGGCGCGCCGAACTGCTGGCGGCTCTGGGCGTGCTGGCGGGCTTATTGTGCCACGTGAAAGGCGCCTCCGCGGCGGGGCTGCGCAGGGTGGCGTGGCTGGCGGGTCTGGCGGCCGCCCAGGCGGTGGGGCTGTTTTCGAAAGAGAACGGCGCCATCTTGCCGGGCATCATGCTGCTATACGACCTGACCTGGCCGGAGCGCGCGACCTGGCGCCGGCGGGCGGCCGCCTATGCCGTCGCCGCGCTGCCGATCGCCGCCTATCTCTATTTGCGCAGCGGAGTGCACATCCACATGGTGGTCGAATTCACCGAGAATCCCCTGGTGAGCGCCGGTTTCTGGACCACGCGGATCACGGCCATTAAAGTAATCGGCAAGTATCTGTGGCTGTTTGTCTGGCCGGCCCGCTTGTCGGCGGATTATACCTACAATACGGTGGAGTTGTTCGGCTGGCGGTTGTGGAATTGGGAGGATGCCCAGGCGCTCATCGCGCTGGCGATTTGCCTGGCGGCAGCGCTGCTGGCCGTCCTGCTGGCCGTGCGCTGGCGCCGCACGGGGAGACCGCTGCTCTTCTTCCTGGTTTTCTTCTTCGTGGCGCTGGCGCCCGCTTCGAACTTTTTCATCCTCGGCGCGAGCACCATGGCCGAGCGGCTCCTGTATCTGCCCTCGGTGGGCCTGGCCGGCTGCGTGGTCGCGGCCATCTACGCGCTTGGCCAGCGGCGATTACTAAAGCCTCCGGCGGCACGGGTTGCCTGGGTCGCCCTCGGACTGGTGTGCCTGGCGTTTACCGCGCGGACCTACGCCCGCAATTTAGATTGGCGGGACGAACGCAGTCTCTGGGCCAGCACCGTGGCCGCCTGCCCGGGAAGCGCCCGGGCACACTACAGTCTGGGCCTAGCTTTGGAGCGCGATCCGGACCGGCTGACGGATGCGATTGCCGAGTACGAGACAGCCCTGCAGATCGAGCCCGATTTCGTGGAAGCGCACAACAACCTGGCGAATGACCTGGCGCGCCTGCCCGGCCGGCTTCCGGAGGCGATTGTCGAATACCAGGCGGCGCTGCGGATTCAACCCGGCCGCGCGGCGGTTCACTACAACCTGGCAAACGCCCTGGCGCAGACGCCCGGCCGGCTGCCGGAGGCGATTGCCGAGTACCAGGCGGCCCTGCGGCTTCGGCCCGATTACGCGGAGGCGCACAGCGGCCTGGCGAACGCCCTGGCGCAGACGCCCGGCCGGCTGCCGGAGGCGATTGCCGAATACCAGGCGGCCCTGCGGCTTCGACCCGATCGCGCGGACGTACACTACAACCTGGCAAACGCCCTGGCGCAGACGCCCGGCCGGCTGGCGGAAGCGATTGCCGAATACCAGGCGGCCCTGCGAAGCGAGCCCGATTTCGTGGAAGCGCACGTCAATCTGGCGAACACGCTGGCGCGGACGCCCGGCCGGCTGCCGGAGGCGATTGCCGAGTACGAAGCGGCCCTGCGAATCAGGGCCGATCCGCAGTTGCAGCAAACGGTGAACCGGTTACGGGCTTATATGACGGCGAAGCAGTGAAGCACCGCGCGGCGGTGGGGCGCCGAATCAAAAGGGCAAGCTAATATGCCACACCCGATTTCGAGCGGCATCCCGGCGCCCAGCCCCGACACCCTGCTGGCAGTAGCGGTGTTGGCGGCGGGGCTGTGGGCCTCCCGTTCCGAGTCGCGATGGCTGGGATGGTGGGAGCGTCCCGTGGCGCGTGTGGCGCGGCACCGCCGGCTCGCGATCCTGGTGGCCGCGGCCGTTCCGCTGGCGCTGCGGGCGATGTTGTTGCCGGTGTTCGCCGCGCCCGAGCCGGCCGTCCATGACGAATTCAGCTTCCTGCTGGCGGCCGATACGTTCGCGCACGGCCGCCTGGTGAATCCGCAGCACCCCTTCTGGGCGCATTTCGAAAGCGTCCACACGCTGGCGCGGCCGGTGTATGCCAGCGCGTTTCCCATCGCGCAGGCGGCGGCGCTGGCCGCCGGGCAGGTGCTGTTCGGACACCCCTGGGCGGGCGTCTGGTTGAGCGTCGGGCTGATGTGCGGCGCCATTTGCTGGATGCTGCAGGGCTGGTTGCCGCCGCGCTGGGCGCTGCTGGGCGCCGGGCTGGTGGCGCTGCGCATCGGCGTGGCGAGTTACTGGATGAACTCGTACTGGGGCGGAGCCGTGGCCGCCTCGGGCGGCGCGCTGGTGCTGGGGGCGCTGCCCAGAATGATGCGCGCGCCCGGCTGGCGGATGGCGCTGGCGATGGGCGCGGGCCTGGCCATCCTGGCCAACAGCCGTCCGGTCGAGGGCGCTTTCTTCGGACTGGGCGTGGCGGTGGTGCTGTTCCGGTGGATGCTGGGCAAACGCGGGCCGGGCCCGAGGGTGGCGTGGCGCCGGATCGTGCTTCCGCTGGCGGCGTTTCTGACTCTCGCGGGGATCGGCGTGGGTTACTACTTTGCGCGCGTGACCGGCAAGCCCTGGGTTGCGCCCTACGTGCTCTACCGCAACACGATGACGATTGTGCCCCATTTCATCTGGCAGAAACCCACCGCCGAGCCGATGTACAGCAACCAGTTGATGCGGCGCTTCTATGTGTACCGGGAGATGGCCAGTTACGATATGGCGCGCCGGTCGCTGGCGGCCGACCTGGCGCGCAAGGCGGGGGCGTATTGGCGCTTCTACGTGGGGCCGGTATTGACCATTCCGCTGATCGGGCTGCCATTCCTGTGGCGCGGCCGCAAGTTGCGGCAACTGGCGCCGATCGCCGCCGTTTTCTCGCTCTCGCTGGTGGGGCAGGTGTGGCACAACGAGCACTATGCGGCGCCGGGGACGGGGCTGGCGATTCTGATGGTCTTGCTGGGCATGCGGTCGCTGCGGCTTTGGACGTGGCGTGGGCGGCGGGTGGGCCTGTGCCTGGTGCGCTGCCTGCCTCCGGCCTGTGCCGCGATGCTGCTGGTGACGATCCTGGCCGGCCGCGATTCCGGCGATGCCTTCGAGCGGCGCAGTTGGCGCTGGCCGCCGCCCGGCAACCTGGCGCGGGCGCGCATCCGGCGGCAACTCGAAGCTTCGGGAGGCCGGCACCTGGTCTTCGTGAGATATGGGTTGTCACACGACGCGGGCAACGAATGGGTTTACAACGGCGCCGATATCGACGGTTCGCCGGTGGTGTGGGCAAGGGAGTTGGACCGCGCCGGCAACGCCGGACTGATGCGGTACTTCAGTGACAGGCGCGTGTGGCTGGTGGAGCCCGACGCGCCCGCCCCGCGACTGACGCCCTACGGCGACGCGCCGCCACGGCTGATGCCGTTCGTGCAACTGGGCGCGCCGGGGATCGCCGTGCTGCACTCGGTGGACGCGCTGAAGCGCGCCGTGCTGGCCGAGGCTGGCGCGGCCCCCGCCTCCGAGCGCACCTGCGACGCCTGGAACGTCGAATTCGCCGCTGCCACGGGCGTCGAGGGGCCGGATGTGACCGGGTGTTTCGCCCCCGGCGAGCGGGACCGGCCCGTCAGTTTCGAACACTGGTTCGAGTGGCTGAAGCGGCAGAGATAACGGGCGCCAGGTTGCAGGGCATCGGGGAAGAGCGCGCGGTACTAGAGCCGCCGCCGGTGAAGCTCCTCAATCCCGGTCCCGGTGCGGCGCGTAACCCGTGCCGCTATCCTCGTCCTCCGGCGCCTGTTCCGAGAGGGTCACCACATCCTCTTCGGCGCCTTGCGGATTGGCGGGTTTCTTCTTCCTGCGGCCGGAGGCGTCGTCCGGGCGCTGGCGGTCGAGCGGATCGTAGGAAGGAATCGAGCCGACGCGAAAATCGTCCATGGCCGCGCTCCTTGGTTGAGTTGTAAGCCAAACGGCTGCCAAAGTCAAACCGGCAGTACCGGTGCGCGGAGACTGGTGAAACTTCCGGGCAATTCCATCGTCTAATCGATCAGGAGGTAAGGGCTATGAGCAACGCGGCGGACCGGTTGAAGCTGGGCGAAGCGGTACTGGCCCTCATCGAGAAGAAGCGCGCCGAAACGGGCGACGAATCGCTCGGCAGCGGTATCGAGCGGGCCATCCTGGACATGCAGATCCAGGAACTCGAAGCGGACATTCTGGAGGATCCTGGCGCCATCGCACCGTGGTTGATCCGGCGGCGCCGGGAAGACTCTTAGCCCGGCCTCCCATCCCAGTAGAAGTCCTGGGTCTCACTCGCCCGCCCGCCGGGGGTTTCCTTCCCCCCGGCCGGGCGGTGCTTCTACTCCGCTCCCACCCCTCCACTTCCGGCATGGCCTTGGCCGCGCGGCGCGTTGGATACGCCAGCCGTTGCGTCCGGGTTATAATCTAGTGGATATGCAAGGAAATCCGAAAGTCATCGCCGAACTGAACGCCGCCTTGAAAGAGGAATTGACCGCCATCCACCAATATTTCCTCCACTCCGAAATGTGCGAGAGCTGGAAGTACGACAAACTCGGGGACCACGCCAAGAAACTGTCCATCGAAGAAATGAAACACGCCGAAGCGCTGATCGAGCGCATCCTGTTCCTGGATGGGTCGCCCAGCCTGACCGAGCCGCTAAGCCTGAACGTCGGACAGAACGTTAAAGAGCAGTTGGCCGGCGATCTGAAGCTGGAGGTGGGCGCCGTGGCGCTGTACAACGACGCCGTCAAAGTGGCGGCGGAAGCCGGGGACAACGCATCCCGCATGTTGTTCGAACGCTTGCTGGAGGACGAAGAAGGACACGCCGACTGGATCGAGGCCCAACTGCACCAGATTCAGGAACTCGGATACGAGCGGTACCTGAGCCAGCAGATTCGCGAAGAGAAGTAAGCCGCCGGCCGCGACGGGTTTCACGCCAGCAATTCCAGAAACGCCTTGGCCGCGTAGCTCAGTCCGCGGCGCGTCGGGTACACCACCCGGATTTTGCGCTCCACGTGCAGTTCCTTCACCCGCACCTCGTGCAGGATCTTCTTGGCGATGTCCTGCTCCACGCACATGCGCGGCAGAAACGCCACCCCCAGGTTCTGCTGCACGAACCAGCGGATGGCCTCGATGGTGGGCATCTCCACGTCCATGGTCAGGTGCACTTTATGGTTCTGGAACTCCCGCAGCACCACTTCGCGGTACGGGGATACCACGTTGTGCGCCACGAAATTCTCGCTGGCGAGTTCCGACATGGACACCGTCTTGCGCCCCGCCAGACGGTGCTGCGGCGAGCACACGAACGTGAGGGCGTCGATGTAGATCGTCTTCGACTTCAGCCGCTCGTCGCCCGGATCGTAGCTGATGACGCCCAGTTCCAGGTTGCCGTCGATCAGCTCGCTGGGGATCTTGCTCGAAAAACTCCGCCGCACCTGCACCTTCACCTTGGGATACAGCTCGCGGTACCGCTCGATGTGGTGCAACAGGTAGAGCGTGGTGCTTTCGTTGGCGCCGATGATCAGACGCCCCGAGGAATTGTCCTTCAATTCGGCCAGCGAGTTGGCCATCTCCTGGCGCAGGCTCTCGAAGCGCCGGGCGTAGTCCAGCGCCACGCGGCCGGCGTCGGTCAGGATGAGGTCCTTGCCCGAGCGGTCGATCAAGCGTTCCCCCAGTTCCCGTTCCAGGCGCTGCACCGCCAGCGACACGGCCGGCTGGGTTCGCAGCAGCTTCCCGGCGGCGCGCGAAAAGCTGCGTTCGTTGGCCACCGTCTGAAACACCTGCAGGGAGTAGAGTTCCATGGCGGAAATCGATTATAACAGGTTTTAATGTGCGACGCTAAAATTATAAATTTGCCAAATCGTGCACAGCGGTCCATAATGTGAATCAGGAACTCGAAGGCAGGCGCTTAACCCGCGCTACCGGCGCACAACCAACCAGTGAACGGCGCGGTGGGACGGGCGGCCGGTATGGCCGCGCCTGCCCGATTTTTTTCCGGCGGGTTCCCACTTTGGTGAGGGCATGAGCGACCGAGTATATATCTTCGATACGACCCTGCGCGACGGCGAGCAATCGCCGGGCTGCAGTATGACGGTTCCCGAGAAGCTGCAGATGGCCGGCAAGCTGGTGGATCTGGGCGTCGATCTTCTGGAAGCCGGTTTTCCGATCGCCTCGGAAGGCGATTTCGAGGCGGTGGAAGCGGTGAGCCGCGAGTTCCCCGAGGCCCAGGTGGCCGGCCTGGCGCGCTGCTGCACGCTGGACGTGGAACGCGCCGCCAAGGCCCTCGAACGCGCCCGCCGGCCGCGCATCCACACCTTCATCGCCACCAGCGACATTCATCTGAAGTGCAAGCTCAAGAAGTCGCGATCCCAGGCGCTGGACGAAGCCGTGGCCGCGGTCGAGCTGGCGCGGCGGCACGTGGACGACGTGGAGTTCTCGGCCGAGGACGGCGCGCGCACCGAGCCCGGGTACCTGGAAGCCATCTCGAAGGCCGTGGTTGCCGCCGGCGCGCGCACCGTCAACATCCCCGACACGGTGGGTTACTCGACGCCGCGGGAATATGGCTTGCTGATCGGCCATGTCGCCAAGGTGCTGGGCGATACCGCCATCGTCAGCGTGCATTGCCACGACGATCTGGGCCTGGCGGTGGCCAATTCCCTGTGGGCCATCGAGAACGGCGCGCGCCAGGTCGAGTGCACCATCAACGGAATCGGCGAGCGCGCCGGCAACTGTTCGCTCGAAGAGATCGTCATGATCCTCAAGACCCGCGCGGATGCGTATCCCTATTACACCGGCATCCGCACCGAACACTTGTACTCGGCGAGCGAGTTGCTGAGTTCCCTGATCACCTTCGGCCCGCAGCCCAATAAGGCCATCGTGGGACGCAATGCGTTCGCTCACGAAGCCGGCATCCACCAGGACGGCTACCTGAAGGAGAAGACCACTTACGAGATCATCGATCCGCGCTCGGTGGGCGTCCCCGACGGCCGCCTGGTGCTGGGCAAGCACAGCGGCCGCCACGCCCTCCAGCAGCGCAGCCACGACCTGGGCTACGAGCTGTCGAAGGCGGAACTGGACAACCTGTATCACCGCTTCACGGCGGTTGCCGACCACCGCAAGAAGGGGCTGATGGACGAGGAGATCGTCGCGCTGATTCGGGAAGCGCGGCAAGCCATCCTGGCGGCGGCGGACTGATTCATGGATCTGAACGTTCTGGTTCTCCCCGGCGACGGCATCGGCACGGAAGTCACGCGCGAAGCCGTTCGCGTTCTGCGCCGCGTCTGCGGCAAGTGGAGCCACGCTCTGCATCTCAGCGAAGGATTGCTGGGAGGGGTGGCCATCCATCGCACCGGCTCGCCGTTTCCGGACGAAACCGCCCGCCTGGCGGAGGCCGCCGACGCCACGCTCATGGGCGCCGTGGGCCTGCCCGAGTTCGACAACGCGCCGCCCAACCAGCGGCCCGAGAAAGGACTGCTGGGACTGCGCAAGGCCCTGGGCGTGTACGCCAACCTGCGCCCCGTGCGCGCCTACGAGGCGCTCCTGGATTCCTCGCCCCTCAAGAATCACCTGGTGGAAGGCACCGACATGATCATCGTCCGCGAACTGACGGGCGGGATCTACTACGGAACCCCGCGCGGAATCAGCGAAAGCAACGGGGACACGCGGGCGGTCAATACCATGATTTACACGCGCGCCGAAATCGAACGCGTTTCCCGCATGGCCTTCCGCCTGGCGCGGGCGCGCCGCAAGAAGGTTACCTCGGTGGACAAGAGCAACGTGCTCGAGAATTCGCAATTGTGGCGCCGCGTGGTGGTGGATATCGCCCGCGAGTTTCCGGATGTCGCGCTCGATCATATGCTGGTGGACAACTGCGCCATGCAACTGATTCTCAATCCGCGGCGCTTCGACGTCGTTCTGACCGAGAACATGTTCGGCGACATCCTGAGCGACGAAGGCGCGGTGCTGGCCGGTTCCATCGGGATGCTGCCCTCGGCCTCCATCGGCGACCGCCGGCCCTCGGGCGCGCAAGTGGGATTGTACGAACCGGTCCACGGATCGGCCCCCGATATCGCCGGCCGGAACCAGGCCAACCCGTTGGGCGCCATCGGCTCGGTGGCCGCCATGCTGTCGTATAGTTTCGGATTGACGGAAGAAGCCGCCGCCGTGGAAGCCGCCATCGAGCGCGTGCTCTCGAGCGGCGTCGTGACCGCGGACCTGCGGCCCAAGGGCGCGCCCGCCACCACCGAAGCGGTGGGCGAAGCCGTGTGCGCGGCCATTTGAGCCGCCCGAGCCTGCGCGCCGGTGGGGACAGACATGAATTTCCAGCGCGGTTTGCCGGAAATTCATGTCTGTCCCCGGGTTTGCTTACGGCGCGACAGCCTCCAACGCTGTAAGCTGAGAGTGTATCTATGCCCCGAACCATCGTCGAAAAACTGTGGGATTCCCACGTCGTGTACCGGCACCCGGGCGCGCCCACGCTGCTTTACATCGATCTGCACCTGGTGCACGAAGTCACCTCGCCGCAGGCTTTCCAGGGTTTGCGCGAGCGCGGGCTCGGGGTGCGGCGTCCCGATCTGACCCTGGCCACCGCCGACCACAGCATCCCCACCACCGACCGCTCGCTGCCCATGGCGGACGGAATCGCCGCCAAGCAGCTCGCGCAACTGGAAGCCAACTGCGCCGAGTTCGGCATCCGCTGCCTGGGCATTGGCAGCGACTGGCAGGGCGTGGTCCACATCGTCGGACCCGAGCTGGGTCTCACGCAGCCCGGCATGACGGTGGTTTGCGGCGACAGCCATACCGCCACCCACGGCGCCTTCGGGGCCCTGGCCTTCGGCATCGGCACCAGCGAGGTGGAGCAGGTGCTGGCTTCGCAGTGCCTCTTGCAGCGCCAATCGAAGACCTTCCAGGTGCGCGTGGACGGCGCGCTGAGGCCCGGCGTCGCGGCCAAGGACATCATCCTGGCGCTGATCGCGCGCATCGGCGTGGGCGGCGGCACCGGCAGCGTCTTCGAGTTCACCGGCGGCGCCATCCGCGCGCTCTCCATGGAAGAGCGCATGACCGTGTGCAACATGTCGATCGAGGGCGGCGCGCGCGCCGGACTGGTGGCCCCGGACGACACCACCTTCCAGTATCTCAGCGGACGCCCGCACGCGCCCAAAGGCGCGGCTTGGGACGCCGCCCTGGCGCGCTGGAAGCGGCTTCCCACGGACCAGGGCGCCACCTACGACCGCGGTGTCACCCTCGACGCGGACGCGCTCGAACCCATGATCACCTACGGCACCAACCCCGGCATGGGCCTGCCCGTGGGCGCGCCGCTGCCCGATCCGGCGCGGATCGCCGACCCGCTCGAGCGCGAAAGCGTCACCAAGGCCTTGAAGTACATGGGCCTGGAAGGCGGCAAGCCGCTGCTCGGCCATCCCATCGACGTGGTCTTCATCGGCAGTTGCACCAACGGGCGCATCTCCGATCTGCGAGCCGCCGCCCGCGTGCTTCAGGGCCGCAAGGTCAGCTCGAAGGTGCGCGTGCTGGTGGTGCCGGGCTCGCAGGAAGTCAAGCGGCAGGCCATCGCCGAGGGGCTGCCCGAGATCTTCCGCGCCGCCGGCTGCCAGTGGCGCGAGCCCGGCTGCTCCATGTGCATCGCCATGAACGGCGACCAGTTGGCTCCGGGCGAGTACAGCGTCTCAACCAGCAATCGCAACTTCGAGGGCCGCCAGGGCCAGGGCGGACGCACTTTCCTGGCCAGCCCGTTGACCGCCGCCGCCAGCGCCATCGCCGGCGTGGTGACCGATGTGAGGACCGTGCTATGAAGCCATTCGCCAATTTCCGAAGCCGCATCGTGCCGCTGCCGCTCAATAACATCGATACCGACCAGATCGTTCCGGCGCGGTTCCTCAAGACCGTCTCCAAGCGGGGACTCGATGCCCAGCTTTTCTGCGACTGGCGCTACGACGCCGCGGGCAATCCCAATCCGGATTTCGTGCTCAACCAACCGCGCTCGCGCGGCGCGCAGGTGCTGCTGGCCGGCGGCAATTTCGGCTGCGGCAGTTCCCGCGAACACGCCCCCTGGGCGCTCACTCAGTTCGGATTCCGCGCGGTCGTCGGCACTTCGTTCGCCGATATCTTCCGCCAGAATGCGCTCAAGAACTCGCTGCTGCCGGTCGCCATTCCCTCCGATGCGCACGCCGAGTTGCTGGCGGCGGTCGAGGCCGATCCCGGCGCCGAGGTAGCCATCGACCTTCCCAACCAGACCCTGACCCTGCCCAGCGGACGGAAGGTGGCCTTCCCGGTGGACGAGTTCTCCAAGCACTGCCTGGTGAACGGCGTCGACGAGCTCGGCTACATTTTGCAGCAGCAGCCGGCCATCGCCGCCTTCGAAGCCGCGCACCCGGCGGCCATCGACACGCTGGGGTGAAACGGCCGGGTTCCCGTTAACCGTCCGTTCACACGCGTCCGCTATAGTGGTGGGTATGCCCCGGCGCGCCACCATGGAGAACCTTGCGCAGTGAAATGTCTCGCCCTGGCGCTGTGCGCCGCCGCCCTGCCTCTGGCCGCTCAGGACCCCGCGTCCGCGCCCGATCCCGAGCGCTGGAACCTCTACTGGCAGGCCACCTCCATCGGGCAGTATCACGGCGGTTTTCCATCGCTCTATTCCGGCCCGTTCAGCCTGGCGTCGCACCCGGAAGCCGAAGCCTCGCTCACCACCACGCTGTTCCTCGGGTGGCAGCCGTTCCGCGATACGCAACTCTATTTCGACCCCGAAATCGCCGGCGGACGCGGGTTCAGCGCCACCAATGGCATCGCCAATTTCCCCAACGGCGAGATGCCGCGGGTCGCCACGGCCACGCCCAAGCCGTACCTCGCGCGGCTGTACATCGCCCAGGATTTCGGCTTCGGCGACGTCCGCGAGGCCGTCGCTAGCGACGAGAACCAGCTCGCCGGCTCGCGGCCCATGACGCGCTACTCCATCACCGCCGGCCGCTTCACCGTCACCGATTTCTTCGACAACAACCGCTACACCCACGACCCGCGCACCCAATTCATGGGTTGGGGTGTCATGTACAACGGCGCCTGGGATTACCCCGCAGACACGCGCGGCTACACCTGGGGATGGGTACACGAGTTCCACACCCGCCGCTGGTCGCTGCGCTACGCCAGTTCGGCCGAGCCGCGCCTCCCCAACGGCATGCGCTTCGACCGCCGCCTGCTGCGCGACCGCGGCGACGTCTTCGAAGGCGAGATCCGCGGCAAACTGCGCGGCCACGACGGCGCCGTGCGCATTATGCACAATCGCCAATACACCGATTCCGGCTCCTACGCCGAGGCCCTGCGCGTGGCCGCGCAATCGGGCGCCACGCCGGATGTGGAGGCGGTGCACCGTGCGGGCACGCTCAAATACGGCTTCGGCGTCAGCGCCGACCAGGAAATCGCCTCCGGCATCGGTGTCTTCGGCCGCCTGGGGTGGAACGACGGCAAGACCGAGAGTTTCGTCTTCACGGCCATCGACCGGCTGGCCACCGCGGGCGTTTCCGTCTCGGGCGGCCGCTGGAAACGGCCCCACGATACGGCGGCTTCCGAGTGGACCGTCAACGGCATCTCGGGCGTCCACCGCACGTACCTGGAACGCGGCGGCCTGGACTTCCTGATCGGCGACGGCCGGCTGCGTTACGGGCGCGAGAGCGTCTGGGAGAGCTACTACTCCGCGCGCCTGGCGCCCTGGCTCTTCGCCACCCTGGACGTGCAGTACGTTTCCAACCCCGCCTACAATCGGGACCGCGGCCCAGTGTGGGTCGAGACGCTGCGTCTGCATGTCGAAACCGGAAAGAAGTGAAGTTCGCGCTCGTGGCCACGGCATGCTTCGCGGGCTTTGCCTCGCGGGCCGTGGCTGCGCCCGCCGCGTGGATCGTGGCTCAACATGGCCGGGCGCTTCTTCCGCGATCTCACCGGGTTGGAGAAGCTCGGGCGTGCCCGCGCCGTACTGAACGATCGTCGATCGGCTGGCCGCGTGCCTGATACTCGCCACAGCCTGATACTCGCCACCCCCGCGCCGTAGCGAAACGTGCTTCAATAGGTCCCTCGAGGATGGCTATATGAAAGCTACTCGTATTCTGCTGTTCCTGTCGCCGCTGTTGTAGTTCGTTCCGCCACTGATCCCCATGAGCGAGGTCCCCCTTGGACTGGCGCTGCTCAACTCTTTCTACAGGGGGCTGCTGGGAGGGTTTCCCTGGAATGCAATCATGGCATTCCTGAGCTACACCTACGCGAACCAGTTGGGGCGTGAGACTTGGTATTGGGTGATCCTTGGCCTGCTTTTCCCCTGGGGCGCTCCCTTTGTCCTGGCATTCGTGCCGCCGAAGTATGGCTCCTCGGCGGAAATGCAACGCCGGGGTCGTGGCCGGCCGATGCGAACCAAAGCCGTTGCGGGGCCGTTTGACGCGCGCTTTCCGTTGCTCGCCGCCTATCTCGCGAACCTGCCGGAAGCCGCTCGGACCGAGGCCCGGACACGGATGGACGCAGTGCAGACGAACTTCGAGTTTTCGGCGTTTGCCGGGCCGGACCATCTCGATGCCTTCCTGGCTGGCGCGGCGGCCCGGGCCTTTACGGTGTGGACTAACCCGGAGGCCGGGGGCATGCGCGTATTCGGCGCGGGACTGGTGGAGGTGAAGGCGCTTTCGGATGTTACCGGGTGGCTTGTGGCGGCTGCGCCGGAGCGGAAGATCGCCACCGCCCTGCATCCGGACGAAGGGCCGACGAAGTATTTCGAGTACTATCCCTCCGCGAACTGAGATGGCCGGCTGCGCCGGGAAACCCGCCCAGAACCGATCCCTACTTCACCTTCGCGAACACCTTGCCCAGGATCTTTGCCGCCGCGTCGACGTGCTTCTCCACCGCGACATACGGCGGCAGGAAGCGCAGCACGGTTTCGTGCGTGCAGTTGAGTAGCAAGCCCCCGGCCATGGCATCGAGCACGATCTGCTTGTTCGGCACGCTCAATTCCACGCCCACCTGTGCCTTCAACGGGGCCGGCTCGCTTGGTGCAGGCGCTCCAATTGGCGAGCGGCGATTACCAGGAGGGCTCCGGGCGGGGGGCAGGCAAGGTACTACCACTTGGTGCGAAGCCTGATATAATCTCTGGTAGTAACCATGAAGACGGCGATTTCCATCAATGACGGACTGTTGCGGGAAGCGGACAAGACTGCGCGGCGGATGGGGCTCAGCCGCAGCCGGCTTTTCGCGGTGGCAGTCGGCGATTTCCTGCAACGGCAGCGGCGAGAGCGGATGCTGCGGCAGCTTAACGAAGTCTATGCCGCGGGTATGGAACCGGCGGACGCGCCGCTGCTGAAAGGAATCCGGGACAAGGTCCGCCGCGGAGTCAAGGAACGCTGGTGAGCGGGATTCGGCAGGGACAAGTATTCTGGCTCGGTTTTGGACCCGCGGCGGGTTCGGCGCCGGCGGACCGGCATCCCTGCGTGGTTGTCCAGAACGACATATTCAACCGAAGCGCGATTCCAACCAGCGCCGTGTGCCTGATTACCTCGAACCTGAGCAGGGCGGGTGCGCCAGGCAACGTGCTTTTGAAGGCCGGCGAAGCCGGCCTTCCCAAAGCAAGCGTGGTGAACGTGTCTCAGATCCTCACGGTCGACAAGGCGGAACTGGTGGAATGCACCGGCAAGTTAAGCGGTGCGGCGGCCAGCGCGGTGCGCGACGGGCTGCATTTGCTGTTCGATAGGTTGTGATTCCGTGGCCGGCGTGCCGCTGGGGGAACCGCGGTCGAGTGGACGTTGCCTTGTAAGGCAACGGGCCGGCGGTAGGGGCTCGGTTCGCGCGCCGCTGGGAACGGCAGGCCGCGAAGCGTAGCCTGCGCCCGTAACCGCGCTATGCCCCTGAAAGGGCGGCGCCTCGGCGTGCCGCTCCGCATCGGTCCAGGCAGGTCGCGCCCACCGGAATCACCCGGCACGGCCCCGCCGAAAAGCCCTTGCAAATCCCCCGACCCCTACTTCACCTTCCCAAACACCTTCCCCAGAATCTTCGCCGCGGCGTCAACGTCCTTCTCCGTCGCGATGTACGGCGGCAGGAAGCGCAGCACGGTTTCGTGCGTGCAGTTGAGCAGCAGGCCCTCGGCCATGGCGTCGAGCACGATCTGCTTGCCCGGCACGGTCAACTCCACGCCCAGCATCAGGCCGAAGCCGCGCACTTCCTTGACGAAGGAGTGCTTTCGCGCCAAGTCGTTCAGCAGCACGTGGAAGTAGCCGCCTACCGCCTGAATCGAGGGCAGCAGCCCTTCCAGAATCTCCAGGAATTCCAGCCCCACGCGGCAGGCCAGCGGTCCGCCGCCGAAAGTGGTGCCGTGCATCCCCTGCTTGATTGCGGCGGCCGCCTTGGCATTGGCCAGGATGAAGCCCAGGGGGATTCCGCAGGCCACCGGCTTGGCCGCCACCACCACGTCGGGCAGGATCGCGGGCTGCGAGCGCTGGTAGGCGAAGTAGGTGCCGGGGCGTCCCACGCCGCACTGCGTCTCGTCGGCGATCAGCAGGGCGTTGTGGCGGTCGGCCAGGGCGCGCGCCTTGGCGGCGAACTCGGGGGTCAACGGGATGACGCCGCCTTCGCCCTGGATCATCTCGAGGATCATGCCGGCGGTGCGGTCGCTAAACGCGGCTTCCAGCGCCGCCAGGTCGTTCGCCGGAACGAACTTGACTCCCGGTAGCAGCGGCTCGAATTCCTGCCGGTATTTGGGTTGCCCGGTGACCGACAGCGCGCCAAGCGTCCGCCCGTGGAACGAGTTCTCGAGGGTGACGATTTCGTACTTCTCGGGGTCGATGGCGTGGCCGTGTCCCCGCGCCATCTTGAGCGCGCCCTCGACGGCTTCCGTGCCGGTATTGGCGAAGAACGCGCGTTCCAGCCCGCTCGCCTCCACCAGGCGCTTGGCCAGCGGCCCCTGGTACAGGTTGTAGTACAGGTTGGACGCGTGGATCAGCAACCCGGCCTGCTCGCGGATGGCCTTGACGATGCGCGGATGGCCGTGCCCCAGGGCGTTGACGCCGATGCCGGCCAGAAAATCCAGATAGCGGCGGCCCTCCGTGTCATAAACGTAACAACCCTTGCCGCGGGCCAGCACCAGGGGATAACGGGCGTAGTTCTGAAGAAGGTATTGCTGTTCCAGGTCTTTGACCGCCTGGGCCGAGGGTTCCAGTACGGGAGGAAATGCGCTTGACATTTTCCTATTTTAACCGATCCCCCGTTCAGCCCCGTCGCGCGCCGTACAATCAGTCAGTTCAACCCTCCGATGGCAATCCGTGGAACTCGTCGGGCGGCCTTCCCCCAGCACGGCGGCGGAATTGCCCGTCACCGCGGCCTCGGTCATGCGGACCGGTTCCATATCTTCGATCATGCTTCTTCCCGGCCCCCCGGCTTCTGCGTCAAGAGCAGATGGCGTCTGTCCGGGCCTTCTGGCCACGACCGAAGTCCTATGGCCGGCGTCGCACGAGAACTGAAGGCAAAGTGTCAAGGCAAAGTAGAAATGTCCGGCCGGCTCCTGAATCGGCCGTCCGGCTGGTTTGGCGTCATAGCGTCTCGCGCGCTCGAGGAGGGTTTGCGATGGGCGACCCGCTGTACTACGAAGACGTTCCCGTGGGTCTGTCCTTCGACACCGGCGGCATCCTGGTCACGGAGACGCACCTGGTTCAGTTTGCGGGCCCTTCGGGCGACTTCTTCCCCTTGCACACGGACGACGAGTTCGCCCGCCCGCTGGGGTTTCGGGGCCGCATCGCCCACGGGCTGCTCGGCCTCATCCTGTTGGATGGGCTTAAGAACCGGGCGTCGCACCGCTTTCATTCGGTGGCGTCGCTCGCGTGGCAGTGGAATTCCCGCCAGCCGATCTATCCCGGCGACCGCATCCAAGGACATCTGAGCGTGACGGCCAAGTGCTTCAGGACGGCACGAACTTGCCGATGGTCCGGACGCGGGCCGGCGGGGACAATTGAACCATGGCGCCATGCCCGATCCGCCCGCAAGGAACTTCCGGCCCGCAAACGAACGTGCGTTCGAGTTGCGGGCACCGGGGGTCCTTCCGTGGACGGATGGGATGCGATTCCGGCAGAGCGCCACGTGGCCCCGGAAGCGGCGCCGCCCGCGCCACTATAATCGGATGTAGTGGACCTGGAAAAGACGCTCCTGCGCAAGGTAGGCGAGGCCATCCATCGCTTCCGGATGATCCGCGACGGCGATCGCGTGGCCGTGGCGCTCTCCGGAGGGAAGGATTCCGGCACGCTGCTGGAAGCCCTGCTGCTGCTCCGGAAACGCGCGCCCGTCGATTTCACCGTGTGCGCCTTCACCGTCGAGCAGGGCAAGTTCCTGCGGCCCATCGAGCCTTTGGGCGAGTACCTGAAAGCGCGCGGCGTCCCCTGGACGTATTTCCGCGACGCTCCCTCGCTGCGCCTGATCGAAGAACAGCCGGGCCACGGCTGCGACCTGTGCAGCCGCTACCGCCGGCGCGCGGTCTACGAAATCGCCGATGGCCTGGGCGCCAACGTCATCGCCTTCGGGCATACCGCCGACGATTTCTGCGAAGCCCTGCTGCGCAATACCCTGTTCACCGGCAGGCTGAGCGCGCTGCCGCCGGTCACCACGTCGCGCAACCGCCGGTACCGCCTCATCCGGCCGCTGGTGTTCGTGCGCGAAGAGATCACCCGGGCCTACGCCGAAGCGCGCGGCTTTCCGCTGGTGCCGTGCGGCTGTTCGCAGAAGACCGGCACGGTTCGCCGCGAGCTGCGCGGCCTGTTCGCCAACCTCGAGATCGAGCACCCGCACCTGTTCGAGAACATCCTCTCGGCCATGGGGAACGTCGATACCGGCCGCCTGCTGGACCCGCGTTTCTTCGCCGCGGACGGCCCCGCGGCGGGCCCGGAGCCGCCGCCCGCCGTCACCGATTTGTAACCCAATATTGACGTGGCTGTAGCAATGCGATTAGCATGGGGCTTCACTGCGTCTTTTATGAGATTCCTGCCACGCGAGGAGAAGTTCTACCATCTGTTTCAGAAGCAGGTGGAGGTGATTTCCGAAGCCGCGCGCCTGCTACTCGACGGATTGCAGTCGGGAAGCGCGCGCATGGCCAGTTCCGCCACCGAGATCGCCCTATTGGAACGGCAGGGCGACGAGCTGATCCACGAGATCTTCACCCGCCTCAACCAGACTTTCATCACGCCCATCGACCCGGAAGACATCCACAACATCTCGGCGGCGCTCGATAACGTGCTGGACGGCATGGAGGACACGGCCCACCGCCTGGTCTCCTACAAGATCGAGCCGATACCGCAGAACATGATCACCATGGCGGAACTGGTGCAGTCCTGCGCCCGCGCGCTGACCCAAGCGCTGGGAGCGCTGGGCAAGAACGGCACCATCATGGAGCACTGCATCGAGATCAACCGCCTGGAGAACGAAGCCGACCGCATCGGGCGCGCCTCGGTGGTGGAACTCTTCGACCGCGAGAAGGACCCCATCACCCTCATCAAGCTCAAGGAAGTCTACGATTTCTTCGAGGAGACCATCGATAGTTGCGAGGACGTGGCCGACGTCCTGCAGAACGTGGTGGTCAAGAACAGCTAGGCATGACGGTCTCTCACCTTGCCGTCCTCATCATCGGCATCGCGCTGGTGTTCGATTACATCAACGGCTTTCACGATGCGGCGAACTCGATTGCCACCATCGTGGCCACGCGGGTCCTCACGCCGCTGCAGGCCGTGGCATGGGCCGCTTTCTTCAACTTCGCGGCGGCCTTTCTGTTCGGCACCTCGGTGGCCCGAACGGTGGGAAAAGGCTTCGTCAACCTGGATCTGGTGACTCCCTGGGTGATTCTGGCGGGACTCGTGGGCGCCATCGTCTGGGACCTCATCACGTGGTGGTTGGGGCTGCCCACCAGTTCGTCGCACGCCCTGATCGGCGGGTATGCCGGGGCGGCCATCGCCCACGCGGCCGTGGTACGCGGCGTCGGCCACAGCTTCGAGGGGTTGATTTTGGGGCAGTGGCCCCTCACCCTCCTTTTCATCTTCACCGCGCCGATGATCGGGCTGGTCACCGCCTATTTCCTGATGGTCATGGTGTACTGGCTGTTCCGCAAGTCCAGCCCGGCGAAGATGGACAAGTATTTTCGCAAGCTCCAGTTGCTTTCCTCGGCGGCGCTCAGCCTGTCGCACGGTTCCAACGACGCCCAGAAGACCATGGGGGTGATCACCGGCGTGCTGGTGACCTCGGGATATCAGACGGCCTTCGCCGTTCCCAACTGGGTGATCATCGCGGCCTACGGGGCGATTGCGCTGGGCACGCTCTCGGGCGGCTGGCGCATCGTCCACACCATGGGCGGACGGTTGACGCGGTTGCGGCCGCGCAGCGGGTTCTGCGCCGAAACGGGCGGGGCAATGGCCATCCTGCTGGCCACGCGCCTGGGCCTGCCGGTATCGACCACTCACGCCATCGCCGGCGCCATCGCCGGAGTCGGCAGCATTCACCGGCTGAAGGCCGTGCGCTGGGGGATCGCCACCAACATCCTGTGGGCCTGGGTCCTGACTATCCCGATGGCTGCCCTGATCGCCTGGTTCTCGTACTTCGCGCTGCACGAGCTAGCGGGCGCGTAGCGCGGCGCATCCCAGGGCTAATCCACCTGCCAGATCGCCACGTTGGAATACTGCCCGTCGGGGTTCATGAGTTGCAGGTACCACGCGCGCTTGGTGGTGCCCACGTTGATCTGAATCTTGAGTTGGGTGGGGGTCACCGTGACCAGGGCGCCCGAGTAAACGGTCACCGTGCTGGCGTTGGCGGCCTGCACTCCCACAACGATCCCGCTCTGGTAGCCGGTCCCGTTAATGGTGAGCGTCTGCGGGTTGGCCGACCCCGTCATGGGGCTCGGAGCGAGCGATGCGATGGCCGGAGGCGGCGCCGGAGCGGTCACCGTGAGACCCACCGGAACCGACGCCGAATTGTCGGGGTTCACCACCTGGACGGTCCAGGGGCGCGCGGTGGTGCCCACGTTCACTTGCAACTGAATCTTCGTGGCCGTGACGCTGCCGATATAGCTGCCCGTGTATGCATAGGTCGTGTTCCCAGTGGCCAGAATGACTTTCGCTCCGGTCTGGAAACCGCTGCCGTTGATGGTCAGCGTCTGGTTGTAGGAGGAGCCCGTCATGGGGTTGGGACTGAGCGACGCGATCGCCGGCGGCGCCGCCGGAGCGGTGACCGTCAGCGTGGCGGAGTTCGACGCCGCACCGCCGGGGTTAGTCACCTGCACTGTCCAAGTGCGCGCGGTGGCGCCGACATTCACGGTTGCGGCGATCTGCGTGGCGCTCAAGGAGGTGACCACGGGGTTCACCACCGAGCCGCCGGAGTAGGTCAGGCTGACGGTCGCGCCCGCCGCGAAGCCGCTGCCGTTGATGGTGAGCGTCTGGTTGCTGGCGGAGCCGGTCATGGGGTTGGGACTGAGCGATGCGATCGCCGGCGGCGCCGCCGCAGGAGCCGTGACCGTCAGCGTGGCCGAGTTCGACGCCGCACCGCCGGGGTTGGTCACCTGCACTGTCCAAGTGCGCGCGGTGGCGCCGACATTCACGGTTGCGGCGATCTGCGTGGCGCTCAGGGACGCCACCACGGGGTTCACGACCGAGCCGCCCGTGTAAGTCAGGCTGACGGTCGCGCCCGCCGCGAAGCCGCTGCCGTTGATGGTCAGCGTCTGGTTGCTGGCGGAGCCGGTCATGGGGTTGGGACTGAGCGACGCGATCGCCGGCGGCGCCGCCGTTGGAGCCGTGACTGTCAGCGTGGCGGAGTTCGACGCCGCGCCGCCGGGGTTGGTCACCTGCACCGTCCAGGTGCGCGCGGTGGCGCCGACATTCACGGTCGCGGCGATCTGCGTGGCGCTCAGGGAGGTGACCACGGGGTTCACCACCGAGCCGCCGGAGTAGGTCAGGCTGACGGTCGCGCCCGCCAGGAAACCGCTGCCGTTGATGGTCAGCGTCTGGTTGCTGGCGGAGCCCGTCATGGGGTTGGGACTGAGCGACGCGATCGCCGGCGGCGCCGCCGCCGGAGCGGTGACCGTCAGCGTGGCCGAGTTCGACGCCGCGCCGCCGGGGTTGGTCACCTGCACCGTCCAGGTGCGCGCGGTGGTGCCGACATTCACGGTTGCGGCGATCTGCGTGGCGCTCAGGGACGCCACCACGGGGTTCACGACCGAGCCGCCGGAGTAGGTCAGGCTGACGGTCGCGCCCGCCAGGAAGCCGCTGCCGTTGATGGTGAGCGTCTGGTTGCTGGCGGAGCCCGTCATGGGGTTGGGACTGAGCGATGCGATCGTCACGCCCGCCGGAGCGCTGCTCCAGGCAATCGCCAGAGCGTTGGCGTCCACCGATCCCAACCCGGTGGCCAGATCGAATCCGGGCGCGGCGCTGAATCCATTCATCACCCCCACGGTCCCCGCGGTTTTCGAGGAGCAGTTCGCCGAGCCGCCCTGGCAGGGCACGGCGTTGGTGCCCACGGTGATGTCGTGAAACGCCGGGGGGGACTGCGCCGCGATGGGATAGAAGCGCGCGTTTGGATTGCCCTGCCGCGACCCGGCGCGCTGCACCAGGATCGCCATGATGCCGGCCATCGACGGCGCTCCCGCCGAGGTGCCGCCCACCAGGTAGAGCGAGCCTTCGATCTCGACCAGGTACCCATCGTGCCCCGCTCCGCTGAGCGAAACGTCGGGGAGATAGCGGTGGTGTCCCGTGCCAACCGGGTCCACGGTGGGAACGCCCGTGCCGGTCTGCCAGGCCGGCGTGGCGTAAACCGTGCTGTAGCCGCCGCTGCCCGCCCACAGGCCGTTGGCCGCCGCGCCGGCGGTGGTGTAGCTGCTTTCGTTCCACACCGCTTCCGGAATGTAACTCTTGGCCGAAGCCAGGTGCGCGTCGTTGGTCGAATTCCAATACGAGCCGGTGGAGTCGTTGAACTGGGTGCCTCCCACGGCCACGTCGTAGGGCGTGGAGGCCAGGCCGTTCACGCCGAAACCGCCGCTGGCCGGCGTTGTGGTGTTCTGCCCCTTGGAGTTGCCGCTTTCGGGAACGTCGCACCCCGCCGACCCGTTATCGCCGGCGGAGACGAACACCGAAATGCCCTGCGCCGCCGCCTGCGACCACAGGTTGGCGTAGAGTGCGTTTTCGCCGCCCATCTCGGCTTCGCAGAGCCCGTAGCTCATGCTCATGACCGGCGCCAGGTTGCCGTTCACGATGTATTGCGCCGAGAGAGTGACGCCGTCGGAGGCGTTGGTATTGGCCGAAACCACCAGTTTCACGGCGGCGCCCTTGGCCACGCCTCCGCTCCACTCGATGTCCAGGTCCGCCTCGGTCTCTTCGCCGGAAACGACTCCCGGGTTGGTCCCGTTCAGGACCACCGTCACGTTGTTGGCCCCCAGGCCGAACTGGCTTCGGAAGGCGGTCACGTCGGTCAGCTTGACGTTGGTGTCGGCCACGATGGCGATGGTCTGCCCGGTGCCGTCGTAGCCCTGATTCCACAGCGGGGCCACGTCGTAGATGGTGGCGAAATCGTAGGGCGAGAGGGCGTGAGATCCGCCGCTCAGGTCGGTCTGTCCGGCCGGAGAGCCCGCCACTCCCGCGCCGGGTTGCGCCGCCGGGTACGGCCCCAGGAGGCGGTGCAGGGGGCGCGCATGGAAATCGTGCAGCGACGCCACGCCGCCCACCACGTCCGCCAGCGCCTCGGGGATGGCCAGGTCCGTAGAGTTGGCGACGTGCGGCACGCCATCCACCAGATAATGATGGATCTCGGTGTGGAAGGCACTCTCCACCTGCCGCGCCGTGCCGCTGAACTCGAGGCTGCGGCGTCCACGGGCGATTTCGTTCACGCGGAAGCCGTGCCCCTCGAGCCAAGCGGCGATGGCGTCCAGATCCTCCTGGGCCACGCCGAACTGCTCGCCGAACTCCTCGGGGGTGAGCCAGCGACGATAGTTCGCCGATTGGGGATCCTGTTGCTCGGCCAGGAGCCGCTCGAGAGCCGCCTCCTGTTGGGGAGTGCTCTTGAGGTACAGCAGCATGCGATCCATGGGCAGGTCGCCGGACGCCCGGCCCGCGTCGTTGGCCGCGCTTGCCAGGGGGTGGGTGGTGCCGGGAACCCGGACGAACCGGACATCGTCAACCGGGCGCGCGATGCGCGGGCGCACCTGGGCGAACATGGCGGCGCACAGCACACCATACATGAAGGAGATGGACAGAGTCGTTCCGATTCGCATTCCGTAACCCTCCGACAGCAGACCCCGAACCCGGACCGAGCCGGGTTCGGAGTTGCAGTTTCAGATTTCTGTTATCTATAGGCTCATCGCTCACTTGGGTTCGGGTGATAGCCACAAATCGCCCTAGGAGATACTTCCAATACGGCTGGGGTGGTATGTGCCTGCGGGGGCAAGCCGGCCGGCCGCGGGCCTGACCGCCGGACGGGCGGGCTACTGTCCGCCGGCCGCCTCCGGACCGTATGGAGCGGCTGAGCTTGCCGAAGTCCGGGCTTGGTTCCCTGCAACCCACTGAAAACAGGCTGAATTTTCCTCTTGACGCCAATCGCGGATTGCAATATAGTAATCACATATTGCGATATGAGACTAGGTGAAAAGCTCCGGTACCTGCGGGAAGTGGAGGGCACGTTGCGCGGATTGAAGCGCGAGCTCTCGCAACTGGAACTCTCCCGGCTCATCCAGAAGGAGCTGGGGAAGTCCATCAGCCAGAGTTATCTGTCGCAGATCGAGAGCGGCGCGCGGCCGCACCTGACCAACTCGTCGCGCATGTTGCTGGCCAAGTTTTTCAAGGTACACCCGGGGTACCTGGTGGACGACCCGGAGGGATTTCAGAACGAGCTGGTCTCGGAAGTGGGTGCGTTGGAAGACCGGGTGGATTCATGGCTGGTGAGCGGCGCCGAGCGGTTTCGCAAGGACGCCGACCTGCACCACGCGCTGGTTACTCTGGCGCGCCACGACGATTCGCGGATGTGTCTGGTACTGCTGGGAACGATTCTGGAGAACCCGGGGCTGGCCGAGCGCTTGATGGACGTTTTGAAAGCTCCCGCCGCCGGCGCCAAACCTAGGAGACGCGTATGAATTGGTCGGATTTCTACTTGATCTGTTTCCTGGTCGGATTCGGCCTGAGCGCCTTGTCGTTCCTGGCCGGCAGCGTGCACCTGCATGTGCCGAACCTGCACATACACCACGGGATCCACCTGGGGCACGCGCACGTGGGGCACGCGCACGTGGGGCACGCGGGCAGCGGCAAACTGGGCCGCGTCGGCCGGACCAGCATTTCGTTCTTCAATTTCGGCACCATGGCGGCATTTCTGGCATGGTTCGGCGGCACCGGTTACATCCTGGTGCATTTCTACGCGGTCTGGTTCCTGCTGGCGCTGGGGATTTCGATGGTCAGCGGCATTGGCGCCGCGTCGGTGGTGTTCTGGTTCCTGGCCAAGGTGCTGTTGGGCCGGGAGGCCCCGCTGGACCCGGCCGATTACGAAATGGTGGGCGTGCTCGGGAAGCTGAGCATTTCCATCCGGCCGGGCGGCACGGGGGAGATCATCTATTCGCAGGGAGGCACGCGCCGCGTCGCCGGCGCGCGCAGCGAGGATGGCGCGGCCATCCCCAAGGGCGCCGAAGTCATGGTGACCCGCTACGAGAAGGGGATTGCGTATGTGCGCCCGTGGCAGGACGCCATGGGTGAATTAGAACTCGGGAGGTAGTAAGAGCGAACGGACGGGCGGTTTCGCCGCCCCAAGGAGTAACGAACTTAACTTTATGGAAAACGAAGTTTACATCATCGCCGGTTTAGCGGTACTTGCCGTGCTGTTTCTGATGGCCATGTTCGCCAAGCTGTTCCGCAAGGCGGGGCCGCACGAGGCGATCATCGTGTACGGGTTCCGCGGCACGCGCGTCATCAAGAGCCGCGGCACCGTGATTCTGCCCATGGTGGAGAATTACCGTTGGTTGTCCCTCGAACTGATGTCGTTCGACGTGGCGCCGCAGCAGGACCTGTACACCAAGCAGGGCGTGGCCGTCACGGTCGAGGCCGTGGCGCAGATCAAGGTGAAGAGCGACCCCGAATCCATTCTAACCGCGGCCGAACAGTTTCTGACCAAGGACCCCATCCAGCGCGAGGGGCTGATCCGTCTGGTGATGGAAGGCCATCTGCGCGGCATCATCGGCCAGCTCACGGTGGAAGAGATCGTCAAGGAGCCCGAGATGCTGGGCGACCGCATGCGCTCCACCTGCGCGGACGACATGAACAAGATGGGCCTGGAGGTCATTTCCTTCACCATCAAGGAAGTCCGCGACAAGAACGAGTACATCAGCAACATGGGCCGGCCGGACGTGTCCCGCATCAAGAGAGACGCCGACGTAGCCACCGCCGAAGCCGAGCGCGATACCGCCATCCGGCGCGCCGAAGCCTCGCGCGAATCCGCCATCGCCAGGGCCCGCGCCGACCAGGAGCGGGTGCTCGCCGAAACCCTGTCGCTCACCAAGCAGGCCGAGGCGCAGCGCGACCTGGAGGTCAAGAAGGCCGAGTACAACGAAAGCGTGAAGAAGCAGCAGGCGCAGGCCGACAAGAGCTACGAGATTCAGACCAACATCCAGCTCCAGCGCGTTCGCGGCGAGGAAGTCAACATCCACATCGTCGAGAAGGAGCGCGAAGCCAAGGTGATGGAGGCCGAAATCGTGCGCCGCGAAAACGAGCTGATCGCCACCGTCCTCAAGGACGCCGAGTACGCGCGCAAGCGCATCGTCACGCTGGCCGAAGCCGAGCGCGCGCGCACCATTGCCGAAGCCGAGGGCCGCGCCTCCGCCATCCGCGCGCAGGGCGAAGCCGAAGCCGAGATCATCTTCAAGAAGGGCGAAGCGGAAGCCAAGGCCATGAACGTCAAGGCCGAGGCCTTCCAGGAATACAACCAGGCGGCCATCGCGGACAAGCTCATTTCGAGCATGCCCGAAATCGTCAAGGCCCTGGCCGCGCCGCTCGCCAACGTCGACAAGATCACCGTGATTTCCACCGGCGGCGAAACCGCCGGCCTGAACAAGATCACGGGCGATATTACCAAAATGGCCGCGCAGATTCCCGTGCTCTTCGAAACACTCTCCGGCATGCCGCTCCAGGAGCTGCTCGCGAAAGTACGGTTGATCGGCGACAAACCGCAGAAAACGGGCGACCCAGCCTGAGAGAACCGAACAGACCGACGGCAGTACACAAGGTAGCGGCCTCAAGGGGCCGCTACCACAAGAAAGGAGTTTCCCAATGGCACTATTAGAACGAGTTGCAACCCTGGTCCGGGCGAACCTCAACGACCTGGTGGACAAGGCCGAAGACCCGGAGAAGATGATCAAGCAAGTAATCCTGGACATGGAGAACCAGTTGCTCCAGGTGAAGACGCAGGTCGCCATTTCCATCGCCGACCAGCACGTGCTGGCCAAGAAACTGCAAGAGAGCGAGGACAACGAGAAGCAATGGATTCGCCGCGCCGAAATGGCCGTGCAGAAGCAGGACGACAACCTGGCCCGCGCCGCCGTGGAGCGTTCCATGAGTTCCAAGACCGTCTCGGATAACTTCCGGCAGCAGGTGGAAGACCAGAAAACCCAGGTCGAGAACCTCAAGACCGCGCTTTTGAAGCTGGAACAGAAGCTGGAAGAAGCCAAGAGCAAGAGCGACATGCTGATCGCCCAGCACCGCCGTTCCCGCGCCCTCGGCAAGGCCACCGACGCCGGCCGCGCCATGGGCGACAATTCCAACGCCGCCGCCTTCGACCGCATGAAGAACAAGGTGCAGCACACGGAAGCCGCCGCCATGGCGTCCTCCGAACTGGCGGCCGACAACGTGGACGAGAAATTCGCCGCGCTCGAAAAGCAGGACGAGGTGGAGCGCCTGCTCTCCGAGCTGAAAACCAAACTCAAGGCCGGATAACATGACTTACAAAAACCGAAACGACTGGTGGCTCGTGGCCGCCTTCTTTCTGGGTGTCTCCGCGAGCCTGGGAGCCGGCCTCTACTGGGTGGGCGTCCCCATGCTGCTGCTCTTCGCGCTGTGCGTCTACCCGCAGAAGTACGAAACCACGGATCGCGGGCTGCTGATCCGCGCCACCCTGTTCCAGCGCCTGATTCCGTACGGCGTCATCACCCAGGCCGAACCCTGCACGGGCGGCAGGAGCCTGGCGCTGGCCATCGATGGCATTGCCATCCGCTACGGCCTGGGGTCGGAGTTGCGTATTTCGCCCGCCGACCCCGGCGCGTTTCTGGCCGATCTCGCCTCGCGCGCTCCGCACCTGAAGCGCCAGGGACACGGCCTCGTCCTGGCGTTGTCCTAACCCGGAGACCGATCCCCGTATGGAGAAGCTGTTCCACTTCGACACCGCGCCGGAAGAATACCGGGCCGATGCGTGCGTCGTCTCGTGTTACGACGCACGCTTCGAACCGGTGGTGCGGAAGTTCCTCAAGCGGCGCGGTCTTGCGGTGGTGGACCACCTGAAGATCGCCGGCTCGGTGAAGAGCCTGGCCTCGCCCGGCCAAGATGCCGACCGCGAGTTCATGCTGCGCATGATCCGCATCTCGATGCGCCTGCACCAGACGCGGCTGGTGGTGATGGTGGGCCACAACGAGTGCGGCGCTTACGGCGGCGCCCCGCCCGAAACCGTGCTTGCCGACCTGCGCCTGGCGGCGCAGATCGTTCGCACGGCCGAGCCGTCCCTGGCCGTGGAGTGCTACTTCGCCGATTTCGACGGCATGTATAGGGTCGACGAGGCGGGCGAGACCGTGGCTGCCGCGTAGTGCCACCGCTCCGCGACCGCTCGCCGGCGGGCGTCCCGGGGGCCCGGCCGTGGGAGTCCAGACAAGGCCCCGACCTCAGCCGAAAGTTCCTGCCTCACCGGGCGTTTGCCTACCAGAGTGCGGATTTCTGGGTGTGTCGCTCGGCGCGGGCTCTAAAAAGCGGCGACTACGGTCATGCGGAAGGCAGATTCCGGACGCAAGGGCGTTTATAGTACCCTATGCGCGTCAGCCCTAAAATGGCCTGTGAATCAGCAGCTTGATGATGCAGAGCGCCTTGGACTCAAATCGAGCACAAATAGAGCACACGCTCCTCACTTGCCGCGGAGGTCTTGCACGGTGAGCGTAGTGTGCGTTACCTCTGCGGCGACGGTCAACGTGAACTTTTGCGGCACGGGGAGGTTGTCCGCGAAGACCTGACCTTGGAGCGGGTAATCGCCGCTCTGCCCCGCACCGATGTAGAACTTGTCCGACCACACCTGCCGTCCCGGTTGCAGGTCCTTGCAGTCGATCTCGATACGGTATCGGTCATCGTTTTTGTCAATGTCCACTTCGCCAGGATCGCGCCGGAGCGCCGAGCGAATCCCGACAGGAATCCTGTCCCCCAACATTTCTTCCTTCTTTGGCTTCCTCGGCATTTCTAAGGTCGGGAGCAGCCCACCGCGCGCAGGAACCACGAGTTCGATGCGGACGTTGTTCGCCGCCACTTCGCCGATGTTCTTGACCGTGAGGCGGACCTTTCGGCAGAGCCGCGTCATGAGTTCGTATTCGGCGAGGTCACGGTAGTAGTTCGCGTTGTGCGACCGTGTGTAGTCCATCCGGATGCCAAGGGGGTTTTCGTTCGGGTCGGCGAGCTTGGGGATGTCCTTGCGCTCAGGGATCCTGCAGAACTCGCATTCCATCTGCAGATGCGTGCCGATGGCATCATCGCGATCAACCTCCGCGAACTCGACAAAAAGCTCGGCCCGTTCCCTTGGCCGACCGGCACCCATTCGCGCAACCTCATCAAGCGACGCAGGTTTCTGCGGGTTTGTTGAGCTGCCTCGACGGATGTAGACCTTCTCCTTCTTCAGCATGCCGTAATTTCGCTTCAGGTACACGGGCCGTTGTTGGCTTTCATCGAGAACGAAAACTCCGACCTGCTTTCCTTCATACGAGAACGCACGGTACTGAAAATGGACCGGCGTGTTGACGAGAGAGTTGACGAACTGTTGCAGCGAATGGTCGTCGAGCTGCTCCGCTGCCGGGATTCCCACCACGTTGCTCTTGTCGCCGCGCACCTCTTCGACACCAATCAAGATGTACGCTTTCGCTCGCCGCCAAGCGTTCGCGAATCCCAGGATGTCCTTCAGCAGTTCCGACTTCTCGTCATCGCTGGCGCTGGCGAAGCGGTACTGCTCCTTCTTGAAGTCGATCGTCGTGCCTTCCTCCTCGAAGAGCAGACTCTCGAACAACTCATCGGTCATCCCTCACCTGCCTGCGTTACGGAGTTCCTTCCAGGTCTGATTGAGATCCTTCTCACGGAGTTGCCAAATCCATGTCGGGATAATCGGGCCGGCGGCTCTGCTGAGATGGTAATCGGACATGACCTTGAACGCCCTAAGCTCGTCGGGCGTCGTTTCGAGTGCACGTTCTGCTGCCGCTTCGCTCCTCGTGCTGCTCTTCCCGAGATTGCTATACCCGATCGCGAGCTTGATGATGCCCATGCTCAGGAGGAGCATGAGGACGGCCGTGACGATGCGCGCCACGTTCACCTGCGCGGCATGCGTGCCGGTGGTTTGGATCGCCATGATGAGAATCCCGAACGAGACGATGACGCCGACGATCACGGTGGTCCAGCAGATGATCGTCATGGTCCCGGCGAGGTGCTTCGTCCACCATGCCGACTCACTCACGTTCTTGAGCGCCCGCCGTGGTCCGGGCGGCTCGGCAGTCGCGAAGTACTGTTCCGCCGTCACTCGATTCCGCGCTCGTTGCTTCACGGACGGCGAGCACCGCACCAAGAAGTCGGAGAGTTCGGTCGGCGGGATGTGCCAGCCAAACCCGTCCTGCTGATCGAGCTTCCGGCGAAACTGCTGCGCGGTACCCTTGACCGCGTCGGAGCGGTACATGCAAAGCTCCGCAAGGAGCGTACACGCGAACACGAGAAACGGGACCAGTTCGGCAGGCAGCAGGGTCATGCAGGTGCCGATACCGAACCCGAGGATCTTACTCGTGAGGCTTGCGCCCCACCACCATTTCGCGCAGTGATCGAGCGCCTCCGCAAGCCCAAACGGCGACAACGAGGGGGTCGCTCCCGAGTCAGCAGCTGCCATCCGCATTCACCCCAGTCATGCGCCGACCTTTGCGAGGAGCAAGCGTCCGATCCAGTTCACCTGGAATTGTGAACCGAAGATTTTCTGCCACTCCAGTGCTGCCGCGATGTCGCCGTCCGCCCGTTCGTAGTCGCACGCCTTGAGCGCGCGCCCGTAGGCAGTCCGGCACTTGGATTCCCAGCAATCCCCCAAGGGTATCTGTTCCGCGATCCCGGCAGGTCGAGCCCATCCGTTCACGTACTGCAGCATGAACGCGAAGAAATCCCGAATCATCCAGTCATAGTAATAGATCGTCTGGTGACGGTACTCCCAATGCGTCACGAACACGGTCGCGAAGATTTCCAAGCAGATGGATTTGATCTCGACGTTGCACTCGCGCTTCCACGCCTTGAGGATCTTGATGAGATGCGTCGCTTTCCCCGCCCATGCCGTGTCCACCTGCCGCAGGCGGTTATACTCGGCGACCGGATTCGAGAACCGCCACCGTCCGCCGTCCGTCGTATCTGCGATCAAGTACTGACCGGCCACTTCTCCACTAGTGAAGCGAAAGGCCGGGACGATATCCACGTTGTACGTCAGGTAGGGCGCGACGACCGCCTGTCCGTCCGCCCGAATTTCGGTGTTCGGGAACGATCCGAGGACCGTTCGCCGGATCTCCTGCAGCAGTTGGGACTGCTTGTTGCCGGTCAGTCCTTCGATGCGCGTGTACACGTCCCAGGGGAGGACGAACAGCATGTCCAAGTCCGTGCGTGGTCGCGTCGCGGTGCCCTTCCCGTACGACCCGACCTTCACGTAGCACAACGGATCAAACGCCTGATTGGGGTAGTACTTCGCGAAGAGTGACTTGGCGATCCGTTCAGCTTTGCCTTCGGCGTCGAGCCGCTCCTTGTCTTTGAGTTCGAGTTCACCGAGGAACTGCTCGAAATGCGGGATGACGTGAATCCACAACTTGTACCTGCTTTTTCCGCTCGGTGCTCCCTCGAAATTAGGGGTCCCCGCACGTCTCGAGAATATCGTGCTCGCAAGGGGATAAGCCCTTTGCTACTCAAAGCATACCACATCTAGACAAGTTCGGTGACAGACCCCCGCCCGTGGCACCCACCTACCAAGACTCGGTCGATTTCTGTATAATAGGGCACATGGCGACTCCTGGGGTCTACGTGTACAAGCGCAACGGCAGGGTGGCATACGTCGGGCGCAGTGATCGAGATGTATATGCCCGAGAAAGCGCGTCATTCCGCGCCGCAAACTATGATCTGACCGTGACGATTCACGAGCGATCATCGGCACTCCAAGCCTACCGAACAGAATGCCGCCTCTTCCACAAGCACAGGCCGTCCGACAACGCCATCCATCCCGCGGTCCCTGCAGGAGCGAATTGGCGGTGCCCAGTCAACGGTTGCTGTTGGTCGTAGCACTCTCTTGGGAAAGCCGTTCGATCTTGAACTGACCCCTTTCGAGGTGCTCGACCGTCGGATCACCCTTCTGAACCGCAGTCTCGACGAGTGCTCCGCCGCCTTCACCGCATCGCGGGGCGACACCATCACTCGGCGCGACATCGAACAGGGTCTCGTCGCGGTCCTCGGCCTGGACGAGATCTTCGACCTCCTGCATCGCGACATCACTACCGAAGAGATCCTGTCGGTGCTCCGCGACTGTGATTTTGCACGCCTGCGTCATGAAAGGCTCTGCGACATCGTCTTAGACGAATCGATCATTCCTGCCGGCGTTCCGATTTGCCTGGCAGAAGCGCAGGTCAAGCTGCGGGGCGAGAAATGGACGGTCCACAAGTACGATACTGATCCGTTCCCTTCCAATCCGCACGCCCACAACTACGCACAAGACCTCAAGCTGCACCTCGGCAACGGGGATCTTTACCAGCATAAGAGCAAGTTATCGTGCGGGCGTATGGAAAAGAAGCACCTGCTACGATTGCGCGATCTGGTCCTGCAAAAGAACGCGACGATTACCTTGCCCCCTCTGACGATCTGAACGCGAGCAGAACCAGCCTCTAAGACATGGTTGTCATCTGACTTCTACGGTGAGCGCTCTCGGCCTTGCAGGGACGAGCTGCCGCCACGCCTCCGGCTGCTAGCCCCGGGGCGTCAGAGAGCCACAGGATCTGCCGCGGGTTGCGATGCGGGCCCCGCGCCGTACGATCTGACCAACTTTTCGTGCCATAGGAATACCTCGGCTGGCGCGCGGCACACGAGTGGCACACGAAAGACAGCTATCGAGTTGTTCCGGTTGAATCTAGACGTGTGACGGTCGATCGGGGTTCAGCCTTCACTCCGTGCAGTACGCGAATAACCGTTCCGGATCAGGAACGAGAAGTCGCCTTTCAACCGCGGACTGTCTACAGGTCCTCGATAATCGCCCCACGCGGGACACCCTTGTGCGCAGCAACGGCGCGGAGGATTGAACTGAACGTGCCGAGCCGGAGTGGATCGTGGTCTGGAATCGCGATCCGGTGGTGGGTCGGTTCGGAGGTTTCCAGGATGATGTGACTACCAACCTGGTGCACCCTCGCGTACCGCCATCGGCGGCACAAAATCTCAGCGAGATGCGCGCCGGAGACGTCGCGAGGGATCTTCATGCCACCAGCAGGACTTCGTCGCGGACGAGGTGGAGACGAATCCGACCGGGGCGCGGCCGATCAAAGAAGAACGCGGAGGTTGCTTCGAGCACGTTCTTGCGCAATTCGTCCCACGTGCCGGCCTCGGTGAAGATGCTTTCGGTAAGGCATTCGGCGCAGTAGCCGCCGTCCGAATCCTGGACGACTTCGAACACCAGTTCAGGCATACGTCCATGATACGGCATGCGTTCGCAGGAGCGGGGAGTGCGATCCGCCACGCGGCTCCGGACGAGCGGACTAGGACCGTTAAGCCGTCTCGCGTCCGCGGCTGCGGCGGCCGGCAAATTTACCAGGAACGCCAAACCCCGGAAGTGCAGCCACGGGAGCCCCGGATCCCGAACCAGCCTTGGGCCGGCGACCGATCAGCCGGGGGTTTCATGCTTTAGCGCGCATACTCGGCCATGCTCCGCTCCGGGCCACGTGGCGCGAGGGAGTGGTTCTCGTGCATAGTGCCCTGACCGCGAGGTTCGGTGCCATTGCCGGGCCGCTCGCTAACGCTCGCGGTTCCGAACGGAACCACGCGGCGCGGGGGAGCGGCTCCCGCGCCTACACCTTGTAATCCCACTCCTTGCGGCAGGGCATGTCAACGTAGCCCTGGGCCACCTCGTCGTTGGAGAATCGCATGGCCTTGGAGTCCCAGAGGAGGACCTTGGAACTTCGCCAGTAGATGGCTCTCGTGCCGTTGTTCGCCATGGGGCGGGCGTTGGGGTCGTGCACATGGCCGTCATTCGACGCGGGAATCCATACCACCGCGGAATCCGACCGGCCAGCCTCGCCGGCTCCGGCGCGTGCCTCCATCGTGTCGGTGCGCATGGGCGTGCTGTACCGGCGCAGCGTGGCGCTCCCGAGCAGGGCGAATTCCGTCAGATCGCAGGCGAACTCGATGGGCGCGATGGACTTCTTGCCGGCTTTGCACGCCCGAATCCACTCGGCGTAGTGATCCGGCCGCTCGCACCGCGGCAAGGAGGGTTCGGGCTGCGGGAAGTCCTTGAAGCGGCTTTCCGGCAGGAGTTGGCCGCCGGGGAGACCTCGAAGCGGTTGGCCCGGCCGGGGCCCCACGTGGTCCGGCAACCACGAACTGCCGCCGTAGAACGCGGAAACCTGAACGCCCTTCTCGCCCACGAACATCATGCCCCTGCCCGGCATCCCCATGTCGGTGGGCATGATCGCCGGCCGGGGCGGCTGCAAACCGCCATCGTAGAAGTACGCCATCGTCTCGGGGTGTTTGCCGCGCGCGGGGAAGTGCCACTGGACGTAGTTGGCGATGCTCGAGCATTCGCTGTTGGCGACCCGGCCCTCGAGTGTGCAGGCCTGGCAAGCGTCGGCCGCCACCCAGTCCGGCGCCCCCATCTCGAGTTCGTCGAAGAACACGTGCAGGGCGTGGCACGCCACGTCGCCCAGGTTGCCGGTGCCGAAGTCCCACCACGGACGCCAATTGCCGTAGTGGTAGATCTTGTGATACGGCCGCCACGGAGAGGGGCCGCACCACTGGTCCCAGTCCATCCCTTCGGGCGGCTTCTGAACCTCGGCCGGCCTCGCCAACCCGCTGGAGCAGTGCGTGCCGGTCCAGAAGTGTACTTCGCGTATGGGCCCGATGGCCCCGCTCAACAGCAGTTCCGTGGTGGCCCGCGCGGGGGATGTGCGCGAATCCTGTATGCTGGCCTTGGTGGTGACGTGGGAGGCCAGCACGGCCGCCTTGACCCTGCGCGCCTCGGCGATGGTGCGCGTCATCGGCTTGGCGCAGTAGATGTGCTTGTTCATGGCCACCGCCGCCAGCACCAGGTGGGAATGCCAGTGGTCCGGTGTGGCCACGATCAGGGCATCGAAGTTGTCCCGCTCCTTGTCGAACATCCGCCGGAAATCCTTGTAGACCCTGGCTCGGGGATAGAGCTTGAAGACCGGCGCGGAGAGTTCGTGGTCGAGGTCGCAGAGCGCCACGATCTCCTCGTCCCGGCAGCCGGCCACATAGTCCCCGCCCACGCCGCCGACGCCCACGGCTGCGATCCTGAGCTTGTCGCTGGGGGCCTGGTAGCCGGGGCCTCCCAGCACATGGCGGGGCACCAGCAGCGGCGCCATGCCGGCGGCGATTGCGGCGCGCCGCGACAGAGCGCCGGCGTTCGATTCGTGCGAGTTCATGGTACGTTTTCCTCCTGGGGCCTCGAAGGTGGCGAGACCTTTACCATAGTAGGCCGGTTCGGGGGGAGCCGTGGGTAATAGTGGGCATCCGGTTCGCCCGCCGGGCTTCCCGCGGAAGTCGCCGTGGGACTCGCTGGGATTGTGTGGCGACAGGTTGTCAACCCGCCTGCCGGAGCTGGCAGACGGCCGCGAGAGGCGGACTGCGGGTGCCCCCTGGGCGGCGCCGCAGGTTGACAACCTGCCCCACAGAGGCGCGTCGGGGTTTGCTTACAACTACGCTCGGGATCGAGCGGCGTTGCGGGCGAATCGCCTCGGCGCCCACTGCTCGGTCGCGCACCCTGCCGCTGACGGGCGCGTTGACAGTCGAAATGGCACGGACGTAGACTGGGAGCGAAATGTCTACTCCACTTCTCCCCATATCCGAGGCCGGGTGCGTCAGGCGAGGAACCCATCTGCCAAAAGGGCGCACGCAGGCGCTGGCGCCCGGCCAGGCGGCCGTGCGGCAACTGCACTACGGCCGGATCATCCTGGACGGAACCGGCCAGCCGCTGAGTTTCTCGAGCGGCGGGCTGGAGACGGGCCTGATCTGCCTGCGCGGCGGCGGGTGGATCGAGGCCGCCGGCCAGCGCTTCGAGCTTTCCAAGTACGACGCGCTTTACGTGCCGCGCTCGAGCCAGGTGACGGTAACCCCGGGACCGGACGGTTTCGATCTGGCCGAGGTTGCGGCGCCGGTGGAGGGCGATTACCCCATCCAGTTCGTGCGCTTCGCCGACATCCAGAAGGACCCGACGCTGCACTTCATGACGGGCGGGCCGACCGACAGGCGCAACCTGAACATCCTGATCGGCAAGAACGTGAAGGCCGGCCGCATCGTGGCGGGCGTTACCTTCACCGAACCGGGGAACTGGGCGTCGTGGCCGCCGCACGAGCACAGCGTCATGCTCGAGGAAGCCTACCTCTACATCGCCATGCCGGCTCCGGCGTGGGGCGTGCAGTTCGTCTACACCGATCCGCGGAACCCCGAACTGATCGTGGTGGTGCGGGAAGGCGACGTAGTGGCGATGCCGGCGGGCTATCACCCCAACGTGGCTTCGCCGGGGTGTTCGGTCGGGTTCCTGTGGATGATGGCCGCCCACCGGGAAGTCGAGGACCGGCAGTTCGGCGTGGTCAACGTGCAGCCGGAGTACGCCCAGGGCGGAAGCGGCCTGGAAGCCTCGCGGAAGTGAACCCATCCGCGGCCGCCGCGCGGATGGCGGCATCGCGCCAGGCAAGTCCAAGGAGTGTCCTTTACCTATGCCGGTGGAGACGAAGCAGGTGAGTCCGGGGACCGTGGTGGTGGCCGTGTCGGGCAGGCTGGTATTGGGCCGCGAGGTGGAGCGGTTGGAATCGGCGGTCAAGGAGCTGGCCGAGGAGATGCCGGGGCGGGTGGTCTTCGACCTGACGGGGCTGGACTACGCCGATAGCGCCGGCATCGGGACGTTCGTGGCGTGCCTGACGCTGATCAAGAAGGCGGGCGGCGAGATGCGGCTGGCGGGCGTGAACGCGCGCGTGCTGAAACTGTTTCAGCTTACCGGGATCGACCGCCTGATGGCCCCGTTTCCGACGGTGGCGGACGCGACCGATCAGTGATCGCGCTCGGTCACCAGGCGGGTGACAGCCAGCAGCGCGCGCTGGTAGGGGGAATCGGGGAACTCGTTCATGAGCGTGCGGGCCTTGTGGGTGAAGGTCTGGGCGCGCTGGCGGACGCGTTCGATGGCGCGGTACCTCTCCAGCAGGCCCAGGATGCGGGCGAAGGGAACGGTGTCGTAGCTGCGCTCTTCGAGGACGGTGCGGACCAGGCGGCGCTCGGCGGGAGTGGCGCGCTCGAGGGCGTAGACCAGGGGCAGGGTGACCTTGCCTTCGCGGAGGTCGCCGCCGACGGGCTTGCCGAGGGTCTTTTCGCGGGCGGTGAAATCGAGAACGTCGTCGACGAGCTGGAAGGCCATGCCGAGGTTCCAGGCATACTCGCCGAGGCGTTCCTGAAGGGCGGCGCCGCCGCGCGCGGTGAGCACGCCGAGCCGGGCGCAGACCGAGAAGAGACGGGCGGTCTTGCGGTCCACCAGCTCCATGCAGTCGGGCTCGGAGACGTCCATGCGTCCGATGCGGTCGAGCTGCATGAGTTCGCCTTCCACCATGATCTGGGTGAGGCCGATGAGCAGGTCGAGGGTGGCGAAGTCGCGCTCGCGGAGGGCGATCTGGAAGGCCTGCATGTAGAGCCAGTCGCCGGCCAGGACGCAGGTGGGGTTGCCCCACTTGGCGTTGGACGAGGGGCGGCCGCGGCGGGTCTGGGCGGCGTCGATGACGTCGTCGTGCACCAGGGTGGCGGCGTGGATCAACTCGACGACGGCGCCCAGGTGGATGGCGTCGGCCGGAGCGCGGAGGGAGTCGCCGGAAGCCAGGCGGGCGGAGAGGATCAGCAGGGCGGGGCGAAGGCGCTTGCCTCCGGCGGAGTGGAGGTACTGGCCGACGGCGGTGACGGCATCCACGGATGCCACGCTCTCGGCGGAAAGCTGGCGCTCGACCTCGGCCAGCTCGTCGTGGATGAGGTCGAAGATCTCGCGCGCCGTCAGGGCTTGCCGCACCTTGCCTAAATTCATGTAAGTTAACCAGTCTACCTGTTGCCGGGGGGCGGGAGCAAATTCGAGGGATCTCCCCGGGCGGATGCCGCGGAGGATGGCGGCGGCGGCAACTGCCCGGCCGGTTCGGCGGGGACCTTACGGAATCGCCGCGGGGGCCGCAACCCGGGAGCGGGACCGCTGCCGCGTCCCCACCAGAACGATGCGAACGTCCATCACGTTGGTGCCCGTGGGGCCCGTCTTCACCAGGTCGCCCAGCGTTTCGAAATAGTGGTATGAATCGTTGGCGTCCAGGTACCGCCGACCATCGGGATTGCGCCGCAGGGTATCGCCATCGGCCACCGCCCCGGCGGCGTCGGTGGGGCCGTCCGTGCCGTCCGTGCCGGCGCTGAAGACCACCGTCCGCTCCTGGCCGGCGATGTCCAGCGCCGCCGCCAGCACGAACTCCTGGTTGCGCCCGCCCAGGCCGTTGCCCCGAATCGTCACGGTGGTCTCGCCGCCGGTGATCAGGCAGGCCGGCGGCTTCACCGGCTGTCCCGACTTGGCCACCTCGCGCGCCATGGCGGCATGCATGCGGGCCACCTCGCGGGTTTCGCCCTCGACCTCGCTGGCCAGCACCAGCGTGTGGAAACCCAGCCGCCGGGCACGCCGCCGGGCCGCCTCGAGGGCCAGCCGATTGCCGCCCACCACCGTGTTGCGCACATGCGCGAACAGTGGGTCGCGCGGCTTGGGGGTCTCGGGGATCTCGCCGCGTTCGCCGCGCTCGAGGCGCTCCCGCACCGCCGCCGGCACGCGCTCGAGGATGCCGTACCGCCGCAGGATCTCCGACGCCGCGGCGAAGGTCGAGGCGTCCGGCGCGGCCGGCCCGCTGCCGATCACGTCGATGTCGTCGCCGATCACGTCGCTCAGCAGCAGCGCCTCGACCGCCGCCGGCGCCGCCAGCCGCGCCAGTTGCCCGCCCTTGATCCCGGAGATGTGCTTGCGCACGGCGTTGATCTCGTGAATGTCCGCCCCGGAGGCCAGCAGCAGCCGCGTCACCGCCTGCTTCTCTTCGAGCGTGATAGGCGCGGCCGCCAGCGGCATGAGCGCCGACGCGCCCCCCGAAATCAGGCACAGCACCAGATCGCCCTTCCCCGCCGCCGCCGCCATTTCCGCGATGCGCCGCGCGCCCGCCGCTCCGCGCTCGTCGGGAACCGGGTGGCCGCACTCGTTCAACTCGATGCGCCGCAGAGGCGCGGTGTGCCCGTCCTTGACGTTCACCACTCCCGCCGCGATGGCCGGGCCCAGCGCGCGCTCGGCCGCCTGCGCCATGGTGGCTCCCGCCTTGCCCGCGCCAATCACGTAGACGTTGCGGTACCGCGAGTAATCCCGGCGCTTCAAATAGCGCATGACGGCGCCGGCCGGGTCCGCGGCCTTTAGCGCCGCCCGAAAAATCCGCCCGGCTTGCTGGCGTAAAAGATGGTTGGTCATTTTTCGAATATCCGGTGCCGCAAAATTGTGTCCACCGCCGCGGCCGGGTCGTCGCTCTCCACCGGCACGCGCACGTCCGCCAGCGCGTAGATCGCCCGGCGCTCGTCGAAGAGCTTGCGGAAGCTCTCCGCGTCGCGCGCCAGCGGGCGGTGGGAAGCCTGGCGGACGCGCCGCTCGACCGTCTCCCACGGACAGTCCAGCCACACCGTCACGCCGTTGGCCAGCAGCAGTTGGCGGTTGGCTTCCGCTACGAACGCGCCTCCGCCCAGCGCCAGCACGGCCGGCAGGCCTTGCTCGATCCAGCCTACGTGCCGCCGCACCGTTTCCGATTCGATGCGCCGGAACTCCGCCTCGCCGCGCATCTCGAAGATGCGGGAGATGGCCATGTCCTCGGCGGCTTCGATCTCGCCGTCGATATCGAAGAAACTCCAGCTCATCCGCCGCGCCAACTCGCGCCCGACGGTCGACTTGCCCGATCCCATGAAGCCGACCAGGTAGATACCCGGGGTTCGCTTGAGACGCGCGTTCATATTCCGGTCCTCCGGCCGCGAGATCCGGTGGCGCCGCCAGGCCGCTCGCTTACGCTCGCGGTTCCGTTCGGAACCGCGACCGTGAAGGAGCGGCCTACGGCAAAAGCGCCGGATCTCGCGGTCATGGCAAGATCTCGTTCGGGCGGCGCCGCACCGCTAGCGCGGCTTCCACCAGCCCCGGGAACAGGCACGCCGCCGCCACCAGCAGCCAGCCTGAGCGCGGCGCCATCACCGTCCGGGCGCTGCGCTCGACCCCGCGGCGGATGGCCCGCGCGCAATCCTCGGGCGAGATGGCGAAGCGCTTCCCCGCGGCCACCCTGGCCGGCGGCCCGCCACCCATGGCGTGCCGGTGAAACGCGGTGTTCACGTACCCAGGGCACACCAGCATGGCGTGGATGCCGTCCCGCCCCAACTCCATGCGCAGCGCCTCCGTCCAGGCGCCCAGCGCGCTCTTCGACGCGCTGTACAGCGGCATCCACGGCAGCGTGAATTTCCCGGCTATCGAGCTCACGTTGACGATGGTGCCGCCGCGCCGCTCGCGCATGTGCGGCACCGCCAGTTGCGCCATTCCGAGGGCGGCGAAGAAGTTCAGCTCCCACATGCGCCGCGCCTCGTCCATGGGCGTGCCGCACGACGGCCGGTACACTCCCACGCCGGCGTTGTTGATCAGGATGTCGATGCGCCCGAAGCGCTCGAGGGTCCGCTCCACCACCGCGCGGCGCGTCTCTTCCACGGTGAGGTCCCCGGCGGTGATCAGGGCTTGGGGCCCTCCCGCGCGCTGCAGCCCTTCCACCGAGCGGGCGGCCAGCGACAGAAGCGCGCCCGCGCGCGCGAACTCGGCCGCGCAGGCCGCGCCCAGCCCCTCGGAAGCTCCCGTGATAAGCGCCACTTTCCCGTCGATCCGCATGGTGGGGAATCGGTCATAATGTTACCATGCCGTCGCGGTTCATCCCCCTGTTCCCGCTCCAGGTGGTGGTTTTTCCGCGGACCGGTCTGCCGCTGCACATCTTCGAGGAACGCTACAAGACGATGGTTGCGGAAGCCATTCGCGACAAGAGCGAATTCGGCGTCGTGCTGGCGAAGGAAGAGGGCATCGCCAGCGTCGGCTGCACGGTGGTGGTGGAAAGGGTGCTGCACGCCTATCCCGACGGCCGCCTGGACATCCTGGCGCGCGGCCGGCGGCGCTTCGAGATCGTCGCTCTGAACGAAGAGAAGAGCTACCTGCAAGGAGAGCCGGCCTTCTTCGACGACGACGATCTGGCGCCCGTTCCGGCGGACCTGCGCGCAGCCGCGCTGGCGCACTTCCGCGACCTCCGGCCGTTGATCTCGCTGGCCGGACGGGGGGAGCCGGACCTGGCGGACTCCCAGCTCAGCTTCCAGTTGGCGCAGTGTCTGCCGGACCTGGATTTCCTGAATTCGCTACTGGCCCGGCACTCCGAGATCGACCGTCTTCAGCGTCTCAACCAGTACCTCGCGCAGTACATTCCCCGGCAGCGCGCCATCGCCCACGTCCGGGAGGTGGCGCCCACCAACGGCTGCGGCGGACATTCCGCGGGGTTCTGAGCGATGGGCTACACGGCGAGCCCGAAGACGGACCGGCTGCAAACCTGGTTGTCCTTCGGCGCGTCGGGCTCCATCCACGCCACGCTGCTGCTCTGGCTGGCGATCGCCGCGGCGCGCCGGCCGGGCGAGGTCCCGCCGGGCCTCTATGACCAGGAGATCCGCCCCAACGAGGAACACCTCGTGTGGTACAACCTGCGGGACAAACTGCCGGACATCAAGCCCGCCGCGGCGGCGGGGGATCAAGCCGCGTCCCGGCGGCCGCGCGCGCAACGCAAGTTCCCGCAGACCCTGGTGTCCGGGCCGAAGGACGACGCCCGCGCGCCGCAGACGATCGTCACCGAGGCTCCCCCGGCGGAATTGCCCAAGCCGCTGCCGCTGCCCAACGTGGTGGCGGAACGGGCATCGCCGCCCCATCCGCGCCTCTTCCTGCCCCCACCCGACACCCCGCCCGCGGAAGTCCCGGCGCCGGTGCTGCCCGATTCGCCGCGGGTGGAAGTGAAGCCACCCGCCACAGCCAGTCCGCTGGGTGTCTCCGCGCCGCGCCCGCAGCCTCTGCCATTCCGGCCGCCGCCGGAGCGGAAGCCCGCGGTCTCCGCCCCGCCGCCGCCCGAGTTGCCGGACGCTCCCCGCGTGGCCAGCGCCAAGGCCCCGGCTTCCGCCGCGCCGTTGGGTGTCTCGATGCCCGCTCCGAAGCCTTTGCCATTCCGGCCGCCGCCGGAGCGGAAGCCCGCGGTCTCCGCCCCGCCGCCGCCCGAGTTGCCCGAGGCTCCCCGCGTCGCCAGCGCCAAGCCCCCGGCTTCCGCCGCGCCGTTGGGTATCTCCGCGCCGCGCCCGCAGCCTTTGCCATTCCGGCCGCCGCCGGAGCGGAAGCCCGCGGTCTCCGCAGCGCTGCCACCCCAGTTGCCCGAGGCTCCCCGCGTCGCCAGCGCCAAGGCCTCGGCATCCGCAGCGCCGTTGGGTGTCTCGATGCCCGCTCCGAAGCCTTTGCCATTCCAGCCCCCGCCGGACAGGATCGCTCCCCAGCCGCCGCCACCATCCATTGACAGTCCCGCGCCTCCGGTGACCAGTCCCGCCGCGGCCGGAGCCGAATCGTTCGCCATCGCCAGTCTGGAGCCCTCGAAGTTCACCGAGGTTCCCGCGCCTCCGGCGTCGCACGAGGCGGGATTCTCGGGCGCTCCCGAGGCGCATCCCGAGAATGCCGGGGCGGTCTCGAACGAGAGAGCCGCGCTGGTGGTCCCCAACCTGACGGCGGCCGGCGGTGTCCGCGACGCTTTGCCCACGGTTGCGCCGGCACCGGATACCTCGGCGCGCAGCCGTCTGCTCGCGGAGCTGCGCAGCCCCGCGATTCCGCATCCGCCGGTGGGGGCGAGTCCCAACGCCCCTTACGCGCTACGCGTCTCCTCGGCCCCGGATCCGCGGCTGGATGGCCGGGTGGTTTACGCCATGGCTATCCAGATGCCGAATGTGACCAGCTACTCGGGTAGCTGGATGGTCTGGTTCGCGGAGCGCATTGCCCGGCCGGGCGAGCCACCCGCCAACATCCGTCTGCCGGAGCCGCGCCACAAAGTGGACCCCGCCTACATCCGCAGCGCCGTCGACCAACGCATCGAGGGCGTCGTCAAGCTGGCGGCGGTGATCGGCAAGGACGGGCGCGTGGATCGCATCGAGCTGCTGAGCGGCATCGACAACCGCCTGGACGAGAGCGCCGTGGAGGCCCTCGGTAAGTGGCTCTTCGAGCCGGCCTTGCGCGACGGCGCGCCCATCGAGGTCGACGCCGTGTTTGAAGTTCCGTTCCGCGTGGCCCCCAAACCGGCCTCCAAATCTTCCCGATGACGCCCCAATCCCTGATCTTCGACGCCGACGACACGCTGTGGGAGAACAACATCTACTTCGAGCGGGCCTTCGAGGAGTTCGTGGAGTTTCTGGCGCACTCGTCGCTCACCCCCGCGCAGGTGCGCGGCGTGCTGGACGCTATCGAGATCGCCAACAACCGCATCCACGGCTACGGCACGCTGAATTTCGCCCGCAATCTGCGGGAGACCTACGTGCACCTTGCCGAACGCGAGGTCCGCGAGGAGGATCTGCGGACGGTCATCGGCTTCGCCGAGCGGATTCTGGAATCCCCCATGGAAGTCATCGAGGGAGTTCCGGAGACGCTGGAGTACCTGGCGGCGCGGCACGACCTGACGCTGTTCACCAAGGGGCACGCCGACGAGCAGCGCCTCAAGATCGACCGCTCCGGCCTGGGCCGGTACTTCGGCCACACGGCCATCGTCAAAGAGAAGGATGCCGCTGCCTACGGCGCCCTGGTCCGCGAACGCGGCATGCTTCCGGAGTGCGCCTGGATGATCGGCAACAGCCCCAAGTCCGACATCAACCCCGCCATCGAGGCAGGGCTGAACGCGGTATTCGTGCCGCACGCTCACACCTGGGTGCTGGAGAAGCAGGACCTGCGCCCGGGGAAAGGCCGGCTGCTGGTGCTGGAATCCTTCGCCGGACTGAAGAACTGGTTCTGAGGCGAGGCGGAGGAGATGCCGACTGCGGGTTGCCAACGGAAGCCGGAGCAGCCAGGTAAGCGGGTAGTTTCGTGCGATACTTCACATCCCGGGGAACCTGTTGTGCGGCGGGCGGATCGAGTACTCAACGTACCACTGGTCACGGTTGGCCGGAAACCACCTCACGAGGCTGAACCGCCAAGCCATGGAAGCCGCCGGGCGCCCCGCGTAATACATTGAAATACAAGGCTTTCCCGGCTCTTGGCGCTTCCGGAAGGGTGGTCACCATACTGTGTCCGGGCTGGTACGCGGCCCCGGTTCGGGGAAGGGAAGTGCAATCCGTACAATAAAATACCGCAACTCATAGGGTGAAAAAGCTGGCGTCTCGGTGTATACTGGACGAGATCGGAGAGCCTCGAGTGGAAGTTGCGACGAAGGCCGAAGAATACAGGAGGAGCCTTATGAAACGCTTGCTGGGAACCACGCTGTCGATATTGATACCGCTTCTGGCGATCTGCGCCGTGGCCCAGGCGACGGCCATATACGAGTTCGGCAGCACGGTGGTGACTAGTTGCGCCGGCACTGACGGCAACTGCACGGGTGGGACGATGAGCGGGACCACGACGCCCGCGAATGGCTCGACTCCCGGCCAAGCGACGCTCTTTATCAATTCCCCGGAGACGTACACGGCATTGTCCGAGGGGACGGGCAGCGGAGAATTCGACCTGACCTGGTCGGGAACCGGAGATGGCACTTTGAGTTCCTACCTTCCGATTTTTTGGGACTTCATGCTCACGCCCGTGGGAGGCACCGCGTCCATCGCCTGGAATCTTGAAATGAAGCTGGGCACTGGGTTGAGTGCCACATATCTGACCCCAACCGGTAGTAGCTGGAATGTCCAGACGCCGGGCCAGCAGGACATTGGATACGCGCAGATACCTACTGGCGCGCTCAACGGCACGACGCTGGGGCCCTGGGAGGTTTTGCTCACCGTGGCATTTGTGCCAGTCGAAGGCGGGGACGGCGTGACGGTTAGCCAGATTCCGTCCACTGGGCTGACGTTCGATCTGGGCGGTACCGTGCCCGAACCCGCGACGTGGGGCCAAGCGGGCGGCGGTCTGCTGTTCGCCTTGTTGCTGTTCAGCCGGAAATTGCGGCGGCGCTAGCTTCCCATGGTGCGCTTCAGCCCAGGCAATGCGGGCCGACCGATGCAATCCCGTGGAGTCGTACGGAATTCCTTCTAATTCAGGTCGCGGTTTTTTGGGAAAAATGCAGCTTCCGGGTATGCACGGTTGGCTGCCCGGTGTATACTGAGCAGGATGCGGGAATTCAATATGGATACTCCGATTGGTTCAGGGCACATTTCGAGGCCGACTGTCTCTGGTTCGATATTCCGGGCGCCCTGCCTGCTGCGAGGCATGCTGGTCCTGCCCTTACTGTTTGCCGGTATCTGCCGGGCCAATCCGGGAGCGCTGATCATCAGCGACGGCGCTCCGTTTGGAACCGAGACAACCGCGGTTGGCAACCTGACGACTGCGCTTCAGGCTGCTGGCTACACCGTCACCAACTTGAACTCGGTTCCCGGCACCATCCTGCCCGCCACGTACAAACAGGTCTGGGATCTCCGTTTCGTCGATAGCGAGCAGCTCTCGGGGACCGACGTCACCTCGTACGTCAACTACCTGGCCGCGGGCGGAAGACTCGTGGTGATCGGCGAGAACGTGACGAGCTCCCCGAACCGCGACCTTTCCATCGCCAGCCTTGTTTCAAGCGCCGGCGGCGGCACTATCACACCCATCGTCAATGCGAGCAATATCGAGAGCGTGTTGCCGCCATTTACGACGACGCCGGACTCGGTCACGTCCATCACTTTCAACGTTGCCGGCGGCAGTGCGTCGACCGGAACCGGATCTTTCATCGACAAGGACACCAGCCCAGCCGACGGTATCGGCACCGGTATTGTGTGGCCGCTGGGTACGCTTTCGAACGCGACGTTGGGAATTCTCATCGCGGTCTTCGACGTGGATTTCGTCAACAACACGGGGGATGCCAGTTCGGTGGCTTATCTGGCCAACCTGGTTGGTTACATGAATCAGCCGGCGCCCTTCATCACCAGTCTGACTCCCAGTTCCGGGCCGGTGGGCACGTCGGTGGCGATTGCAGGCGGCAACTTCGGGGCGACCAAGAGCACCAGCACCGTCACGTTCAACGGAACGCCGGTCACCTCGGTGACCAGTTGGAGCAGCACCAGTATCACGGCGATCGTGCCGGCGGGTGCGACAACCGGCAACGTAGTGGTAACGGTGGGTGGAGAGCTCAGCAACGGAGTGCCGTTTACGGTTACCGCGTCTCCGGTGGTCCCGACGCTCTCGGAAGGCGCATTGGTTCTGTTGGCCGGCTGCCTGATGGCAATCGCCGTGTGGCGCTTGCGGCGCAGGCAGCGGCCATCGGCCGTCATCTAGAGTTGCATCGATAGGCGGGGCCGGTAACGCGGCCCCGTTTTTTTTGTGCCTGTGCGCCCACGGTGGCGGCCTTTGCGCGAGCCTCCCAAGGGCTGCCGCCGCCCCGCATCGCCTTTAGTCCGGCTGCATTTCCGGCTGCTCCGTCGCCGCCAATGTCCACGTCCCCGCCTGCGGCCCCGGACCTTTCGCCGCCGTGCCGCTCACTCCCGGCCACGGCCTGCCTGACCGCCCTCGACGCCCGCATCCAGGCCGCCGCCACCGCCTGCCGCATCGCCGCGTTCCGGGGACCGCTCCCCGCCGTCGGACCGCAGGAGGCCGAGCGGTCCAGGCCCGGCTTCCCGGCCATCGTCTCCAGCGCCGCGGGTTGCCGGCCACGGCGCCAAGGCGGGCGGCCGGCGGCGTGGGGCGATAGCCCGAAAGATACGTTCGGCACGCTGCGCCGCACGCGTAACCTGCGGGCCTCGCGGCGCGTTCATATAGGCAGGAGGAAGGGAGAAATGAAGATGAAGAAAGGGATTCTGGGGCAGATTCTGGTGGCCGCGGGACTGGCGTTGAGCGCGGGCTCCGCCCGAGCGGCCGTGACCGTCAGCGACGCGGATCTCGCCAAGCAGGTCCGTCACGAGTTGGCCATGTATCCGCGGTACACCATCTGGGACGACGTCAGTTTCCGGGTGTCCAACGGCCAGGTGGAACTCGCCGGAGCCGTCAGCCAGCCGTATAAGAAGATCGACATGGAGCGGTTAGTCCGCGGAATTCCGGGCGTGGCCAGCGTGAGCGACGATCTCAAAGTGCTGCCGCTGTCGGATTTCGATAACCGCCTGCGGCTGCAGGTGGCGCGCGCGATTTACAGCGACCCGGCGTTCCGGAAGTACGCCACGATGGCCTTGCCGCCGGTGCACATCATCGTGGAGAACGGCCACGTCACGCTGACCGGCGTGGTGGCCACGGATTTCGAAAAGAACATCGCCGGCGTGCGCGCCTCGGGCGCCGGCTTGAGCTTCGGTGCAGTGACCAACAATCTTCAAGTGGAACGCCCCGCCAAGAAGAGCTAACCTCAGGCATCCCACCAACTGGAGGCGGCCGCTTCACCGGCGGCCGCCTTTGCCGTTTCAGGGCAGGTGCGATGCGGGTTTGCCGTCAGGGCGAGTCTTCCGTTCGTCCCCGGCTTCTTTTCGCCCGCTTGAGTAGAAACTCGACGCGGCTCTCCACGTCCGGGTTACGGTCGTAGTTGAAATGCAGTTCCGGGACGTGCCGCAGGCTCAGGCGCGACGCCAGTTCGTGGCGCAGATAATGCCGGGCGCCGTCGAGCGCCGCCAGCGCTTCCCGGCACTGCTTCTCGTCCCCGCGCACGGCCACGCGGACGTTGGCGTGCCGCCCGTCGGGGGTGACCTGGGCGTCCTCGACCTCGACAATTTCCAGCCGCGGATCGGCGGTCTCGAACCCCACGATTTCCGACAACTCCTCCTTTACCGCCTCCGATACCCGAGCTGTGCGCCTCTCGTCCATTCCCAGTTCGCCGCCCGGCGGCGCTACTCCACCCACTCCACGGACGCCCCGGCCAGTCCCTCACCCAGCATCCCGGAGGCTTCCTCCTCGGCCGCACGCAGCACCTTTTCCGCGAATACCCGGTCTCGCGAAACGGTCACCGCCGCCACCACCGACCGCTGCCACAGGTCGTGGTGGTCGATTTCCGCCACCGCGACGTTGAACTTCCGGCGCAGCCGGTCCTTCAGGCTTTCCAGAACGTGCCGCTTCTCCTTGAGCGAATGGGAGTGCTCCAGCCGCAGTTCCAGGGTCAATACGCCGATGGCCGCCATATTATTAGATGCCCGTGTGCGGGGCAGGCGCCATCCCGCCCCACAAAGCTAGAAGCCTTCCTGGGCCACGCGCTCGGTCAGGAACGCCTCGACGATGTCGCCCTGCTTGACGTCCGCGAAGTTCTCCAGCGTGATGCCGCACTCCTGGCCGCTCTTCACTTCGGCGACGTCGTCCTTGTAGCGCCGCAGGGAGCCGATCTTCCCGGTGTAGACCACCACGTTGTCGCGCAGCAGGCGGACCTCGCTCTTGGCGGGGATCGAACCGTCCTGCACGACGCACCCGGCCACGTTCCCCACCTTGGTGATGCGGAAGGTCTCCTTGACTTCGGCCTTGCCCTTGTAAACTTCGCGGAATACCGGTTCGAGGAGCCCCGTCATGGCCCGTTTCATCTCGTCGGTCAGGTTGTAGATGATGGTGTGCAGGCGGATGTCCACTTTCTCGTGCTCGGCCAGCGTCGAGGCGGCCCGCTCGGGCCGCACGTTGAACCCGACGATCACGGCGTTGGACGCCGAGGCCAGCAGCACGTCGCTCTCGTTTACGGCGCCCACGCCGCTACGGATCACGCGCACCTTCACCTTCTCGTTGGACAGCTTCTGCAGGGTCTCGGTGAGCACCTCGGCCGATCCGCCCACATCCGTCTTGATGATGATGGGCAGCTCCTTGACCTCGCCTTCCTTCATCTGCTGGTGCAGTTGTTCCAGGGTCAGGCGGCTGCTCTTGGCGAGCGCCGCTTCGCGCTCTTTCAGATCGCGGAACTTCACGATCTGCTGCGCCTTGGCGGTATCGGTGACCACCTGGAAATCGTCGCCCACTTCGGGCAACGAATCCAGGCCCAACACCTCGACCGGCGTGGAGGGCTCCGCCTTGCGAACCTGCCCGCCACGGTCGTTGATCATGGCGCGCACCTTGCCGAATACCGATCCGCAGATGAAGTAATCGCCCACCGCCAGGGTGCCGTTGCGCACCAGCACGGTGGCCACCGGACCGCGTCCGCGGTCCAACTGGGCTTCCAGCACCGTGCCCATGGCGGGCCGGGTGGGATTGGCCTTGAGGTCCTGCATCTCGGCCACCAGGAGAATCATCTCGAGCAGCAGCGGGAGGTTTTGATGGGTCTTGGCCGACACCGGCACCATCACCACGTCGCCGCCCCAGTCTTCGGCCAGCAGGCCGCGGTCGGCGAGCTGCTGCTTGATCCGCTCGGGTTGGGCGTCGGGCTTGTCGATCTTGTTGATGGCCACGACAATGGGCACCTGCGCGGCGCGGGCGTGGTCGATGGCTTCGAGCGTCTGGGGCATCACCCCGTCTTCGGCGGCCACCACCAGGACCACGATATCGGTGACCTTGGCGCCGCGGGCGCGCATGCGGGTGAAGGCTTCGTGTCCGGGGGTATCGATGAAGACGATCTTCCTGCCGTTCATCTCGACCTGGTAGGCGCCGATGTGCTGGGTAATTCCGCCCGCCTCGCGCCCGGCCACATTGGCTTCGCGGATGGCGTCCAGGAGGCTGGTTTTCCCATGGTCCACGTGACCCATGATGGTGACCACCGGGGCGCGTTTCAACAGGTCCCTGGTGTCCTGGGACTCTTCGACCGCCTGCATGGCTTCCACTTCGTAGCTCACGGTGGCCGTGGAGGCGCCGAATTCGCGCGACACTTCGGTGGCCAGCTTGGAATCCAGGGTCTGGTTGATGGTGGCGAAGATGCCGCGGTCCAGCAGTTTTTTGATCACCAGGTTGGCCCGCACGTCCAGCTTTTCGCAGAGCTCCTTGACGGTGATGCCTTCCGAGATGGTGATCTCGCGATTGACCGGCGGCGGACCGGCTTCCTGCTGGCGGCGGGTGGGCCCGCGCAGGACTCTTTCCTCCTCGACCCGCTCCCGGGGCTGGCGCCCCCGGGGCTTTTCGCCTGGACGGCCGCGCGGTTGCTCGATGGGCGGCGGAGCCAGGCCCGGCTCCAGGCGTACCCGCGAGGTGGGATGCTGCGGCCGCGGCCCGCCGGGACGCGGCGCCGCGGCGCCCGGACGGACGCCCGGCTTGGCGACCAGCGGCTGGCCGGGCCGGATCGGCCCGCGATAAATCGGTTGCCCGGGAACCGGAGCGCTGGCGGCCTTGGGAACTCCCGGCCGCGGAGACGCCGGCAGCGCAGGCATGGCGGGACGGGAAGTGGTCTTCAGCTTCTCCGCCAGGTCGGCGCGCGGGGGAACCACCGGACGCGCGGCCGGCTGCCCGGCCAGGGTCCGTGACGCCGCGCCCGGGGAAATCGGCATGGAACTGGTACGAGGGCCTTCGAAACGGGGGGCTTCCTGACGCCGCGCCACCGGAGACCGCGGCACGGCCGGCCCTCCGTGGGCTTCCATGGGCGGGGCGCCGGGGCCCGCGGGCCGCATCTCGACGGGAGCGGACGGGAAGGGCTGGCGCGGCCCGGACAGGATCTGGCCGGGTTTCGGCCCGGGACCGGAGGCGGGCAAGGGCTTGGCGGCCGGCGCCGACGGACGGCCCGGCGCAATCACCGCCGCGGGTGGCATGGCCAGTGGAACGGCCGGCGCCCCGGGCGGTGGCGCGACCGGCGGCGGCGCGGGAGCGGGCCTGCCGCCCACCGGCGGCACGATGGGACGTCCCGCCAGCGGCGGACGGATGGGCGCGGGATGGGGGTGCGTCTCCAGGGGAACTTCGTCACGCTCGGGTGGCTCTTCGGCGGTGGTGACGGAAGTCCCGTGCGAGGGCTCCGGCCGGGCGGCGCGCCGGGCCGCCGGCTGCTGCTCCTCCTCCGCCTCCGGCGCGCTCTCGGGGGCCTCTTCGGCCACGGCCACGGCGCTTCCCCCGTCATAATCGGGAGCGGCGCCGGCTTCCGCGTCGGGAACATCCAGCCCATAGAGACGCCTCAGGCGGATCGCCACGTCTTCGTCAATGGAGCTGGAATGCGTCTTCTTTTCCGTGACGCCCAGTTCGGGGAGTCGGTCCAGGATTTCGTGAGCCTTGACTTCCAACTCCCTGGCCAGCTCGTTGATTCGAATCTTCTTCATAGCGTAAAGCAAATCCGCTTCGACCTCAGGCGCTCCGGCGCTCCTCAATGGCTGCCTTCTTCCGAAGCGCTGCTTTCGAGCCCGTGCCCGTCAGGATCCGCTTCAGCCGCCTGATTGTTGGGGGGAGAACCCGCGTTCTCTATCGTACCAGACTGATCCGCGGGCTCCGCCGCCGCCAGGCCGCCGGCAGGGGCGCCCTCCGGCTCTTCGAACTCCGTTGTTGCGGCGCCCTCGCCGGCGGCGGGAGCCGGCTCTTCGAACTGCGTTGCCGCCACGCCCTCGCCGGCGGCGGGAGCCGGCTCTTCGAACTGCGTTGCCGCGGCGCCCTCGCCAGCGGCGGGAGCGGGCTCTTCGAGCTCCGCTGCCGCCACGCCCTCGCCGGTGGCGGGAGCGGGCTCTTCGAACTCCGTTGCCGCGGCGCCCTCGCCGGCGGCGGGAGCCGGCTCCTCGAACTCCGTTGCCGCCACGCCCTCGCCAGCGGCGGGAGCGTGCTCTTCGAACTCCGCTGCCGCGGCGCCCTCGCCAGCGGCGGGAGCGGGCTCTTCGAACTCCGCTGCCGCGGCGCCCTCGCCGGCGGCGGGAGCGGGCTCCTCGAACTGGCTATAGTAGGCGTTCACCGCGAGCTGGATCTGCTCGACCATCTCGGGAACGATGTCCTGGATCGCCTCGAGCTCCTCGGGCGTCATGCCGCCCAGTTTCTCGATCGTGCCCACACTCGATTGCAGCAGCGTCTCGACCACTTTCTCCGGCAGGCCGAAATCGATGAGCACCGACACCGGAGCCCCCGGCGCCACCAGCGCCGCCATCTGCGACTCGACTTCCTGCCGCTTCTCTTCCTCGCTCTTGATATCGATCTTCCAGCCCAGCAGCTTGGCCGCCAGGCGGACGTTCTGGCCCTTCTTGCCGATGGCCAGCGAGAGCTGCGAATCGTCCACGACCACTTCCATGTGCTTTTCGAGCGGATCGAGCACGGTGATGCGGCTCACCTTCGCCGGGCTCAAGGCGTGCGTGGCGAAGGCCACCGGGTCCTCGGAGTACTCGATGATGTCGATCTTCTCCCCGCGCAGTTCGCGGATGATGGATTGCACCCGCATTCCCTTCATGCCCACGCAGGCGCCCACGCTGTCCACGTCGCGGTCGCGGCTCTGCACGGCGATCTTGGTGCGCTCGCCGGCTTCCCGCGCGCAGCCCTTGATGGCCACCGTGCCGTCGTAGATTTCGGGCACCTCCTGCTCGAACAGCCGCATCACCAGCTCGGGCGCCGCCCGCGACACCAGCACGCCGGGCCCCTTGGAGATCTTGTCGACCAACCGGATCACGCAGCGCACGCGGTCGCCCACGCTGTAGCTTTCCAGGCGCGACTGCTCCTTTTTGGGCAGCCTGGCCTCCGTCTTGCCCAGGTCGAGGACGTAATCCGGACCCTCGACCCGCTTGATGGTGCAGCTCACCAGCTCGCCCGTGCGGCCGGAATACTCGTTGAACACCGTCTCCCGTTCGGCCTCCCGGACCTTCTGGAAAATCACCTGCTTGGCGGTCTGCGCGGAGATGCGCCCCAGCGACTCGGTGTTCTTGGGAATGCGCACTTCGCCGCCGATTTCGGCGTCGGGTTGCAGCCGGCGCGCTTCCGCCAGGCTCATTTCGTGCACCGGATCGGCCACCGGATCGGCCACCGTCTTCACCGCGTACAGGTGGATGGCCCCGGTCTTCGGATCCATGTCCGCCGCGTAGTCCTCGTTGGTGCGGTAATGTTTCCGCGCCGCGATCAACATGGCGTCCTTTACGGCGTCCAGCACGATCTGCGGATCGATGCCTTTTTCCTTGCTCAGAATCTCGATGGACTGAAAGATCGTTTCCAAAGTGCCCTCGTTCCCATGTATGGATTCAGGATGTCTTCTCTTCCGGCGGGCCTACCGCTCGAATATCAGATTGGCCTTCCGGATAAGGTCCAGCGGCAACCGGATGCTGGATCCCGGCGCGGTTTCGAGGGTTACCCGCCCCTCGGCCAGCCCCGCCAAAGTGCCTTCCCACGTGCGGCGGCCGCTCAGCGCGTCGCGCAGGGTGAGCCGGGCCTTTTTCCCCTGGAACCGCTGGTAGTCCCCCGGTTTCAGCAGCTTCCGCTCGACGCCGGGAGAGCTCACTTCCAGCGTATAGCGGCCTCCGGGAACCACGCCTTCGACGTCCAGAATGGTCCCCACCTGCCGCGAGACCATCTCGCAATCGGCGTGCGTGACTCCGGCCGGCTTGTCGATCCAGATCCGCACCAGGCGCTGAGCTCCGCCGCCCTTCACCTCGACCTCGACCAGTTCCAAGCCTTCCGAGTCCGCGACTCGCCGCGCGATTTCCCCGATCTGAGACGCCACATCTTCCCGCATGCTTCACCCGAATGGCGGAATCCAACAAAAAAGTGGGCTTTCGCCCACTTCTATGGTCCGGCATTCAAGAATCTATTGTACCGTGTTTAAAAGAATTTGGGTAGAGCCCCTTTTTCCCCTTGTGCTTAGCCGAACTGGGGGAAGCCGGTTTGCTCCCTGACGGTGGCGGCTCCGTACCCAACTGCTAACCGGAGCCGCGGCCGCGAGGGAGCGGATTCCGCGGCTGAACCGCGGAATTCAGGCACCCTATCCCCCGGCTGGCCGATTCTGTGGTATCTTTTCGGGGTCTGCCATGGAGCAGTCCATATGAGCCCGGAACAGGAAATACTGGACATCGAAGCTCTCCTCCAGCCCATCTCGCAGGATGCGCCCTCGGGCATCAACCTGCGGCCCCTGGGGGTTTATGACGAGGTCAAGGCGCTGCGCACCACCGAAAGCGCCGACAGCATGGTCGGCACCCTCCGCCCAGGCGAGTACAAAACCGCGCAGTGGGGCAAAGCCGCCGCCCTGTGCATCAAGGAGTTGAGCACCCGCTCGAAGGACCTGCAACTGGCGGTGTGGCTGGCCGAAGCCCTGGTCCACGTCCACGGATGCCGCGGCCTGGCCCGCGGACTGGAATTCATCCTCGGCCTCAACCAGCGCTTCTTCCCCAGTTACTATCCCCCCATCGAGGACGGCGGCCTGGACATGCGCGCCGGGCGGCTGGCGGAACTGGAGCGGCTGCTCACCCAGGCCATCGACGCGTCGGCCATGACTGCCAAGGTCGAGGGCGAGATCCACGCCTTCTGGGAGTGGAAGCAGATCCAACTCCTGTTCAGCAACGCCAGCCGCGCCAAGCCCGAGGAGAAGGACGCCATCCTGGCCGAAGCCACCGCCAAGAAGGAAGCGGTCGACAAGGCCGTCGCCAAGACCTCCTGGGAGTTTTACGACGATGGCATTCTGCAGCCGCTCATCCGCAGCCAGGAGATCCTGACGGAGCTTCGCGAGACCGCCGACCGCCTCTTCGCGGCGGAACCCACCTTTGGGGAGATGGAGGACTCGGTCACCGGGTTCTCCGAGCTTCGCAAGGAGATGGACGAAGTCCGCCTGCGGGTGGAAGGCATTCTCGACGAGAAGCCCGCGCCCCCGGGCAAGGGCCGTAACGCCGCTCCGGCCGGGCCGGGAGCGGCCGCCGATGCCTCGGGCGACGGCTCCGCCGCGGTCCAACAGGGCGGCGGCAGCCTGTCCGCCGACCCCGAGAGCCGCGCCGATGCCCTTCGTCGTCTGGCGTCCATCGCCCGGTTCTTCCAAAGGACCGAGCCGCACAGTCCGGTGGCGTACCTGGTGCAGCGCGCCGTCCGCTGGGGCGAAATGCCGCTCGAGAACTGGCTCGACGAGGTGATTGCCGATACCACCGTGCTCAACGCCCTGCGCGAGACGCTGGGGCTTCCGAAAAAGAGCGAGTAGTGACGGCGGCGGCCGGGCGCCATTTCGTGCGGCAGGGAAGGCGCGTGGCGGCAGGGTGGCGGGGCGCTTCAGGCGATCACGGCGCAGGCGTTCGGGACAGGCTGGCGCCGGCGGCGTGCGGGTTTGGCGACCAGCCGGAATCCCGGCCGGCCGCAATCGCAGGGGCGGCGCTCGACCCGGTGCCGCGGGCCGGGCGGGAATCGCGCGTTGAGATGCACGCCCTGCTGAGCCTCGCACTCGTATCCCAGCAGCACCCCGTGGTCGTCCACCAGAACCGCCAGAACCGGAACCCCGAAGCGGTCCCACAACTCGTCGCGCTCGCGCACGTTCAAGAACGGATGTCCGGGGTGGCGTTCAACGAACACCGCGCGGCGCGGCTGGGCGCCCGCGGCTGCGGCGCGCACGAGATCTTCGAACGTTCCATACAGGGCGGGGCACCGGCCGGTGGCCCCCGCGGCGGGAGTGGAAGCCAGCCCCGGATAGAGCGGATGTCGTATCCGGGGCCGGAACCATAGGCTCATGCTTTGCAGGTATAGTGGCCGGCGAAGGCCGTGTTTCTCAACTATTCAGGGTTTTGCGCCGCCCTCGGGAGCGTTCCAGTGGGTGATTCCGGCGGCGAGGGCGAGCTGCGTCAGCCCGGCGACATTATTGACGCCGAGCTTTTTCATCATCGTCTTGCGATAGCTCCGCACGGTCTGCAGGCCCAGGTCGAGCAAGGTGGCGATGTCCTTGCTCGTTTTGCCCTCGGCCACCAGCCGCAGGACCTGCAACTCCCGCGGGGACAGCGATTCGAGGGAACTCCTGTCGCGGGTCTCCAGGTCGCCGCGCTGGATGCGCGTCAGCAGGCGGTCGGACACCTGCGAACTCAGATACGATCCGCCGCGCGCCACCGTGCGCAACGCCTCGATCAGTTCGACCGAGGATGCCTTCTTGAGCACGAAAGCGCGGGCTCCGCTGCGAATCGCGGTAACCACGGAGTTCTCGTCGTCGTACATCGAAAGCACGACCACCTTCACGGCGGGGCAGTGCCGCAACAACTCGGTGGTGGCTTCGATGCCGTTCATTCCGGGCAATCCGATGTCCATCAGGACCATGTCGGGATTGGTCTTCTGGCAGAGATGCACGGCATCCGCGCCGTTTTCGGATTCTCCCACCACGCGAAACTCGCCGCCGCGCTCGAGGATGGTCTTCACGCCGTCGCGCACCAGTTTGTGATCGTCCACCAGAACGATTGTGAAGCTCATAGGCCGCCATCCGCCACGGCTCGCACGGCGCATCCGCTGCCGGGATTGGCGTCAATGGAGAGGCTCAATCCGGCCTGCGCGGCATGGTGCTCCATGCTCAAAAGTCCCAGCCCCCGGCATCCCGCCGACAGGTCTCCCGGATCGAACCCCTTGCCGTTGTCCCGGACTTCCAGGGAAGGCCCGCTCCTGGTGGACTTCACCGCGATTTCGATGGCCGAGCAACTGGCGTGTTGCACGGCGTTCTCCACGGCTTCCTGCAGGATCTGGAACATGGCCGTGGCGATCTTGGGATCGAACTTGAGCGAGGGGTCCACGTTGATTCGCAGCACCCCGGTGAAGCGGGTGCGCAGGCGCGCCGCCAGGCGGTCCAGGGCGCAGCGCAGGCCGGCGCGCTCGACGGCCGAGGGGTTCAGCTCGTAGGAATAGTCGCGGACCTGCTCCATGACGCTCCCCAGGAGCTTCTGAAGTTCGCCGATGTGGGAACAGGACTGGGGAGCGGCGGTCTCCAGGTCCATCCGCAGCAGATCGAGTTGCAGACCGAACGCCGTCAGGTTCTGCCCCACCATGTCGTGCAGGAACTTGGAGACCATGTCGCGTTCGAATTCCTGCGCCTTGAGGGCGCTCAGCACGGCGAAGCGCAACTCCCGTTCGGCGGTGGCCAAGGGGGTCAGCTCGCGCGCCAGGCCGCCGGCGTACATGGCGCCGCCCGCGGCCTGGAACGGGAACATGGTGATATACCAGGCGGCGCAGCCGCGGCGTTCGCGGAGGCGTAGCGTCTCGCCGGCCAGGATGCGGTCCAGGCGGGCGCGCCACAAGGCGGCGGCCGCCGGGTCGAGGACTTCCGCGAGGGCCCGGCCGGAGAGTTCCGCGGCGGGTTTGCCGAAAACCGACGAAGTGTCGCCGTAGGCCCGCAGGAAAGCGCCGTCCGCGCCGGCGATCCAGTGGCACTCCGGGCTCTGGTCGAGGAAGGCTTCCGCGAGCGACTCAGTCATGCTGGCAGTCATCGGAAAACGAGCCCCCAAGGCGCGTTCCCTCGAACGCGTCTTTCCGTCATGAACGCTTGCGCGCCACAACTCTGCGCACGGCGGCGGCCACATCGCGGGCCACCAGTCCGTACTTGTCCAACAGCTCTTCGGTCTGCCCCGATTCGGCGTAAGTGTCGTGGATGCCCACGAACTCCATGGGACAGGGCGCGGTTTCGGCAACCACCTGGGCCACGCGCACGCCCATACCGCTATCCACCAGGTGCTCTTCGGCGACCACGATGGCGCCGGTTTCCGCCCCCGCGCGCCGGATGGCCTCGCGGTCCAGCGGCTTCACCGTGTGCATATCCAGCACGCGCGCGGAAATACCTTCGCTTTCGAGCGCCTCCGCCGCCAGAATCGACTGGGCCACCAGCAGGCCGTTGGTAATGACGGTCGCGTCCGTGCCCGCCACCAGTTCGATCGCCTTGCCGATCTCGAACTTCCGGTCCGCGCCATAAACGATGGGGCATTTGGGCCGGCCGGTCCGGACGAACACCGGGCCCTTGTACGCCACCGCGGCGCGGAAGAGCGCCTTGCAGGAGGCTTCGTCGGCGGGCGAGATCGCCACGAACCCGGCCAGCGCGCAGGCCAGCGCGGTTTCCTCGACGCTCATCTGCGAGGGGCCGTCTTCTCCCAGCGAGATGCCGCTGTGGGTGCCCACCACCTTGACGTTCAACTTGGGGTAGGCCACCAGGCAGCGAAGCTGCTCGAAGCCCTTGTTCATGGCGAAGGCCGAGAAGCTGGCGATCACCGGGATCTTGCCGGCGTACGCCAAGCCGGCGGCGATGGCCGCCATATTGGCCTCGGCAATGCCGCAGGAGACGAACCGCTCGGGGAACTCCTTGGCGAAGTACGTGGTCATGGTGGACTTCGACAGGTCCGCGTCGCACACCACGATGTCCTGATTCTCGCGTCCCAGCTCGGCCAGCGCGCGGCCGAACGCTTCGCGCGTCGAGGCTCCCATTTCTACTTCGAATTTGGTTTTGGCGGGCATGTTACTGCAGCTCCTGTAAGGCCAGCGCCACTTCGGCGGGCGTGGGGGCCACGCCGTGGAACTTGGGATTGTTCTCCATGAAGGAGACGCCCTTGCCTTTGACGGTATGGGCCACGATGCAGGTGGGCTTTCCCTTGGTTCGCGCGGCCTCCTCGAGGGCTTGGCGCACCGCCAGGGGATCGTGTCCGTCGATCTCGAGGGTGTGCCAACCGAAGGCACGCCACTTATCGGCCAGTGGCGCGACTTCCATGATGTCCTTGATGAAACCGTCGAGCTGGATGCCGTTGTAATCCACGATGGCGGCCACGTTGTCGAGTTTGTGGTACGCGCCGGCCATGGCGGCTTCCCAGATCTGGCCTTCCTGAATTTCGCCGTCGCCCAGCATTACGAAGGTGCGCGACGCCCGGCCGTCGAGCCGCGCCGCGATTCCCATCCCCAGCGCCAGCGAAAGGCCTTCGCCGAGGGATCCCGTGGAAGCTTCCAGGCTGGGGATGAAGCGCACGTCGGGGTGTCCCTGGTACACCGAGCCGAGCTTGCGCAGCGTGTTCAGCTTGTCGATGGGCGTATCGGCAAAGCCCGCCTCGGCCATGGCCGCGTACAGCACCGGCGCGGCGTGACCCTTGGACATGATGAACCGGTCGCGATCCGGCCATTTCGGATTCCGGGGGTCGATCTTCATGTGATTGAAGAAAAGCTCCACCACGATCTCGACGGCGGAGAGCGACCCACCCGGATGCCCCGATTTGGCGGCTCCGGTCATTTCGACGATCTCGCGCCGGATGCTCTTGGCGATGACTTGCAGTTCCTCGATCGATCTGGACATGTAAAGGGCTATTCTAGCAATTTGCGGCAGGGGGCCGTTGTGGGGCGGACGCCCTCGTCCGCAGCCGGCCCCCTGGCCGGCTTTTCGCCGGGAGCGGACACTCGATCCCCCGAGCGAAGAGCGGGACGGGGGCGTCCCGCGCGGACCAGGGCGTCCGCCCCACGGCAAATGCAGGCTATCCGGCCCTGGGAAAGGTATGCGGAATTGGGTTGTCAACCTGCGGCCCGGCGCAGGGGCACCCGCAATCGGCATCTCGCGAGCGTCTCCGAGTGCCGCCCAGGCGGGCTAACGGGGTGCCCTTGTGCGGCAACCTCATTCGGCTTCGACCGGGATCGACTCGTCCTCCACGTAGTGCAACCGCATCGGGTGGGGATGCACCGGGCCATCTTCGAAATGGACCGATGTCGCTTCAAGGAAATTGGCGCGAAGCTCTTCCCACGTCTCGCCCTCGGTGAAGATGCCATGCCCAAGGGCGCGCGCGCAGAAACCACCTTCCCCGGCGTCGCGAACTTCGAAGATCAGCTCCATGCCCATAGAATACCCGAAGGCGGGCAAGGTGGGCTGCCAACTCGCCCTGCCCGCCAATGCCGCGCTAGCTGGCCGCAGCCGCTACTGCCCCACGAAGAACACCGCGCTCACCGGGTCCAGCACCAGGCGCACCGTGGTGCTCGCATCCGACGCCGTCGCTTCGGCCGCGCGGCGCTCGCCGGTCAGCGGGTCCCACAACTCCAAAGCCTTCTTCCCGCGCAGCACCACCTTCGTATCCACGGCGGTGTCGCGCGAGTTGGCGAAGAAGTAAATGTCCTTGCCGTCCTTCACTTTGTGGATGTAGGTGAGCGCGCCGTCGTGATCGGGGTAGAGCTTGACGGGCCAGGTGGGCGGCTCCTGGAAGCCGGCGTAGTCCACCGCCAGGCCGGCGGCATTTTCGGTGCGGCGCGGCGCCGAGGGTCCAGACGAGAATGGCGGCGGCGAGCGGAAGGCAGCGAAGTTTGGTCATACCGTCGGGGCTCCGGCCTGCCCGTCAGTGCATACCGGAATCGATTCCTCCGGCGGCCGGAAGAAACGTCGGAAACGCTTATCCGGTGCGCGGCGCGGCGGCGGATTCACCGCCGCGCATCCAACCCGCTAAGACCGGGCTAACCTACTTGACGGTGATGTTCGTCGCATTCGCACTTTGGCCGTCGGCGCTGACGGCGATGTTCACTTGCCCCTTTCCCTTAAGGGACGCCGGCAACGGCCCCACGTTGATCTGGTCCAGACCCGGGTAGGCGCCTTGCGGCCCCACCCACAGCACCGTCACGCTCTGCCCGCCAATCGTCACCGTCACGTTCTTGGCGTTGTGAATGCCCGTTCCGTAGATCTCCAGATACACCTGGCCGGCGCTGAGATCGAGCGGCGACGGCACGACGTTGCCGGACGCATCCACCTGATAGACATTCGCGAAGCTCTGGGAATTGTCCGCCGCGACTACCAGAACGATGGCGGCGGCCAATCCCCCGGCGGTGAGTGGAAACACGCCCGGAGCAACCGCCGCGACCGGGGTCGTCACGCTGCCGCTTTGACCGCTTCCGGACGTGACGGTCACGCTGGCGTTGCCAATCGCCGTGCCGTCCGGCACCTCGTAGTTGACCTGCGCGGGCGACACATAGAACAGCGGCGCGGCATGACCGGCGCCGGCGGCGTCTTGAATCGTCACGCTGGTGCCGCCTAGCGTCGTCGGCGGAGTTGTGCCGCCCGGTTGCGCCGTGGCCGTGGCCAGATTGGCCCCGAATGCCGTTGCAATCGATCCCGGCGCCACCGTAGCCAGCGTGTAATTCGCCGCCGAGCCGTTGCTCGCGATGGAAACCGCGGACGCCGTTTGATAGTTCAGGAAGATGCCAACCTGACTTTTGTAATTCTGGGCCAGGCCGGCGATGAGATCCGGCTTGCCGTCTCCATTCAGGTCCGCCGCCGCCACCGTGAAGGGAGAGTAAGCGCTCGGAACGATCCCTTCCGCCTGGAACGTGCCATCCCCGTTGCCGAACATCACCGTCGCGAACGTGCTGTTGCAGCAATGGCCAATCGCCAGGTCGAGCTTGCCGTCGCCGTTGAAATCCGCGGCCGCGATCGAGTTTGGACCCTCTTCGGTGATGTTGTACGAGGCCGGCTGGAACGTCCCGTTCCCCTTCCCCATCAGGACCGCCACGTCGCTCTGGCCGTTGGTATTCCAGTTCGGGTCCAGGGTGGCCACAATCAAGTCCGGATTGTGGTCGCCATTCACGTCCGCGGCCACGATGAAGGCCGGATCGATCCCCGCCGTGTAGTTGACGGGGCTTTGAAACGCGCCGTTCCCCTTATTGAGATACACCGCCACGCCGCCTCCGCTGGGAATCGTGTAATTACTGGGCCAGGTCCCTTGGTCCACGATCGCTAAGTCGGGCTTGCCGTCGCCGTTGAAATCCCCCACCGCGAGCGACACCGGAGTTACCGTGCCGCTCAGAGTGGCGATCGCCTGGAAGGTGCCGTTTCCGTTCCCCAGCAGGACGCCGGCGATGGCGCCGGTATTGTAGGATGCGCCGCAAACCGCGATATCCGGCTTGCCGTCGCCGTTGAAATCGGCGATCGCAATGGATGTGACCTTGCCGCCCACCGGGTAATGGACCGGCGCCTGGAACGTGCCGTCGCCATTCCCCAACAGGACGTAGATGCCGCTTCCGTTAAAGTCCCCCACCACCAGATCCTGCTTGCCGTCGCCGTTGAGATCCCCGACGGCCAGCCCATCGGCGGATACCCCCGAACCCAGGCTGATCGAAACCGGGGTCTTGAAGTTGCCGCCGCCGCTCGACAACAGAACCCATAGGCTCCCCGAGGCCGCCGCGATATCCGGCTTGCCGTCGCCGTTGAAATCGGCCACCGCAACCGTGTTCATCCCGGTGCCTACCCGGTATGCCGGCGGACCGTTCAGGGTGCCGTCCCCACGGCCAAACAGAACCACGACCGCGTCGGACAAGTACGGCGTCGCCGTCAATACGTCCGGATGCCCGGAACCGGCCACTACGTCGAGGTTGCCGTCACCGTCCAGGTCCATGGCGAAGATGTTGCCAACCGCGCTCGAACTGGCCACTCCGTACCCTGCCGCATAGTCGTTCTCGGCCGGGAACTTGCCGGTTCCATCTCCCAGAAGGATGGACACCGTGGCGTTGGTGTTGTCGCTGACCGCCAGATCGAGCTTGCCGTCCTTGTTGAAGTCGCCGGCAGCCAGGCCGACGATGGAGGTGAACAGCCCCTGGGTCTGGATGGCGGCGCCGAAGGTCCCGTCGCCTTTGCCCGGCAGCACGGCGATGGAAGTGGCGTTGGCGATCGCCAGGTCCGGGTGTCCGTCTCCGTTGAAATCCCCCGCCACGATCGAGGTGGCGTGGGCGATGGCCGTGTAATTCACGGCCGTTTGAAACGTTCCATTGCCGCGGCCCAGCAGAATCGAGACGTCACCCGAAACCAGGTTGGCCACCGCCAGATCGAGGTTGCCGTCGCCGTTGAAATCGTAAAGCGTAGCCGTGGATGTGCCCTGGTTGCCGGAGTAGTACACCGGCGCTTGCAACGTCCCGTCGCCATTGCCCAGGTAGACCGCGATGCTGTTGGTGGTCCAGCCGGTGGCAGTATTGCTATTCTCGCCGGTGACGATCACATCGTCCTTGCCATCGTGGTTGAGATCGGCCACCAGGATGCCCACCGGGTTGGCCGGGACTGCATAGAAATTGGAAGACTTGGTGCTGCCATCCGGGTTGAAGACTTGTACCATCAAGCTGGTGGCGTTTGGTCCCCCATCGAAACCCGCGGGCACCAGGGCCAATCCCACCGTGGTGCCATTTCCGAGGAGATTCCCGAAAACCAGCGACTGTGCCGGAACTCCCACGCGGTCCGCCAGGAACTTCCACCCCGCCGGGTTCTTGAAGGTCAGCGGACCCGCGGACCCGCCGCTCGATAGAGCCGACTGGGCATTGGGGACGGAGCCGAGAAACGTATACGGAGCGCTCGCCAGATACTGCAACTGCGTGAACGATCCGTCCGCTTGACGCTGAAACGTGGAGGCATAGACGGTCCCGGCCGCCCTCGGCCGCACGGATCCCGAACCGGATGAACTCTCCGCCATATTCGCTTGCCAAATAAGATACCCGAAGCCACGCAGTACATTTGCAATGCCTAAACAGTTGTATTGTGTTTTCAGTGAGACGGATACTTCGTAACAGCAAGACGAAATCAACCCCGCACCCGCCAGCACCACAACCACGCCGAGCCACGCTCCCAGCCGCGTGTGCCATTTTCGAGAATTCATCGCCGGCCTCCTAGCCCGCTCCACCCAGCCATCGGGGCTCTCGTTTTCCCGTCCCGCGACGGAGACGCAGCACCCCGAAAAACCCTTCCCAGGTCCGATCCGGAATCTCCATTCCGGAATTCCGGATCGCAAGTAGTATAAGCCGAACTGCCGTACTGTGATCCCGCGAATTGCAGGCGGAGGGGCCGGCTTGAGGAAGCCGGCCCCGCAATGGGCATCGTCTCAGAAGGTCGGCCGCCGGGCGAGCTGGATGGCCCGCGGAACGTTGGTGGCGCTGGCGATCGTGCCAAACGTAGTGGCCGTCACCGTCATGTTGGGCGATTCGAACGGCGGCCGGTTGGCCGCGTCGCAGGACTCGGCCCGGAATTGCAGCTTCACGTCTCCGTAAACCGTGAAGTTCTTGGTCGGGTTTACGTTGAAATCGTTCGTGCTGTCGATACGGAGGTTGCTGAAATTCGGCGGAAACGTCCGGAAGCTATTCGAAAGCCGCTGCGCCGAAGCGGCAATGAACTGTGCGGTGTCGAACCTGGGGCCATTGGGATTGCTGGCGTTGTAGTGCAGCGGACCGCCCCGGTAGAAAACGCCGCCAAAGCCCAGCGGGGCGCAGGGAAAGTAAGTGTACGTGGCGCCGACCTGCCAGTTGCCGAGAAGGAACATGGCTACCCGGTTGGTGTTGGCCAGATACGATCTGCCTTTCCCGACCGGCAGGTCATGAATAGCGGAGACGGACACGTAGATCGGCCGGTCGCCGGAGGCAACCTGTTTCGCCAGCGCCAGGGAGCCCGCGTTCAGGATGGCGGTCTCGGACATCGGGCGGGAATACGAGAAATTCGCGAAGAACTGCAATCCGTTCGACAGGCGCTTCTCGAGCTTGACGGCGAGCTGATGGAAGTACGATCTGCCGTCGTTCATGTTCGACTGGGTAATGCCGGAGAACTCGGGATATGGCGTGAGGAGGTTCGAAACGGCGGTGGTCGTGCCATTGAGGGTTTGGCCAGGCAGCAGCCCCGAGAATGGGTTGGCGACGGTAGCGCCAGCGCGGCGATGGAAGATCGGATATACTGATTCTATCCGCGCCCGGAAAGTTGGTTTCCCGTGAAGACCATTTTGGCGCGGATACTCCTGCTCGCGGGCGTCAGCTCCTCTCCGGCACTGGCCGGAAACCAGGTTCTGCTTAGCATCCTAAACCCCTCCGACGGCACGCCACAGGCCGTGGCAGCCGATGGCAGCGGCCACCTGTTTGTCTTGTCGGCTCTCTCCGCCGCGGGGCAACCGGAGACGCGGGTCGTCAAACTGGATCTCGACGGAAGCCGGCTCGCAAGCCTGGACATCGGCCAGATAGCGTCTCCCCAGGCCGTGGCGACGGACCCTCAGGGCAACCTGATCGTCGTGGGGCAGGACTCGTCCTATCAAGGGCGCATTCTGAAGATAGACGGCCAGCTCCACGGCACGGTCTTCTCCACGTCGCTGCCGGCCAGCATCTACGCCGTGGCGGTGGATGCCTCCGGCAACATCTACGTCACCGGATCGACCGGATCGACCACCTTTCCCGTCACCGCTGGCGCGTACCAGACCAGGCCCCCGGCTCAGGACCCGATCCTTCGCGCATCGGCGGTCTACGCCTTTCTCACCGAGATCTCGGCCGACGGCAGCAAGCTGCTCTACTCCACTTACTTCGGCGACGACGCGGTTAGCTGCATAGGCGGCAGCTACTGTGTGGGCGCGTACGGTTGGACGATTGCCACGGCGATGGCTCTGGATTCCTCCGGCGCCGTGGTGATCGCGGGGTACACGGACGCCTTCGACTTGCCCACCACTCCCGGCGTGCTGGGAGCGACTTGCGACTGCCGGTACCGGACGGCGAACGCGGGGTTCATCGCCAGGTTCCAGCCGGGAGCGGCGCAGCAGCTCCAGTGGTCGACGTTCCTGAACGCGCCCAACCAACCTGACGCTTCGGTCAACGTGAATGCACTGGCGCTGGATGCGGCGGGTGACGCCATCGTCGGCGGCAACGGTCCGCCAACTCTGCCAACCACCCCTGGCACGGTTCAGCCCACACCGGTTTCCGTTCCCGGAGCGGGCGCTGGCGGTGGTTTCCTGATCAAGGTGAACCGGACCGGCACCGCCGTCGTCTGGGGGACGTTCTTTGGCGGCAGCGGCTTCAGCGGCGTCAAAGCCATCGATGTGGACGCGCAGGGGCGCGTGCTGTTCACGGGCGTTACCGTGAACCCATCGGTGGCCGCGTTCCCCACTGTGTCATCGTTCTTGTCGAGCTACGTGGCCCGGCTGACTTCCGACGGCGCAACGCTCGTCGACTTCTATTCGGGGCCATTCGGCCTGGTGGGCCAGGGCCTGGCGATGGAATCGACGGGAGCATTCGCCGCCGTGGGCTCCTCCGGTGGATTATGGATCGAAACCACCGCCCCTGGCCCATCCCTGCTCGCCGTGGCCAACAGCGCGGGCGGCGCATCTCTCACCACCGTGTCTCCCTACGAACTGATTTCGCTCTACGGCGTGGGGATTGGCCCGCTAGCGTCTCTCGACGGCCAGGTGGCGAGCGGCGCCTTCACAACTTCATTGGGGGGCTACCAGGTGTTGTTCGATGGCGCGCCGGCGCCGCTGCTCTACGCCGGCGCCGGGCAGATCAACGCCGTCGTGCCCTCCCGTGTGGGTGCCAACGCATCCACCAAGATCCAGATCGTGACGCCGCTGGCGACCCTCGATGGCCCCACGATGTTCGTGGCCGCTTCCGTGCCCGCCGTTTTCGAGAACAGCCAGACCGGTTTGGCCGCGGCGCTGAATCAGGACGGCAGCCTCAACTCGCCGTCGAACCCGGCCAAACCCGGGTCGATTGTGACGGTGTTTGCAACAGGCGGCGGCTCCGTTTACTTCAGCGACGGCGCTTTGGTCCCCATCGGAATCTACCCCGCCAGTGTGCCCGTTTGGGCGATGAGCGGCCTGCTATCCCTCGAGGTCGAATTCGCGGGAGCCGCTCCCGGCCTGGTAGCCGGGGTGATGCAAATCGACTTCCGCGTGCCGGATTCGCTCCCGCCCGAGAGCACGCTCGCATTCAGCTTCGAGATCGGCGAAGTCTCTACCGACACGGTCCAGATCGCCGTTGCACCCTGAACCGCGACCGTGAGCGAGCGGCCCGGCAGCGGCACGCCGTTGGGTGTGCAACCCCTACGGCAGCGTGAAACGCAAAGAGCCGAAAATCATGTTGGCGTGCGCCGTGGACGGAGTTCCGGGCGTAACCCACCAGGGCGCGCGCGTCAGATAGGAATACTGCGTGACGATCTGCAGCGCGCCGTACTTCGGGTCCTTCCAGAACGTGTAGTAATAGCCGAACATGGGCTCCTGAAATTGCCGGTTGGCGGACGACGAACCGGGGAAGCCGAATCCCACATAATTGCCCGGCGAGACCACCGTGTAGTTCTTGTCGAAATAGGTGCCGCCGTAATAGGCGAAGAACTGCGACTTGAGGTTGGGCGCGTATTCGAAGCCGGCGATGCCCGCCATGGAATGCACCGGCGAGATGGTGCCGTTGGGCGCGACCACCAGGTCCGGACCGAGCCCCACCAGGTAACGCCCGCCGCCGTAACCGTAAAACGAGGTGAAGATCAGGCGGAAATTCTTGGCTACTTCGAGCGACGTGTCGAAAGCTCCGGACAGGCCCTGTGCGTCATAGTAGGTCCCCTGCGCCGGCGAAACCCGGAACTGGCTCGAAACGCCCGCGAGATCGAAGTGCAGGGCCTTGCCGCTCACCTGCGTGTCGTAGGCGACTTTGGCGACAATCTCCGGCCGCACGTTGGGCGTCGTCGAAACGCTCCCGTTGTCCACCTCGGTGGCTGCGAACGCGGGCAGCGTGGTCGAGGTGGTGACGAACTGCTCGGGGTTCTCGATCGAGGCGGCGATCGACCAATGCTTGTCCGGGTGATAGACCACCCGCAGTTGCCCCGGCCGTCCCCACACCAAACCCGTCAAATAGTTGGAATCCTCGCCTTGGCCTACGAACACATTGCTCGAAATCTGCGAGACGCCCACGCGGTTGGGCGTCATCAGCGTCCAGGTCTGGCCGCCCAGTACCTCCCACTTTCCTTTCTGCACGCTGGCCCAGAAATGGCGCACGCGGAACGTGCCGCTGTTGCTGGTCACGTAAAGGCTGGTGGGCTGGTTTCCGTAGAAGTCCCCCTCCACATAGCCCGTGAGCGCGATGCTCTTGGTGGGGTTCTCGGTGATGGTCAGGGTAAGGCGCGAGTTCGCGGCACTGGAACGGAACTCGTCCATTCTGCCCGCCGCCGTATTGCTCATCGGAACCGAGGCGAAGGAAGTCGCCACGCCGCTTCCGATGTTGGTGGAGCGCCACACGTTCGAGAAATCCATGAAACCGCCCGGCGCGAAATCCGCCCCGCCGATGTGAAACGCCAGCGGCGAATATGGCCGTCCTTTACTGTCCACCGCCGCGGAGGGTGCGGCCGGAGCCGCCGCCGGAGCCGCCGCGGTTTGCATGGGCGCGGGCGCGTTCTGCGCGGCAACCAGGCGGTCCAGCAGCTTCTGCTGGGAATCGATCGCCTTCTGCGCCGATTCCAGCGCTTTCTGCGCGGCTTCGAGCGCCTGCCGCTGCTGCTCGAGCTCCTTCTGCTGGGCCGCGATTTGTTCGCGCAGCTTGGCGATGTCGTCCGTTGGAGGGGAGCCCTGCGCCAGACACAGGACGGGGAACAGCAATGCGAACGGCAACAGCGTGCCAATGATCCTAGTGAACTTCATGTTTTCTCCTGAAGCGTTTGGGTGAGCCGGACCCCGAATGGACGAAGCGCGGCTCTAACGAGTATAGGAACATTGCCGGTACAGATCAAGAAAAACAGACCTTTTGATCTTCATCGCGAGCGGCTGTCTGCAGACGTGCGCACCCCCACGGGAAGGTGGAGGTTAACCGGCCCGGCGGCCAAGGCGATGAAGGGGGATCTGTGCGTCATGACTGTTTCTCCATGGAGTCCAGTTCGTCGATTTGCGTCTGAAGCCGGCCCGCGCAGCGGAGGTTGTATCGCCACACAATCAGGAACGCCGCCGCCACCAGCGCCGAATAGCCGCCTACAAACAGCCACGCACGACGCGGATGGCCGGGGTTCGCCAGGCCCGCGCCGAGTGTAAGCACCGCGAGGCCGGGGATCAGCGGGCCCAGGTACCACGACCAGGTATCCCGCAGGAGATCGCGCTGCCGCACCAACTCACTGCGGTGGAACCCGAGACAAGTGGCCGCCGCCAGATCGGCCGGTACTGCCCGCGCCGGACCGCGCCGGTGAAGCTGCCACGCCATGTACCAGCCTCCGGCGATGCACAGGCCGGCGCCCACCTGCATCACCAGGTGGTGGACCGTCCAGATGGTGTGGCTGAAAAAGAGGGTGATGAAGACCACGGCCGCGTACTCGAGGCTGTTGCGGAAGCGGATCTTCCCCTGGTAACTCCGCGCTTTCTTGCGAATCTCATCGAGCGACATTACGGTATGCTCCACTCTCTGGCATTGCCAGACGCTTCTCGGATCGTCCGGAGGAAGTTCATTCGGCATGGTGTCCTCCTTGATGGAACTGGCGCGCCAGGACCGCTTTGATGCGGTGAATCTTGGTGGCCGCGTTGCCCGGCGAGATGCCGGTGATTTCGCCAATGGCGGTGGCGTCCAACCCTTCGAGATACGAAAGGATCACCTGGCGGTCGAGCGGTTTGAGCCGATGGACGAGCGCCAGCAGACGATTCAGCGCGTGTTCGCGGTCCGCGCCAAGTTGGCTGGGATTCGGATCGGCGACGGCTTGCACCTCCTCCAGGCTCGCCAACGGAACCGGGCTGTAGCGCCGCTGGCGAGCCACGTGCGAAGCGGCCACGTTGTGCGCCACGCGATAGATCCAGGTGCGCATGGAACAACGCGCGTCAAAGGTTTCGAAGCTGCGCCACAGGGCGAAGTGGATCTCCTGCATCAGGTCGCGGCGCTTGTCAGTGCCCGCTTCGTAAGCCCGCGCCAGCCGGTCGAGGGCGCCGCCGTAGGCGGCCGCGGCCTCCCGGTAGAGATCGTCCTGGCTGGACGCCATCGCCGGACTGATTCCGCTTTGTCCCACATTCCAGGTAGTCACGGGCGGGGGGAGTTTCTTACATCCGATTTTCCAACTTCTCGCGGTGCGCCGGGTGCACGACGCAATGGCGGGTAAGCTGGCATGACGTGGGGTCGGCGACGAGGGGCCCATTGGCAATCGGCCTGGCCGGCCCCGTGCGGACGTCGAAAGGCAGGCTGCCAGTCCGCCGCGGAATGCCATCCCGCTCCGCAAAGCCGCGCCCCGCCTTGCGTGCGGATGCGCTCGGGTTCAAGCCACTTTGCGGGTGAATCGCCTGGGCATCCGCTTCCGCGTCGCGGCGGCTCTGGCGGAGGCGGCGGTGCTGCTGCGGGCGGCGACTGTGGAGGCGACCGAGGCGCTGCGATGCGACTGACGGCGGATCAGGAGGTCAGAGTCTTGGCTTCTTCGCGCAGAAGGCTGACCTGCTGGGCGAGCGCGGCCAGCGCTTCGCTACACTCCTGGAACTCCAGGGCGGCGGCGCGGGTTTCGATGTGCTTGAGCAACGCCGCGGCGGAGACGGCTCCCACGTTGGCACACGCGCCTTTGGAGTAGTGCGCCAGGCGCATGCAGCCTTGGGCGTCACGTGCCTGGATGGCGCCCTCCAGGAGTTGAACCTGCTGCGAGGTGTCGTCCACCAGCGCCGCGAGGATTTCCTGCATGAGCTCGGGGTCGTCCAGGGTGACTTCGCGAAGCTGCTCTTTGTCGAGGGTGACGGAGGTGTCGATGGCTTGCACGCTTATCTTTTCGGCGCCGGTGGCAGCGGGGGGTATCGGAACAACACCTTAGAACGGGCGCGGGAGATGCCCGATTCAACGGAAGTGGAAAGAAGACTCAATCACTTGCCCGTTGCCGTCCAGCCGGGCGCGTACGAAGAAGGCGGGGGACTCGGGGGAACCGAAACGCAGGTCGATGGCTTCGACGAGCGTACCGTTCTCGAGTTTCTCGTCGGGCCAGACGCGCCAGGCGGGGAACGGCGAGAACCGCAGGAATTCCTGAAACGCCGGAGTAGCGCGGGCCCGATCGAGAGCTGGGCTGGGATCGGGCTGGTCGAGGATGAGGGCGCGGCCCGGGTCGAAGTCCTGGAGAAGATTCACCGGGGCGAGCGCGTAGAAGCTCCCGGTTTCCACGATGCCCTTCCAGCGCAAAGGGTTCATGGAAACGGGAAAGGCGGCCACGCGGAGGGGCGCGATTCCGCGGTACAGGCGGGATTCGACGATGTTGACGGCGCGCGCATGGAGCACCGCCCGGCCGCCGTCGTAGAGAGCCAGGAAGGACAAGGCGAAGATGGCGCCGCCGCGGCCGTAGTGGCGGGAGCGCGCACCACCCGAGGCGATTTCCGAACCGACCAGACGGGAGAGGAACGGCCCCAGGATGCCAAGCAGCAGGATGGTCCACGTCCAAGGGTCCGGGAAGCCGGCGATGTCGAGGTGGAACCACTGGCTGGAGAAGGGAAGCAGAATGCGGACGCCGTAGGTATTGGTGAGGTCCAGCAGAAGGTGCGAAGCGACGCCGATGAGCGCCGCGGCAAAGGCTCCCAGCCAGCGGAGCGGCGTGCGGAACACCACCCGGACCAGCGCCACCGCCACCAGCGCCATGAGAGGCATGGCCAGCAGGGAATGCGTCCAGTGGCGATGGTAGTGCAGGTAACTGAGCGGGCCGCGCAGGGCGCTTAAAACGTCCGCGTCGGGAATGTTGGCCGCCACCACCAGGATGGCGGTGGCGCGTGGCGTCCAGCGGTTCAGGCCGGCGCGGCTCAGAAACAGGCCCACGGCGGTGTGAGTGAGGTTGTCCATGGAAACGGGGGCGCCCCTGGACTATCTATTGTAAGGGGAACGGGGACGGTGGCGGTTCCGTCCCCGGCGGGTATCGGAGCGGGTTACGCGGAGAGGGGGAACGGAGCGGGCTCGCGCACGCGGAGAACGCGTGCCGGCCGGACGTCCCTGTGGACCACGCCGCCAAAGTAGTCGCGGAGGGGGTACAGCGGGTAGGGCTCGAGTTCGGCATATACGCGGCCCAGTTTCTCTTCCAGGCGGTAGATGGCATGGAAGAAACTGCCGCGGTCCATGCGGAGCTTCTGGCAGCAGAGATAGTAGTCGGCCCCCAGTAGGAAGTGGTAGCGGAAGATGCGGTACTCCTCCGGGGTCAAGGCTCGCTCGGTAACCCGCAGGAAGTCGGCGAGATACTCTTCCCGTTTGCGCGAGAAGACGCGGCCTCCGATGGGTCCGTTGCAGGGCTCCCAGGAGACCGAGGCGGTGCGCTCGCCCAGGGCGAGGCATTCTTTGAAGCCGTTCAAACACGCGCGAAACACCCCACGAAGCACGCAATCGCAGGGGACTTGCCGGTCTTCGCGATTCACGACTAAGCCGAGACCTTCGCAGGACGTGCAGGTTGCATTGGCAATGCCGATAGTTGTCGATCGATTCCAGAACATTTTCAAGGACTCCTCCTGGCTCACCCCACTGAACCGATAGCGGTGGTTCGAGCTGCTGATCTCAATCTAGCCTGGGGTGTGGAAACGTCAACCCTTTAAGGCGAATACCTGCATCATCTCCGGCAATACCCTCATGTGGGATTAGATCTCACAGTAGTCCTGTGCGATTTATAACAGTCTGCATTACACCCAGTTAACAGAGAGGCGCGGAACTCTTTTGAATCCAGCGTCAGATTGACCAAAGATATGCAGTTGCGCGATTATGGTACTCCCCTATTTCTCTGAGAAATATGCCTCTCCATGGATGCCCTGAGCTTTGCTGAGCTGCAACGCCGCCTAGTGGCGCATCTCAGCGAAAAGGTACGGAATGGGGACATAACGGAACGCCGGCTGGCGCGCATCACGGGGGTGTCCCAGCCGCACATGCACCATGTTTTGTGCGGGAAACGGGGTTTTTCGATGGAGATGGCGGACCGGGTGATGCGGGCACTGGGGAAGGATCTGCTGGACTTCCTGAAACCCGAGGATATTGCGGAGTGGAACAGTCGGGAATGAAGTTGTGGTGGAATAGAATGCGGGAGGTGCGGGCGGGAATTGGGCCGATCCAAGGGAGGGTCACCGGCGGGCGAAGAGCGGCTGAGGCGTCTGGCGCGCAACATCGATCACCTGGCGGACAAGGACGAGGATCTGTTGCGCCGCGAGCGGGAGACGGTGGCGTTGCGCCGCACGGCCGCGGCGCAGTTGCACGCCCTGTGCGCCGCCTTCGTAGGCGATCTGAACGGCCTGCTCGAGCGTAGCGAAGTCCGGCTCGATCCGGAGACCTTCGATGCGGACCTGTTTCAGCCGGACATGCCCACGCTGATGCAGATCCAGGTGCGCGGACGGATCCTGCAGATCGCATTCACCGCCACGCCGGGGCTGGCGAGCACCGAAGAGTTCCGCATTCCGTACATTCTGGAAGGGTCGGTGCGCGCCTTCAATCAGCAGTTGCTGGACAAGCACTTGGTGGAGGAACAACTGCTGTTCTACACGCTGGAAGGCCGGCGCACCATGTGGCGGTACTTCGACACGCGGACCTACCGGTCGGGGCCCTTCGATCGGGAGCACCTGACGACGCTGATGGAACAGGCGATCTGAAGCGGGGGCGTCTCCCGCGTCGCGCGCAGCGGGTGAGCGCCTCGGCGCTATGGGTCCCCCGATGCCCAGCGGTGTATGATCTATGGAGAGCGGGAGCATGTTCTCCCGCTTTCGCAACGCCGCGCGAGAAACGCGCGGGCAAACACGGATGGGGGTGAGTGATGAAGCCATTTCGCAGAATTGCCGCCGTTGGGTTTCTGGCGGCGCTTACCGCCGCGGCCGGGGCCGCGCAAGCCAAGGAGGATGTCGAAGGCAGCAAGGACCATCCGCTGGTATCGCGGTATCCAGGGTCGGTCATCTCCGACTACCACGTCGCGGAGTTCGACGAGTTCACGCTTCCGCTGGGCAAACTGCAAGACAGCACGCTCGGGAAGTCGCAGCACCTGGAGGGCAAGATCACGCGCATCGCCTACGACGTACCGTCCGGCCGCTCCATCCTGGAGGTCTACCGCAATTTCGAAAGCGCACTGAGGAAGGGCGGCTTCGAGATCCTGTACGCCTGCGCCAACAATGACGGCTGCGGCAACGGCAACCCCACCTTGTACGCCGCCAGCGGCGCGGACGACTGGGGCTGGAGCGCCGGCCACCGCTACCTCTCGGCGAAGTTGTCCCGGCCCGAGGGCGACGTCTACGTGAGCCTGCACATCGGACAATGGAGCGACCTGAGCCGCGGGTCCTCCATCGTGCTGTACGTCGTCGAGGTGAAGCCGATGGAGGGGGACCTGGTGACCGTGAATGCCGAGGCGCTCGCGGGCGACATCGGCAGAGCCGGCCACTCGGCCGTGTATGGCATCTACTTCGATACCGGCAAGGCGGACGTCCAGCCGCAATCCGACGCCGCGCTTCGGGAGATTGCCAAGCTGCTGTCTCAGAACGTCCAACTGAAGCTGCTGGTGGTGGGCCACACGGATAACGTGGGGACGCTGGCATCCAACATGGACCTTTCCAAACGGCGCGCCGATGCGGTGGTCCAAGCGCTGACCACGAAGTATGGGATTGCCGCCGCGCGGCTCAGCGCCCAGGGCGCGGGCCCGCTGGCGCCCGTGGCTTCCAACAAGACCGAGCCGGGCCGGGCCAAGAACCGGCGCGTGGAACTGGTCGAGCAGTAGCCGCGGAGGGTTCCAGGCCAGTCCGGCTGACGGCCTATTTCTTCACGAACAGCGACACCGCCATCCCGAATCCCACGGCAACCACGATGCGGCGCACCGCCGTGCGGCCCAACTTGCGCGCGGCGCCGGCGCCGAGATAGCCGCCCAGGATGGCGCCCACGGCCATCAGCACCACGTATGGCCAGCTCACCATGCGGTTGCAGATGAAATACACCGACGCGATGCCGTTCACGCTGCCGCCCAGCACCACCTTCAGGCTGTTCATTTCGTGAATGTCCTGAAGCCCCATGATGCTCAACGCCGCCAGCATGAGGATGCCAATGCCGGCGCCGAAATAACCGCCATAAAGTCCGACGGCGAGTTGAAACAGCATCCCGCCGGCAAACCAGGCAGCCGACTGGTGCTTGGCCGCATCGCCAGTGCCCAGGGCGCGCTGCACCGGTTCCTGCGCCATGAACAGGAGGGTCGCGAAGAGGATCAGGAACGGCACCAGCCGGTCGAAAACGCCGGGCGGCGTCAGCCGCAGCAGCCACGCGCCCGCCAGCCCGCCCGTCAGGCTGGGGACGATCATGAGCCACATCCGCGGCGCCACCCGTCCGGCCTCGCGCCGGTATCCCCAGGCGCTGCCCACCGTCCCTGGCCAGATGGCCACGGTGCTGGTGGCATTGGCCGCCACCGAATTCAGGCCGAGCCAGATCAGCGTTGGAAAGGAAACCAGGGTTCCGCCGCCGGCCACCGAGTTGATGGCGCCGGCCAGAAACGCCGCGGCGAAGGCCACCGCGGCTTGCGGAGGAGTGAACACCGGTGTCAAATTGCCAGCATAGCGTACCGCGGGCCGGCCGCTGCCGGCGTGCCGCTCCATGTGGGTGGGCGGCATGGAAGTGGGCGCCGGGGCGATTCGCTCGCGAAGCGGCGCTGGCCTGGCCGGCCGACAACCTGCCCCCCATCGCGCCAGCGAGTCCATTTCCAGGTGGCGCGCCGCTCGATGGGCGCCGTCGCGTGCCTGGCGGGGGTGTGGGCCGCCCGCCGGACCAGGGCGGAACTGCCGTCCAACTGGTTCCCCGAAGCCGCCGCCGGAGGGTGGCGGCGCATCACGCTGCGCGATCCGCCGTGGAACGCCTGGCGGCGGTGCCCAGCAGTGGGCCCGGCAGGGCCTATGCTCTGTGGTCGCCGGCGGCCATCGGCCGATACCGTGTTCTTCTATCGCGGGCGCCTGTTCGTAATCGTCAAGTGGCAATCGGCGGACCGCGAATTGCTGAGGGAATCCGTTACGGAACTGGAGAAGCGCCTTGCGGATGCGAACCGCGGCCGGAAGTGAGGCTGGCGGGTGTGGCTGCCGGGAAACAGGTGCTGCTTTCCGGCAACGTCACATGAAGGGTCTGCAGATGCGTATTATGGAGTTTATGTCCATTCGGTATTTCCATGGGGGGATCCTCCTGGGGGCGGTGTGCTGTGCCGGGGCTTGGGCCCAACAGTACACCATTTCGACTGTGGCCGGAACCGGCGCCTCGCCCGGGTTCGCCGACGGCAATGCGCTGCTCACGGCGTTGCTCGATTCGCCGAGCTCGATTGCGCTGGATTCCAAGGGCAACCTGTATATCGCCGACGCCATAAACCATCGGATACGCCTGCTGACCGGCGGCAACGTCACCACCGTGGCCGGCACCGGCACCGGGGGATGGGCGGGAGACGGGGCGTCGGCCACCAGCGCCGAATTGAACTTCCCGGAAGGCATCGCGGTGGACTCCGCCGGCAACCTCTACATCGCCGACACCGGGAACCACGTGATCCGCAAGGTGGACACCACCGGGAACATCACCACCATCGCCGGCACGGCCGGCCAGAGCGGGGCCCTCGGCGACAACGGGCCGGCCACCAGCGCGCAACTGAGCCGCCCGGCGGGGGTGGCGCTGGACTCGAGCGGCAACCTCTACATCGCCGACACCGGGAACAGCGAGATCCGCAAGCTGGTGGGCAGCAACATCTTCTGCGTCCTGGGCTGCGGAACCACGGGAGGCTCCCTGAGCAATCCTAACGGTCTGGCGTTGGACGCAACCGGCGCGATCTACATCGCCGATAGCCAGCAGCACAGCGTCATCAAGTACTCGGGCGTCACCTTGACGGTCCTCGCCGGCACTGGGAATTACGGCTTCTCGGGCGATGGCGGTCCGGCCGTCGACGCGCAGTTGGACACGCCCGAGGGACTGACCATGGACGCCTCCGGCTACATATACATCGCCGACTCCTTCAACGGGCGAGTGCGCAAGATACTGCGGGACGGCACCATCCAGACGATCGCCGGAAACGGCGCGGTGGCGTACTCCGGAGATGGCGGGCCGGCCACCGCCGCATCGCTCTATTTTCCGCGCGGCCTGGCGGTGGACGGACAGGGCAACATCTACGTGTCGGACACCGGCAACGGCTGTATCCGCCTGCTGACGCCCACTTATCCCGCGATTAGCGCGGGCGGGGTGGCCAACTCGGCCAGCGGGGCCACCGCGCTGGCGCCCGGATCGCTGGCCACCGTCTACGGCAGTTACTTCGCTTCCTCGGCCGCCACGGCCTCCGCGCCGCTGCCAACTACCCTGGGCGGGGTTTCGGTCACGGTGAACGGCGTGCGCGCGCCGATCGGCTACGTCAGCTCGACCCAGATTAATTTCCAGGTTCCGTGGTCCACCCAGACCGGCCCTGCCAGCGTCACGGTTTCCCAAGCCGGCGGGGCGGGCAACACCGTTACCGTTCCGGTGGTGCCGGCGGCTCCCGGCCTGTTCGTGACGAGCGCCGGGGCAGCCGTGGCGCAGAACTATCCGAGCTACAGCCTGAACGGCGCCTCCAACCCGATCGCCGCTGGTGGAACGATCGTTGCGTATCTGACGGGAATCGGCGCGGTACTCCCGGCCGGCGCGATCGCCGACGGAGCTCCCACCCCGGCGAGCCCGCTCTTCAACGCCGCGCTGGGATGCGGCGCCACCATCGGCGGCATCGCCGCGCAAGTGGGCTTCGTGGGGATGACGCCCGGTTATGCCGGTCTGGCGCAAGCCAACATCACGGTGCCGGCGGGCGTCAAGAGCGGCAGCGACCCGCTGGTGGTTACCTGTGGCGGGCAGGCCAGCAACGCCGCCGCCATCAGCGTGAAGTAACCGGGACCGGGAGCGGGCGGGCCGCATTGGCACGGGGCGCCAGGCTCGCACCCCACCCGCTCATTCGATCCTCCAAAGTTCGAAGCTCTCGCTGGCGCCATCGCCCAAGGTCCAGAGCCAACCACCCATACGGTTACTGTACAGGCCAGCGCCTTCGCCCATGGTTCTCCCAAATCGGTACTGGTGCGTGACCCTTGACACCAAGCTCCGCTGTGGGAAAAGGCTCAGCCGCACGGTGCCCCCCACCAGCGGCATTCCAACTGCCAGCAAGTCCCCCGGCCGCGGCTCACGCTGCCCCGGCACCACGACCTCCGCACCCGCCAGCTCCGCGTACCAATAGGCGTCGAAATGCCCGCCGCACCAGACCTTTTCACCGGCCCGGACATGCGGCTGGATCGACTCCCGCATGGCGTCCCGCCCAAACTCGGCCCGCTCCAGATCCGCGCGCAGAATCAGGAGGGAGTAACCCACTCCGCAAGCTGCCAGCACGAGACCGAAAGCGCGGGCGGCGCGCAATGGAACGTCCTGCGCCAGCCGGAAGCAGATCGCAATCAACGCGGGCATGCACGGAAGCAGATACTTGATGGGAAAGTGCCCGTAACAGACGACGGGCAGCGGAGTAAGCAGCCACAAGGTCAGGAACAACTGGCGATGCTCCCGGCTTCTGCACGCTTCCCAGACCAGATCGGCCAGCACGCAGCCGCCCGCCAGCGCCAATCCGGGACGGAAATCGTGAAGCCACAGGGCGACGCCAGTTGCCGCCAGCACGGTCAAAGCCAGGCGGCGCGGACCGGTCCTCCAGCGTGAGAGAGCCCAGCCGGCGGCCAGCGGCAGCGGGAAACAGAGATACAGCAGGTAGAAGACGAGATTGGGTACGATATTCCCGGCGCCGCTGACGGACGGCGGAGGATTCAGCAGCAGGCCGCTCTCCCGCGTGGCGAGAATCGCCGCCAGCAGAACGCCGCCGCCGCCGAAAATGGGGAGCCAAAGCTGCCAGCATTTCCTGACTTGAACGAGTATTTCCCGCGGTCTCGCGCTTTCCAGGAGGAAGAACGCGCCCAGCGGCAGAAGCAGTGCCAGATGCGCTCTCGCCAACCCGGCCAATCCCAGCCCGAGCGCCGCCAACAAACCCTGGCGCCATTCCCGATCGCTCTTCCACGCCGCCAGGCGCTCGATGCCGGCCAACCCCATCGCCAGTGCCACGACGTCCGGCATCGCCGTGCTCGCCATCGGCAGGAACGGGGGAATGGCCACCAGCAGCAAACTGCCGGCGGTTGCGTGCGCTCCGCTCCAACCCATGCGAAGGATGAAGGCGGACATCGCGAAAACCGCAATCCAGACGAAAACCAATTGCGTAAGATGCGCCACCCACTCCGCGCCGCCGCTCAGGATAGTGGGCACCAGAAGATATCCCATCAGCGTGTTCCCCGCGGTAACCGAATACGCCTTGGTGCACGCGGGAAAGAGATTCCAGCAGATGTCGAAATTCATGGGATGCAGCGGACTCCGGAGAATCTGCCGCGCCATAGCCAGAAAATACGGGTCGTCCAGGGTGAACGGCTTTTCGAGAAAGGGAACCAGACAGACGGTGGCGAGCAGCGCCGCCGGCCACGCCCTGGCAAACGCGCTTCTCTCCAAGGATGGCTTGGCGTTTCCGAGCTCGCCGCCCTCCGTGGCCCGGGTCATGAACCAAATCTCCGGCCGCGTGGTTTGGCGCCATTGCCGGGCCGCTCGGGACCCCAAGTGGGTACCCCGCTCGCGGTTCCGCACGGAACCGCGAGCGTGAGCGAGCGGCCCGCGGCAAGGGAAAGGTATCTTACGGTCACGGCACTAGGGTCCGATGCGTTCAGGATGACGCGTGAATAACAAGTCGACATAACTCGATCCCGCGAGTTCCACGGGAACTCGGGCGGAAACCCGGCCCTTCGGACCGACTGCGAAGCAGGCGAAGTCCCTCGCGCGCATAAACTCGAGCAGGTCCGGCGGACTGAAACCCAACTCGATCATGCATTCGGGCGCATACTCGAGCAGGATCGCTATCTCGGGATTTCGATCCAGGGTGGCCTCCATCCCAGTGCAGACCGCCTGCTCGTAACCCTGCACATCGATCTTGACGAACGACACCGGGCCCGGATGGCCTTCTACGAAGGTATCCACGCTCACCACCGGCACGGTTACGCCGGACACGGCCGTATCCGAGCGTTTGAAGGTCTCCGTGACGACCCGGTGATCGCCGGGATGGCCGGCATTGAGCCACAACCGTACTTCGCCGTCGGCCGCTCCCACCGCGCAATGCCGGGGCACCACCCTGCCGCCGCATCGGGGGCGCGACGCCGTTCGCTGCAACATGCCATAGTTAACCGGCTCCGGCTCGAAAGCGTACACCAGACGATCCCGATCGATGGCCCGCGCCAGAACGCAGGCCGTATAGCCGATGTTCGCGCCTACATCCAACGCGTTTCCGCCGCGGATCAACCATGGCTGCGCGCGCAGCAGATCTTCCAGACGGTCTTCGTAACGCTTATATAGGAAGTAGGCCGATGCGTACAGTCCCCGGCCATACGACGTCTTCAAGATGCCGGAGCGCCGCACCACCCGGTACACATGCGAGAGCGCTGAAAACGCGCGGGAATCTCCCCAGCCCTTTGACGGCTCCCTCAAGTACTGCATAATACCATAGAGGAGAATCCTCGGCGGGTATCCGGTACACGCGAAGTTTTCAAGTTTCGGCGGGATGTATCGGCTTTTCAGTTGCCAGATCGAGGCCGGGGGTTCATCTTGGGAGTCCCATCGGGTGAAAACCGACTCGGGGGCCGGGAGCCTCTGCGCGCCCGCAGCGCGGCGCGCAAACTCCGCATCCGGATGGGAATTCGTCGAAAGGCGGGCGCGGGTTTCGGGTAGCCGGTGAAGGAATGCGACATGGAGCACACGGATCCGTTGGAAACCGAGCAACCATTGGACAAGGCTGACAGTATGGCCGGTCCGAAAACCGGGGCGCCGCCCTCCGTTCCCACTCTGGCGACCCTCCTGGAGAACACCGAGCGCTTCTATGACCAACTGGACGGCGAAGCGACCTGGGCAGGACGGTGGTATAGGAAGCTTCTCGCCCGGTATTATCAGTTCTTGATTCCGGCCGATGCCAGCATCCTTGAAATTGGCTGTGGCGCCGGCGAACTCCTGGCGCTGTTGCCCAACCGCGACGTCGCCGGAGTGGATCTTTCGGGCCGCCAGATCGACCGGGCCCGGCGGCGGTTGCCGCATGGCGTGTTCGTGAAGCAAGCGGCAGAACTCCTGGACCTCAACCGAACGTTCGATTTCGTCGTTTTATCGGACACCGCTAACTTAGTTGCGGATTTGCAAGCGTGCTTCCAGAGGCTGCACACGGTGGCTCACTCCAGGACCCGGCTTATCCTGAATTTCCACAGTAATCTCTGGCGTCCATTCCTGGCGATCGCCAGACTCCTCCGGCTCCAGCCGAAGCACCCCGCTCCGAGTTGGTTGACCCTTCCGGATATGAGGAACTTCCTGCAACTGGCCGACTGGGAGTTCATGAGGGCGGAATCGCGTATCCTGATGCCATTGCCGCTGTTCGGCCTGGATGCCATTCTGAATCGTTTCGTCGCTCCCATACTTCCCTTTCTATGCCTATCGGTATTTGTGATAGCCCGTCCGAAGGCGGTTGAGTCCGCCGGGAATTATACGGTGTCGGTCGTCGTCCCCGCGCGGAACGAGGCGGGCAATATCGGGGCGGTGGTGAGGCGCGTGCCGGCCCTCGGAAGTGGGACCGAGCTGGTTTTTGTCGAGGGCCATTCGCACGATAACACCTGGGAGGAGATTCAGCGCGCGATCCGCGACAATCCCTCCATTTCCATCCGCGCGTTGCGTCAAACCGGAAAAGGGAAGGGAAATGCCGTGCGCGAGGGGTTTGAAGCGGCGACGGGCGAAGTTCTGACGATTCTGGACGCCGACCTGACCATGCCTCCCGAGGAACTGCCGAAATACTACGAGGTACTGAGAGCGGGCAAGGCGGACTTCGCAAACGGAGTGCGCCTGGTGTATCCCATGGAGGACGAAGCGATGCGCTTTTTTAATCTGTGCGCGAACAAGTTATTCGGCATTATGTTTAGCTGGCTGCTGGGCCAGCCGATCAAGGATACGCTTTGCGGCACGAAAGCCCTGTTCAAGACCGACTACTTGAGAATCGCCGCAAACCGGCCGTACTTCGGCGAGTTCGATCCATTTGGCGATTTCGATCTGCTGTTCGGAGCGGGGCGACTGCATCTCAAAATGCTTGACATCCCAGTTCGCTATCGCGAGAGGGCCTATGGCGCCACCAACATTCAGCGCTGGCGGCACGGAGTTCTGCTGGCCCGCATGGTGGAAGTCGCGGCCCGGCGATTGAAGTTTATCTGATCTATGCGCGAGCATTGGCCGGGATGGGAATCGTCGGTCCACTGGTGAATCTGAACCTCATGCGGCACTTCTTCAGCTCGTTGCTGGCGCATCCAATCACCAAAGGAATGGATACGGACGATCCGCGCACCACCGAGTTGCGCCTTCGGATCGTTCAATCGAAGCCATTTCTGCGAAAGATCTACGACGAGTGGTACGGCATGATCCAGTCGCGAATCCCGGCGGGCGAAGGTGGGATTCTCGAGTTAGGTTCCGGAGCCGGCTATTTGAACCGCCTCATTCCCCGGCTGATCCGCTCGGAAGTGTTTCTCTGTCACAACGTGGATCTGGTGGCCGATGCCCGCCGCCTTCCTTTCACCGCCCGTTCGCTGAAAGCGATTGTGATGACCGACGTGTTTCATCACATTCCTGATGTCGATGCCTTCCTGTGCGAAGCCGTGCGCTGCCTGCGGCCCGGTGGACGAATTGTCATGATCGAACCCTGGGTCACTACCTGGGCCGAATTCGTTTTCGGCAGGCTTCACCACGAACCGTTTCTGCCTCGCGCGGAGGAATGGCGGATTCCTCCTGCCGGGCCGCTCTCCGGAGCGAACGGCGCGCTGCCCTGGATAGTCCTGGTGCGCGACCGCGGCCGTTTTCTGGCCCAATTCCCCGCATTCCGCATCGAGGAGATCCGGCCGATCATGCCTTTCTCCTATCTGGTCTCGGGCGGCGTCTCCTTGCGCCGCCTGATGCCGGGCTTTTCGTACTTCGCCTGGCGCGGACTGGAACGCGCGCTGGATCCCTGGCGCGACCGCCTCGCCATGTTCGCCGTGATCGGCCTGCTTCGCATCTGATTCCGGCTCGCGCCCGGCGCGAGAGGTGGAATCCATGGCCAGCCAGGCCGCGCACGATTACCGCACCTCTCAGTTTCGCGCCGTCCCTACGGCGATCGCCCGTTGCAGCCTGACGTCGGCCGAGGAGCCTCCCACCATCAGGTTGACTTTCTCGTCCTCCTGCACCCATTGTCTCTTCGGCACGTCCCAGTAAGCCAGGTCACCAGCCTGAAGCCGCAACTGCACGGTCTTCGTCTCGCCCGCCTTCAGGGCGACGCGCTGGAAACCCTTGAGTTCCTTGATGGGCCGGTCAACCTTGGAGCCCAGGTGACTCACGTACAACTGGACCACCTCCTGGCCGTCCCGCTTGCCCGTGTTGCGCACGTCCACGCTGACGGTAATCATGCCGTCTTTGACCAGGCGCGGCGCGTCGGTGCGCAGATTCGAGTAAGCGAACGTGGTGTAACTCAGCCCATAGCCGAACGGATACAGCGGCTCGCCCAGGAAGTACATATACGTCCGGCCGTGGCGGATGTTGTAATCCATCATGGGCGGAAGGTCGTCCATGGACTTCACCCAGGTCTGAACCAGGCGGCCCGCCGGGTTGTAGTCGCCGAAGAGAACGTCGGCCAGCGCGTTGCCTTCCTCCTGGCTGTTGTGGGCCATATGAACGATGGCGGGCACGTTCCGCTGCACCCAGTCGATGGCGAACGGAAAACTGGCCTTGAGCACCACAATGCAGCGCGGATTGGCCTTGAAGACGTCCTCGATCAACTGCTCCTGCGCGGGCTGCAGGTCGATGGCCCGGCGGTCGATGCTCTCCTTGCCGTCGCTGAGCGGTTCGCACTTGGCCCAGCCGGCATCGCAGGTGGGGTGGTTGCCAATGACGACGATGGCCACATCGGAAGCCTTGGCCGCCTCGACGGCCGCGCTATTGTCGTTGTTCAGGGCGAAGTTCACCTTGACCTCGGGGCCGACCTTGTTCTTGATTCCTTCGAGCGGAGTAATCGCATAGGGGAACGCGCCGCTATACCAGTCCCAGGCAACGTCGTTGGAGCGCTGGCCGACCACCGCGATGGACTTCAGCTTCGACTTATCCAACGGCAGCAGGTTGTCCCGGTTCTTCAGGAGCACAATCGCCTCCTGCGTGGTCTGGCGGGCCACCAGCTTGTGTTCGTCGGTGGTCCAGGGCTCCGGACCGTCCTTGATCCTGGCGTAAGGTACCATCTCGGGAGGATCGAGCAATCCAAGCCTGATCATCACCCGGAAGCTGCCCCTCATAACTTGCTCGATCTCGGCCATGGTAATCAGGTTCTTGTCGAGGGCCTGCGTGATGGCGTCCTTATAAATGCCGTCGAGAAACTGGTTGATGCCCACCTTGATGGCGCCCGCCGCGGCGGTGGGCAGGTCCGGGAAGTACTTATGTCCCCTCACCATGCCGTCGAGCGCGCCGGCGTCCGTGACGATGATGCCGTCCACGCCCCACTCCTTGATGGTGATGTCCTTCAGGATCGGCTGGGCGGTCATGGGGATGCCGTTCATGGCGTTGTACGCGGCCATGTACGAGCGCGCCCCCGCCGCGAAACCCATGCGGAAGGGCACGGAGTAATACTCGCGCAGGAGCCGCTCGTCGAAATCCGAGGAAGTCCGCATCCTGCCGTTCTCGTTGCTGTTGGCCAGGAAGTGCTTCAATAGGGAGGCGGTCTGAATGTACCTTTGATTGTCGCCCTCGAGTCCCCTGACGAACGCGGCCGTCATGGTGCCGTTGAGGAAAGCGTCCTCACCGTAACACTCTTCGTTGCGGCCCCAGCGGATATCGCGGCCCAGGTCCGCGTTGGGCGCGCGGATGACCAGGGACACGGAAGCGCCGCGCTTGTACTTCTCGGTCTGATTGAGCCAGCGCGCTTCATAGCCTTCCACGCCGGCGGCCTTCTGAAGCAGACCGGGGTCCCAGGTTTCACCCAGGCCGATGGACTGAATGAAAGTCGTAGTCGGGATGGCGTTGGGGCTGCCCGGCCTGCCCCGCGACAGCCCGTGCAGCCCTTCCGCCTGGTTGTAGCCGTGGATTCCCAGGCGGGCGACGGTGGGGGGAGTCCTGCCCAGGTAGTAATTGGCGCCCAGGAGTTCGATCTTCTCCTCCCGGGTCAACAAGGAGACGATATTATCGACCCTCGCCTCGATCGGAAGCATGGGATTCTGGAACGGATACTGGTACTCTCTTTGAGCTGGTGGTTGGGCCATGGCGGCGCCCACGACGAGGCACCAGGCGCCCAACAAAACTGCGGCTTGTCTCACGGCGAGTTCTCCTATTGATGAAGGCCGGGACCAGGGCTCGGTCCCGGTCCGGTGGTCACCAGCGATTATACTCCCGCGGCCGGCGGCGTTCCGCCTCTCAACGGCGAACGGGAACGCCCGCTGCCACACAGCTCGAATCCACTCCATCGCGCCCGTTCGGGCATCGCAGCACTTCCCGAACTGGCGCCCGGCCAGGTTCTTGGACCAGCGTGAATCTGTCGGCGGAGAGCATGTAACCGCTCGAAGCCGGGTTCTTGCCGGTCGCGGTGAGGCGGACGATATGGCTGCCCTCGGTCAACGAGATGGCGCCGAACGTGGTGGTCGGATAGGATTGTGCCGCCGAGTACTGGTCCAGATTGCTTCCCAGCGCGACGCCATCCACCGACAGGCTGAGAATGCCGCGGTTGGTGTTTCCTTCCCACATCATTCGCAATTGATAGGTCGCGGCGGGGATGCCCGGCAAAGTGAATTCGATGTACGGACCCGCGGCGGACGTCTGAAGTTCCATCCACTGACCGCCGCTCGATCTGGCGTCCGTCTGCAAGCTGGCGATTGCGCCATTGGGCGAATAAGGGAGGCTCTCGGCTTCGAACTCCCAGGTCCTGCCCGATGGGGGCTGAACCTGAACCAACTCGATGCCATTGCCGGTCTTGAGGTTGCGGCTGTATTGCTTGGCCGTCGAGTTATTCCAATGCTCTTCCACCCCAAGGCTGCCAAGATACGCGCTGCTGCCCACGTCGGGCTGGTAGGCGTATCCCGACAGCTTCTTCCCATCGGGGCCGGGCACCGATGCGGCCTCGTGGATGTAGTAGTCGCTGTTCTGGGGCAGATCGTACTCCGTGTTCAGAAAGTCGAATCCCACCGAGTCGATGGCGCACGCATCCTGGGACAGGAATACGCTGCTGGGCCAGGCGCCGCCGAAGGGACTCATGTTCCACTTGACCGGAGTGCTGTTGGGGCCGGGTGCTCCGTAGAGAGCGTCGACCATAAACAACAGGGTCTTTTCGCCCAAGTTACTGTTGCCCATGAGTGGAATGAAATTGGAATAGTAAGCGGGGGTGCCGTTGCCGAATTCCACGCCGTGGCGCTGGCCGTCGACTGCGCCGTAGAAGTTCTTGAAGCAGAGGGTCGGGCCATCGCCGTGGCTTTTCATGATCGCCATGTCTATCAGGAAACCCGCGTCCAGAATCTGCTGGCAAATTCGCTTGCCCTTCGTCGCGCTTTCGCCGCTAAAGGTTTCGGTGTAATTGACGGAATCCGTGGTAGGCCAGACCGCCAGTTCGCGGCCGTTCATACCCACGCCATCCACGAAGTGGACGGCGGGGTAACTCGCATAAACATAAGTGTAGATATTGTCGCCGATCGTGCGCGGGCCGCCCCAGCCCCGGTTTACCCCCGAGGCGTCCAGGATCGTGATGTCGGACTGTGCCACCCCGGCCGCCACTAATTGCGCGACCAGAGCGAGGATTGCGTGGGGGTTTGCGGTGATGGTGTACTCGTTGCCCGAGGTGCCCGGATCGCCGCTGACTCCATTCTTCGCATAATAGTTCACGTCGTCCTGGTTGCACGGGTTCTGGTTGATTTTGATGGCAATCAGTTTGTTCGGCGACTGCTGGTAGCCGATGTTGCCGTTGCCGCGGCGCTGGTTGAAACTCCTGAACAGTGCGTCCCAGGCGGCCGCGTCAGTCGAGGTGCCGGTGAGGATTCGCAGTCCGCCGGACAGAATGGCATCGACTTTTGCCTGATCCGTAAGGCCGGGATCCCACCAGTGGGTGCCGTCCTGCTTGCCGCTCCACAAGCAGGCGCCCGGGGCGTAGCCCCACACCACGCGGCCCGGATTGATGCCCCGCGCGATGCCGATGGGAGCGTTGGGCGTGCCGCCCGTGCTCGCGCTGGCGACCGGTTCGATCCGCCTCGACACCACCGCCGCCGAGACCAGGCCGGCGACCAGGCAAACGCCCGCCAGCGAGTAGCGGTTCTGACGGATGAATATTCTGGCGGAGCGGTATGCGGAAACCAAGCCAAGCAAACTCAACCAGTACAATATGCCGCCAAAAGCAATGGGAGCGGCCACCCGCTGGCACGGATAGGCGGCCCGTGAAGGCTTTGGTACGACCCTCACGAGATACCAGATCAACGCCAGCAGTCCGGTAACGGAGAACAGCCACTTGGCCCACCGCTTCTTGATACTCAGGCCCGCAACCCGGCGAGTCCTCCCACAAGCCCGCCACGCACTTCTTACTCCTCTTTCAAATGGCGCCCCGGTCATTTGCCGTCCCTACCCAAGTGGAGAAAGCATATGGGGACACGATCGACCCTGTCAACACCCTCTTTGGTGATTGGCGGTCTACCCACCCGGGACGCCGTGGGGATGGTTTCGGGCGGCAGACGGGCTGGACAGGGTGAGGCGTAAGGGGTCACGGAATCCGCCTGCGCCATTCGCGATGGGACGCCGCTCTTACTGGTGACGTGCTCGGACGGGTTCTTCCGGATCGTGAACCAGCACCCGGAGCGGCGGGTGTCGCACCAGTGCTGGTTCGCGGCGCGCAATAGCGGCGGTAGCACTGCAACACGCCGGGGCTGGAAGCCTGTACCGTGCGACTGTTTGCCACCATGGGCCCACGAGCGGCATCCGCGGGGCCTCTTCCACCTCCTGCGTGATTCGCGAAGACGCCCAGTGGGTGTGCGAGAGGCTGTCGCCGCGGACGGCGGCGATGCGGCAGCCGGTGGCGATCGACGGGCGGAACGTTTTGCGCGGCGTGCCGCTGCCTGCCGATTCTCACCCGCTTCACGGCGCCCAGTTCTCCGAATGCCGCCGCCGTGGACAGCGATTGGTCACCGGCGCTTCAGAGTGATGACGGTTACCGAGAGTTTGGGAAAGACGTAGCGAATCTCGTTTCCAGTCACGGCCTGGGACGAGGTCACAGGCCGAATCGCGTCCGGGTGGTCGCCCGAATTCTCCGCGAGCGGCGAGTCGGCGGCCAGCGTGTCGACCTGTGCCTGCGCGGCGGCGGAGAACCCTTGCAGCCGCAGCGTCGCCGGAATAGCGTTCTTCCAATCGCGGTTGGCAACGAATAGAACCAGATCGCCGCTCGCCGAGTTCCTGGTTGCCAGCACGTCGAGATAGGGAACATCCGGAATCTCGGGCATGCTGGTCATCCCGTTGTGAACGTCATAGTGACGAACCTCGGTTTGCGTGGCCACCACCGTGTCCCCGGCGCGATGCGAATACAGCCAGAATGCCCAGCACTGAGGAGAGGCCCAGACCAGGCCTTGCGACTTGCGCAGGCCTCCTCCTCCCATCAGGCCCGACATGCTGGATATCGGCACGAAATCGGCCTGGGACAGCATCATGTTCATCCAACCCGCGCCCATAACCGCTCCGCCGATGTTGGCCGAGGATGGCCCGGCGCCGCCTCCCCAGTTCCATTCCGTGTACGCCAGCCCCACCCGGCCTTTGGTGGCCGGATCTGCGTCGATCTGCGCCCGGATAGGCTTCAAGAGGTTCGCCATCCCGATCGGGAGGGCCAGAGAGATGGCTGTCTGCGTGTCGGCATCGGGCGCCTTGGCCACGAGCTGATTGAGACGGACGACGTAGTGAACGCTGAGATAGCTCAGATCCTTGCCGGCTTGCTTGATAAGGGCATCGGTCCAGGCCGGGGTGAAGTCCGCGCCGGGGCCACAGGCAACCAGTTTCGCGCCAGGGAGAGCCTGCTTGCGGACCACCGGGTAGAACTCCAGATAGCGGCGGGCGTTGCCGGTGGGCGTCTGCCACCCCATCTGGTCGTCCCCCCAGAGCTCGTTCCCCAGTTCCCAGATGGTCGCCGGATACGGATCGCGATGCCCGTTGGCCGCGCGGCGCGCGCCTTGGGGCGTGGCCGGCGCTCCGTTCACGTACTCCACCCATTTGCGGGCTTCTTCGGCGGTGCCGCTCCCCAGGTTCATGCAGATCATCGGTTGCACCCCCGCGAGCCGGCAGAACGACATGAACTCATCCGTCCCGAACTCGTTGTATTCCATGGTCCCCCAAGCTCGGTTAAGCTGGGTGCGGCGCTTGTCCAGCGGTCCTACGCCGTCCTCCCAGTGATAGGTGCTCATGAAGTTGCCGCCCCAGCGCACCAAGGAGAAGTTCATCTCCCTGGTGGCCTTAAGCACCTCCGGATCGAAGAGCCCTTCGACTGCGTCGGCCGGATAGAGCCGGATCATATCCAGGGAAAAGCGCTGAGGGCCGGTCATCGACACCACGAAATCCACCAGCTCGTGCGGCTTCACGGCCCCGGCGGGAAGTCGCAGGCGGAACGGGAGCTTCGTCCATTTCCCGCCATCCGGCACCTGGACTTCGGTGGAAGTCAGAATCGTATCGGGATTGTCGCGGGGCCGGAAGCTCACCGTCAGGCGCACGGGCCCCTCCACCGAGGAGGCGAACAGGGACCCCATATACTCGAGTTCCCTGTGAACCGGCAGGTAGATGCCCTGGCGTATTCCGAGCTCCTCGGTCGTGATCGTGGGCCTCCCTTTGATCCCCTTCGGCTCCGGGTGTGGCAGGCCGATCATGTAGATGTAGCGATCCGAGTTGGCCGCCCCGGCGCCGAAACGGGACTCGTACCGCTTCCCGACGTCTCTCAAGGTCTGCCATGGCAGTGGCAACCCTTCGTTCAGAGAGCTAGCGAAGGCCCGATCTGCAAACCGTGTGCTCATCGCCTGCAAACTGGCGTGGTAGTCCTCCAGGCTTGGGTTTTCGAGGATCTGGGCCGAAACGCCCCCATAGATCTCGTTGCCGACGTTCTCGGTGTAGATCCCGTACACCGTTCGAGGAATCCGGAACGAGCTCTGCTGCCCGGCGCGGATCTCGATGACGGCTTCGGGTTTGTCGGTGCGGACGTAACTCGACAAGGATTGCGCGGCAAGACCTCCTATAGAGAGGAAGAATGCCACCGATGCTACTCCTAATAGCCTTGTTCTCGTTTTCATTGGTTTAACTCCTATCCTCTGGCTCCTTTGACCGGTCGTGGCAGATGCCGGCTTTGCGGCACCCTTCTCCGCTCTGCGCCGGGAGCGTGTCAGGCAGGATCTCCACTTTGGCATCCTGCTCCGATGAGTATATACCCGGCTGCTGCCCTTGCCGTCCGCCTTTTCATCCCGCACGGCTCCTGCAATCCGCGAACCGGTTGGTCTCATTGTGGCGCGGGACGCCCTGCCACCCGTCTCGCCTCCAGCGGCGTCACCGGGTCCAGCGCCAGCCAGCAGAACACCCCCAGCGAGTAAATGGCGGCCGACACGTACAGCGCCAGGTTCCAGTTGCCGTGGCTCCAGTGAACGATGTGGCCGATCACCAGCGGCGCCAGGCCGCCGCCCAGGTTGCCCCACATGTTCATGGCGCCGGACAGCGTGCCGGCGTACTTGCCGCCCACGTCCATGGCCGCGCCCCAGGCGCCGGGCATCACCAGGTCGTTCGAAAAACTGGCCATGGCCATGGCCAGCATGGCGAACAGCGGGTCGCGCACGGTGGTCGAGTAGAGCAGGAACCCGGACGCCCCCATGAACCCCGCGCAGCCCATGATGCGCCGCGACAGCGCCACGCTGCCCGTCCAACGCGCGATCAGCGAGCCCGCGAAAGCGCTCGCCGGATTGCCCAGGCCGCCGAAAAACAGCGGCAGCACGCTCAGCCACTCCGAGAACCCCATCGTCAGGTGGCGTCCCTTCACCAGGTAGGTGGGCAGCCAGGTGACGTAGAACCACCAGCCGTAGCTGAGGAAGAAATATTGCCAGCACAGCAGCCACACCTGCCGCGAGCGCAGCAGCCTGGCCCAGGGGACGTCGCCGTGACCGGAGGCCATGGTGGCGCTCTCGCGCACCAGTTCCCGCTCGGCGGCGTTGAGCCGCGGGTTGTCGCGCGGGTCGTCGCGGTACCACCACCAGAAGACGGCCGCCCAGATGGCGCCCAGGCAGCCGAAGACCTCGAAGGCGTGGCGCCAGCCCACGCGGCGCATCACGTAACCCACCAGCGGCGGGGTGAACGCTCCGCCCCATCGCGCGCTCAGCCATGTGAAGCTCTGCGCCCGCGTGCGCTCGTTTTGCGGAAGCCACGTGGTGAAGCTCTTGGTCAGGTTGGGGAAGCAGCCGGCCTCGCCCGCGCCGAAAAGCCCGCGCGTGACTACCAGCGACGCGGAGTTCCACACCCACCCGGTGGCGGCGGTGAAGAACGACCACCACAGCACCACGCGCATCAGCACCCGCCGCGGACCCAGCCAGTCGCCCAGGAAACCTCCCGGGATCTCGAACACCGCGTAGGCCCACGAGAAGGCGAAGAAGGCCCAGCTCATCGCCCGCTCGTCGAGGCTGAGGTCATGCATCATCGAGGGAGTCGCGCGGGCGATCACCAGGCGGTCGACATAGGTGATCACCGCCAGCGCGACTGCAAACACGATCACCCAGTGGCGGACGCGGGTGGGCCGTTCGGTTGGAGATGGGGTCATGGGCGTGCGGGGCGAACCGCGAAATGGTACATCAGGGCGCCGGCGCCCACCGTGGCGAAGGCGGCCAGCGACGGAACCGTCCAGCCGATCACCCCGAAGATCATCATCGCCAGACCCACCAGGATGTACAGCGCCGGGACGTAGGGATAGCCCACCTGCAAGGCGCGCAAGCGTTGCCAATCGGGGCGCCGGGCGCGGAAGACGAACAACGAGGCTACTGCCAGGACCGAAAAGAACGTCAGGCTGATGCCGATATACGTGAGCAGATCGCGGAAGGGCGTGAGCGTCATCGCCATGGCGCACAGCCCCTGGCTCAAAATGGCGACCACCGGCGTGTGCCAGCGCGGACTGACGGACGCCGCCGCGCCGAAGAACGCCCGGTTCTTCGCCATGGCGTAATACACCCGCGGGCCGATGGTGACCATGGCGTTCACCGTCGAGACGATGCAGATGGCCAGCAAGGCGGTGAAGACTCCCGCCACGCGCCCTCCGAACAGGTTGGAAGCCGCCAGGTCGCCCACCGCGATGTGGTTCTTCATCTGCTCGAGCGGCGTCGAGTAGATGTACACCAGGTTGAGGGCCAGGTAGAGGACCGCGACAATCACGGAGCCGGCGATCAGCGCGGCGGGCAAGGTCCGCTCGGGGCGGCGAATTTCCTCCGCCACGTAAGTCGCGGCATTCCAACCGCTGTACCCGAACATGACCCAGATCAGGCTGATGACGAACTGCATGGGCAGGCCGGTCGAGGCAGTCCGCACCGCGGGCTGCGAAAAGTGGCTCCAGTCGCCGGCGCCGAACAGGAACGCCGCCATCACCAGCCCCACGATCACCACTAGCTTGGTCGAGGTCAGCACGTTCTGCACCTTGGCGGTGCGGCCCACCCCGAAGCAGTTCAGAATGGTGAAGGCCGCAATCAGCATCGACGCCACCGCCTGGCCCGGCCCGAGGTGCAGCGAGAACGTCCCCGACCCGATCACCAGCGGGGCATTCTCTTGCTTCAGGCAGGGGAAAAAGTGCCCCAGGTAATTGGAAAAGGTCAGCGCGGCGGCCGCGATGGGCGCGGAAAAGCCGGCGAAGAACGAGACCCAGCCGGTCATGAATCCCCACTCCGGACCGTAGGCGTGCGTGAGGTACACGTACTCGCCGCCGGAACTGGGGAAGTTGATGCCCAGCTCCGAGTAGCTCAGCGCCCCGGCGATGGCGACCACGGCGCCCACCGCCCAGCAGCCCAGGATGAGACCCGCGCTTCCCAGGTCGCCGGCCATGAAACCGGTGGTGCCGAAAATCGCGGTGCCCACCATGTTGGAAATCACCAGCGCGGTGGCGCTGAAGAAGCCGAGTTGGCGCAACAGCCCGGCGGAGGGGAGTCGCGGCGAGGACGAACTTCGTGGATTCGGCATTTTGGCCTAAGAGCCATTCTATGCCACGGCGAGGCCCCGGCAAGGGGAAAAGTTGTGGGGCACCGTTGAAAACGCCGGGCCGCTCGCCCACGCGCGCGGTTCCGCCCGGAGCCACGACCGTGAGGGAGTGGTCGTGCCCATCCGAGCCCGCTTCTCATTGCCTTCCGTGGGCCGCAGGCCCATGGCGACAGGATGGCAGCCTGCGGCGGACCCCAACGGGGTACCCCGTCAACCCGCCCGGCGAGCGAAGTTCGCCCCAGCCGGTGGCCAACCGGCCCACCGCGGCTGCGCGCGGGTATCGGCGGTCGTCAACCGCCGCTGGGCGGATCTCGTGCGACCGCCTGAAGGCGGGCTGACAGCCCGCCGCAGGATGCCATCCTGTCGCCATGGGCCTGCGGCCCACGGAACTTCACGAAAGCCACATCCGATGCGGCCTCGTGTTTCCGGCCAGTTGGCCGGAGCCTTCGACGGCGTCCGGCCCGGAACCGCGAGCGTCAGCGAGCGGCCCGAGCTTCGACGGTGCCCCACACCGCCGGCGCCACGCTATATTGAACCCATGGTGCGAATCGTTTGCGCAGTGTTGGCCGCGGGATGCGCCTGGGCGCAGCAGCCGCCGTTCACTTTGGAGCAGGTTCTGGGAGCTTCGTTCCCCAGCTCGCTGGCGGCCTCGCCGGTTGGCGGCAAGGTGGCCTGGGTCTCGAATGTCCGCGGCGTGCGCAACATCATGGCCGCGGCGCCGCCGGACTACCAGGCACGCTCCGTCACGGCGTACACCGCGGACGACGGCCAGGAGATCGACGAGTTGCAGTGGACGCCCGACGGCGCCTCGGTCCTCTACACGCGCTCGGGCGGCGCCAATCGCGCTGGCGAGTATCCCAACCCCGCGCTCGATCCGCAAGGGGCCGAGCAGGCCGTCTGGATCGTCACCCTGGATGGGGCGGCGCCGCGGCGGATCGGCGAAGGCAACTCGCCGGCGGTCTCGCCGCGCGGCGATTGGATCCTGTTCCTGCGCCACGGCCAGCTCTGGTGGGTGCCCGCCGACGGCCATGCCCAGCCGTCGCAGATCTTCAAGGCGCGCGGCACGTGCCAGCGTCCGGTGTGGTCGCCCGATGGCCGCCGCGTCGCCTTCGAGAGCGACCGCGGCGACCACGCCTTCATCGGCGTATACGACATCGCGCCGGCGGCGCTACGCTACCTGGACCCCGGCACGGATATCGACCAATACCCCGCATGGTCGCCCGACGGAGGCAGCGTCGCCTTCATCCGGGCGCCTTCGAGCGGGCTGCGGCCGGTGCGCGAGGCCCAGCGCGCGGGCGAGCCCTGGAGTATCCGCGTGGCTTCGGCCGAAACCGGCGAAGGGCGCGAGGTCTGGCGCGCGAAGGAGGGCCCCGGCAGCGTCTTCCACGGCGTGGAGGGCGGCCGTCAGTTGTGGTGGGGACGGGGCGGCCGCCTGGTGTTCCCCTGGGAGACCGATGGCTGGACGCACCTGTACTCCGTCCCCGAAGCCGGCGGCGTCCCGGCCACGCCGCTCACACCCGGCGAGTTCGAAGTGGAGTATGCCGCCCGGATGCCCGGCGCCGGCGAAATGGTCTTCTCCTCCAACCAGGGCGATATCGACCGGCGCCATCTTTGGAAGGTGTCCGTCACCGGCGGCCCGCCGGTGCCGCTCACCTCCGGCGCTGGCATCGAAGTCTGCCCCACCCCCACCAGCGATCCGAATGTAGTGGCCTACCTGCGCAGCGATGCGCGAACCCCGTTGCAGGCGGCCATCCGCATCGGCGGCGAAACGCGCATTCCGGACCCGCGCGCCATACCTGCGGACTTCCCGCTCAAGAGCCTGGTGGAGCCGCAGCCGGTGATCTTCCCGGCCGCCGACGGGCTGCCCATCCACGGCCAGTTGTTCCTGCCCAGGGCGGCGCAAAGGGGCCCCGCGCCCGCCGTGGTGTTCTTTCACGGCGGCCCGCAGCGCCAGATGCTGCCCGGCTGGCACCCCATGTATTACTACTGGAACGCGTACGCCATGAATCAATACCTGGCGGCGCGCGGCTTCGTGGTGCTGAGCGTGAACTACCGCGGCGGCACCGGGTACGGCCTGGGTTTCCGCGAAGCGCTGCACGCCGGCCCGGCCGGCGCCAGCGAGATCGATGACGTCCAGGGCGCCGGCCTGTATCTGCGGTCGCGCGCCGATGTGGACCCCGCACGCATCGCCGTCTGGGGCGGCTCCTACGGCGGATACCTCACCGCCATGGCGCTGGCCCGGTCTTCGGGTCTGTTCAACGGCGGAGTGGACTTCCACGGCGTCCACGACTGGGCGCGCGAACTGGGCATTCCCGCCGCCGAACCGGATTACAAGACGGCCTTCGAATCGTCGCCCATGGCGGATCTGAGCGGCTGGAAATCGCCCGTGCTGCTGATTCAGGGCGACGACGACCGTAATGTGCAGTTCAACCAGACGGTGATGCTGGCCGACGCCCTGCGGCGCAGGGGTGTTCCCGTCGAAGTGCTGGTGTTCCCCGACGAGACGCACGATTTCCTGCTCTACCGGAGCTGGCTGGCGGCCTACCAGGCGGCGGCACGGTTCCTCGGACCCAGATAGGGAGTGGTTCTCCGCAAGGGGGCCGATCAACCCCCCAGAACCTCCGCCGGCGCCGGATAGCCGCGGCGCGCGAAGCGGATGATGCCATCGGGGCCGATGCGGTACACCGTGCGCCTCACGGCCAGCCCCTTGGTGTGGTATAGCGCCCCCACCCTCTGCCCGCGGTCCACCAGCAGCGGAAACGGAAACCCGAACTTGCGGCGAAACTTCGCGTGTCTCTCCGCGCTCCACGGATTGACCCCGAAGATCTCCACGCCGCGCGCGCGGGCGTCTTCCCAGGCGTCGCGGAAGGTGCAGAGTTGCCGCGTGCAGCCGGGAGTCCCGTCGCCGGGGTAGAACACCAACACCACGTCGCGGCCGCGCAAGCCCGAAAGCGTGACGATGCGGCCGGATTCGTCCGGCAACGAGAAGCCGGGCGCGGGAGTGCCGGCGGGTAGAGGAGACGAAAACAGCCAGCTCCACATACCATCACCTCGCCGGACGCAGCTCCAGCGTGCTCGCGGGCTTCACGTTGCGGAACTGCATGGGGTAGCTGCGGCCCGCCAGGTAGTCTTCCCACTGGTCGCGGTAATGGCTCGAGAGAATCTGGCCGGATTGCCCGGTCACGATGTTCAGCAGCGAGGCGTCCCAATCCCCCAAGTCCGCGTTCATCCGCATCGACGGCCCCAGAGCGTGCGTGGTCTGCTTGACCGTGGTGTCCGACCCGCTCATCGGCGCGGGCGCGAGGTCGAAGTACTGGCCGATCGCCGGCACGCGGTGAAACACCGGGTTGACGATGCCGGCCCGCAGATACGTGCCATAGCGCCAGCCCTTGACGTCCTGTCCGTAGCGATTCTTGCCTTCCTCCACCGCGTCCACCAGCGCGCGCAGGAGCATCTCGTCATAGTCGCGAACCCAGCCTTCCGGACGCTCGCGCAGAAGCTTCTCCACCATGGCGCCGCTCATCCTGGTTTCGTACAGCCGCCCTTTACCCGGCGCGGCCGCCTCGGCTATCGCCGTCCGCACGAGCGGAAACGCCAGGGCCGCCACCAATGGCGCCGGCTTGTCCGCTTCCATGCGCCCGTTCCAGTGGCGCAGCAGCGTGACGGCGTCTTCGAGGCCCGGATTACGGGCATGCCGCGCATCGTAGGCCGCCACGAGCTGCGCCGCCAGGAACTTGCCGAACGCGGAATAGACGTCCATTTGCACGCCCAGCAGATCGGCCGCGCGCCATCCGTCGCGCGCCGAGAGCCGGTCGCGGATTTGCCGCGCGCGGTACGGCGGAGCGAAATTGCCGTTCACCGGGTACGGGTAGTCCGGCGGAAACGGGTCCTGATTGGCGGTGGCGATGACGCCGCTGGGCGGGTTGTAGACCGATGGCAGCTCGCCGAACGGAATGTACCCGTCCCAATCGAAGTCGCCCGAGGCGCCGTCCACCGGGACGTCGCCCCGGTACCCGTGACGCTTGGGCAGCTTCCCGGCGGCATGGTAGCCGATGTTGCCGTCCACGTCCGCGTACACGAAGTTCGATCCCGGGCCGGGGTAGCGTTCCAGCGCCTGGATGAATTCGGGCCAATTGCGGGCGCGGTCGATGTCCAGGATCGGGAACTGGATGATGCCGGGCTGCGACGCCGTCCAGCGCAGCGCCATGAGCTGGTTGCCTTCGTTGAGGAACACCGGGCCGTGGCGCGTCACCCAGACCACCAGTTCGACCGGGCTCTGCCTCTTCACCCGGATAATCTCGCGTTCCGCGCGCGCCTGCTCCCACTGGCCGCGGTAGAGGTAGCGGCCGTCGCGGGGGTCCAGCTTTTCGATGTACAGGTCCTGCACGTCGAACTGCAAACTGGTGATGCCCCAGGCGATGCGCTCATTGTGCCCGGCGACGATGCCGGGAGTGCCCGGCAGCGCGACTCCGGCAACGTCCAGTCCGGGCGCCTGGAGGTGCGTCATGAACCAGATTCCCGGCAGCGAGTACTCGACGTGAATGTCGTTCGAGAGCAGCGGCTTCCCCGAAGCGGTGTGGCGCCCCGAAAGGGCCCAGGCGTTGGAGCCGGGTTGCGGCTCGGAGCCGGCGCGAACCGCCCACAGGTACTCCACCTTGCGCGCGTCGCCATCCCCCAGCATGTCGCGCTTGGCGATTTCCTCCCGCCAGGTGGTGGTGAGGGTGCGGAACATGTGGAGGCAGACCAACAGGCTGTCCACCACGCTCCAGGGCCGCGGCTGGTAGCCCAGCAGCGTGAATTCCAGCGGAAGGCTCTGCAGGTGGGTCGCAAGATAAAAATTCACGCCCCGCGCATAGGCGGCCAACGCCGCGCGGTCGGCCGGAGGCAGCGTGAGGTAAGCCTCCTCGGCGATCCGGCGGAAGCGGAGCCGCCGCGCCTCGCGGTCACCCTCGAGGAACGCCGGGCCGAAGACCTCCGCCAGGTCGCCGGCGGCGAGGCGGCGCAGTCCGTCCATCTGGAATAGCCGGTCCTGGGCGGTGACGTATCCCTGCGCGAACAACGCGTCGTCCAGGCTGTCGGCGCGGATATGAGGCGTTCCCTGGCGGTCGTAAACCACCGAAACCGCGGCGGAGACCGGAGCGCCGAGCGTCCCCGAGCGTTGCGGGAGCGGCCGCCACACGAACCAGTACGCCGCGCCGGCGGCAGCCACCAGCAGGATGGCGATGGCAATGTTGAACGCTTTGACGGCGCGCCCGAGCTGGAAGTGGGCCATGGCTAGACTTCATGATAACGGGTGAAGCGGCGTGCCGGAGAGTATCCCGGCCACAGCCTGGCGGCTCTTCCGATAGAATCAATCTTCGGGGCTGTGTGAATTTCGATCTGTTTCACTTCTTCCTGGTCGCCTCGCTGATCGCCGTGAACGCTTTCTTCGCGGGGGCCGAGGCGTCCCTCTTGTCGGTGAGACACTCGCGGCTGCGGCAGATGGCCGAAGAAGGGTCGGCGGGCGCGCAGGCGGCGCTCAACCTGCTCTCCAATCCCGGCAGGCTCCTCTCGGTAACGCAGATCGGCGTGACTCTGGCCAGTTTGGGACTGGGTTGGGCCGGACAGGACGCGCTCTACCGGACCCTGGTGGCCGCATTCCATCCGCCCGCCACGCCGCTGGCCGCCGAAATTCTTCACGGCGCGTCCTTTGTGGCCTCTTTTCTGACCATCAGCCTCTTTCATGTGGTGCTGGGCGAGGTGGTGCCGAAGAACCTCGCCATCGCCAAGGCGGACCGGCTGGCGGCCCTGGTGGCCCCGCCGCTGTTGGTGTTCTATCGCCTGTCCACCGCATTCGTGGTGGTCATCGAGGGTTCGGCCCGGGCCATCGCACGGATGTTGGGCCTCAGAGGACCGGCAACCGGCGCCGGCCATACGGCCGAGGAGCTGAAACTGATCGTGAGCTCCAGCCGCGGGCTGGGGTACTTGCCCGAAATCCAGGAGGACATGATTCACCGGGTGCTCGATTTCGGCGTCATCGCGGTCCGCGAGATCATGGTGCCGCGCAACGACATCGTCTCGATCGGAATCACGGCTTCCCTCGACGACGTGCTGGATACCATGGCCCGCACGCAGCACTCCCGTCTGCCGGTCTACGACGGTGTGCCCGAGAAGATCCTCGGCATCCTGCATCACAAGGACCTGCTTCCGGTGTGGATGGAGCGGCGGCGCGCCAGCCTCGCGGGCCGCCCCATGCGGCCGTTTCACATCTCCCGGCTCGTCCGTCCGCACCTGGTGGTTCCCGAGACCAAGCCGCTCTCGCAGATGCTCGAGGAGTTCCGCCAGGGACATTCGCACATGGCCATGGTGGTGGATGAATTCGGCACCATCGTGGGAATGCTCACGGTCGAGGACGTGCTCGAGCAACTCGTGGGACGGATCGAGGACGAACACGACGAGAAAAGCCAGCCGCTCCCCGTGGAAGCCGACGAGGCGGAGTTGGACGGCGCCACACGCATCCGCGATCTGGAGACCGAATACGGAATCGAAATCCCCGCCGACGGCGGTTTCGAGACGCTGGCCGGGTTCCTCCTGTTCCGCCTGGGCGAGATCCCCCGCTCTGGCGCCACGTTCGAGTTCGGCGGCCACCGCTACACCGTTCTCGAGATGGAGCGCAATCGCATCGCCCGCGTGCGCATCGAGAAGATGTAGGGCCCGCGGCCGAAAACTCGGCCCCCAATGCAGCTACGCCCGCGGACCTTTTCGAGAGGCCGCGGGCGCAACGGTTTCCTGCGAACTGTCAGCCGCCGGCCTAATACCTCTTGGCCATCTCCGCCAGCGGGATGGGCTGATAATCCTTGGCGTGGCCGGCCTGGCCGAACTGCACCATGCGCTGCGCCACCACTTTCTTCATGGCCTCGCGGGCGGGCTTCAGGTAGCTGCGCGGATCGAATTCCTCGGGCTTCTCGAAGAACACCTTGCGGATGGCTCCGGTAATGGCCAGGCGGTTGTCGGTATCCACGTTGATCTTGCGCACGCCGTTCTTGATGCCGAGCTGGATCTCCTCGATCGGCACGCCCCAGGTGGGCTTCAACTTGCCGCCGTACTGGTTGATGATGTCCTGCAATTCCTTGGGGACGCTCGAGGAGCCGTGCATCACCAGGTGGGTCTGGGGCAGGCGCTTGTGAATCTCGATGAGACGCTCCATCTTGAGCGTTTCGCCGGTAGGCTTGCTAGTGAACTTGTAGGCGCCGTGGGAAGTGCCGATGGCAATGGCCAGGGCATCCAGGCCGGTGGCCTCGACGAAATCCACCGCCTGCCCGGGATCGGTGAGGTGGCTCAGGCCGTCGAGGCCGGCGCCATGGCCGTCTTCAATGCCGCCCAGGCAGCCGATCTCGCCTTCCACCGTGATGCCCCTGGCGTGAGCCATGGCTACCACCTGGCGCGTGGCATCCACGTTGTACTCGAAGCTGGAGGGTGTCTTGCCGTCGGGCAGCAGCGAGCCGTCCATCATGACGCTGGTGAAGCCCATCTCGATGGCGCTCTTGCAGGTCTCGACGCTGTTGCCGTGGTCGAGATGCAGCACCGTGGGAATCTCGGGATACAGCTCGACGGCGGCCAGCATGAGGTGATACAGGAACTTGTCCTGCGAATAGGAGCGCGCGCCCCGGCTGGCCTGCACGATCGCCGGCGACTGGGTTTCGCGGGCCGCCTCCATGATGGCCTGGATCTGTTCCATATTGTTGACGTTGAACGCGCCAACGCCATAGCCGCCCTGGGACGCTTCGTCCAGGACCTGCCGCATCGAGCAAAGTGGCATATCGAAAGAACTCTCCTTTACAGAAATTCCAGCGGAAGATTACGTGTGGGTCCTAAACCTCAACTTAACATGCTTGCGCAAAAGGCGGCAAGACGCGGTACCTTAGTGACGAATGGCACTCCATCCACTCGCCGGACAGGCGCCCACGCCCGCCATGTTGGTCAACGTGGCCAAGCTCCTCACGGCTTACTACGCCGTCAAGCCGGACGCGGCGGAAGCCGCCCAGCGCGTGAGCTTCGGAACTTCCGGGCACCGCGGCTCGCCCCTCCACGCCTCCTTCAACGAGGACCACATCCTGGCCATCGCCCAGGCCATCTGCGAATACCGCGGCCAGACCGGCGCCGCGGGGCCGCTGTTCCTTGCTAAGGACACCCACGCGCTCTCGGAGCCGGCCTTCGCCACCGCCCTCGAAGTGCTCGCGGCCAATGGCGTCGAGACGATGGTAGACCGGGAGCTGGGCTACACGCCCACGCCGGCGCTCTCGCACGCCATCCTCCGTTATAACCGCGGGCGCGCGGCGGGGCTGGCGGACGGAGTCGTCATCACGCCGTCGCACAATCCGCCGGAGGACGGCGGGTTCAAGTACAATCCGCCATCGGGCGGCCCGGCCGATACCACCGCCACGACGTGGATCGAGAGCCGCGCCAACGCCCTGCTCGGAGCGGGCCTGAACGGCGTCCGGCGCGTGGGGTACGCGCGCGCGCTTGCCGGCGCGCACCGGCACGATTACGTGTCGAACTACGTGGGCGAGCTGCGTGCGGTGGTGGATCTGGAGGCGGTGCGCGGCGCGGGGCTCAAGCTGTGCGCCGACGCCCTGGGCGGCGCGGGCGTGGCCTACTGGGGACGCATCGCGGAGCGGTATGGATTGAACCTCTCGGTGGTCCATGCCGACGTGGACCCGACGTTCCGCTTCATGCGCCTGGACTGGGACGGCAAGATCCGCATGGACTGCTCGTCGCCCTACGCCATGGCCGGCCTGATCGAGTGGAAGGACCGCTTCGACGTGGCCTTCGCCTGCGACACGGATCACGACCGGCACGGCGTGGTGACGCGCGGCGCCGGGTTGCTGAATCCGAACCACTACCTGACGGTGGCCATCTGGTACCTTTTCGCCAACCGGCCGGGCTGGAGCGCGCGGGCTGGCGTTGGGAAGACGATGGTTTCGAGCGCCACGATCGACCGCGTGACGGCCAGTCTTGGACGCAAGCTGTTCGAGGTCCCCGTGGGATTCAAGTGGTTCGTCGAGGGGTTGCTTTCGGGCGAGCTGGGTTTTGGCGGGGAAGAGAGCGCCGGCGCGAGTTTCCTGCGGCGCGACGGGACCGTCTGGACCACCGACAAGGATGGCCTCGTCATGGCACTGCTGGCGGCCGAAATGACGGCGCGGACGGGCCAGGACCCTGGCGCGATTTACGGCGGGCTCACCGGGCGTTTCGGCGCGCCGGCCTACCAGCGCACCGACGCGCCGGCCACGCCGGAACAGAAGGCGCGGCTGCTGGCGCTGTCGGCCGCCGAGGTGCCGCCCGGCGATCTGGCCGGCGACCCGATCGAGTCGATTCTGACCCACGCGCCATCCAACGGAGCGCCGCTGGGAGGGATCAAGGTGTCCACCCGCCGGGGATGGTTCGCCGCGCGGCCTTCGGGCACCGAGGACGTCTACAAGATCTATGCGGAGAGCTTCGCCGGGGAGGATCATCTGCGGCAGATCCAAGAGGAGGCGCAGCGGCTGATCGCGGCCGTGCTGGCGCGGTGACGCAGTGCCAGGGTTTATGTGGGGCAGGCTGCCAGCCTGCGGCCGATTGTTAATCGGCCCGGCGAGCGAAGCTCGCCCTCTTGCGCGGCCAACCCGCCCGTCCGCCCCCGCGCGGCCTCCCTCAGCCCGCCCGCGCCTGTCCCGTGTTACCTTTTGGAAGTGCCTTTGAAGACGATTGCGGCTCTGGCGATACTCGCGGCGGCGGCCTCCGCCCAGAACTACGAGATTGGCGCCGCCATGGGGAATGGCGGCTACCATAACGCGACCATCACGGCGCCGTCCGGGCAGGCCCAGGCCGGCATGGGCGACGCGATTGCGCCCAGCGTGGTGGTCTGCGACGACATGTACAACCACGTTTCCGGCGAGTTCCGCTACCTGTACCAGGGCGGCCAGCCATTCGTCTCGCTGGGCGCCGTGAAGGGCACCATGGCCGGCAAGTCGCACACCTTCGTCTACGATGTGCTGGTCCAGGTGCGCGGCCGCCAGCGGCGCGTCCGGCCCTACTTCGCCATCGGCGCCGGCGTGAAGGGCTACGTGACGCCAGGGCCGGCGCCGAGCCCGGAACCGCTCCCCAAAGTGGCGGCACTGATGGGGAAGAGCCAATGGACGCTGGTGGGCAGCGCGGGCGGCGGCATCAAAGTGAAGGTGCAGGAGCACATCCTGCTGCGCTTCGACATCCGCGACTACGTGACGCAGCTTCCCAAGCAGCAGATTTCACCGGCCACGGGCGCGACGGTGTCCGGGCTGCTGCAACAGATTACGCCCATGGGCGGGGTGAGCTTCACGTTCTGAGAGCGGGCGGGCCGTGTGCCCCGGCTCGCAAGAAGCATAACCCGCCGCACATCGAGTACCCGCCACGTGGCGGCCAGGCGGGACTTGTCGGTCCGCGGGACGGTTCGAGGGGCCGTCCCGGGCCGGTGGCCGAAAGGGGATTCCGCGACGGCAAGGCGGGAATGTCTCTGCGGTCCAACCGCCGCGGCCAAGACGGCTCCCGGAACGGGCGCTCAAGTCCGACTTCCCAACCAGTTCCCACAAGGCGCGGGCGCGACGGCCGGCGGATTGGAGCTTCCGCGTCGGCTGCGGCGAACTGCGTTGGCGTGGTTTTTTTCTCACTCCCCTACGCGCGCGGCTCCGTGGGGTTGGCCGTGGCGGCGGGATGGCATAGCACGGGGCGGCCCGGAATGGCACCGAATCTAGCGGTCGAGGACCTAGCGGTACACGAAATTCAGTTGCAGGACGATGCGAGTGCCCTTGAACTCCCGCGGCAGGGGCGGCAGAGGATTGGATGCGCTGACCCCGGACACCGCCGCACGGTCGAGTGCGCTGCTGCCCGACTGTTCGGCAAAGACGATCTTATCGATGTTTCCGTCCTTGGCGATGACGAACTGGAGCGAAACCTTGCCGCGGCGCCCCATCCGCGCGCTTTCCGGAATGACCGCCAGCCAGTTGCGCTTGATGGTGGCGATAAGCTGCATCAGATACGGTTTGAAGTCCACGCCCTCGGTGTCGCTTCTGAGCTGGACGGCGGCCAGGGGATTTCCCGGCGCGGGCGACTGCGACATTCCGTTGTACGGCGAACCCCAAGCCCCTGCGTCGCCAATGATCGTCCCGATCGGGGTGCCCAGCACCGCGGATTTGGCGATGTCGCCGATGGAAGCCGTGGGCAGCGGAATCTGCCGCTGCCCGAGCGGGACCGGCCCGGAGGGCGGCGGCGGGTTCTCGAAGGTAAGTTTGGGTTTCTCCTCGGTCTGGATTTGCGGTTGCGGCGGAGGGGCGGCCGGCTGGACCAGGCGCGGCAGATCCAGGGGCGGCGTCTCGCGGGCGGTTTCCACCTTGGGCGGCTCGGGCAAAGGCGGGGGCGGCGCAGGCTTGGGGGCTTCCTCGCCTTTCAGCGGTGGCGGCGGCATCTGAATGGCGCGCCGCGGCGCTTGGGGCGCCTGGACCTCGAATTCCTTGCTCACCTTGCCGTGGTTGGGATCGTGCTGCGTCAGTTCGGGCAGCGGCATCACCAGGGGCGTGACCCGCTGGGCCACCTCGGGCAATTCGGGCGGTCTGAAAAAGGATTCGGGAAGCAGCCACATGGCGGCGACGAGGGCGAAATTGATTCCAAGAGCCCCGGCGGCGGCCGTGCGATGCCGCGAGCGGGCATCCGGGTCGCTCCAATCGGTCAGGAGATGCAGTTCGGCTTCCGCCGGAGGTTGGCCTACGGTTTCCATCCGTCTTTCAAGGACTTAGCGACGACACACGAATGTTCTTCGATCTTACCGAGAATCGTCAGCGCCACTCCCAGACTTAGACGCGCCGTGCGGCCGGAACATTTCGGCGATTTTCGGGTCTCGACCGCGTCCAGAAAGGCGTCCAGTTGCAGTTTCAGCGGTTCGGCCTGCTGGACGCGCGCCTTCTCGAACCCGATGCGCTGGCCCTCGCCGACGGTGAAGATGGTCAGGTCCTGACGGGTGTAGTCCAGCGCCAGGTATTGGGTGGGCTGAAACAGCCGCAGTTTGCGCACCCGTTCGGTGGAAACCCGGCTGGCCGTCAGGTTGGCCACGCAGCCGTTGGCGAACTGCATACGGACGTTGGCGATATCCACCTTGGGCGACAGAATGCTGACGCCCGCCGCGCGCACTTCGACGGGCTCGGCCTTGGTGAGCGCCAGCACCACGTCCACGTCGTGGATCATCAGGTCGAGCACCACGTCAACATCCAGGCTGCGGGGGCTGAACAGGTTCAAACGGTGGATTTCGAAGAACAGCGGCAGGGTGGCGCGCCGTTCCAACTCGGCGACGGCCGGGTTGAATCGCTCGAGGTGGCCGACCTGGAGAATGCGGCCGTGCCGCTCGGCGGTTTCAACCAGCCGGCCGGCGGCGTCCAGGCCGTCCGCGATGGGCTTCTCGATGAGGCAATCGATGCCGGCCTCCATGAGCCCGCGGCCGATCTCCTCGTGCCTGCTGGTGGGCGCCGCCACGATGGCGGCGTCGACCTTGCCGCGCAGCTCGCGGTAATCGGTCAGGGCTTCCGCCCCGTACTGCGCCGCGGCGGCCGCCGCCCGGCCGCTGTCGGTGTCGACCACCGCGCACAACCGGGCCCGCCCGCATTCGTGGGCCACGCGGCAATGGTTCGCTCCGAACTGTCCCGCGCCGACCACCGCCAGCCGCATCTGAGTCATAGCGTTAGTTTTCACTCCTAGCTCCCCGCACCTCTGGGAAGGCGCGGGCGGACGGACGGGCTGCCGGGGGAGCTTGGTCGCCCCGCGCGGGCGAGACCGGCTCGCCGGGCCGATTGCGGGGCGCCCCCTGGGCCGGGCCGCAGGTTGACAACCTGCCCCACAAAGGGCGTCATTGCTCCACTCCCAGAATCGCAATTCCGGCTTCATTGGCGGCCTCGATCAGGGCTTCGCGGTCGAGCATCAGCGTGCGGCCGGCTTCCACGGCGAGCGCGGTGGTTCCCGTCTCGCGCATCACCGGGACGGTGTCGAGGCCCACCACCGGCACGTCGAACAACAGGTGCTCGCGGCGGCGCGCCATCTTCACCAGGGTCAGCTTGCGGCCGTTTGCAAGGCCCGCGGCGCGGCGCAGCATGGCGTCGGTACCCTCCATGGCCTCGACGGCCACTGCGGCGCGTTCGCAGATGGCCACGCTCTGCCCCACGTCGAAACCGGAAAGCGCATTGGCGACGCGCCGCCCGTAGGCGATGTCGGCCATCTCCTCCCTATCCGGCTTGCGCCGCGTCATGGCGCCCCGGGTGGCCAGGAGCGGACGGAGCAGCCAGGTGGAATCGCGGAGCTGGATGCCTTCCTCCGCCAGGATCTTCACCACGCCGCCGATGAGCCCGTCGGTGTTCTTCGAGGGCAGGGACGCCAGCAGCTTGACCAGCCGCCAGTCCAGGCGGATCGACGAAAAGATCTTGACGTGTTTGACCTGCCCGCACATCACCACCTCGGTGATGGCATCGGCTTTCAGAATGTCGATCAGTTTGCCGAGTTGCCCGAGGGAGATCCAATGGCAGCGCGGCGCGAGCGAGGCCACCTCCGGGGAGGCTTCCTCCTGGATGGCGATCACGGTGACATCGTGCCCCAACCGGCGCGCGGTCTCGAGCGCCAGGACGGGGAACCGCCCTGAGCCGGCGATCAGACCGTAGCGCATCTACTTCTCGAAGCCCCGCGTGGAGGCGCCGATGAATTCGATCAGCTCATCCACTTCGGCGCAGGGCGGCACTTCGGCGCGAATGCGCTCGATGGCCTGGGTGGTGTTGAGACGGGACCGCGCCAGCAGCCGCAGGGCCGTCTGCAGGGCTTCGATCACGGGCTTGGGAAACCCGCGCCGCTCCAGGCCGATGCTATTGGCGCCGAAGACCGCGATCTCCGGTTTGTTGCTGGTGAGCGAGTACGGCAGCACGTCCTGCTTGATGACGCTATAGGGTCCCACGAAGGCGTGCCGTCCGATGCGGCAGAATTGGTGGACGCCGGTGAAGGGGCTGAGGTCGGCCCAGTCGCCGACGGTCACGTGCCCCGCCACGCCCACCGAGTTCCCCAGGATCGCGTGGTTGCCGATGCGCGCGTCGTGGGCCACGTGGCAGTAGACCATCAGCAGGTTGTCGTCGCCGATGGAGGTGACCAGGCCGCCGGCCGCGGTGCCGCGGTGAATGGTGACGAACTCGCGAATGCGGTTGCGGTGGCCGATGCGCGTTTCGGCGCGCTCGCCCTTGTACTTGAGGTCCTGCGACGCCACGCCCACGCTGCTGAACGGGAAGAAGACGTTGTCTTCGCCGATCCAGGTGGGGCCTTCGAGGTAATTGTGGGCCATCAGGCGGGTGCGCGGGCCGATTTCCACTTCCGCGCCGACGATCGCGTAGGGTCCGATTTCGGCGCTCTGGGCGATCCGCGCCAGTGGGTCGACAATGGCGGTCGGATGAATGGGCATTGCTTAGGATGCCGGGTGTTGGGGCGCCGGCTTCCCGGGCTTGTCTTCGAGCTTGCACATGACTTCGGCTTCGGCCACCACCACGCCATCCACGGTGGCGACGCCAGCCATCTTGGCGACGGAGGTCTTGCGCTTGATCACCTTCATCTCCATGCGGAGGGTGTCGCCGGGCACCACCGGACGGCGGAAGCGCGCGTTCTCGACGGCCACCAGGAGCACCAGTTTCCTGTCGCGGTCGGGGATGCTCTTCAAGACCAGAACGCCGGCGGTTTGCGCCATGGCCTCGACGATGAGCACACCGGGCATGACCGGAAAGTCCGGGAAGTGGCCGGTGAACTGCGGCTCGTTATTGGTGACGTTCTTGATCCCCACGATGCGGTTCGGTTCGAGTTCGACGATGCGGTCCACGAGCAGGAACGGATAGCGATGGGGAAGGATTCCCCGGATGTCGTTGATGTCCAGGATTGGCATGGAACCCGCCATTGTAACACCCGCGCCGGCGCCCAACCGCGAGCGAGCGCCTCGCGCAGGGGAAGGGGCCAAGCGGCGCCCGCGGCCAGCCCGGAACGGCAAACCAGACGGCCGGAGAACTAGCGCCGGTGATCCCGTTCACGCATGCGGGATTCGAATTGGATGCGATTCTCCAATGCCTGGCGCTCGCGAGTGGCATCGTCGGAACTGCCGGTGGTGGCAACTACGACCACCAGGCCGTTGGCCGGCACGCCGCACATCAGAATGGCCGAATGAGGACCCTTGTCGCCATATAAGGAATCCCCCGAGGGCGTCGCACTATATCCTTCCTGTTGGAGAGCGTGGGCGCCCCAACGGACGCAATCGCTGACGCTCATCCGGTTGAAGGTCATCGTATTCCAACTCGCTCCGGGACCCGCCCAGCACCCTTGTGCCAGGGCAAGGAACAAGGGCAGAGCCAGAAACAGCACGCGAAATCGTGTCATGGTAACAGTTTAGCCCGAGAAGCGCGCTTTCTCCACGGGGCGGCGACGCACGTCCTCTCCATATCTCCCAGTACTGTCCGGCGAATCCCGGCCGATCCCGGGATCCGCCGGGTAAACCCCCGCTATCCTCCCGGACCATGCCTTCACCAACCATAAGAAGCATCGAATGGCGGCACAAGTAGGGTTACAATCCCATCCTGTAAGAGTTCTACTTTGGAGGTCCAAACGAGGATGTTTATCCACAAAGTCCTGCTTGGCGCCTGCCTTACATGCGCGGCCGTCCATGCCCAGTACGCAACCCCACTCCGCATTCTGAAGGTGAGCCCCGGCACGGCCTCGGTTCAGACTGGCGGCACTACCACCTTCTCGGTCGTCTGGGAGCACACCGCTCCAGCCACCATCGCTTGGTCGGTGGCTTCCACTGCGGCTCAGTACTCCGGCAGCCTCGGCTCGATTTCGAGCGCCGGGGTTTACACGGCGCCGGCGGCGCTGCCGGTGCCCAACACCGTGATGGTGCGGGCAGTGGACTCGGCCAATCGCCGGCTGGCCGGTTCCGCCACGGTCGCGGTGGTCAATCCCGTGCCCACCATCGCCGGCCTGTCGCCCAACTTCATCAACACCGGCCTGGCGTATGCCGTGGATATCGATGGCACGGGTTTCCTCGCGACATCGCAAGTCATGTGGGCGGGCCAGCCGGCCAGCTCGACTTTCGTTTCCGCTACGGACATCCGAATCTCCGGCACCTCCACCCTGGCGGCCGGCTCGAAAGTGGCCATCACCGTGGTGAATCCGGCTCCCGGCGGCGGCACTTCGAACGCGGCCACGCTCACCGTGAACGCGCCGGTTGCGGTGACGCTCACGCCGGATGGCCGCACCATCCGCTGCGGCGCGACGCTGGCGCTCACGGCCAAAGTGACCAATACGACGGACACGGCGGTGATCTGGGAGGTCAATGGACAGACCGGCGGCAACTCGACCGTGGGGACGGTCTCGGGCGCGGGCGTCTACACGGCGCCCGCGGTGCTGCCCAATCCCACGGCGGTGATCGTCACCGCGGAAAGCCATGCCGATCCCACGGCCGAGGCCAACGTGACCGTGACCATCCAGAACGCAGTGCCGGTGGTCGCATCGGTGACTCCCAACCCGGTGAACCCCGGCGCGGCGACCCTCACCGTGAGCGGCACCGGGTTCGCGAAAGGCGCGGCCGTGTACTTTGCGGGCGCCGCGCTGCCCACCACTTTCGTGTCCGATACGCAGCTCAGCGCGAGCGGCACGGTGGCGATGCCGGTGGGGCGCTTGGCGGCCGTGAAGGTGACCAACCCCAACCCCGGCGCGGCCACCTCGACGCCGCTGGCGGTGCCGGTTCGCGTGGCGAAGGAGCAGATGGCGTATGCCGACGCGGTCCGGTTTCTCGAGATGACCACCTGGGGACCCACGCCGCAAAGCGTGGCGGATCTCCAGACCATGGGGCGCGACGCGTGGCTGGCCGCCCAGTTCGCCGCCCCCGCCAGCACGTGGCCCGATCCCGACACCACGACCGAAGGAGTGGCCCGCCTGCAGAGCGCCTTCTCGAGCATCGCCCTCGGCGGGGCCGATCAGCTCCGCCAGCGCGCGGCCTTCGCGCTGGCGCAGATTCTGGTGGTTTCGGCGGTCAAGAATACGGCGTTCGAGCAGATGGTGGGCTACCAGCGTTTGCTGGGTAACGACGCCTTTGGCAGCTACCGCGACCTGCTGACCGCGATCACGCTCGACCCGTCCATGGGTTTCTTTCTCGACATGGTGAACAACGACAAAGCCAACCCGGCCAACGGCACGGTAGCGAATGAGAATTACGCGCGCGAGTCGATGCAACTCTTCACCGTGGGCTTGGTGCAGTTGGATTCCCAGGGCCTGCCCATCGCCTCGGGCGGCGCCACGATCCCCGAGTACGACCAGACGACCGTCACCCAACTGGCCAAGGTGATGACCGGATGGACCTACGGCCAGACGCCCGGTTTCGCCTCGCTGTGGCCCAACATGCCGTACTACTTCGGACCCATGGTGGCCTTCGAAGACCATCACGACACCACCGAGAAGGACATCAATCTGCCCACCCCCTGCGCGATTCCCGCCGGCGGCACGGCGGAGAACGATCTGGCGGCGGCTCTCGACTGTCTCTACCAGCAGTCCAACGTGGCTCCATTCGTCTCCTACCGGCTGATTCAGCGGCTGGTCATGAGCGATCCTTCGCCGGCTTATGTGGGCCGCGTGGCCGCCGTGTTCCGGTCCTCGGGCGGCAACCTGCAGAGCGTGATTACCGCGCTGCTCACCGATAGCGAAGCGCAGACGGAAGGCACCGGGAAGCTGGCGGAACCGATCCTCTATGCCACCGGCCTGCTGCGCGCGCTCAACGCCACCGTGACCAGCGCCGACGCTCTCACCGGCCAGGACACGCTCATGGGCCAGACCCCACTCACGCCGGGCAGCGTGTTCAGTTACTTCTCGCCGTTCTATGTGGTTCCCGGCATCGCGCCGCCGGTGGTGGCGCCGGAATTCCAGGCCATGGAAGCCGCCACCGCGCTGGCGCGCGCCAACTTCGCCTACCGCGCGGCCACCAACGGCATCTCCGGCAATATCGTGGTGGACCTGACCAATCTCCAGGACCTCGCGAACAATCCGCCCGACCTGGTGGAGGCGCTCAACCAGGCGCTGTTCCGGGGCGAAATGGATTCCGGCGTGCGCGGCATTCTGGCCGCCGCCGCCAGCGCATCCACCAGCACGGCGGCGCGGGTGCGCAGCGCGCTGTATGCCGCGGCGGCCGCGCCGCAGTACCAAGTCCAACGGTAAGGAGGAACGACAGCCATGACACGCAAACAGCTTCGATCGCGGCGCGAGTTTCTTCGCCTGGGCTGCCGCACGCTTTCCACCATCGGCGCGGCGGCGGCCTTCGGGCAAGCCGGCCTGATGACCGCCCGGGCGCAATCGTCGGGCAGTTACAAAGCCATGGTGTGTATCTTCCTGTTCGGCGGGAACGACGCCAACAACATGTTGGTCCCCAACGACGCCGCCACTTACTCGAACTACCAGAAGATCCGCCAGAACCTGGCCCTGTCGCAGGCGTCGCTCGTGGCCATTCACGACCCGGCCACCAACGCCAACTACGGGCTGCACCCCAGTTTCGCGGCAATCGCGCCGCTGTGGGCGTCGAAGCGCCTGGCGCTGGTGGCCAACGTGGGCACGCTGGTGCAGCCGGTGCCGCACGGATCGAATGGCCTGCCCGAGCTCAACTCGGTGCCGCTGCCGGTGAACCTGTATTCGCATTCCGACCAGCAGACCGAATGGCAGAGTGCCGTGCCGCAAGGCGGCGCCACCACGGGTTGGAGCGGCCGCCTGGCCGACAAGCTGGCGCTCTCGGGAAGCCTGGTGCTGCCCACCATCGGCATCTCGGGCAACGCTCTGCAGTTGATCGGCGAGACCACCCAGCCCTCCACCGTGAACACCAGCAGCTTCTCGCTGCTGGCCCCGGCTACCGACCCGGGGTCCGTTGCGCTGCAGAACCTGCTGGGCCTGTCGAGCGGCGTGACCCTCATCCAAGCGGCGCAGGATTCGCTCAAGGACGCCATCGATGTGGCGCAAGCCGTGGATGCCGCCGTGGCCTCCAGCGCCAGCCTGGGCGTTACGTTCCCCACTTCCGACATCGGCACGCAGTTGGCCCAGGTGGCCAAACTCATCCAGGTGCGCGCCACGCTGGGCGCCACCCGCCAGATCTTTTTTTGCAGCCAGGGGGGGTACGATACCCACTCGAACCAACTGGCGCAGCAGGTGACGCTCTACACCAATCTGGCCAACGCGCTGGCGGCCTTCGACCAGGCCATGGGCCAGCTCACGGTGCAGAACAACGTGACGACGTTTACCGAGTCGGACTTCGGCCGCACCTTCCAGCCCAACGGGAACGCCGGCACCGATCACGGATGGGGCAGCCACGCTCTGGTGATGGGCGGCGCGGTGAATGGCGGCAACCTGTACGGCAAATTCCCCACGCTCGCGCTCGGCGGTCCGGACGATTCGGGCACCCGCGGCACCTGGGTTCCCAGCACCTCGGAGGATCAGTACGGCGGCGCTCTGGCGAAGTGGTTCGGCGTCACCGCGCAGGCGGATCTGGACTACGTGTTCCCCAATCTGCACCAATTCGGCTACCAGACGCCGGCAATCGTGTAAAAAGGAAAATGGGGTCAGACGCCATTTATTCCACCGGGCCCACGCTCACGGCGATCTTCTTGGCGGTCTCCTCGGGCACGGTCGAAAGGAACACCACTCGCGAGCTGCACGCGCCGCCCTTGCCCGGAGCCATGACGCTCAGCGCGCTGGGCTCGGAGGCGTCGCGGCCGGTCCTGTCCTTATAGAACAGGCGGGTGGCGGAGTTCTCGAACAGCTTATCCTTGGGGATGTTGAGCATCTTCAGCATGGCGTCCGAAAGCGGGTGGTAGGTCTGCCCGGGCTGGCTGGTGACCACCGCGATGGCCACGGACGCGTCCTGGAAGACCGCCGACCCGGTGTTTTCCGCCCCGGGGGTCCAGTCCGCGGGAACCGCAATCTGGCATAGCCCCTTGGAATCCTTGATCGCCTTCCAGCCCGCCGGGACGCTGCCAGGGGCGGCCGCCACAAGGAAAAACAGAGCCGAAACCATGTATTTCCTCATGGCTGGAGTGTAGCTCCGCGGCTGCCCGGTGACAAGGCCCGAAGTGGCCATGGCCCGCGGCTCAGGAGTGGCCGAGCACCGGGTGCGGCTGGTAACCCGCATCGAGCGCGGCGATCTCGGCGGGATCGAGCTTCATCCCCGCCGCGGCCACCAACTCCTCGAGGTGCGCCATCCGGCTGGCGCCCACTATGGGCGCGGTGACTCCGGGCCGCCCCAGCAGCCAGGCCAGCGCCACCTGGGCGTTGGAAGCTCCGCGGGCGCGGGCCAACCCGCCGATGCGCTCGACCATGGCGAAGTCGGATGGCTGGTAGTACATGTCGTGGGCGAAGGTGTCGGAGCGGGCGCGCACGGTCTCGCCGAAATCCGCCGGACGGCGGTTGCCGGCCACGAAGCCGCGGGCCAGCGGGCTCCAGGGGATCGCGCCGATTCCCTCGGCGCGGCACAGCGGCAGCATCTCGCGCTCCTCCTCGCGGTACACGACGTTGTAGTGGTTCTGCATGGCCACGAAGCGGCGCAGGCCCATTCGATCGGCCGTGTAGAGCATGCGCGCGAACTGCCAGGCGTACATGGAGGACGCCCCCAGGTATCTGACCTTGCCGATGCGCACCAGGCCGTCGAGCGTCTCGAGGGTTTCCTCGATGGGCGTTTCGGAATCGAAGCGGTGGATCTGGTAGAGGTCCACGTAATCCGTCCCCAGGCGGCGCAGGCTGTCGTCGATGGAGTGGAGGATGTGCTTGCGGGAGAGGCCGCGCTGGTTGGGGCCGTCGCCCATGGCACTGAAGACCTTGGTGGCGACCACCACTTGGTCGCGCGAGCCGCCGAAATCGCGCAGCGCGCGTCCCAGGATTTCCTCGCTCACGCCCAGCGAGTACACGTCGGCGGTATCGAAGAAGTTGATGCCGAGCTCGAGGGCGCGGCGGATGAAGGGCCGGCTTTCCTCTTCTTCGAGCACCCAGTCGCGCCAGCGTTTCGACCCGTAGGTCATGGCGCCGAGGCACAGGCGGGAGACTTTCAGTCCGGTGCGTCCGAGGTTGATATAGTCCATGGCGTCACATCGATTCCGATTCCGATTCCGATTCTACACCGGAGCCGGGGGCCGCGTAACCGGCGGGACAGTAGCCGGGGTGGCTTGATATGATGGGGGGAGTTCCAATGCTCCCTCCCGCACGCGCGGGATGGCTCCGGGCCGGTAGCTCAAGTGGTAGAGCATCGCCCTTTTAAGGCGGTGGTTGCGGGTTCGAGTCCCGCCCGGCTCACCAGACCAACATATTGTGTTTTCATTCAGTTAGGCGTGCCGCCGTTTTCGTGTCGCGGATATGTCGCTACCATTTGCAGCCCCCTGCCGTCCTGGGACGCCGTGCCGCCGCGGAGCATCTCAGCCTGCGCGATGGGATCGTTCCGCCAGGCGCGCACCAGGTCGGCCTCGAGTTGCGCCTGACGCGCCTGCACCCATGGGGCATAGTGGCGCTCGGTGATTTTCACCGACGAGTGCCCCAGCAGAATCGACACACGTTCCATCGGGACGCCTTCCAGTAGTAACTCCACTGCCATCGTGTCCCGGAAGCGGTGTGGGTGGCCCCCTTGCACGCCAGCGATCTCGCACAGGCGCCGGAAGGTGCGGCGCCAGTTTCCAGCGAGCGTTTCCTTTGAACCGATGCCGGTCCAGAACCAGTAGCGCTCGCTGGCGCGAGGGCACGCTTCGAGGGCCCCCACGACGAAGGGCGGAAGCGGGACGTACACTGGCACGCCGGTCTTCTGCGTGTAAAGGAACAGGCGATTCGCTTGTAGGCGGTCCACGGGGCAACTCGCCGCATCGCCAATGCGCAACGCCGAGTAGCGCAGGAACAGAATGAACGCCCGCGCCCGCCGCGCGTTTTCCTGATTGGCTTGGCCATGCCAGTCCGTGAACTGTCCGCAGGCTGCCAGCAGCGCGGTGACTTCTTCGCGCGTGTACGGCATGGTCGGCGGCCCAACCACCGTCGGCCGCTTCAATTTGAGCGCAAGATTCTCTTTCCACCAGCCTTGATCGACTAGGAACCGGCCGAAGCAGCGCAGCCGCTCCAGTTTCTTCGCGCCCGATAGCGCGCCATCCTTCCATTCGCTGCGGAACCGCAAGAGCACCGGCGGGGTGATCTGGTTCGTGAATTGGACGCCCTTCCCCTCGCAAAACTCGGCGAGCGACGGCGAGTGTCTCTCGCGGTTCTCGAGTTTGCGTTCGTTGATCAGCAGGACGCGGTATTTCTTCAGGCTGGCCGCCGAGAGGCGTTGCGCCTCCACATCGGCGAGGAACGTGTCACAAGCATCGCGTACCGGTACGCCCGCGGCTTTTTCCTTCGTGACAGTGCGGGCGATCTCCCAATCCCGAATGATCTCGTTGGCGGCGGTCCAATCCCGAAGACCGAGAGTCTTGTTGACGCGCTCGCCGGCCAAGTACCCGTCCACCCAAACAGGACAACGGCAATTGTGATTCCGACGGTTGCCGTTCGTGCTCTTGCCAGTAAAGAATTGGCAAGACTTCACGTGGCGTCGATACACCTGGAGCATAGGGTGTGAATGTTACCTCTGAAGGCGTTTGTGAAGGCGCTCCAGAACGCTCTGCGGTATCCGGATGGTCTTGTATTGGCGCTTCCCTTTCTTGAAAGGTGCTTGGAGCACCACTACCCCCGGCTCGTCCTGGAAAAGGCGTCGGACTGTCTCAACGTCGAATTGCCAAAGTTCCGCTATCTCAGCCGGGGTATAGTGTCGCTCGGCAGGGGCCGGTGTTTCCATCGAATAGCCAGGTTCCATAAGTGCGTCATCCATCGCTATTTGGCCCCGTTCCCATGTGGTTCTGCCAACGCCGGAGCGTTCGCGTCACGTCGTCGCCCAAGCTGCGGGACGCTTCTCGGTCTTTCGGGCACCCGAATCGGCGGTTGAAAGTGCAGGCGTTCTGACTGTCGGTCTTTGTGCGCGACGTACCCGGCAGCCCGTTTGTCACCATGCCACCTGCGAAGTAGCTCGATTATGTCCCAGCCCCGCCCCGTGCGCGGAATGATGATTCCCTGCCGCAAGCGCAAATATCGGCGGGGCCCACTTCGGAAAGCTTCGGCTGCGCCGGCCTGTAGAAGCCTGTCTGCAACGTCCTGGCTGGCATGGGCAACCAGCGTGCCATCGTATACGCGCACGGGTATCCCGTCGGGGTTGGCTCGTTTGTTCGGCGGCGCCGTCTGACATTCCGGCCGCGCGGCCGGGGGGCCGCTCACGGACATTTCCCCACGGTCATGCTTCGGAACACACGTTCCGCGACCGATTTCGGAATCCGGATTGTGTAGTATCGGCGGTGGCCGCGGGCACGAGCGCGCCCTAGACGAATGACACCAGGCTCATCAGCAAAGAGCTTGCGGATGGTTGACGCGTGCAACTTGGTCCACTGGGCCAGTTCGTGCGGGGTGAAGACCGCCTCTTCTATCGCATTAGAGATTTCTCGCGCATCCATACCTTCTATTAACAGCGATTTTGGCGGCTATCGATAGTGCGGAGATGTGCAGCGCAGTGCAGCCGAGTGCGGTAGGAGTGCACTCGAATGGCTGTAAGTCCGGCGGCGTTCTCAGAAACGGACCG